>WBZO01000553.1_pt1 | contig 61528 bp, 51 predicted proteins | sample 5204261 | NCBI WGS metagenome assembly WBZO01 (sample SAMN12412400, study PRJNA552823) | activated sludge metagenome | isolation source: activated sludge from anammox sidestream of wastewater treatment plant... | place: USA: North Carolina | collected 2017-09
GACCTGAAGTTCTGGGCGCGGGTGGTCGAGAACGAGCTGCGCCAGAACAACGGCTACGCGCTGCTCGACCAGCGCGCCGTCAAGACGGCCTCGGGGCTCGACGGGATCCAGCTACGGTTCGGGCACGACGAGGGCACCACGCCGCACCTCTACTACGTCACCGTCTTCGTCACGGACGACCACCTGTTCATCATGGAAGCGGGCGGCACGAAGGAGCTGATGACGGCGAGCGCCGCCCAGCTCGAGGCCGTGGTCCAGAGCTTCCGCGGCGATTGAGCCCACGCCGAAGCTCAGCGCGGGCCCCGAGCGCCCCTCAGCGCTCCGGGACGAGCACGACCGCGCCGTCGAGCACCGCGACATCCCCCTCCCGCTTGATCTGCATCCCCCCCTCGAGCTGGAGGTAGCCCTTGGCGGAGAAGCCTCCCCCTTCCGCGAAGAGCCAGCCGCGCTCGAGCGGCGTCAGCTTCACGAAGTGATGCTGCCCCGCCTCCCCCGCGTACGGTGCGGGGTCGTGCACCACGAGCCACCCCGGCGCGGCCTCTCCGTGGGGATCGATGCCGGCGCCCACGACCGTGAGCCAGTGGCCGCCATGGCGCTTGAGCTCAGCACCGCCTCGGACGAAGGGGGTGTACCACCCCGCGTGGAGGACCGCGACGCCGCCATCGGCCAGGGCCTGCTCCACGAATTCGAAGCTCGCGCTGCGCCCCGGCGTCGAGAAGCGCGCGGGGTGCCCTCGCCAGCCCTGGTAGCGCAGCCGCCGATACGAGACCCCGCGCTCACGCACGTAGGCGTCGAGGCCTTGCAAGAGGTGCCCCACGCCCGTGCCCCCGACCGGTGAGGTGCCCATGTAGCGGCGCGAGCCGAGCTGACGCACCAGCTCGAGCTGGCGCGCGTGGGGGCTCGGGCCAGGCGGCAAGAGCGCTTCATGGCCTTGATCCGCCAGCCACATGAGCGCGTTGGAGACCGCGACGGGGCCACACCAGGCGTCTCCACCGCCCACCACCCCGAGCTCTGGGTCGGTCTGCGTGAGATCCGGCATGGCGCGGAGGGCCGCGGCGAGCCGCGCCTCCCGCGCGCGCTCCGCGTGCTGCGCGGCCTGCCGTCGGGAGAGCCCCTCCGTCAGCTCACCTCCGATGATCTGCGACGGCGCGACCAGCCCCGAGCTCAGCGGCGCGACGCTCCTCCCCTGCGTGCGCGCCTCTGCCGCGGGCAGCCCCCAGCGCCAGAGCCCCACGCCGAGGACGCTCGTGATCACCAGCAGGGACCAGGTGCCGCGACGCATCCGCGCCACCTTACGAGGGGCATGACGCCTCGTCAAAAATCCGCCCGTCGTCCGGTCTCCCGGAGGGCTCGCGGCGCGCACGACACCCGTAGCACGCGAGAGTATAAGCGCCGGCATGCACCAAGGCCTCATCATCGGGCTCGTCGGGCTGGTGATCACGGTCGTGGTCGTCGGGATCACCGGCTGGACGGTGTGGCGCGTCGTGGGCGGCCTCGCGAAGGCGAGCGCCCAAGATCAGCAGCTCCTCGCCACCGGAGAGCCCGCACTGGCTCGCATCCTCAACCTCGAGATGGGCGGCATGACGGTGACCGTCGGCGTCCACCGCCAGCTCCAGGTGGTGCTCAGCCTCGAGGTGCATCGTCAAGGAGCGGCGCCCTACGCGGCGCGGCTGACCACGCTCATCTCGGAGCTGCAGATCCCGCAGCTCCAACCCGGCGCCTGGGTGCGCGTCCGCCTCGACCCGAGCCAGCCCGCACGTCTCGCGCTCGAGAGCGCTGGGCAGCCTCCCCCCGGCGCGCCGCACCCCGGGCAGGCCCCCGCCGGCGTTGGCGGCGCCATGCCCCTCGGGGCGGCCGCGCCGTGGGGGGGAGCGCCCGTCGGCGTCCCCATCGTGCGGACAGGGCTCCCAACGGGCGCCAAGGTCGGGCTCCTGCTCGGGGTGGGCGGGGCCTTCGTCGGGGTGCTCGTCGCGGTCGTCGTGGTCGCCATCAACGTGGGAGGCTTTGGCCTCGAGCGTCAAGACGACCTGAGCGACGTCTGCGGGCGCGCCGCCGCCTGCTGCAAGGTGGTGAGCGGCGACACGGCCGCTAGCTGCAACAACCTCAAGAAGCTGGGCGTCCCCAAGAGCGCCTGCGCGTCGTCGCTGCAGAGCTTCCAGCAGAGCGCTCAGGCGCTCGGTAAGACCTGCCCTTGAGCGCGCTCGGTCAGCGCCCCGGGGCCTGCTCCTGGGTCCAGGGGGCGGCGCGGTGACCGCCTCGCTCGCGGCCCCACGGCGCTGGATCCTCGCCGCGCTGATGATGACGGTGCTGCTGGCGGCGATGGACACCACCGTCGTCGCCACGGCCATCCCTCAAATCGTGGGAGAGCTTGGCGGCTTCTCGAGCTTCAGCTGGGTGTTTTCGATCTACCTCTTGGCGCAGACGGTCACCATCCCCGTCTACGGCAAGCTGTCGGACTCGCTCGGGCGCAAGCCGGTCCTGATGGTGGGGATGGGGGTGTTTCTCCTGGGCTCGCTCAGCTCCGCCTTCGCCTGGAGCATGCCGAGCCTCATCGCCTTCCGCGGGCTTCAAGGCCTCGGCGCCGGCGCCATCTTGGCGACCGTCTACACGCTGGCCGGAGATCTCTACTCGGTGAAGGAGCGCGCCACCGTGGAGGGCTGGCTCTCGAGCGTGTGGGGCGTCACCGCCATCGTGGGGCCAACGCTCGGCGGCGCCTTCGCAGAGTACGCCTCGTGGCGCTGGATCTTCCTCATCAACCTCCCCCTCGGCGCCCTCGCGCTGCTCTTGCTCACGAAGTACCTGCACGAGGACTTCGAGCGCCGGGTGCACTCCATCGACTACGCGGGCGCGCTGCTGCTGCTGCTGACGGGCAGCACGCTCATCTTCACGCTGCTCGAGGGGGGGCAGCGCTGGCCGTGGTGGTCGCTCCCCACGCTCGCGCTGCTGGTCGCCTCCCTCCTGCTCGCCACCCTCACGGCGCTGGTGGAGCGTCGCGCTCCCGAGCCCATCTTGCCGCGCTGGTCCTGGGGGCGCCGGGTGCTCGTCGGCTCCAACGTGGCGACCTTGGGGATGGGCATCGTGATGTTGGGCCCCAACACCTACCTGCCGACCTTCGGGCAGGCGGTCCGAGGGCTAGGACCCATCGACGCGGGGCTGCTCCTGGCGAGCATGAGCATCGGGTGGCCCCTCGAGGCCACAGCGACGCCCCAGCTCGTCACCGAGCACTTGCGCCAGGTGGTGTCCACCGCCACCCATGAGGTCTACCGTGGCTTGCTGCTCGTCTCGCTGGCCACGCTGGGCTTGGTGCTGCTCATCCCTCGCCACTTCCCGCGCAGCACCGAGCCTCAGTCCGGCTGATGGAGCACCTGCTGGGAGCGATCGATGAAGTAGTACTTGGCGAAGCCCGCGCGCTCGAAGCTCAGCGCTCCAAAGGCGTTGACCAGGACGCTCCAGGCGGCGGCGAGCCAGAACAGCTTGCCGAAGCGCCGACCGCCCAGCGCCAGCAAGGCGAACAGGAACGGCGCGTAGTCGTTCGAGAACCGATACCCAAACTGCACCCAGCCGGTGTTCTGGTAAAAGAGCGTCGGCACCGCGACGGCCAGCGCGGTGACCCAGAGGCCCATCAGCTCGCGCTGACGCCGCGCCGGCCAGAGCAGCCAGAGGTAGAGCGGCGTCGTGACCCACAGCGCCAGCCCGTGCCCATTGATCTGAAAGGGCGCCGCCGCGGGCGGCAGGGTGCGCCAGGGCAGGCTGGTGAGCACGACCCCCAAGTTTTTCCCGAGGTAGTGGTAGTGAAAGAGCCCCCAGCGCTGCATCCGCTCCGCCCACGCCACGGTCAGGTAGCGGTAACCAAACTCCGTCGGTGACCCGAAGCGCGCCTGGTTGTGCCACGCGGTGAAGGCCAGCGCCGCCACCACCGGCAGCGCGAACAGGCCCCACGCCGCGGCCAGGCGCCGCCACCGCGCGTGGCCTGGCTCCGCAGCCAGGGCGCGCCAGCTCTCGAACAAAAAGTAGGGGGCCGCGAACAGCAGCGGGGAGCGGGTGAGGTAGCCGAGCCCGAGGCACAGCCCCGCCGCCAAGGGGTGCCGCCCCCCGACGCTGCCGAGCAGGTAGAGCGCGCCGAGCCCCGCGCCCACGACGTGCGCGGCGAACCACACCGTCCCCTGCTCCGCGCTGAACCAGTAGACCGTCCCCAGCGCAAACAGCAGCGCCAACGCGAGGTGCTCACGCACCCTGCGCTGGCTCTGACCGAGCCGCCTCAGGGCCTCGAGCGCCAGGAACAGCGCCGCGGGGGCCACCCCCGCGAGCCACAAGAAGACCTGACCGTCGTAGACGCGCTCGGCGCTACCCCCGAGCTTCACCAGCGGGACGAGCAGCAGCGCCGGGAACGGCGGGAACACGACGAACCAGCGGCCGTCGTGCAGGGCGAAGTCATTGTTGCCGGCGTAGGCCGGGGGCGGGCCAGCGAGCGCCAAGCGACCGTCGAGCCACGCCTCCGCCAGCAGCGCGAAGTGATTGTAGGGGGTGTGGGAGGTCAGCCGCTCCCGCGCCGCGAAGGCAAAAAACACCGACGTGGTCAGGGCATACACGCCCAGCGCCAGCAGCCATCGGCGCCGACGCGTGTCATGCTGGAGGAGGGCCCACATGCAAAGCGAGGCCCGACCCTAGCACGCGTTGCTCGGCGGGCGGGTGAGCGCTAGCTTGCGCGTCGTCATGCCCACGGAGTTCCAAGTCCCCATCGCCGATCTCGAGCGAGGCCCGAAGCACTTGGACGCACCGCTCACCCTCGACTGGCTGAGCTGGGCGCTCGAAGGCACGGAGGCGAGCGCCCGAGGCCCCGGGCAGCTCAGCGCGACGCTCACCAAGAACGGCACGGAGGTCCTGGTCCAGGGTCAGATCACCGCGCCCCTACAGATGCCGTGCATCCGTACGCTGGAGCCGGTGGACGTCGACGTGAAGAGCGACCTCTGGCTCTTGCTCGAGCCCCGCGCGTCCGAGCCGCGGGCGCGCCCACCGCAGCGGGGCACGACCCGGCTCGCCCGTACCCCGAGCGCGTCCGCCGCCAAGCCGCCCCGGCGACGCGCGGTCGAAGACCCCGAGCTCAGCCTCGAGCGCGCCGCCCGCGACACCTTCAGCGGAGACCGCGTCCACCTGGACGACTTCATCCGAGAATTCATCCTGCTGGAGCTTCCCATGGCCCCGCTGAGATCCGACTTGCGCTCGGAGGCGGAGCAGGCTAGGCCTGCGCCCCTCGCGCCGCAGGTCGGTCCCGGCGGTGCGGCGGACCCCGTGGAGCTCGATCCTCGGTTGGCTCCGTTGGCGGCGCTAGCGAGCCGCCTGCGTCAGAATAAGGAGTAGTCTCGTGGCAGTTCCGAAGCGCCGTAAGTCCAGCAGCAAGCGTGACATGCGCCGTGCCAACCATGACAAGGTCGTGGCGCCCAACGTCGTGCCCTGCCCCAACTGTTCGGCCCCCATGATCTCACACCGCGCCTGCGTCAGCTGTGGCCACTACGGCGGGCGAGCGGTCATCCAGCAGGAGGAGAGCGCTCCGGAGAGCTGAGCCTCACGGACGCCGCTCCTCCAGCGCCTCGGCGCGGTGCCATCGCCGCCCCGAGGCGCTGCGTATTTTGTTACGCGCCAGGTCCTGACGGCGCGACCGAGCGGTCAGCCAATGGTTGAACCATTTTCGTGACTCCCCACCCTGCGCTGGCTAGACCAGCCGCATGGCCATGGAAGCCCGAAGCCGGATCGTGGGGACCGGCGCGTACACCCCCGCCCAGGTGCTCAGCAACGCGGACCTCGAGCGCCTAGTCGACACCAGCGACGCCTGGATCACCGAGCGGACGGGGATCAAGGAGCGACGCATCGCCGCGCCCGAGGAGGCCGCGAGCGATCTCGCGTTCCAGGCAGCCCAGCGCGCCCTGGAGCGCGCTGGCCTGAGCGCCACCGACCTCGACATGATCATCGTGGGCACCATCAGCGCGGACATGCCGCTGCCCGCCTGCGCGGCGTTCCTTCAGAAGAAGCTGGGGGCCGGCCCCATCCCGGCGTTCGACGTCGCCGCCGCCTGCGCCGGCTTCCTCTACGCGCTCTCCATCGGAGATCACTTCATCCGCGGCGGCACGTGCCGCCGCGTCCTGGTCGTCGGCGTCGAGCTGCTCTCGCGCGTGCTCAACTACGAAGACCGCGCGACCTGCGTGCTGTTCGGGGATGGCGCGGGCGCTGCCATCCTGGAGGCGACGGATGATCCACGGCGCGGCGTGCTGTCGACCAAGCTGTACACGGACGCCACGCTGGCGGAGTCACTCTGCATCCCCGCCGGTGGCAGCAGAGAGCCGCTCAGCGCCGCTGGGATCGCGCAGCACCGCGACAAGGTGCACATGAACGGCAGCGACATCTTCAAGGTAGCGGTGAAGAACCTCAGCCAGGCGAGCCGCTCGGCGCTGGACGCCGCGGGGATGACCGCGAGCGAGGTCACCTGGGTGGTCCCCCACCAAGCCAACCTGCGCATCTTGGATCAGGTGGCTCACCGGCTCGACATCCCGCTCAGCCGCTTCGTCATCAACATCGAGCGCTACGGCAACACCTCGAGCGCGTCCATCCCCATCGCCCTCGACGAGGCGTGGCGCGAGGGTCGCTTTAAGACGGGCGACACCGTCCTCATGTGCGCGCTCGGCGCCGGGATCTCTTGGGCGAGCGCGCTGGTGCGCCTCTGAGCGCGCGCAGCTCTCTCCCCTCCCGGAGAGAACCCGGCGCCCCCTCGCAGGAGCCGCTGGCTCGTGTAAGCTAGCGCCGTGGGTTACGCGTGGCTCTTTCCGGGACAAGGTTCGCAGCAGGTAGGGATGGGGCAGCGGCTCGCGGAGCTCTCGCCCGCGGCGCGCGCCATCTTCCGGCGCGCCGATGACGCGCTCGGCTGGTCACTCTCCACGCTCTGCTGGCACGGCCCTGAAGAGCGCCTGACGCTCACCGCCAACGCGCAGCCCGCCATCGTGGCCACCAGCATCGCCACGCTGGCTGCGCTGAAGGAGCGCTGGCCGGAGCTGCCGGCGCCGGACTACGCCGCGGGACACTCGCTGGGAGAGTACTCCGCGCTCGTCGCGAGCGGGGCCCTCGATCTGGAGGACGCCGTCCGGCTCGTGCATCTCAGGGGCCAAGCCATGCAGGACGCGGTGCCGGACGGGGTGGGCGCCATGGCCGCCATCCTTGGCGGCGACGCCGCTACGGTGGGTGCGCTCTGCGAAGAGGCCGCGGCGGGAGAGGTGCTCGCGCCCGCCAACTTCAACGGACCTGGGCAGGTCGTCATCGCGGGCACCGCCGGCGCGGTGGAGCGCGCACGCGCGCTCGCCGCGACGAAGAAGCTGAAGGCCATCCCGCTGAAGGTGAGCGCGCCCTTCCACTGTGCCCTGATGGAGCCGGCTGCCCACGCGGTCGCCGCGGCGCTCGCGCGGCTTCGCATCACGCCGCTGGCCTTCCCCGTCATCGCCAACGTCGACGCGCGTCCCAACCAGGCCGCCGCCCGCGTCCCAGAGCTGCTCACGCGCCAGGTGGCGTCGCCGGTGCAGTGGCACGCCAGCGTCCAGTGCATGACGCACGCCGGCGTCACCCAGGCGCTGGAGTTTGGCGCGGGCAGAGTGCTGGCGGGGCTGGTCAAGCGCATCGATCCAGCGCTGGGCGTCTTCGGGGTCGCGGAGCCCGAGTCCCTGACCAAGGCGCGTGATTTTCTGGAGCCCTCACTCGCCTGAGTCGCGCGCGCCTGCGGTGCGAACAGCACGGGGTGAGTGCGAAGCCAAGGTGGCGGTCGATTGCGGCTTGGAGCCCCGGGGCTTCGTGGTAAACCCGCGCCCGCCCCTCAGGGGTCTTGGGTCAAGCGCGGGATGTTCGATCTCACGGGAAAACTTGCGGTCGTCGTCGGCGGCTCGCGCGGCATCGGTCGCGCCTGCTGTGAGGCGCTGGCTCGTCAGGGGGCTCGCGTCGTCGTCGGCTACGCGCAGCGCGCGGACGCGGCGGAGCTCGTGGTGCAGCGCGTGCGTGAGGCGGGCGGCGAAGCCGAGTCCCTACGGCTCGATCTCAGCCACCCCGCGGAGGCGGAGGCGACGCTCGCCAAGACCATCCAGCAGCTCGGACGCCTGGACATCCTGGTGCTCAGCGCTGGCATTTCCATCGATGGCCTGCTGCTTCGGCTCAAAGAGGAGGACCTCGAGCGGCAGCTCACCGTCAACGTCAAGGGCAGCCTCGGCTGCGCGCGCGCCGGTATCAAGGCGATGATGCGGGCGCGGCAGGGGCGCGTCATCTTCCTCTCCAGCGTGGTGGGGGAGACGGGCAACATCGGGCAGACCGCCTACGCCGCCACCAAGGCGGCGCTGCTCGGGATCACCAAGAGCCTGGCGCGGGAGTACGCCTCACGCGGCGTCACCGTCAACGCCGTGGCGCCTGGCTACATCACCACGGAGATGACGGCCTCGCTCCCCGAGGCCGTCACCTCCGCCATGCTCCAGGGGATCCCCCTCGAGCGCGCCGGCACCCCCGAAGACGTGGCCGCCGCCGTCGTCTTCTTGGCCTCTAGCGAGGCCAGCTACGTCACAGGGCAGACGCTCAGAGTCAACGGGGGCATGTACGTGTGAGCATTGGTCGCTGAGGTGTCCCAGCCAGCTACTTTGCCGCTGCCGCGGCGGGGCACTTCTGGTAGGAGAGCCTAAGAAAGAGGAGCACGATGGCCGATTCCAAGATTGAAGCCGAGGTCAAGCGAATCATCAGCGAGCAGCTGGACGTCAAGGAGGGAGACATCACCCCCAGCTCATCCTTCATCGATGACCTGGGCGCCGACAGCCTCGGCCTGGTCGAGCTGGTGCTGGCCTTCGAGGAGGAGTTTCAAATCGACATCCCCGACGAGGACACGGAGAAGATCCGTACCGTCCAGGACGCCATCGACTACATCGAAAAGCACGCGGCTGGCTGAGCCTTGCAGCGCGAGCGCGTCGTCGTCACCGGGGTCGGACTGGTCACGCCCAACGGCGTGGGCACGTCCGCCACCTGGGACTCTCTCGTCCGCGGTGAGAGCGGCGCGGGGCCCATCACCTTGTTCGAGGCCACGGAGGACTTCACCACCCGCTTTGCCGCCGAGGTCAAGGGCTTCGACCCTACGTCCTACGTGGAGAAGCGCAAGCTCAAGGAGATGTGCCGCTTCATCCCGTTCTCACTCGCGGCCACCAGCATGGCGCTGGAGCAAGCGCAGCTCGAGCTCACGGAGGAGGAGCGGCAAGACGTCGGGGTCTACATCGGCGTCGGCCTGGGAGGGCTGGAGAACCTCGAGCGCATCTCCGTGCTCCTGAGGGAGAAGGGGCCAGGCCGCGTGAGCCCCTACTTCATCCCGTCGCTCATCGCCAACATGGCGGCGGGGCAGGTCGCCATCGCGCACGGCTTTCATGGCCCCAGCCTCTGCACCACCAGCGCGTGCAGCAGCAGCGCGCACGCCATCGGGGAGGCGGCGCGGCTCATCCAGCGCGGGGATGCGCAGGTCGCCGTCGCCGGTGGAGCGGAGGCCACCATCACCCCCATCGGGATCGCGGGGTTCAGCGCCATGTTCGCGCTGAGCCGCCGCAACGACGCCCCGGAGCGGGCCAGCCGCCCCTTCGATCGCGGGCGGGACGGCTTCCTCTGTGGTGAGGGCGCGGGGACGCTCGTGCTGGAGTCGCTCACGCGCGCCCAGCGCCGCGGCGCCACCATCTTGGCAGAGGTCACCGGCTACGCGGCGACGACCGACGCCTACCACATCACCAAGCCCAGCCCAGACCACGCCCACGCCCAGCGCGCCATGCAGGGCGCCCTCCGGGACGCGAGGCTCTCCCCCACGGACGTGGACTACATCAACGCACACGGCACCTCCACGCCCTCGGGGGACACGGAGGAGGCGCGCGCCATCCTCAGCGTGTTTGGCGCCCATGCCCTCGACAAGAAGCTGTGGGTCAGCTCTACCAAGTCCATGATGGGGCACCTGCTGGGCGCGGCGGGGGCGGTAGAGGCGGGGCTCTGCGTCCAAGCGCTCCGCACCCAGCTCGTCCCTCCCACCATCAACCTGGACGACCAAGACCCGGAGTGCCCGCTGGAGCTCGTCGCCAACACCGCCAGGGAGCGCGCGCTGACGCACACGCTCACCAACTCCTTCGGCTTCGGCGGCACCAACGTCGCGCTGGTCCTGTCGCGCTTCCAGGGGTAGCGGAAAGGTCCGGCGCGGTGCAGTGCCCTTTCTGTCGTGAGAACGAGAGCCGGGTGGTGGACTCCCGCCTCGCGTCGAGCGGCAGCGTGGTCTGGCGCCGGCGCGAGTGCGACGCGTGTCATCGCCGCTTCACCACCTACGAGCGGGTGGAGTGGTCACTCCCCACGGTGATCAAGAAAGACGGCACGCGTCAGCCCTTTGACCGGGACAAGCTCTCACGCAGCCTCGCCATCGCCTGCCGGAAGCGGCCCGTCTCCGCGGACGCGCTGGAGGGCATGGCCGAGGCGCTCGAGCGGGAGCTCGCAGAGCGGGGTGACAAGGAGATCCCCAGTCAGGTCATCGGCGCGCGCGTCATGGAGCTGCTCAAGGACTTGGACGAGGTCGCTTACGTGCGGTTCGCGAGCGTCTACAAGTCGTTTCGTGACATCGACGACTTCATGCGAGAAATGGGCGCGCTTGTGAGAGCCAGGTCCTCGGAGTAACTTCCCCGCGAAATGGCGGACTGTGACGTATCCATGATGAGCCGCGCGCTCGTGCTGGGGCGCAAGGGGGATCCCTCCCCCAACCCGCACGTCGGCGCTCTGGTCGCTGACGGTGACGTCGTCCTGGGGGAGGGCTTCCACGCCTCCGCCGGCTTGGAGCACGCCGAGCTCCTCGCGCTGCGCGCGGCCGGCGAGGCAGCCCGCGGCAAGACGCTCTACGTCACGCTCGAGCCCTGTAACCACCACGGGCGGACGGCGCCCTGCGTGGACGCCATCATCGCGGCGGGCATCGCGCGCGTCGTCATCGGCTGCCGAGACCCGAACCCGAACGTCGAGGGGGGCGGCGTGGAGCGGCTCCAGTCCGCCGGGATCGAGGTGCTCACCGGCGTGATGGAGGCTGAGAGCCAAGCGCTCATCAAGCCCTGGACGAAGTACGTCACCCGCGGCAAGAGCTACCTCGCGCTCAAGCTCGGCGTCTCCCTGGACGGTCGGATCGCCACCCGGAGCGGCGCCTCCAAGTGGATCACCAGCCCGGAGTCGCGCGCGCGCGTCCAGGAGCTACGCAGCGCCCACGACGCCGTCCTCATCGGCATCGGGACGGTGCTCGCGGACGACTCCCGCCTGACCGTCCGAGACGTGCCGGGTCGCAACCCCATCCGCGTGGTGGTGGACAGCCAGCTCAGGCTCCCGGTCAGCAGCCAGCTCGCCCTCACGGCTCGCCAGGTCCCCACGTGCGTGGTGACCACGGAGGTGGCGCCTCGGGCCCCCGCCGACGCCCTCGAAGACCTCGGGATCGCGGTCATTCGAGTCCCGGCCACGGCCGAGGGCCGCTGCGACGTCCGGGAGCTGCTCAAGGAGCTGGCCGCTCGGGAGGTCGTGACCGTCCTCTGTGAAGGTGGCGCCGAGCTGGCGGGGAGCCTGCTGGCCAACGCCCTCGCGGACGAGCTCCACGTGTTCGTCGCGCCCGTGTTGCTCGGGCCGCGGGGTCGCCCGGGCGCGGTGGACTGGGCTGGCGCGGAGACCCCAGCCGACGCCCCGCGCATCCACCCGGTGCGGTGGGAGCTCTGCGGTACGGACGCCTACGTCAGCGGCCCGGTCTGCTACCCGAAGAAGGCCGCGCGCACCCCCACCTGAGGCGCCGCCGCGACGTTGCCGAGGCCGCTCCCGAGTGTTACCTGAAGGGGCACCATGGCAAGGCTAGAGATCCTGCGTTACCCGGACCCCAGGCTACGTGAGGTGGCCGAGCCCGTGGCGGCCGTGACCCCGGAGATCCAGCGCTTGGTCGAGGACATGGCGGAGACCATGTACGACGCGCCGGGCGTCGGCCTCGCCGCCACGCAGGTGGGGGTCAAGCTGCGCATCTTCGTCATCGACATCGCGGACGAGGACGAGCCCAGCAACTTGCTGGTGTTCATCAACCCGGAGCTCCTCGAGCGGGAGGGCACCCAGATCTGGAACGAAGGCTGCCTGTCGTTTCCCGGTGTGGCCGAGGAGGTCAAGCGGGCAGAGCACGTCAGGGTGCGAGCCCTCGACGCGCAGGGCCAGCCCTTCGAGCTCGAGGCGGAGGGGCTGCTCGCCGTGGCCATCCAGCACGAGAACGACCACCTGGACGGCGTCCTCATGGTGGACAAGCTCAGCGCGCTCAAGCGCAAGCTCATCGGCCGAAAGCTCGCCAAGCAAGCGAGCGCCAGCCCCTGAGGGGGAGCGCTGCTCAGGGCGGACGCGCCGTCAGCGGGAGGGGGGGCGACTGAAGAGCGCCATGTCCACCGCGAGCCCGCGCGCCTCCAGAGACTCCACGAAGCGCGGGACGAGGCCGGTCGCGAGAAAGTTGCCTTCGACGGTGTCTGCGGACGCAGCTCGCTCCACGGTGAAGGTGAACAAATCTCGGACCAGCACGCCGCCGGCGCTGAGCCCCTCGGCCTGAGAGATCCGCATCACTCGCTGACGGCCGTCTCGGAGGCGATGGACCTCCACGACGAGATCGAAGAGCCCGCCGACCAGCTCACGGGCGACGTCCAGAGGGATGGCGCGCTGCAAGCTGGCCAGATCTGCCGCCAGCCGTAAGAGCGCCCGCGGGGCGCTCCCCGCCAGGACCCGGACGACCGCGCCATCGGCGCCCTCCAAGAGCGCGTCGAGCACCGCGGTCGCGGGGAGCGCCCGGTTGGCGTCCACGACGAGGCGCGCCGCGCGCGTCCGAGCCGCCGTGCTCACGACACCGCGCGTCTCCGCGCGCGCGCCGTCCAAGGAGAACACGGGCGTGCCCCCCCAAGGTTTGATGAGGCGCTCTCCGTCCTCCACGAGCAGCAGCGGCGCCTCCGTGATGCCGTCCAGCAGCGCGCTGACGACCTGCTCCGTGCCAGCGTCCCGTGGCCCCGTGACGAGGATGTTGGCCCGCGCCGCGACCGCCTGGGTGAGGAAGCTCGCCATCGCCCGAGACACCGTCCCGCGGCGCACCAGCTCTTCCATGGAGGTCGCGGGGGCCGCCTCACGGCGCAGCATGAGGCTCGCCGGGCTCCGCGGGGTCTCTCCCAGGACGGCCAGCAACCAGCCCCCCTCGGGGAGCCGAAATTCGACCACGCCGGTGGTCGCGCGCGGGATCCCGGCCGCGCTGGCCAGGCGCGCGATGATCCGTCGGAGTGAGCCCTCCGAGGCGAAGCTGGTGCTGGAGGGCTCCGTGGCGTGGTCACGCATCACGAGCACGCGGTCGAAGCGTGGCACGTACACCTCACACACGCTCCGATCCGCGAGGAGCTCCCCGAGCACGCCGTGCCCCAGCAGCTCGTCGAGGGCCTCCTTCGTCACGACCTCGAGCGGTGGCTTGCTGGTGGACTCCACGCTCAAGCTCCGCGCCTCTTCGCGGACGAGCTCCTCCACGCTAGCGCGCACGGATGCGTCGATGGTGTTGTCGAGCGCCCCGGTCGTCAGGCGCGCCTCGACGCGAGCCATGAGCTGCGCTCGCCACGACAGCGCCTCGTCATGGCCGGCGGGTGTGATGGGGAGGCTGCTGTAGAGCTCGGGCTCGGGCGGTGGGCTCGGCGCGACCAACTCCACCGCGTCTACCGCGGGCTTCTCGGCAGCCAGGAGCTCCGCGGCGGCCTCGGGGAAGGACTCCCGCGTCGAGCGCTCGAGCCGCAGGTTCTCACTGGTCGCGTCGACGCTGGCGCGCTCCCCGCTGGGCTCTCCCGCCTCGAGCCGAAGCACGTAGTCGCCGACATAGATCCGGTCCCCCTCCCGCACGATGGTGGGTTGCGCGATGCGCCGCCGGTTGACGTACGTCCCGTTCGTGCTGTTGAGATCGGTCACGATGAAGCGCGAGTCCCGAAACACGAGCCGCGCGTGCCGCTTGGAGACGTTCCCTCTCGGGAGCACCAGCTCATTGCCCTGGACCCGGCCGAAGGTCACCTCGACCACGTCGAAGGTCTCGCGCCGCTCCGCGCCGCCCTTCTCGCTGACGACTATGGTGAACAAGGGTGGAGCCGCCTTTGCCTGCGGATAGCCAACGCCGCAGCCTCACAAAGGTTTTCCAGGATCTCCCGCCCCTGTCAACTCGCTCTCGGGCTAGCCTCCCCCGCCAGCCGGCCCGCGCCGCTCCTGAACCTCGCGCGTCACCAGCTCGAGCAGCGCCCCCGCCAACGCCATCACGTCGTGCTCCGCCAGACCCGCGCCGCGGAGGTCGCGATAAATGCTCTTCGCGAGGATGTTCACGACCCGGGGGTCACGGGGATCGAGGTCGGGTTGGGTGAGGGCCACACTGCCAGCCTTTCAAGAACGATGCCGCGCTCCCCACTGAACGCCCTAGCCACTTTCTGTGGGAGTTCCTCCTCACGGCGCTGGACGACCGCGAACCGAGCTTCGCCGCTCGACCGCGAAGCGCTGGCCCCCTTCGCGGTGGCCCTACCAGTCCTGCGGTGCGCTCCGCGACGACGCAGCGCAGCATGAGCCCCCCTCGCCCCACGGGAGCGACACCTCCGCCCCGCCCTGCTCCTCGGGGCGGACGGCCCGCCGCGGCGTGGTGCCCCCACGGGCACGCCGAGGCGCACCACGACAGAGCTCGACCTCAGGCGCTCGGCCGGCGACGGCGCGACGCTGGGGCACCCCAGCTCCACGGACGGACACCGCCCCCGCGCGCGCTCAGCCCGCCGTCCAACACCCCGCGGAACCTGCAGGCGTGTGCGCGCGCGGCGAGGCACCACGCGCACGCGCGAGCTTCGTCGCCCCGCGCGCGAGCTTCGTCACTTCGCGTGCGCGCTTCGTCACTTCGCGCTCGCGCTTCGTCACCGCACGCGCTTCGTCACCTCACGCGCGCTCGCGCTTCGTCACCTCGCGCGCGCTCGCGCTTCGTCACCTCGCGCGCGCTCGCGCTTCGTCACCTCACGCGCGTCGTCACCTCACGCGCGTCGTCACCTCACGCGCTTCGTCACCTCACGCGCGTCGTCACCTCACGCGCGTCGTCACCTCACGCGCGTCGTCACCTCACGCGCGTCGTCACCTCACGCGCTTCGTCACCTCACTCGCGCTCGCACGACACCCTCGGCACGACGCTCCGACCATCACCGAAGCGCGCGCCGTGAGGCGATGCCAGCCGCGTGAGACCCCAGGCCCTCGCCTCCACCACGCGCGCTCGACGGTGGGTCACGCCCGGAGCACGTCAAGGGAAAACCGACGCCGCTGGGGAGCGCACGACGTCACGCTCGTCAAGCCTCTCCTGCACCACGTGCGTTCTGGCGTCACCTCACGACGTCGCGGTAGATCGGCCTCAACCTCCCTTGCTTCCCGCACAATCACCGCTCGGCTTGACAGCATGGGCTCCACGAGAGAATGGACCCGTCTCGCGCGAGCGCCTCGCTCGCCCGAGCCGTGATCATGGGCAAGAGCAAGCGCCGTTCAGAGAAGGTGATCCACGTCGTGTTCGGTCCCGGTGGCGGCAGGATCACGCGCGGCTCGGAGGCCGGCGCGGCGAGCTCCACGGCGCTCACGGGGCGAGAGCCGGTCACTGATCTGTTCACGCGCGGGGAGATCGGGCGCTTGCTGTCGCTCACGCCCACGCGGCTCCGCACCCTCGATCGCGCGGGGGTCGTCTCGCCCAGCGGGCGACGGCGCGGGCGGCGCGCCTACACCTTCGAAGATCTCATCCAGCTCCGCGCCGCGCAGGCGCTGCTCGCCAACAAGGTGCGCCTCCGCGACGTCACCCGCGCGGTCGGGATGCTCAAGCGCAGCTTGCCCAAGATCACGCGGCCGATGGTGGAGCTGCGGATCGTCTTGGAGGGCAGCAAGGTCGTGGTCAAGCCGCGCGAGGGCGGCGCGTTCGAGCCCACGACCGGGCAGCTCGTCCTCGACTTCGAGGTCAAGACCCTACGTGACGACGTGGTCCGCGTCCTGCGCCCTACGGCAGGCAGGGAGCGCGCCCGCACCGCGTACGAGCTGTACCTCCAGGCGTCCCAGTTGGACGAGGATCCTGCCACCTTGGAGCAGGCGGAGGGGCTCTACCAGCGCGCCATCCAGCTCGACCCTTGGCTCGCCATCGCCTACACGAATTTGGGCAACATCTGCTTCCGCCGCGCCGAGCTGGAGCGCGCGGAGCAGCTCTATCGCCGCGCCCTCGAGATCGACGCTCGCCAGCCCGAGGCGCAATACAACTTGGGCTACGTGATGCTGGAGCGCGGAGAGCCCGCGCGCAGCGTGGAGCTCTTTCACGGCGCCATCGAGAGCGATCCAAAATTTTCCGACGCGTACTTCAACCTGGCCATGGCCTACGAGCAGCTCGGGGAGCCGAGCAAGGCGCGGCCCTTCTGGCGCAGCTACATCGCGCTGGAGCCCCACGGCACCTGGGCGGAGATCGCCCGACGACACCTCTGAGGGGCCAGCGCGCGCCCCGCTACAGCCTACGGTGTCTCAAGCTCGGTAGCAGGCTCCGTGTCTGCTCGAGCTGGGCGCGCCGCACGGCGCCGCTGACGACGCCCACACCGTCACTCGCCTCGGACACGACGGTGCCCCACGGGTCGGCGAGGAGGCTGTGCCCGTAGCACGCGCGGCCCCCGGGGTGCCTGCCCCACTGCGCGGCCGCGAGCACCCAACACTGGCTCTCGATGGCGCGCGCGCGGAGCAGGACGTGCCAGTGATCTTTGCCCGTCTGGAGGGTGAAGGCCGCGGGCACGACCAAGAGCTCCGCCCCAGCATCCACCAAGCGACGATACAGCTCGGGGAACCTCAGATCATAACAGATGGAGAGCCCTACCTTGAAGCCGTCGATGTCCACCACGACGGGCTCGCGCCCGGGGCTCGTGCTCTCCGACTCTCGGAGCTGACTGCCGTCCGGGAGGGTGACGTCGAACAGGTGCAGCTTTCGGTAGCTCGCGCACACCTGCCCCTCTCGGTCGAAGACCACGCAGGTGTTGAAGGGCCGCGCCTCGTCCGGGCTCCGCTCTGGCATGCCTCCAGCGAGGAGCCAGAGGCGCCGCCGGCACGCCAAGGCCGAGAGGCGAGCCTGCAGCGGGGCCCGTAGGTCCCCGACCTCCTCCGCGAGCCCGCGCTTCCCCGCCTCGGACCCCATGGACGCGAAGTTCTCGGGGAGCAAGACGAGCTGCGCGCCAAGCTCCGCAGCCTCCTCCACCCCGCGCTCCACCGCGCGCAAGTTCTCCTCCACATCGTGCTGTGAGCTCAGCTGTACCGCTGCCACCCTGAGGCTCTCTGTCTGGCTCATGTCGGGGCTCCTGGCGTGCCGCCGGTGAGCAGCCTGGCGCGGGCGCTGGCCAGCGGCAAGCTTGCTGACTACTCTGAGGGTGCATGCCCAGCGGGCCGACCGGCGCGATGCGCCAACTCGAAGATCACAAGCGCCCCCGAGACGCTGGGCTGGTGCTGCTCTACGCCGAGGAGTACCAGAGCCTCCCCGCGGGCTACCTGCTGCCCGAGCAGGGCGTGGTGGTCGTGGGCCGCGGCGAGGGGGTCGACATCTCCCTGAACGTCGCGGCCGTCTCCCGTCGCCACGCCACGCTGGTCCTGGAGAGAGGCCGCGCCCTGCTCCGAGACACCGGCAGCACGAACGGCACCTTCGTGGACGGCGTCCGCATCGGCGAGCTAGAGCTCGAGGCCGGCATGGAGGTGCGGATCGGCGACGCCTTCTTCAAGTACGTCGAGGAGGAGGCCTCCTGCTACATCTGCCACCGCCTCGACGGCTCCATGATGCCTGGAGCGCGCCGCAGAGCGCCCGCGGACACCGCCCTCATCGGCGGCTTTCAAATGGACCGCATCGCCAGCGAGCTGGCGCAGGTGGCCAGCTCCGAGCTGAGCGTGATGATCCTGGGAGAGAGTGGCACCGGCAAGGAGGTCGCCGCCAGCGAGCTGCATCGTCGCAGCGGCCGGCGAGGGCTGCTCTGCGCAGTCAACTGCGCGGCGATCCCCGCCAACCTCATCGAGAGCGAGCTCTTCGGCTACAAGCGCGGCGCCTTCTCTGGCGCCGAGCGCGACAAGCCGGGCATCATCCGCACCGCGCACGAGGGCACGCTGCTCCTCGATGAGATCGGGGACATGCCCCTGGAGGCCCAGGCCAAGCTGCTCCGGGTCATCCAGACCAAAGAGGTGCTCCCCCTGGGCGCCTCCACGCCGGAGCGGGTCAACGTCAGGATCGTCTCGGCGACGCACCGCGATCTCGAGCGGCTGCAGCGCGAGGGCAAGTTCCGGGAAGACCTCTACGCGCGCCTCAACGAGCATCAGGTGCAGCTCCCCCCCCTGCGGGATCGCAAGGAGGACATCTTGCCGCTCACGCGCGCCTTCCTCCAGCGCTACGGACAGCCGCAGGCGGAGCTCGGGTTCCGCTTCGTCCTGGCGCTGCTCAGCTACGACTGGCCCTACAACGTGCGTGAGCTCGAGGCGTGCATCAAGCGCAGCCTCACGTTGAGTGAGGGGGCCGTCCTGGCGCCCGAGCACCTGCCGCACGCCGTCGCCGAGGCGGCGCGCAACCCCGCTGAGCGCTCCGAGCGCGAGCGCCCGGAGGCGACCCCTCCGGAGCCACCCCGCCCAGGCCCACCCACCCGGGAAGAGCTGTGCCAGCTCCTCACCGAGCACAAAGGCAACGTGGCGGCCGTCGGGCGTGAGTACGGCAAGGCGCGGATGCAAGTGCACCGCTGGATGAAGCTCCACGGCATCGAGGTGGAGAACTACCGGGAGTGAGCGCGCGGTGGCCAGGCGCGGGCCTCGTCGTGATGCTGCTCGTCGGTTGTCGCCAGCAGGAGCCCCCTCAGGAGCGCTCGAGCGCCGAGGCTCTCGAGGTGGGTGGAGCGGCCCTCGAGCACAGCGTGCTCCAAGGGGAGCCGTGGGAACCGGGCGGGTTCACCGCCTGGCGACTGGAGCGGCTCGGCGCGCGAGCCCCCCGGGGAGAGGCGCCGGATGGCGCGCCCGCGGGCTCTCCGTGCTCCGCGGCGCGGGTCTGTCAGAGCGTCACCTGCGCGTGCCACGGAGAAGAGGCCCGTTGGCGAGCGCAGCTCTGCGTGCGAGAGCGGTGCGCGGGCGCGGCGGAGGGCTGTGGGCTCATCGGGGCCGCTCGGCGCCTCGCGGCGCTCCGCTGCGCGCCAGCGCCCTAGCGCGTCGAGGAGCGTCAGACGTCGAGCTCGGCTTGGTCCGCACGCGCCATGATGAAATCGAAGCGCGCCGAGGGCTCCTTGCCCATGAGGTCGCTCATCACGCGGTCCGTCGTGAGGCTGTCAGCGATGGAGACCTTCAAGAGCCGCCGCGTCCTCGGGTTGAGGGTCGTGTCCCACAGCACCCCGGCCATCATCTCCCCCAAGCCCTTGAAGCGCGTGATGTCGACGCGCTGGTTGCCCTTGCGCCAGGTGCGCAGGATACGCTCCTTGTCGTCGTCATCGGAGGCCCAGTGTGTCTCCTTCCCGATCTCGATCTTGTAGAGCGGCGGCAGCGCGACGAACACGCGCCCCTGCCGGATGAGCTCCGGCAGGTGCCGATAAAAGAAGGTCAGGAGCAGGACGGTGATGTGGTGCCCGTCCGAGTCCGCGTCCGCCAGCAGGATGACGCGCTGGTAACGTAGCCGCGCGAGATCGAAGCTTGGGCCCATGCCGCAGCCGAGCGCGGTCAGCAAGTCCTGTAGCTCCTTGTTCTCCAGCACCTTGCTCGGCGCCAGGCCCTCGGTGTTGAGCACCTTCCCCCGCAAGGGCAAGATGGCCTGCGTCGCGCGGTCTCGCCCTTGCTTCGCCGAGCCTCCCGCGGAGTCTCCCTCCACGATGAACAGCTCGGTGTTCTCGCGGTTGACGCTGGAGCAGTCGCTGAGCTTGCCGGGCAAGGTCAGCCGCGAGCTGGTGGCGCTCTTGCGCACCACGGAGGCCGCCGCCGCCCGCGAGGCCTCCCTCGCCCGCGCCGCCGCGATGATCCGGCCCACGATGGCCTCTGCCACGCTGCGGTTCTCGTTGAGCCACTGCTCGAGCGCGGGCCGCACCGCGCCGTCCACCGCGCTCTGCACCTCCGGGTTGTTCAGCCGGTCCTTCGTCTGTCCCTGGAACTGGGGCTCAGCGAGAAAGACGCTGAGCACCACCACGCAGCCCTCGTGGATGTCATCGCTGTTGATGGTCACCCCGCGCGGGCTGAGCTGATGGACCTCGATGTAGTTGCGGACGGCCTTCACCAGCCCGCTCCTCAGCCCGTTCTCGTGCGTCCCGCCGCTGCCGGTGGGGATCCCATTCACGAAGCTCCGCAGCACGCTGTCGGTGGACTCCGTCCACTGCAGCGCCACCTCCAAGCGGTGCTCCCCCTCCTTGGAGAGCACGAACGGCAGCTCGTTCGTCACGGGGCTCTTGCGCGCGGCGACGATCACCCGCAGGTAGTCCGCGATGCCTGCGTCGTGCTTGAAGACCTGCTTGTCCTTCTTCGCCTCGTCGATGAAGGTGATCTCGAGCCCCTTGTGCAGGTAGCTGGCGACCTCCAAGCGCTCCCGGACGATCGCCGCGTCGAACTGCACCTTGGGGAAAATCTGCGGATCTGGCTCGAAATACACGCTCGTCCCCGAGCCCCGCGCCGCGCCCAGCCTCTTCAGCTTGCCCTGGGTCACACCCCGGGAAAACTCGATCCGATGCTCGTGGCCGTCGCGCTTGACGGTGGCGACGAGCCGGCTGGAGAGCGCGTTGACCACCGAGGAGCCCACCCCGTGCAGGCCCCCCGAGGTCTTGTAGCCATCCCCGCCGAACTTGCCGCCGGCGTGCAGGGTGCTGAAGATGATCTCGATCGCGGGCTTTTTGTGGGTGGGGTGGGTGTCCACGGGGATGCCTCGCCCGTCGTCCGTGACCGTGACCGCGCTCCCCGAGGCGTGCAAGGTGACGCCGATCTTCGAGGCGTGGCCGTTCATCGCCTCGTCGATGGCGTTGTCGACGATCTCCCACACGAGGTGGTGGAGCCCAGCGCTCCCCACGCCCCCGATGTACATGCCGGGCCGCTTGCGCACGGGCGCGAGCCCCTCCAAGACCGTGATGTCTTTCGCCGAGTAGGCCATCACCGCTCCTCCGTCAGCGGAGCCGGCGCTGCCACGGGCTCCGCAACCACCGCCACGAGCTGCCCCCGGCTCATCACCTCATGCCCCTTGCCGCCTCGCCCCGTGCGCTTGTAGCGCGCGGTGTTCACGCGCTGCTCCCCCCCCAAGCTCGTCGCGAGCACGAGCGTGTCGCGGTCGTCCGTCGCGGCCTTGAAGCCCACCAGCGTGTCCCCCTCCGCCAGCTTCAGTAGGATGACCCCGCGCCCCGGGCCCGTCAGGAAGCTCACCTCGTCCACGCCGCAGAGCAGCGCGCGCCGCTGCCGCGAGGCCGCGATCAGGGCCTCGTCCCCGTGGACGAGCTGCACCCCGAGCACCGTGGCGCCGTCCGCCACGCGCGCGAAGCGGCGCCCGGACTTCGTGCTGGGCTCGACGAAGGGCGCCAGGGAGAACGCCAGCGCGTAGCCGTCCGTCGTGGCGGCGACCGCGTACAGCTCCGGCAAGAACGCCTCGGAGCCCAGCAGATCCCCCGTGAGGCGCGGGTCCAGCGACGCCGCCGAGACGATCCGCTCGCCATCCTTCAGCTTGAACAGCTTCTGCACGGGCTCCCCGTGCCCCGTGGTCGCCGGAACGTCCACGATCCGGCACGTGTAGGCGCTGCCGAAGCTCGAGAACAGCACCAGCGTCGCGCGGGTGGAGCCCGCGAAGCACGCCAGCACGCCGTCCCCCTCGCGCAGGCGCGTCGCCTGCGGATCTTTGATCTCTCGCTGGCGCTTGATCCAGCCGTCCTTCGTCAGCAGGACGTGGTTGTCTTCGGCGACGATGAGCTCCTCCGCCGAGAACTCCGGCTCGTCCTCGAGCGCGGCGATGACGGTGCGACGCTTGTCACCGCGCCCATAGCGCTGCCCGAGCTCCTCCAGCTCCTCCCGCACCAGCGCCCAGCGGCCCTTGTTCGTGGCGTCGGACAGCAGCCGCTTCAGCTCCTTCTGGCGCCTCCGCTTGTCCGCCAGCTCCTGCTGGATGACCAAGATCTCCAGGCGAGCCAGGCGGTAGAGCTTCAGCTCCAAGATGGCGTCCGTCTGCTCCGCGTCCAGGGCGAAGCGCGCCATCAGCTTCTGCGCCGCGTCCGCCTTCCCCTCGCTCTTCCGGATGAGCTTCAGGATCTCGTCGAGCGCATCGAACACCTTCTCGAAGCCGCTGAGGACGTGGATCCGACGCTCGATTTTGCCGAGCTCGTGCTGGAGCCGCCGCGTGACGACCTCCAGCCGGAACTGCAAGAAGTGCCACAGCATGCTCGCCAGATCCAAGCGCTCCGGCCGCCCCACCTCGGGGTTCTCCGTGGGGACGAGGCAGGTCAGGTTCACCGCGTAGCTGGTCTGGAGCGGGGTGTGCTTGTAGAGGTAGGCGAGCACCTTGTGCTCGTCGGCCTCCTTCTTGAGCTCGAGCTCGATGCACACGTCGTCGGTGGAGATGTCCCGCACGTCGACGAGCAGCGGCATCTTCCGCGAGAGCACCACCTCCGCGATGCGCTCCACGAGCGTGGCCTTGTTCACCGCGTAGGGGATGCTCGTGATGTGGACCCGCTTCGCGCCCCGCTCACCGTCCACCAGCTGCCAGGTGCCCCGCAGCTTCAGGCTCCCCTGGCCGGTCTCATAGACCTGCTTGACCTCCTCCGCGGTGGCGACGAGCTGGCCGCCCGTCGGGAAATCTGGGCCCTTGATGGTGCGCATCAGCTCTCGGGTGCTGAGCTGCCGCCCCTCCACCAGCGCGTCGAGGAGCCGCACGCTGGCCTCCAGCACCTCCTGCGGGTTGTGCGGCGGGATGCTGGTCGCCATCCCGACGGCGATGCCGGTCGCGCCGTTGATGAGCAGGTGCGGTAGCCGCGACGGCAAGACCACCGGCTCGGTCCGAGTCCCGTCGTAGTTTGGGCGGAACGGGACCGTGTCGTCGTCCAGCTCCGCCAGGATCTCCGCCGCCACCGGGCTGAGCCGGCACTCCGTGTAGCGCATGGCGGCCGCTGGGTCCCCGTCGAGCGAGCCGAAGTTGCCGCTCCCGTCCACGAGCGGCACCCGCAGGTTGAAGGGCTGTGCGATACGGACGAGGGCGTCGTAGATGGAGGCGTCGCCGTGGGGGTGATAGCTGCCCATCACGTCCCCGACGATCTTGGCGCACTTGCGGTGCTTTTGGTCCGCGGTGTTCCCCTGCTGCCACATGGTGTAGAGGATGCGCCGCTGGACGGGCTTCATGCCGTCGCGGACGTCCGGTAGGGCCCGGCTGGTGATGACGCTCAGCGCGTAGTGGAGAAACCGCCCCTGAGCCAGCTCATGCAGCGGCTGGACCTCCTGCTCGAGGGCTACCGGCGCCGGCGCGGCGTCCCGCTTGCCGCCACCCCGACCGCCGGCCGTGGGTCGATGCTTCTTGCTAGCCACTGTGAGACACTCCAAAAAGGCAGGACGAACAGGGGCGACGGGCGCCCCGACGCGGCTCGGAGAGGAGGGCTGCTCGGGTCAGCCCGGACCCGCCGAGGTGCTGGGCGCGGCACTAGAAGCGCTCGCCTGCACGCATGTCAAGTTTCCGGGCGGAGTTGGCTTGTGACGTGCCAGCGTCTGAGCTACGGAGAGGCGCGAATTTCAGGATTTTTCCGCGGCGACCCGCCCCGTGAGAAGGCCCCCCTTGAGTCGTCACCTAGCCGGCCGCTTGCTCCTCCTGCTCTGCTGCCTGTGGACCAGCCTCAGCGTGTCCGCCGCGGTCGCGGCGCCCCGCCGTGCGCCTGGTGCGGCCCGCGCCGCCGCGAGCCCGGGGCGCGCGGCGGCCGAGGCCGAGCGCGCACGTGGCGCCACCGTGCGCCAGATAGAGATCGCCGGCAACAACCGCACCAGCCGGGAGGACATCCTCTCCTACCTTCGCCTGAAGGAGGGGGGAGAGTTCGACCCGGAGACGCTCACGGGAGACGTCCGGGAGCTGTTCGACTCCGGCTTCTTCGACGACATCGAGGTCGACCTCAGCGTGGACGGGGACCAGGTCACCCTGCGGTTTCTCGTGCGAGAGCGGCCGACCATCTCCGCCGTCGAATTCGAGGGCAACTCGGGGATCGACGACGAGGACCTCGCCGGAGGCGTGGACGTGAAATCCTCCGCCGTGCTCAGCCGGCCCGCGCTCCGGCGCGCGGTGCAGAAGATCCGCGACATGTACGCCGAGAAGGGCTTCTTCCTGGCGGAGGCCGAGGCGGAGGTCGTGCCGCAGAAGAACAACGAGGTCTTGATCCGCTTCAAGATCAGGGAGAACGGCCAGGTCAGCGTCAAGCGCATCAACTTCATCGGGAACGAGCACATCGCCGATGAAGAGCTCCGCGAGGTGATGTTCACCGGCAACGCTGGCTTCTTCGCCTTCGGCTCGGGAGGGCCCTTCCGGCAGGACGCCTTCGAGCGCGACGTCTCGATGATCAGCGCGCTCTACTACGACCGCGGGTTTCTCTCGGTGAGCATCCACACGCCGCGCATCATGCTCACGCCGGATCGCAGCGGGATCGAGGTCACCATCAGCATCGACGAGGGGCCGCGCTACCGCATTCGCTCCTTCCGCATCTACGAGCAGGGCCCGAACGGCCAGGAGGTCGAGCCCGTCGGCGGGCGGCGCGCCCTCCGCTACATGGTCCGGGCGCAGCCGGGTGACTACTTCAACCGCGCTCAGCTCATGGAAGACCTCGGGGCGGTCAAGAGCATGTACCGCAACGAGGGCTTCGCGGCGGTCGCGGCGAACCCCCGTACCCGGCTGGACGCGGAGCACCATGAGGTGGACATCGCCGTCCCCATCGTGCGGGGCCCGCTCGTCCACTTCGAGCGCATCGAGGTGCGCGGGAACACCAAGACGCGCGACAAGGTCATCCGGCGGGAGCTGGAGATCGCGGAGACGGAGACCTTCAGCGAGGCCAAGCTGGACAAGTCACGCGCGCGCATCACGAGCCTCGGCTACTTCGAGCGCGTGGACGTCAGCACCGAGGAGGGCAGCGCCCCGGACAAGATGAACGTCTACTTCGAGGTCTCCGAGCGGCCCACGGGGACCTTCCAGGTCGGCGCCGGCTTCTCGAGCATCGAGAACTTCATCGCGACGGCGCAGGTGCAGCAGGCCAACCTGTTCGGCAACGGCCAGAGCCTGAGCCTCCAAGCGCAGATCAGCGGGCTCCGCCAGGCCGTCAACCTGACGCTCTACGAGCCCTACTTCCTGGACAGCCGCTTCAGCAGCTCCATCGATCTCTACGATCAGCTCCGGATCTACAACGACTTCTCGCAGCAGAGCCGCGGCGGCGCACTCACCTTCGGCTACCCCCTCATCTACCCCACGCTCACCGCCTCCCTCACCTACACCGCGGAGCACGAGGAGGTCTCGACCCAGTCGCAGAGCACCTTCCTCGGCACCGCGAGCAGCGTCAGCGTGTTCACGCGCTTGCCGCTCGCCAACCTCTTCAACGCCGGGCTCACCTCCAGCCTCCGGCCAGCGCTCACCTACGACACCCGCGACAACCGGCTCTTCCCGTCCAAGGGGATCTACCTGCGCGGCTCCACCGAGTACGCCACCCCTACCCTGGGCTCGGACAACCACTTCCTGCGCCACCGGCTCCAGGGGCGCTTCTACTACCCGGTCGGCGGTGGGGTCGTGCTGAAGCTCAACAGCGAGGCGGGGCTCGTCACCAGCCCCAGCGCTGACGGCGTCCCCATCTTCGCGCGCTTCTTCCTAGGGGGCATCTTGGATCTGCGCGGCTACCGCTTCCGTACCGTCGGGCCACGGATGCCGCTCACGCGCACGACCGATCCGAACAGCGCGCCCATCTTCAACGGCGCCAACATCGGCGGCAACGCGCTCTACTTCCAGAACCTCGAGCTGGAGTTTCCCATCTTGGAGAGGGTGGGGATCCGCGGCGTACTGTTCACGGACGCCGGCAACGCCTGGAACCTGGAGGACAACTACTGCAAGACGGGCGGCGTGAGCGTCCGGTACGAGGAGATCAGCCCGTGCTGGCGGGGCCTGAGCAGCCTCACGGCGCTGCGCACCTCCTACGGCTTCGGCCTCCGCTGGTTCTCCCCGCTCGGCCCGCTCCGCTTCGAGTGGGGCTTCCCCATCCGCCCGCTCCCCTACGAGGAGACCAGCGTCTTCGAATTCACCATCGGCAACTTCTTCTGAGGTCGCTGGCCCACGGCTGAGCGCGCCTCTGCGGGACTGACATGAGCAACGAGAACACCACCACGCCGTCGAACGTACATCCCATCAGCATCCAGGACGAGATGCGGACCTCGTACCTCGACTACGCGATGAGCGTGATCATCGGGCGAGCGATCCCGGATGCCCGTGACGGCCTCAAGCCGGTCCACCGGCGCATCCTCTACGCCATGAACGAGATCGGCGTCACGCCCAGCGCCTCGTACCGCAAGTGCGCCAACGTGGTGGGCGAGGTGCTAGGCAAGTACCACCCGCACGGTGACTTCAGCGTCTACGACGCCCTCGTCCGGATGGCGCAGTCCTTCAGCATGCGGCACCCCTTGGTCGACGGCCAAGGCAACTTCGGCAGCGTGGACGGCGACGCCGCGGCGGCCTACCGCTACACCGAGAGCCGGCTGGCGCGCATCTCCATGGAGCTGCTCGCAGACATCGACGAGGACACCGTAGATTTCTCGCCGAACTTCGACGAGCGCATGCAAGAGCCCGTCGTCTTGCCGGCGCGCTTCCCGAACCTGCTGGTGAACGGCAGCGGCGGCATCGCCGTGGGCATGGCCACCAACGTGCCTCCCCACAACCTCGGGGAGGTCATCGACGCCACCATCCACCTCATCGGCCGGCCAGAGGCCACGGTGGAGCAGCTCATGGGCTTCATCCAGGGCCCTGACTTCCCCACGGGCGGCTTCATCTACGGCCGCGCCGGGATCTACCAAGCCTACAAGACGGGGCGCGGCTCCGTGGTGATGCGGGGGCGCAGCCACGTGGAGAAGGTGGCGGGCAGCCAAGACCGTGAGCAGCTCGTCTTCACGGAGCTGCCCTATCAGGTCAACAAGGCGAGGCTCCACGCCAAGATCGGCGAGCTCATGCGCGACAAGCGCCTGGAGGGCATCCGGGAGGTGCGGGACGAGAGCGACCGAGAGGGGATGCGCCTCGTCATCGAGCTGAAGAAGGACGTCTTCCCGCAGGTGGTGCAAAACCAGCTCTTCCGGCTCACGGACGCCCAGACCTCCTTTGGGATCATCAACCTTGCCATCGTCCACCAGCGGCCGGAGCTGCTGGACCTCAAGCGGACGCTGAGCGTCTTCATCGACCATCGGCGCGAGGTCGTCAGCCGGCGGACCCGCCATCGGCTCACCAAGGCCGAGGCCCAGCGGGAGCTCGTGGAGGGCCTCGGGATGGCCGTGACCGAGGTCGACCTCGTGGTCAAGACCATCCGGGAGTCACCCGACCCGGAGGTGGCGCGGACCCGCCTGATGGCGCTCCCGCTGAAGGGGCTCGAGCACTTCGTGCGGCGCGCGGGCCGCCCCGAGGCGGAGCTCGAGGCGGCGCGCGCCCGCGGCGACTACACCCTCTCCGAGCGGCAGGCCAAGGCCATCCTGGAGATGCGGCTCTCCCGGCTCACCGGGCTGGAGCAAGAGAAGCTCGCCACGGAGTACGCGCAGCTCTCGGACACCATCGCGGAGCTCGAGCTCATCCTCGCGGAGGAGACGCGCCTGATGGCCCTCATCGTGGAGGAGCTGGAGGAGGTGCGGGCCAAGCACGCGGAGCCACGCCGCACCGAGATCTTGGACGACGAAGCGGAGATCCAGGTGGAGGATCTCATCCAGGAGGAGGAGATGGTGGTGACCATCTCACACCAGGGCTACATCAAGCGCACCGCGCTCTCCGACTACAAGGCGCAGCGGCGAGGGGGCAAGGGCAACAAGGGCATGGAGGCGCGGGACGACGACTTCGTCACGCAGCTGTTCGTCTCCTCCACCCACAGCTTCGTCTTCTTCTTCAGCAGCAGCGGGAAGGTCTACGTCAAGAAGGTGTACGAGGTGCCGCTGGCCGGACGCAGCGCGAAGGGGCGCGCCATCGTCAACTTCATCGGGATCGAGGCCGGGGAGAAGGTCGCCGCCATCACGCCCGTGGCGCGCTTCACGCCGGACACGTACATCGTGACTCTGACCCGCCGCGGGCAAATCAAGAAGACCGAGCTCCTCGAGTACGAGAACTACCGCGAGCGCGGCATCATCGGCGTCAAGATCGAGGAGGGGGACCAGCTCCTCACCGCGGCGGTCACGGACGGCACCCGAGAGTTCCTCGTGGCGACCAAGCTGGGCCAGAGCATCCGCTTCGACGAGGCGCAGGTGCGCCCCATGGGGCGCAACACCACCGGCGTCAAGGCGGTGGAGCTGGTTGACGACGACGAGGTCGTCGGGCTCGTCGTCACCGACCCAGAGCGCACGCAGGTGCTGTCTGTCTGCGAGCGTGGCTACGGCAAGCGCACGCCGCTCGAGGAGTTCCGCAGCCAGAATCGCGGCGGGCGCGGCATCATCTTGATCGACGCCAGCGAGCGCAACGGCCCCGTGGTGGCCGTCGCCTTGGTCAAGCCCACCGATGAGGTCGTGCTCATCACGGACCGCGGTCAGATCATCCGGACGCGGGTCGGCGAGATCCGCGAGACGGGGCGCAACGCTCAGGGCGTGCGCGTGATGAACGTGGCCGAGGACGAGCGCGTGGTCGGCTTGGAGCCCGTGGGCGAGTCGAGCAGCGACGACGCGAGCGACGACGTCACCGAGCCGGAGACGGGGGGCACGCCCGTGAGCCCCCCGGTGACCGAGGACCGCGAGCCTTCCCGTGAAGACTGATGCCTGAGCGTCGGGCGGCGAGCGGTCAGGGCGCAGCGGGCGCTCGAGCGCTGGCGACCTTCCGGCGCCTGCAGGCGCTCCACCCGGACGCCTGCTGCGAGCTGCAGCACCGCTCCGCGTTCCAGCTCCTGGTCGCGACCGTCTTGTCGGCGCAGAGCACCGACGTGTCGGTCAACGCCGTCACCCCCGCGCTGTTCCAGCGCTTCCCCGGGCCGAGAGAGCTGGCGGAGGCGCCGGTGGCGGAGGTGGAGCGGCTCTTGGGCAGCCTCGGGATGTTTCGCCAGAAGACTCGGCACCTCATCGCGCTGTCGCGGCGTCTCCGGGACCACTTCGATGCCCAGGTCCCGAGTGAGCTCGCGGCGTTGATGAGCTTGGCGGGGGTAGGTCGGAAGACCGCCAACGTCGTCTTGGGCGTCTGGTTTCACCGCGCCGAGGGCGTGGTGGTCGACACGCACGTCCAGCGCGTCTCGCAGCGGCTCGGCTGGACGGCAGAGTCCCTCCCGGAGAAGATCGAGCCCGCCCTCATGCGCCTCTTTGCTCGGGAGGAGTGGGACGCGCTCTCCCACACCCTCATCTTTCACGGGCGCCGCGTGTGCAGCGCCCGAAAGCCCGCCTGCGCTGCCTGCCCCCTCAGCGACGGCACCTGCCCCAGCGCCTTCCACGCGGAGCTCATCGGGAGAAAGCCTCCGCGTGCGCGGGCTCCGCGGTCTGCCGAAAGCGCCTCATCAGCTGGTCGCAGGCCTCGTAAGGGGCCAGCTCCCGCTGGGTGACCCGCGTGGCGGCCCGCTCCAGCTCGGGCCCCAGCTCCGCGAGCGCGGCCTCTGCCAGGGCGTCTCGAAGAAACCCGATGAGCTGGAGCTTCTCTCGCTCGAGCCGGCGCGCCTTGCCCGCCTCCGTCTGCTGCAGGTAGGTTCGGTGCGCGTCGAGCGCGGCGCAGAGCTCGGTGAGCCCCTGGTCGCGCGTGGCGACGCACTTGATGATGGGAGGCAGCCAGGTGTCCCCAGCGGCGAGCGCCGTGTGCTCCCGCACCGACGCCATCCCAGCGGCCGAGTGTCCGCGGCCTCGAGTGGCGCTGATGAGCGCCTGGCTCCCCAGCGCGAGCATCAGCTCGAGGTCTCTGACGGTGACGTCCGCGCCCTCCCGGTCCGCCTTGTTGACCGCGAAGACGTCGGCGCACTCGAGGATCCCCGCCTTGATGGCTTGGACGTCGTCCCCGAGCCCGGGCGCCATGACGACCAGCGTGGTGTGCGCCGTGCTGGCCACCTCGAGCTCGTCCTGACCGACCCCGACCGTCTCCAAGAAAATGGTCTGCGCGCCCCACGCCTCCAGCACGCGCACGACGTCCGCGGCGGACCGGGAGAGCCCACCCAAGGCGCCCCGCGTCGCCAGCGAGCGGATGAACACCTCGGGGTCCTCGAAGTGCTGCTGCATTCGGATCCGATCGCCGAGGATGGCGCCCCCCGTGAAGGGGCTCGTCGGATCGATGGCGACCACCGCCACTCGCTGCCCACGCGCGCGGGTGTGCTGCACCAAGCGATCGGTCAGAGAGCTCTTGCCGGCGCCAGGGTTGCCCGTGACTCCCACGACGTGAGCGGCGCCCGACTGCCGGAAGAGCAGGTTGAGCAAGCGCTCGAAGCCCGGCGCGCGGTCGTCCACCAGGCGGCAGGCGCGCGCCGCTGCGCGCACGCTCCCGGCCCGCACCTGCTCGGCTAGTTGCTCCACTGCTCGTCGTGTACCACTGGCCGCGTGGGCAGGCTACGCCCGCACCTCCGCCACCACCCGCTCGACGGTGCGCGTCGTCATCGTCCCTTCGATGACCTCGGCGTCGGCGAGCAGCCGCCGCTGGAAGTCGATGTTCGTGCGGATCCCGCTGATGATGAACTCGTCCAGCGCTCGACGCATCCTCACGATGGCGTCCGCCCTGGAGGGCGCGTGCACGATCACCTTGGCGATGAGGGAGTCGTAATTGGGCGGCACCGTCCAGCCACCGTACACCCCAGAGTCCACGCGGACGCCGGCCCCACCTGGAGGATGGTACTCGGTGATCTTACCCGGCCAGGGCGCGAAGCTGACGGGGTCCTCCGCCAAGATCCGGCACTCGATGGCGTGCCCCCGAAAAGACCAGCGCCGCGTGTCGGGCAGCTCGAGCTTCTCCCCGGCCGCCACCATGATCTGCTGCTTGACGAGATCTACCCCGGTGCACATCTCCGTGACGGGGTGCTCCACCTGGACCCTGGTGTTCATCTCCAGGAAAAACAGCTCTCCCCGCTCGTCCATCACGAACTCGAGCGTCCCGAGGGACTCGTAGCCCGTCTCGAGGAGCGCGGCGCGGATGACCTCCCCCATCCTGGCGCGCAGCTCCGCGCTCACCACGGGGCTCGGCGCCTCCTCCATCAGCTTCTGATGGCGTCGCTGCAGCGAGCACTCGCGCTCACCCAGCGTCCAGACCTGCCCGTGGCGGTCGGCCAGCGCTTGAAACTCGATGTGCTTGGGCTTCTCGACGAAGCGCTCGAGGTAGAGCTCAGGGTTGTTGAACGAGCTGGCCGCCTCCGCGGACGCCGCCTCGAAGGCACGGCGCATCTCCGCGGCCGAGCGGACGACGCGCATCCCGCGCCCGCCCCCTCCCCCCCGCGCCTTGACCATCACGGGCCAGCCCGCGCGCTCCGCCTCCTCGATGGCGTGCTCGACGTCGCGCAGCCGGTCACTACCGGGCAGCAGCGGCAGCCCACAGCGCCGCGCGGCCTCGCGCGCGCGCAGCTTGTCCCCCCAGAGGTACATGGCCTCGGCGGGGGGCCCGATGAAGCTGAGCCCGCAGCGCTCCACCACGCTGGCAAATTCGGCGTTCTCCGACAGGAACCCGTAGCCGGGATGGATGGCGTCGGCGCCGGTGATCTCGGCCGCGCTGATGAGCGCAGGCATGCTGAGGTAGCTCTTGCTGGGGGCGGCGGGGCCAATGCACACGGCCTGATCCGCGAAGCGGACGTGCAGCGCGTTGGCGTCTGCCTCGGAGTGGACGGCCACCGTCTTGATCCCCATCTCACGACACGCGCGGATGACGCGCATCGCGATCTCGCCGCGATTGGCGATCAAGATCTTACTGAACATGCCGCGCCACCCTCGAGGCTACTGAGCGCGCCGGAGCTTGAACAGACGCTGCCCAAACTCCACGCTCTGCCCGTTATCGACCAAGATTTCCATGATGACGCCCGTGAGCTCCGACTCGATCTCGTTCATCAGCTTCATCGCCTCCACGATGCACAGCACCTGGCCCTTGCGCACCGTGGCCCCCACGTCCACGAAGGGCTCGGCCTCGGGGCTGGGAGCGCGATAGAACGTCCCCACGAACGGCGACGTGACGTAGGCCGTGGTCGCGTCCTCCTCCGCCACCGGCGCCGCCACGGACGCCGCTGGGCTCACCGCGGCCGCGGCGACCGTGGTGGTGACGGTGGCCCCCTGAAAGGCGACGCGCAGACGTATCGCCTCGTCCTCCCATTCGAACTCCGTGACCCCCCGGGCGGAGAGGGCTTCAAACAAGGCGTCGAGTTGCTTCAGCGGGATGTCCATCTTCTCGTTTGCCCCTTGCGAGCCAGGCCACGCTAGCGTGCTGACCGCGTCACAACAACGGCGCGCCGATGACGCACCGGCGTGTAAGCCCGTTCGCGCGGCTGCGGGCGGGTCTAGCGTCGCACGTCATGGGCGATGAGCCCGCGATGACGTGCGAGGCCGACTCAGTCGAGCTCTTCCAGCAGCTTGGGGGCGGCGACCCGCATCAGGTAGCGCGCCTTGCCGAGGTTGCCGCCCGGCCTGAGGGTGACGGCCAAGAAGTAGTTCTGGCTGAGGACACGGATGACGGTGAGCATCTGCTCGCTGTTGAAGGACACCTCGCGCGTCTCTCCGGCGCCCAGGTTCTCCGTGGCGCGCTGGATGGATTTGACGACGACGCTGACCTCCGCCCCTACCGTCTCGATGTCGAATTCGGAGTCCTCGCGGATGAAGGTCTCGAGCGGGATGCCCTCGAAATCCATCAGCAGGCCAGCGATGCCGCCCTCGGTGCCGGCGACCACGCCCTCTAGCGCGTCCTTGAACATGGCCCTAGCCTACCAGCGCCGGCACGGCGTGAATAGCAACCGGTAATTTCGAGCCTCTAGGGTGGGAGGCCTGTTTCGCTTGCGGCCGACGCCGGACTGATCCATGGGCTCCAGGGTGGTGTGTCTAGCTGGCGCTTGACCTGCCTACGGCCGGCCGACTAGCGTCTGGACATTCGCCCGGAGGTTCCGGGCCTCACCAACGGGCGGCCGACAGCACATGCGAGCGCGCGCGGGGGACCCGCCCCGCACAATGACCCAGAAGATCTTGGCGGGGCGAGCGGAAGATCCTTCGCTCCGCGGAGATCTCGTGCGGGTGAAGATCGACCAGGTGGCGCTGGCGCGGTCGCCGGCCAGGGTCCTGGCCGAAGCGGCGAGCATCCCCTTCAAGAAATGCGCGGTGGAGCTCGGGATCGTCTACGACACCCGCTGCATCACCCACTCCCAAGAGCCCGCGCCGGGACCCCTCCCGCGCGAGCTGACCTCCACCGGCGTGCTCCTGGCGCGCCCGGGGATCGGCTTTCCTGGGCCCGTCCACCTGGAGCGCTTCGCGAGCCCGGCGCGGCTCGCCCTCACGGATGAGCCCCGCCTCGCCTCGGTGGGCGGCATGGGGATGCTGACGCTGGTGGTGTCACCCGCGCAGCTCGCGGAGGCCTTGGTGACGGGCTCGACCTTGCTTCGCCCACCCAGCAGCGTCCAGGTGCTGCTCTCCGGGCGACTCCGCCCCTTCGTCTGTATACGTGACGTGGCGCTCGAGCTGCTGCGCCGCGGGCTCAAGCAGATGGTGGAGGACGTCGACCGCGCTCGGGGCGCGCCCGTCGTGCTGGAGTTCGGAGGGCCCAGCGCCCGCTTGCTGACGGTGTCCGAGCGCGCGGTGCTCGCGAGCTTGGCGCCGATGGTCGGAGCCGCCGCCGGGCTATTTCTCAGCGATGAGAAGACCGAGACCTACTTGCGAGACCAGCGGCGCTCCAAGGCGCACCGCACCCTCAACGCGGACGCGGGCGCCCCGTCGGAGGACGTGCTCACCGTGGATCTCTCCGCGGTCGATCCGCTCCTGCTCGATGAACAAGGGATCGTCCGTCCGGTGCGTGAGTTCGCGGGGCGCCCCGTCCAGCAAGCGCTCCTCGGGGGCGACTCAGGCTCGTCCCTGAGGGATTTGTTGGCGGCGGCGGCCCTCCTGAAGTCCAAGCGGGTGCCCCCGCGCCTGGACTTCCTCTTCGCGCCCCCTTCCCGCCAGACGCTGGAGCTGCTGGCCCACGTCGGGGCGCTGGGTGACCTCATCGCCACCGGCGCGCGCCTGCTCGAGCCGGACCATCGCGTGGTCACGGGTGAGCTCTATCCGTCCCCCGCCGGGGGTACCTCGCTGCGCTCGCAGGATCCGGAGCCCGCCGCCCATCCTCAGGAGCGCTTCATCACCACGTCGCCAGAGACGGTGGCCTACGCGGTGGCCACGGGCACCATCGGCGACCCACGGAGCTTCAAGCGCCCCGTGCGCATCAGCGTTCCCCGGGCCTTGCCCACGGACGACGTGCTCATCGAGCGCAAGAGCAAGGGCAAGGCCAAGGCCGACGGCGAGCCCAACCCCAGCAAGCCCCTGGGGCCGCCCCCACGCTACGGGTGGACCGCGGCGACGGCGCTCCCCTTGGCGCCGGCGCGCACCCTGCCTGCCACGCCGAGCGTACAGGTGCTGCGCTCACTCGAGGACGTGCGCTGGACCGCGGTGCGGGCGCCGGCGCTCAACGCCACGGTGAGGGCCATCATCGCCCCCCACGTCCCGGCCGATCTCGTCTCCACCTTCGCCAGCCTGGGCATCCTCGCGCTCGCCTGCCCCACCGACGAGCTCGAGCGGCTCGACGGCCCGCTCAGCTTCGGCGAGCCCAGGGGCTGGGACGGGGAGCCGCAGCTCGCGGTGCAGGCCCCCAGCGGCGCCCTCCGGCTCGAGTGGCGAGCGGTAGGGGTCGAGCGTGACTGGGCCGTGGCGGGCGGGCCACGTCCCCCCACACCAAAACCGCCCCGCTGAGCCGACGCTACGCACCAGGCGCCGAGCTGCGGTATGCTCGCCCGCATGCGCTTGGCATCCCTCGTCACGACCTCTCTCCTCGCCACGCTGCTCTCGTCCACCGCGCAGGCCGCGGCGCCAGCCCCCGCGGCGGGTGCGAGCGCCTCGACCACCGCGGACGAGGACGAGGACGAGGAGCCGCCCCGGGCAGAGGACGCCTTCGGCCACCAGCTCCAAGTCGGCGTCCGCGGCTCCATCGTGGGCGGCTACCGCATGGTGATGCGCTACGACGACTCCCCGTTCTGTGCGCCGCCCGAGGCCACCAATGCCCAAGGGCAGCCCCTGAAGGCCAAAGAGCAGAAGAAGCTGTGCGGGCATGGAGCGCCGCTCGCGCTCGATCTGGCGCTCTCCTTCGCGCCCTTCGACAGCCTCGAGCCCTACCTCTGGACGCGGCTCGGCCTGGCCGCCGAAGACGCCACGGACACCGAGCGGCAGCTCGCCTTCGGCGCCGGCGTGCGCATCTACACGATGAGCGACTCCGCGTTCAAGATCTTCGTCCAGCCCGCCGTCGGCATGTCCGTGGAGGGGAGCAAGGGCACGCCCGCCTACGGCAGCGAGGCCACGGCGCAAGACCCCACCTACCACCCCGAGTGGAAGAAGGAGCTGCTGTTTCAGCTCAGCGCTGGCCCACAGTACGATTTCGCCAAGTACGTCGGGGTCTACGCGCACGCGGGGATGACGCTGGGGATCCTCCGCGCCCTGGCGGGGAGCTTCGAGCTGGGGGCGGGGCTCCAGCTTCGCCTGTGACGGCGCCGGCGGCACACGACGCGTCGACGCCCAGCGAGGGACGAGACCCCAGCGGTTGCCCTCGAGCCACGGGGAAGCTAACCCCTCGCCCGATGTCCCATCGGCCATTCGAGATCCTTGGAGTGCAACAGATTGCGGTCGGGGGCGCGGACAAGCGCGCGCTGCGCCGGCTCTGGGTCGAGCTGCTCGGGCTCGCCCCCAGCGGCTCTTACTCGAGCGCTCGAGAGAACGTGGACGAGGACATCACGCGCTGCGGCGTGGGCCCCTTCGCGGTGGAGGTGGACTTGATGCAGCCGCTCGATCCGGACCAGAAGCCGCGCGTGCACGAGCCGCCGCTCAACCACGTGGGCCTGTGGGTGGACGATCTCCCGGCCGCGGTCCGGTGGCTCGGCGAGCAGGGCGTGCGCTTCGCGCCCGGAGGCATTCGCCGAGGCGCCGCGGGGCACGACGTCACGTTCATTCATCCACGCGGCGACGCAGCCGCGCCCCAGGGCGGTGAGGGCGTGCTCATCGAGCTGGTGCAGGCCCCACCCGAGGTCATCGCGGCGTTCCGCGGCCTAGCCGCTGGAGGCTGAGGCGCCGACGGGCGGCGCGTGGAGGAGCGCCAGCGCCCGGCGCGCCGCTTCGGTCGGGGTGATGCGCTGCTCGTCGACGGCGCGGCGCAGCTCCGGCAGAAGGCGCGCGACGTCCGCGCGCGCCTCGAAGGCCTCCCGCAAGCCATCGTTCAGCGCCTCCTCGAACCACGTCCGGCGCTGCGCCGCGCGCTGCGCGTCGAGCCGCCCCGACGCCTGCTGCTGCTCGCGGTGCGCCTCGACGACCTCCCACAGCGCCGCGAGGCCGCGCCCCTCGAGCGCGCTGACGGTCCCCACGACGGGCTCCCAGCCCTGGCCCCGCCCCCGCAAGAGGCGCAGCGCCGCGCGCGCCTCGGCGGCGGCTCGCTCCGCGCGGACGCGGTTGTCCCCGTCGGCCTTGTTGAACATCACCGCGTCGGCGACCTCCAGGATGCCGCGCTTGATCCCCTGGAGCTCGTCCCCACCCCCGGCGAGCCCCAACATGAGGAAGAAATCCACCATCCCGGCGACCGCGACCTCGCTCTGCCCGACGCCCACCGTCTCGACGAGGACGACGTCGTAGCCGGCCGCCTCGCAGAGGAGCAGGGCCTCGCGCGTGCGCCGCGCGACGCCCCCCAAGGAGCCTCCGGAGGGGCTGGGGCGCACGAACGCCGCCTCGTGGACCGCCAGCCGTGGCATGCGCGTCTTGTCACCCAAGATGCTGCCGCGGCTGCGGACGCTGGAGGGGTCGACCGCGAGCACGGCGATCCGGTGCCCAGCCTCCACCAGCATCAGCCCGAAGGCCTCGATGAAGGTGCTCTTGCCGACCCCGGGGACGCCCGTCACGCCGATGCGTCGCGCCTTGCCGGCGAAGGGCAGCAGCTCCGACAGCAGCCGCTGCGCGCGCTCCTGATGCGCTGGGAGGGTGCTCTCCACGAGCGTGATCGCCTTGGCCAGCGCGCGGCGCTCACCCTCGAGGAGCCGCGCTCGGAGCGCGGCGAGCTCAGCGTCCACGGGCGTCCAGGGCTCCAGCATGATGCGGCACTGCGCTCAGCTCGCCGTGGGCGCCTCGAGCACGTCGAGGACGGCCGCCGCGGCCTGAGGGATGGGCGTCCCTGGGCCGAAGATGGCGGCCACCCCGCTGGCGCGTAGCGCGGCGTAGTCACCCTCGGGGATGACGCCGCCCACGATGACCTGGATCCCCTCCCCGCCCGCGTCCCGCAGCGCCGCGAGCAGCGCGGGGACCAAGGTGCCGTGCCCGGCCGCCTGCGTGGAGACCCCCACGACGTGCACGTCGTTGTCGACCGCCTGCCTGGCTACCTCCTCCGGCGTCTGGAACAAAGCCCCCACGTCCACGTCGAAGCCGAGATCCGCGAAGGCCGTGGCGATCACCTTGGCGCCGCGGTCGTGGCCGTCCTGACCCATCTTCGCGACGAGCAGCCGAGGCCGGCGCCCCTCCGCCCGCGCGAAGCGCTCCACGCGCTCCCGCATGGCCTCCCAGGCGCCGTCGCCCTCATAGTAGCTCCCGTACACGCCCGTGATGCTCCTCGTCTCCGCCGCGTGTCGACCATAGGCCAGCTCGAGCGCCGCGGAAATCTCGCCCACGGTCGCCCGCGCACGCGCGGCCACGATGGACAGCTCGAGCAGGTTGCCCTCGCCGGCTCGCGCGGCCGCCGTGAGCGCCTCGAGGGCGCGCCGACAGCCCTCAGCGTCTCGCTGACGCCGCACCTGCTCGAGCCGCGCGAGCTGCGCCTGACGCACCGCGGAGTTGTCGACCACGCGCACGTCGAGCGGCGGCTCGTCCGTGACCTGATAGCGGTTGACCCCGACGATCACGTCCTCGCCGCGATCGACCCGAGCCTGGCGCCGCGCCGCGGCCTCCTCGATCCTGAGCTTCGGCATCCCGGACTCCACCGCGCGCGTCATCCCCCCGAGCGCCTCGACCTCCTCGATGATGCCGCGCGCCTTGGCGGCGAGCTCGTGCGTGAGGCGCTCCATGAAGTACGAGCCCGCCCAAGGATCGACCACATGGACGATCCCCGTCTCGTGGGCCAGCACGAGCTGCGTGTTGCGCGCCACCCGTGCCGAGAGATCCGTCGGCAAGGCGATGGCCTCGTCGTAGGCGTTGGTGTGGAGGCTCTGCGTGCCGCCCAGCACGGCCGCCATCGCCTCCACGGTGGTCCGGATCACGTTGTTGAACGGATCTTGCGCGGTCAGGCTGACCCCCGAGGTCTGGCAGTGGGTGCGCAGCATCATGCTCTGCGGGCTCTTCGGCTCGAAATGCTGCCGCATCAGCTCCGCCCAGAGCAGGCGCGCCGCGCGCAGCTTGGCGATCTCCATGTAGAAGTTCATGCCCGTGGCGAAGAAGAAGCTGAGGCGCGGCGCGAAATCATCCACCAGGAGCCCCTTCGCGAGCGCCGCGCGCACGTACTCCAGGCCGTCCGCCAGCGTGAAGGCGAGCTCCAGCTCACAGGTCGCCCCGGCCTCTTGCATGTGGTAGCCGCTGATGGAGATCGAGTTGAAGCGCGGCAGGTGCTGGCTCGTGTACTGGATGATGTCCGCCACGATGCGCATGGAGGGCGCCGGCGGATAGATGTACGTGTTGCGCACCATGAACTCTTTGAGGATGTCGTTCTGAATGGTGCCGGACAGCGCGCTCTGCGGGACGCCCTGCTCCTCCGCCGCCACGATGAAGCTCGCGAGCACGGGGAGCACCGCGCCGTTCATCGTCATGGAGACGCTCATCTCTCCGAGCGGGATCCCCGCGAACAGGACGCGCATGTCTTCCACGCTGTCGATGGCGACACCGGCCTTGCCCACGTCCCCGACGACCCGCGGGTGATCGCTGTCGTAGCCACGGTGGGTCGCGAGATCGAAGGCGACCGAGAGCCCCTTCTGTCCTGCCGCCAGGTTCTTGCGGTAAAAGGCGTTGGACTCCTCCGCCGTGGAGAAGCCCGCGTATTGCCGGATGGTCCAGGGGCGCTCCGCGTACATCGTCGCGCGCGGCCCCCGCGTGAACGGATACTCCCCAGGGATGGAGTCCAGGTGCGCGAGCCCCTCGAGGTCCGCCGCCGTGTACAGCGGCTGGAGGGAGAGGCCCTCGGGGGTCTCCCAGGTCAGCTCCTCCGGGGGCTTGCCCTTACGCTCCTGGGTGGCCAAGGCGCGCCAGCGCGCTACGGGATCGGGGGGGCGGTGTGCGTGGGTCGTCATGGTAGGTTCTCTCGAGGCCCGCTGGCTCAGCGGAGCTGGTTGGCTTTTCGGCTGATGAGGAGTTGCTCGAGCGCGGCGCTGGCGGCGGCCGCCCAGCCCTCGAGCGCGTGGTCGAAGCTGGCGCGCAGCGTAGGCTCGGCGACCAGCACGACGAGCGCTGGGCGGCCCTCCACGGCGATGACCCGCGCATGAGCCTCGTCGCTCGGCCCCAGCCCCAGGAGCCGACCGAGGCGCGGCTCGTCGGCCAGGGCGACCAGCGCTCCCCGGTGCGCGCCCGCGGCCAGCGCCGCCGCGAGGCCGGCGCCGATGGGGAGCCGCAGAGCGCGCACCTCCTCACGCTGGTCCGCCAGCGAGCTGGCTCGCCCCTCGAGCCTCCCGGACCGCACGCTGAGCACCAACGCCACGCGCGCCAAGCGCGCGAGCCCGCGCGCCAAGCGCTCGGTGAGCTCCTCGGGGCTCGTGGCCCCGCCGAGCGCCGCGGCGACCTGCGCGACCTCGTCCTCAGCCGCGCCGAGGAGTGGCGCCGACGCGGGACCACCGCTCGCCGTGGGCCGCGCTCGCGCGAGCGACGCCAGCCGGTCGAGCAGCTCATCGAGCGGCGCGCCCCAGCGGCGGATGGAGGCGCGGAGCTGGTGCCCCAGCTCCGCCTCGACCGTCGCGTCGTCCGGATCGGCGCAGGCGACGTCCACCGTCCCGGTGCGGGGCTCTTGCGCGATGGGGACGGCGAGGAGCCGCTCGCAGCAGCCCGGCGCCAGCCGCTCGTAGAGCGCGCGAGACGGCGCCCAGGCCCGAGGCGCTCGCGGCGCGAAGGCCAGGAGCTGCCGCTCGACGCCCTCGAAGAGCGTGGGGCGCTCCTCACCGAGGATGGCCAACAGCGGGCGCTCACGACGCAGGGCGTCGAGGGCGAGGCGCGTGAGCTCCGCCTCGGGCAGGGCGCCGCTCAGCCTCAGCCGTTCGTAGAGCTCGACCGTCACCTCGGCAAGCGTCGCTCGCCCCCGCCGTCAAGGCAACGGTCACTCACGAAACTGGAAGACGACCTCGGTTTTTCGCACCAGGCCGAGCCGGTCCCTCGCCACCCGCTCCACCGCCCTCGGGTCGGCCTTGCTGCGCTCCACCTTCGCCCGAAGCTCACGGATCTGCTGCGTGAGCTGGGACTGCTCGAGCTCGGCCCGTGCGCGCTCCTGCCGTAGGCTCTCCAGGCGCCGCAGACCCGAAGGGGCGAGCATCATGACCGGCACCGAGACCACCGACAGGCCCAGGAGCGCGATGGGGAGCGCTCGCTGCAGCAAGACAGCCCGAGGTGACATGCCCGGAGGTTTCCACGGCCGCGGGAAGAGCGCCAGAAAGCTGCGGTTCCCCGGCTCAGGCCAATTCGGCGCCAGCCAGCACTTTCCCTTGATTTGGGCGTCACTTCGCTATGATGCGCTCCCCCGCCCTGCGATGACCCGGGTGGGCCATTGAAGCTGGTGCCCGCGGTCGCGGCGCCCTGCCCCGCCAAGGAACGACGATGAGCATGGATATCCTGCGCGCCGAACTCGAGCGCCTGTTCGAGCTCGACGAGCTGCTCTCCCTCAGCCGAGATCTTCTCGGGTTTGACCCCGAACACGTCGGCGGTGCTGCTGCGAAGGGCTCCTTCGCCAAGGCGCTGGCCCACCACTGCCTCCAGGAAGACGCCGTGGAGGCGCTGTGTGACGTCCTGTTCTCCATCCACACGGACGTCGATCCTCGACTCGAGCAGCTTCGGACGGACGGGCCCGTGGCGGATGAGGAGCTCAAGCCGGGCGACACCTTCGCAGGGCACACCATCGTGCGCAAGCTGGGCGACGGCCGCCTCGCCATCTCCTACGTGGGCCGGCGGGACGGTAAAGAGGTGCGACTGAAGGTGCTGCGGCGTGAGGCCACCCGTGATCGCCGTGGCCTCCAGCGCTTCTTGACGGTCAGTCGCCTCGTGGGCGGCATCGACCACCCGAGCTTGCCACGAGAGCTCTTCGCGGGGCTGCTGGGCGGGCGCTTCGTCGTCACGCACGCGCACGTCGACGGACAGCCGCTGTCCGCGCGCATCGCGCGCACCGGCCCCATGCACCTCAATGAGGCGCGGCCAGTCCTCAAGGCGGTCCTGGAGGCGCTCCAGCAGGTCCACGGTCGCCGGCTCGCGCATGGCGCCGTCCGCTTGGACAACGTGCTGCTCCAGCGGGTCGCCGACGGGAGCCAGCACGTCGTCCTGCTGGACGCGGGGATGGACCGCCTGCGCGCGCGCCCGCGCGTCATCAACGGCGCAATGGAGCTGTTCTCCACGGTGGGCTCACCGCGGGCGGTCGCGCCGGAGCAAATCAAGGGCCTGCCGGCCACGCCACGGAGTGATCTCTACTCCTTCGGCGCTCTCCTCTACGAGCTGTTGACCGGCAAGCCGCTGTTTTTCGACGCTACCGTGGCTCAAGACATCGCGGCGGCGCACCTCGGGCGCGTCCCCCCTGCGCCCAGCACGGTCGCGCCGCGGGGCTGGGTCACCAAGGAGCTGGATGACTTCGTGCTCTCGCTGCTCGCCAAGTCTCCCGAGGAGCGACCGGCCGGGGCCGGGGTCGTGCTGGAGGGGCTCGATCGGCTGGGTCGCGCCAGCGCGGCGACGTCCAGCGCCAAGATCTCGGAAGAGCAGCTCAACGAGCTCATCGACGCGCTCGTCGCCGAGCCGGAGAGCGACGACGCCGCCATCGCCCTGGAGGCCGCGCTCGAAGACGGCGCGGACCCTGCGCGCGTCGCGGAGGCCTTCACGGTGGCCGCGGAGTCGGTAGAAGCGGGGGACGAGGCGTCGCGGCGCGCCGTGCGCAAGAGCCTGTGGTTCCGCGCGGCCCGCTGCTGGGAGCTCGGCGCCAAGAACCTGGAGGGGGCCGAGCAGGTCTACGCCCTCATCCTGGAGCAGGACCCCAACGACGACATCGCCCTCACGGCGATGGAGGACGTTCGCCGCCGCCAGGGCAAGCACGAAGAGCTCATCGAGATGCTGCTGGCCCGCGGCGAGAGCGCGTCCAGCGCCGCGGAGCGCGCCCGCGCCTTCGCGGAGATCGGCAAGCTCTACGCGACCGAGCTCGACGACAAGGAGCAGGCGCTGGTGGCCTACGGGCAGGCCTACGCCGAAGACCCCGGCAACGCCAGCTACGCGGAGGAGGTCGAGAAGCTGGCCGGTACGGACCAGAGCGCGTGGGGGGACGTCCTCACGGCCTGCAACGACGCCATCGCCGGCGAGTCCCTGGAGGCGGACCTCAAGAACCTCCTGCTCGTCCGGGTTGGGCGCTGGTACGCCGAGAAGCTCACGCGCCCGGACCTCGGCTTGCCCTGTTTCCAGCAGGTGCTCGTGAGCGAGCCCTCGAGCGAGGCCGCCCTCGAAGGCATGACCCAGATCTACCGCAAGGCGCAGCAGTGGGTCGAGCTCGGGATGGTCCTGACGCGACGCGCCGACGCGGCGGCGCCCGCGCAGGCGCGCGACCTCAGGGCAGAGGCCGCGGAGATCTTGGAGATTCAGCTCAACGACGTGGGCCGCGCGCGAGATCTGTACGAGCAGATCCTGGCGGAGGACCCCGGGCACGCCAAGGCCAGCGAGGCGCTGGCGCGCATCTATGAGCGCACGGAAGACTGGTCCAGCTACTCCAAGCTCCTGCAGCGGCGCGCCGACGCGCTGCGCGGTGAAGAGCAGCTCGCGGTGCTGTGTCGCATCGCGGAATTGACCGAGGATCATCTGCACGACGACGCGGAGGCCGCGCGCCGCTACGAGGCCGTGCTCGCGCTCGACCCTGCGCACCTGGACGCCCTGCGCGGCCTGGATCGCCTGTATAGCAAGGCGGGGCGCTTCGGTGAGCTGCTCGACAACCTCCGACAGCAGGTCAAGGTCGCCGCCACGCCGCGCCAGAAGATCACGCTCTGGGAGCGCATCGCTGGCATCTACGACGAGGAGTACCTCGACCATGAGAAGGCCGCCGACGCGTGGGAGCAGATCCTCGGCATCGACGGGGCCCACGAAGGGGCGCTGACGGCGCTCGTGCGCCACTACCGCGCGCTGGATCGCTGGGAGCAGGTGGCCGCTCTGTATGAGCGACACCTGAAGCTGGTGACGGAGAGCACCCAGCGGGTCCAGCTGGGGCTCGCGCTCGGGCGCGTCTTGGCGGAGCAGATCGGCTCGCCCGAGCGCGCCACCACGGCCTACGAGCGGGTCCTCGAGGCGGAGCCGACCCACGCCGGGGCCCTCGAGGCGCTGGCGCGGCTGCGCGAGAGCGTGGGCGACGCCGACGCCGCCCTGACCGCCATCGAGGCGCTCGCGGAGAAGGCCGAGGGGGCGCAGGCACGCGCGGAGCAGTGGGTTCGCGCGGCGCGGCTCCTCGAGGGTCGCGGGGATCGCGACGGCGCCATCGAGCGCTACAAGCGCGCGCTCGACGCCAACCCCGCGGACACTGGAGCCGCGCTCGCGCTGCGCACCGCCTACGTGGCGCGCGGAGACGTCAACGCCGCCATCCAGCTGCTGGAGCGCGAGGCGGAGAAGGCCGAAGGAGAGCGTCAGCGCGCCAAGCTCAACGCAGAGATCGCGGTGCTCTCGCGGGAGAAGCTCAAGGACGACAAGCGCGCGGAGGAGGCCGCCAAGCGCGCCATCGGCTTCGATCCGACCAACCTGCAAGCCCTGGGCGTGCTCGGGGACATCGCCTTCGAGAACAAGCGCTTCATCGAGGCCACCCGCTACTACGAGCAGCTCGCCGACAACGCCGGCTCGCTCGAGAAGAGCCACGCCAGCCGCCTGCTGGTCCGCTACGTGGACGCCCTGGCCCAGACGGGCTCCACGGAGAAGGCGCTGGCCGCGATGGACACGCTCCTGCGCGTCGCCCCGGACGACGTGGAGGCCCTGCTGCGCGTCGCACAAGTGACCTTCGAGGCTGGCTCCGCCAAGCGCGCGGTCGATCTCTACGACGACATCTTCAAGCGCTTCGGCGAGACGCTCAAGGGCGCAGAGCGCGCCCTCACCTGCTACCGCTTCGGCGAGGCGCGGCGCCGCGCAGGAGAGCTGGAGGCCGCGCGCCCCTTGCTCGAAGAGGCGATGGACCTCGACCCCAGCGCGACCGAGCCCCTCATCGCGCTGGCCGCGCTCCACCTCGCGGCCGAGCAATGGGAGGCGGCGCTCAAGATCAAGGCGCGGCTACTGGATTTGGTCTCCGGTGACGAGCGCATCCAGCTCCTCCTGGAGATGGGAGATCTCGCGGCCAGCAAGCTGAGCGACCGGACGCGGGCCGCCAAGAGCTACGTGGCGGCGCTGGACGAGCGCCCGGACGATCGACGCCTGCTCACCAAGCTGATGCAGCTCTACAGCGAAGAGAAGGACTGGACCAAGCTCATCGAGGTCGTCGTCCGGCTCGCGGACTTCGTGGAAGACGACAAGCAGAAGGCCAAGTACCTCCAGACGGCGGCCGGCATCGCCGCCCGGCAAATGTCCGACGTCGACAAGGCGATGCAGTTCTACGAGCAGGTCCGCAAGCTCGACCCGAGCAACTTCAAGGCGCTCGACGAGCAGATCGAGCTGGCGCGCGATCAGCACCGCCACGAGGAGTTCGAGCGCTTGCTCAAGCGTCGCATCGAGCTCGCCAGCCAACGGGAAGAGGAGCGCCCGCGGCTGCTGGAGTGTCTGACGCTCTTGGCCGAGCTCTACGAGCACCAGCTCGGGGAGGTCGAGAAGGCCATCGACGCCTACGAAGCGGCCCAAAACCTCGAGCCGGACGATCGCGTCAGGAACGAGCGGCTGGCGGAGCTCTACGCCTCCGATCCGGCGAAGTACCTCGACAAGGCGGTCAGCGCTCAAGCGCTCATCTTGCGCCAGAACCCCCACCGGGCGGAGGCCTACAAGCTGCTACGTCGGCTGTACACGGAGACCAAGCACGCGGACGCCGCCTGGTGCATGTGCCAAGCGCTGTACGTGCTGAACCTCGCTGAGCCGGACGAGGAGCGCTTCTACAAGCGGATGCGGAGCGAGACCGCGGCGCCCGCCACCGCAGCGCTGGAGGCGAGCCACTGGACCGCGGCGCTGACCCACTCGGACGCCGATCCGCTGCTCACCAGCCTCTTCGCGCTGATCGAGCCGGCCGTGATCGCGACGCGCTCCGAGCCCGCGGAGGCCTCCGGCTACGATCCTGCGTTCATCGTGGACCTCGAGCGGCACCCCTACACGATGAGCCAGACGCTCTACTACGCGGCGGGCGTGCTCGGGCTCAGCCCGCCCGTCACCTACGAGAACCGCAATGACCCGGGCGGGCTGTCCTTCTTGCACGCGCAGCCCCCAGCCATCGTGCTGGGCATGGCGGCGCTGGACGCCGAGGTGCCACCACAGGCGGCTGGGTTCATCGCCGCCAGGCACCTCACGTACTTCCAGCCAGGGTTTTATCTGCGCCAGCTCGTCCCCACCGCCACAGGCCTGAAGTCTTGGCTCTTTGCCGCCATCAAGCTCATCGTCACGCAGTTCCCCGTGGCGGCGGACCTCGAGGGACCCGTCACCGAGGCCCAGCGGGCCCTCGAGAAGCACCTCTCGGCCAACGCGAAGGACGAGCTGACGCGCCTCGTCGGCAAGCTGCTCCAGTCCGGTGCCTCGCTGGATCTGAAGCGCTGGATCGCCGCGGTGGATCTGACCGCCGACCGCGCGGGCTTCTTCATCGCCCATGATCTGGAGACCGCCGTGGAGATCGTCCGCGCCTCCGACGAGGGCTCCAGCGCCGTGGCGGCGCCGGAGCGGCTCAAGGAGCTGGTCCTGTTCGCCGTGAGCAAGCACTACTTCGCGCTCCGCGCTCACAGCGGGATCACGATCGACACCTGAGCGAGCGCGGCGCTCGGGACAGGGAGGCGCAGCGCCCGCGTGGTGGGCGCTGCGCTCACCCCTCGGCGCGGCGAGCGCGGTGCTCGCTCAGTCCGCTGCGCGGGTAGGGCCCACGAGGCGGGGCCGCGCGGGGGTCGCGCCGCCGACGGTGGCCGCGGCGCCCGGCTCGAAGACGAGGTGCGCCAAGGGGCCGCTGATCCGCCACGCGTAAGAGCCGTCGGGGCGCTTGGAGCGGCGCACCTTGGGGTCCATCTCGATGAGCGGCGTGATCTTGGAGCCAGGGGCTCCGAAGATACTGCGCGTCATTTCGTTCTTGTCCTTGTACTTCTCGCTGACCTTGAAGCGCGCCGTCAGCTCCGCCACCGACGCGCTGAGCGGCTCGCGGAGCCGCACCTTCCCGCCTAGCTCCAGGTCGAGGTCTCGCCCGGCCGCGGAGACTTTCTCCAGCTCCAGCCGCCCCTCGACCAGCTTGCCGGAGAGCGTCATGGTGCCGACCTCCAGCCGAGGCAGCGTGATGGCGCTCATGACCTTGGCCTTCCCATCACCCAGCGCCAGCTCACTCAGCTCCAGCGCCACCTCCCCTTCGGCCTTGGAGAGCTTGCCTTCGGGCAGCACCACCTGAAGGCTCCCGTCGAGCGCGCCTTCGACGGGGACGCCGAGGGCCTGGCGGAGCGGTGGGAGCTGGCCGAGGGAGATCCCGTGGAGCTCCGCCTCGACGGCCTTCTCCGAGCGATCGTCGCGGTAGCTGCCGCGGACGCTGCCCCCCAGGCCATCCAGGGAGAAGCTCAGGTGCAGGCTGCCGACCAGGAGCCGCAGCAGCGAGGCGCGCACCGTCACCGTCTCGATGACGACGTCGCGCGGAGGTGGGGGCTGCGCGGACGCACCCCCGGCGCCATCGCTGGCCGCGCTCGCTGCTGGGGCGGCGCTCGACGCGGCGTCCTCCGCAGCAGCGGTGGGCGCGGGTGAGATCAGTCGAACACCGCTGAGCTCCAGCCCGCTGAGCCAGTAGGTGCTCACCTCGTCAATCTCCACGCGCACGTCCGACGGGCCTCTGCCCGCGTTGGCCTCCGCCAGGAGCCGCTGACGTAGCTGCTCGGTGGGCAGCGTGAGATAGAGGCAGGTCAACAGCGCGACGCCATAGAACGCCGGGAGCCAGAGCGCGCGCCCGAGCTTTCGGAGCCAGTCCGTCATAGCGCGCCGCTCCCGGTGGGGCTCGTGCTCGCCTTGGCGCCGGCAGCGGCCTTCGCCTCGGTGGCCTTGCGATCGTAGGCGCTGACGATGAGCTCCACGTCGTAGGAGTCCGGCTCGCTCCCGCGCTTGCGGATGTCCAAGCGTGAGAAGCTCAGCGGATAGGGCGCCTGCGCGATGGCCTCCATGAACTTCACGAGGTTGAGCATGGGGACCTTACGCAAGAGCAGCTTGGTGCTGCGCTCTTCATAGCGCTTGCCGTGCGGCACCATGGGCCTGTCTTGGCTCTCTGGGATCTCGACCTTGTGCTCGCTCGCCACGGTGGCGAGGTAACCAGCGAGCGGAGGCGCCGGCGTGGCGTAGCGTGCGCTGAGCTGACGACGCTGCTCCGCGCGCTTGTCCAGCGTGGCTTGGGCGCCGTCGATGCTATCGAGCGCCTCCCTCAGGCGTTGGTTCTCCTCACGCTCCGCCGCGACCCAGCGGTTGAGCCCCACCGGCAGCCCGAGGAGCAAGAACCCCGCCACGATGCCCCCCAGGACGCCCAGCAGCCGCCGCTCGCGGGGGTCGAGGCGCTCGAGCCGCTCTTGGAGGCTCATGGTGCTCCCTCTGCCACGGGTGCCTCGGCCTTCTTCTTCTTCGCTGCCGCCTCCTCGGGGCAGCGCACGTCGAACTCCATCGTGTACTTCTGGCGCTCCGAATTGACGACCTGCGTGAGCTTCCCGATCTTGGGATCCACGATGCAGGCGTTCGCCTTGAGCACCCCCGCGACGAGCTGCGCGTCGCTCGCGGTCCCGACGATCCCGGTCATGCGGACGTGGGCGCGCTGCATGTCGAATTCCTCGATGTCGTGCGTGACGGAGAGCGGGATCCCCTTCGAGAGGACGACCAGGACGTCAAAGGCGTCCATCATCGGGAGGGGGTCCGCCTCTTCGGCGGCCTTGGCCTTCTCCAGGAGCCCCGCCACTCGCTCGGGGTCCGAGGTCTCCTCACCCAACACCTGCTTGCTGCTCGTGGCGAGGCTGGCCTCCAGGAGCTGCCGCTCCTGAGCGATCCCGCGCAGCTCCGCCCAAGTGGAGAACGCGAAGCTGACGAAGAGCGCTACGACGAGGCCCGCCACCACGGGCAGCTTCTCCTTGAGGAACCCGAAGCCGCGCTGAAAGCCCAGCTCCCCCTGCCGCAGGTTCAAATCCCTGGGGCGCTGCAGCAGGCCCGCCGCCAGCGCCACGGACTTGGCGAAGCGCGCCGTCAGCTCCCCCAGCTCCGGGCTCGCCAGCTCGACGGAGAGCGGAGGCAGGCTGGCGACCTCGACGCCAAGCTCCCGGGCCAGGTAGGGCTCCGCCCCAGGCATGCTCGCGCCGACGCCTACGAGGAGCACACGCGTGATCTCGGGCTCCCCCGTCGCGGCCCAAGCCCCCAGGGTCTGTCGGAGCTCCGCCGCGAGCTGCGGCGCCCCCTCGGGGAGGCTCGCCACACCACGAGAGAGGGTGCGCGCCAGCGCCGGGCGCCCCTCGAGCAGCACGAGTGCCTCGGTGCGAGCGCCGCCCAGGTCCACGATCATGCAGGGTGCCGGCCCCTCCAGCGCGGGGCAGAGCGAGGCGAGGTTGCTCAGGGGGAGCGGGCCGCAGCCCACGCGCTCCGGCTCGCGACCGAGCGCAGCGGCGACCTGCCCGATCTGCCCGCGGACGTAGTCCGTGCGCGCCGCGGCGGTCAGCAAGCGGATCCCCGAGCCGCCGAGCACGGTGGGCAGCCGCTGGCTGTCGTAGACGAGCTCGGAGAACTCCAGAGGGATCTGCGCTTCGAGCTCGAAGGCGAGCACCTCGTCGAGCTGCTTCTGCGCAGCGACCGGCAGGGTGAGCCGATGGATGAAGGAGCGCTCCCCCTCCACGGCGATGGCGACGGGCTCCGCGCCGGCGCCGAGCGCGCCGACGCACGCCGCGATGGCCGCGGGGACACCGCCCGCCTCCGCCAAGCTGACCTCCCGCAAGGCCTCGATGCTCAGCTTGCGGTAGCTCCGCTGAAGGAGCACGGCGCGCACCTGCGTGCTGCGCACGTCCAGCCCAATCGCCCTAGCCACGGCGCACCGCCAAGATCCGTGTCACGCCGTCGTCCTTCATTCGTACCTGTAATAGACGATAGTGCCAGCCGCGCTCGGCTGAAACGCCCCAGTGATGGTGCCTTGCCCGGCCCCCTCCGGCAGCCCCGCGAGCTGGGCGGCGCCGGCCTTCGCTGAATCCGCGGCGGCGCCGCCCCCGGCGAGCTGCTCGGCCAGCAAGGGGTTCATGCCCGGAGGGGGGGCGCCCCGGAAGTCTACCACCGCGTGGAGCCGCAGCCGCGCCTCCCGCGTGCCGCTCTTGACGGTGCCCGTCGCGTAGATGCTGAAGACCTTGCTCTCCGTGGCCACCGCCTTCAGCAGCTCCGCCTCCGACAAGAGCTGCACGGGCTGCATCTCCATGGAGGCGAGCGCCGCGCCGAACATCCCGCGCCCCTTGAGAGCATTGATGAAGGCGCGAGGACTCCCGAACAGCGGCGCGCCCGCCGTGAAGCCCCGCACGAGGGACATGACGCTGAGAAATTTTGCGGCTTCGAGCGGATCCGTACACAGAGGGGTCCCCGGCACCGCGTAGCCACACACCAACGCCAGCACGGTCTGGGGGTTGGCGGTGTTGACGTTGATGGTGCCCTGCCCCCACACCGTGAGCACGCGCTTGCTCGGGTTGTCCGGCTCCGGATCCACGAACGTGGCCCAGAAGTCGTCGCCGATCCCGCGGACGAGCCTCAGCTCCTCCAGGCTGTCGAAGGCGGCGTTCTTCCGATGGTAGGGGCGCTCGAGCCGTTCATAGAAGGCGTCCTCCGCGCCCGCCTGCTGCGCCACGCCACCGTGCGGATCGCAGGTGTAGGCGTCGGCGTCCGGATCTGCCCAGTCGATGAGCGCGGCGCAGATGGTCTGGCGATCGGAGAACTGCCCATCGGCGTCGCGCCCCTCGAAGAGCGGATCGTACTGCGGGCCATTCATCAGGCCCAAGAGCTGCGCCGCGAGCCGCGCCTTGCTGATGGCGTCCGCGCGCGCGGCCGCGTTCACGTTGATCTTCGAGTCTTCATCGACCACCTGGAGCTCGAAGGAGGCGCCCTCGAGCCCCAGGTTCTTGCCGTCCGCCACGCGGACGCCAGCCAAGGTGGCGAAGCTCTCTGCGCCGGCGGCGTCATTGAAGGCTCCCAGCACGCCATCGGCGAACTCCCACACGGGGATCTGCGGGGGCCCCTGCCGCATCATCAAGAACAGGGGCGCCATGGCGCGGCGCACGGTGGGCTCCGCCGCGATGAGCAACCTCGCCAAGTTGAGCCCGCTCTTGGCGGCGTACTCCGCGGCGAGCTGATCTCGCTCGACGAGCGAGCTGCCGAGCTCCGCGCTCGTCTCGTCCTGAAACTCCGCCAGCATCACCGTCAAGACCGTGATGCTCCCCAGCACCAGGAGCAGGGCCACGCCACGCCGCTCCCGGAGACGGCGGCGCCGCGCTCGCAGATCTCTCGGTTGGGCTCCTGAGGTCGTCATTGGATCGCGAAGCTCAGCTGTCGTTGCGCGGCGATGGTGACGCTGGTGGAGTACCTCAGGGGGGCGCGCTCCCTGCCTCGCTCCCCGCGCCGCCCGCCGTTGAGGACGAGCGTGACGCGGACCATCAGCGGCAGGCGCCCCGCCTGCCCGATGGCTTGCGTGGTGTCCCAGCCGTCCGTCCACTCCCCGGAGAGCGGATCCAAGAATTCGACGTCGAAGAGGTCCACGTCCGTCGCGAGCACCTCGACCCGGCCTCCCCTCCCCGGCTCTGGGCTCATCTGCGTCCGCACCCTCCGCGCCAAATCCATGACCCCCGAGCGCTGCGGATCGGGCGAGCCGAAGAAGGACACGTCCGCCTGGTCCGACTCATGGGCGTCACGGTCGAGCCGGCGATTGGAGAAGGTCGAGAAATCCAGGCGCGACATGGGCGACCCGCGCTTGCCGAAGAAGGCGGTCTTCTGGACTTGCAAGGAGAGATCCAGCGGGGCGTGCGCGGAGACGTAGGCGCTCTCGAGCTCCCGCGCGATGCGGCTGAGCGCCACGCGGGCCTCGTGGTGGCGATCATTGAGCCGCGCGAGGCCCTGCTTGCTCCGCGACAGCCCGTCGAAGGCTTGGTAGATGAGGGTGGACACCATCGCCAAGACCCCGATGGCGATGAGCACCTCCATCATGGTAAAGCCCCGCGCTCGGCTCACCGTGCCCCCTCGAGCTGATCCAGACCCGCCGCGGCGTTCGGCGCCAGGCCTCCCTGGAGCGGGTTGGTGAGGTACTGCGTGATCACGAGCTGCCGCGGCACCTGGCCCTCTCTCCAGGCGACGGTCACGGTCAACTTCCGGATGCTGGCCTCGAGCATGGGCTTGAGGTCCGGGTAGACGAGCCCCATCACGAGGGGCGCCATCCCCGCGGTGCCCATGCTCGCCGCGCTGCCCAGCAGCCCCGAGAGCCCCGCGAGCCCTTGCCCGCCTTCGAGCGCGGCGCCGCCGCTCTGCTGCAGCTGCGCCAAGCCCCCCAGCGCGCCGAGCCCGCTCGTGGAGTCCCCGGCGCCGCCATCCATGGAGGCGACGTCGAGGGGGCTCGGCAGCTCGACGGTGTCCAGCACCCAGGAGCAGGCGTAGAGCGGGTCGTCGGCATCGGTGCAGCAGGGCCCGCTCTCCTCCTGGCGCGTGAGCGGAAAGCCATTCTTCATGACGTCCAGCTCCGAGGCGTTCATCCGACAGCGCAGCAGCTGCGTGGCCATGCTGATGTTGCCGCTGCGCTGGGAGCTGGTGAACAGCCCGAGCTGCGAGCTCAAGATGACGGTGAGCGCGAGCCCGAGGATGCTGACCGCGATCAGCACCTCCAGCAGCGTGAACCCAGCGCGGGCGCGGCGCGGGCGGCTCATCGCAGCTCCTCCTCACGCTCGCTGAAGCCGTCGTCGGAGCGCGGCGCTGGCAAGTCGAGCAGCCCCTGCTCGATGCGCGCTCGCCCGCTCAGCCCGCTGACCATGATGGTCACGCCGTCCTTCGCGCCGTCCCGCGCGAGCTGGATGGCGGCGCGCTCCGCGGAGCCTCCAGGCCAGAGGTACAAGTAGACGCGCCCCTCCTCCGCGGGGCTCTCGTCGTGCTCCACGTGGACCTTGCGGTAGCGGACCCCGGCGCCCAGCTCTCGGCCCAGGCTTGGGTCATCGCCGTCGTACCCAAAGTCCGCGATGGGCGTGAAGGCAGCCCGCGGCGCCCGCGGCCCCTTGAGGATCCGATCCGCCTCTGCCTCCGCCTCTCGCTCCGCCTCCGTGGCCGCCTCGGCGCCCGCCGCGCGGGAGTCTCGCTCGCTGGTGCCCTTGACCCGGAGCATGGCTCCGCCCGTCCCCTCCTCCAGCCCGAGGCGACGCCGATCCAGATCGAAGACGACCCTCACCGGCTTGCCGGTGGCGTTGGCCCGCGTGAGCCCCATGCGCACGGCGCTCATGACCAGCGACGCCGCGGCTCGCTGCTTGGCCCCGATGAGCATGCCGGAGCCGAACACGATGGACGCCGTCAACATCGAGACGAGCACCACGACGATGAGCACCTCCACCAAGGTGAAGCCACGGCGAAGCCCGTGACGCTCACCGGGGTGGAGGCGCTCCGCGAGCGTCATTCAGCTCCAGGCGCCGCCGCCCCTTGCGGGACGCGGATGTCGTCGGAGGTGCCCTTCTTCTTGTCCGGCCCCGCCGAGCTGACGATGACCTCGTCGTCCTCACACGTGAGCGTGTAGGGCTGGTTCCAGGGGTCCACCGTGGAGGCGCCCGGGTCCAGGTACTTCTCCTGGATGAGCTGGTTCATGGTGGGGCAGGTGCTCTCGTTGTTGGTGGATTGCCACTGCTGGATGGCGCCACGGATGACCTGCGCCCCCGTTCTGGCGCTCTTGACCTGCGCTCTGCCGTAGGCAGGGAGGGCGAACACCGCCACGCCGCCGGCCACCATCGCGATGATGGCCACGACGATCAGCACCTCGACCAAGGTGGCGCCCCGCTGGCGCGCCGCCTGCTGCAGGCGCTTCAGGGTGGTCAAGTTGGGGGTGAATGCTAGCGGCTCTCTACTCATGACTTCTCCTCAATAGCTCACTCGATGCGATCGAGCCCGCCGGGGATCCCGTCAGGGCCATCGCTGCTCAAATCGTAGGCGACGTCCGGGCGCCACCCTGGACAGCGGAAGCGCAGCGGGCGCCCCCAGGCATCGACCGGCTCGACGCTCGGCGGTCCGAACGCGCCGGTGAGCGCGATGTCCGGAGGACAACCTCCGTCGTGCTCCGCCAAGTAGGCGTCCACCGCCGCGCGCACGTCACGGAGCGTCGCCTGGGTCTCACGCACGCGCGTCCGCTGCCGCTCCGCGAGCGCGATCCACACGACGAGCGCCACCCCCATGCCGGCCAGCACGACCGAGCGCGTCCGACGGCGCATCAGGAGCAGGCTGAGCAGCCCCCCCCGCCGTTCCCAGGGGAAGAAGATCCGTGGTTCGAGGCGCTTTCTGCTGGCCATGGCTCACTGCACCAGCTGGTTCATTTGGATGAGGGGCATGAGGATGCTCATGGCGATGAAGCCGACCACCACGCCCAAAATGACGATGATGAGGGGCTCGAGCATGCTGGTGAGCGCCGAGACGCGGGTCTCCACGTCCGCCTCATAGGCGCGGCTCACGTTCTCCAGCATCTGCTCGAGGGCGCCGCTGCGCTCACCCACCGCGATCATGTGGGTGACCATGGGTGGGAACTGCCCGCTGCGCTTCAGCGGCTCCGCGATGCTCTCTCCCTCCCGGATGGACCCGATGGCGTCCGCCACGACGCTCTCCAGGCGCACGTTGTCGAGCACGCCCTTGCCGATCTCCATGGCGCGCAGCAGATGCACTCCGGAGGAGAGCAGCGTCGCCAGCGTTCGCGTGAAGCGCGCGACGGCGACGAGCAGATTGAGCCGCCCGAACAAAGGGACCCGCAGCAACCATGAATCCCACGCCAGGCGACCCTTCACCGTGGACCGCCAGTGGCGCCACCCGAAAAAGCCGCCGAGGCCCAGGCTCAGCATGAGCCACCAGTAGCTCCCCACCGCCTCCGAGGTGAAGATCAAGATCTTGGTGTACCAGGGCAGCTCCTGCCCCACGTTCTCGAAGATGCCCACGACCTTCGGCACCACGGCCACCATCAGGACGGTCACCATGATCGTCCCGACGACGCTCATCAGGATCGGGTAGGCCAGGGCGGAGCTGACCTTGCCCTTGAGCCTCGCCGAGCTCTCCATGAAGTCCGCGAGGCGCTCGAGGACGGCCTCCAGGGTGCCGGACTCCTCCCCCGCCGCGACCATGCTGATGTAGAGCGGTTGGAACACCCCCGGGTGCTGCTCCAGGCTCTTGGCGAAGCTGGTGCCCGTGTTGAGCGACTCCCGCACCGCCGTGAGCACCCGCACCAAGCTCTCCTTCTCCACCTGCTCGGTGAGCGCCTCGATGGCCTCCAGCAGGGGGATCCCAGCCCTCACCAGGGTAGCGAGCTGCCGGGTGACGATGGCGATGTCGGAGGTGGTGGGGCGCCCCAGCCACTTGAAGAGGCCAAGCTCCCGCTTGGCGCGCTCCTTGCGCTCGCTCTCCTCCGTGGCCTGCGTCAGCAAGACCCCGTCGCGACGGAGCAGGGCGCGCAGCGCCTTCGCGTTCTCCGCGTCACGGATCCCCTTGACCGCCTTGCCGGACTCGATCTGAATCCCGCGGTACTCGAAGACGGCCATGAGCGTCGCCCGCCGACTCAGTCGACGTGCGTGTCCTCCTGCGTTGCGGCGAGCACCTCTTCCACGGTCGTGCGCCCTTGCAGCACCTTTCGCGCGCCGTCGTCGCGCAAGCTGTCCATCCCGTCTTGCTGGGCTCGACGCTTGATGCTCTGCGCGTCCGCCTGGCTCAAGATGAGCCCCGCCACCCCGTCGTCCACGATGAGCAGCTCATAGATGCCGCGGCGGCCCGTGTAGCCGTTGCCGCCACACTGCTCGCAGCCCTTGGGGCGGTAGAAGGTCGGCAGCCCCGGCCCGGTCCAGCCGACCGGCTGGTACTCGATGTCCGGCACCTGATAGCTGCGGGTGAGCTGACGCTCGGCGCGGCGCTTGGTCGCCACCTCGTCGATCCCGAGCTGCTCCAGCTCGAAGGGGGTCGCCTCGTACGGCTCCTTGCAGCTTGGACACAGCACGCGCACCAAGCGCTGCGCCAAGATGCCCGCGACGGTGGAGCGCACCAAGAAGGGCTCCACGTCCATGTCCGTGAGCCGCGCGACCGCGCTGGCCGCGTCGTTGGTGTGGATGGTGGAGAGCACCAAGTGCCCCGTCATGGAGGCCTGGATGGCGATCTCCGCCGTCTCCCGGTCACGGATCTCACCCACCATGATGATGTCCGGATCTTGCCGCAAGAAGGCCCGCAGCGCGCTCGCGAAGGTGAGCCCAATCTTCGGTTGGACGTGGACCTGGTGGATTCCGGCGATCTCGTACTCTACGGGATCTTCCGCCGTGAGGATGTTGACGTTCGGTTGGTTGATCTTGTTGAGGCAGGCGTACAGCGTGGTGGTCTTGCCGCTACCCGTCGGACCCGTCACCAAGATGATCCCGTCCGGCTTGGCGATGAGCCGGTTCATCAGGTGGTAGTCGCGGTCGGCGAAGCCGAGCTCGGTGAGGTCGAGCAGCGTGTTGGCCTTCACCAGGAGGCGCATCACGATCCGCTCGTGGTCCCTGCTCGTCGGGATGGTGGAGACGCGCACGTCGATGGCGCGCCCGGCGATCTTCAACGAGATGCGGCCGTCTTGCGGCAGGCGCTTCTCCGCGATGTTGAGCCCCGCCATGATCTTCACGCGCGCCACGACCGAGCTCATGAACTGCCGGGAAGCGCGGCGCGCGATGTAGAGCTCACCATCGATGCGGTACCGGACGATGACCTCTTTCTCCTCGGGCTCGATGTGGATGTCGCTGGCGCGCTCCTTCATGGCCTGAGAAAATAGGGAGTTGACCCAGCGGATGATGGGGGCGTCGTCGTCGGAGTCGAGGATGTCCTCGTCGTCCTCCGCGACGTGCTCCTCACCCCCGCCGAGCTCGCTGGCCGTCTCCAGGCGCTCGTAGACCCGGTTGATGGCGTCGACGACCACCTCCACCACCGCCACTTGCGCCACCACGGGCTTGCCGAAGATGGCCCGCACGTCGTCCAGCGCCGCGGTGTCGAAGGGATCCGCGCACACGACCTCCACGTGCGCGTCCGTCTCCGCCGTGACGAGCAAGCGCCGCGAGCGCGCGTACCCGATGGGCAGGTGCGACGCCGCGGGCAGCGACACGCTGGCGGCGTTCACCGCCGTCAGGAAGGGGAGCCCGCACTCCGCGGCCAGCGCTCGCGCGACGCTCACGTCCGTGGCGATGCCCGACTGCACCAAGAGCTCCATCAAGCCCACCGCGCGCTCGCGCTGCTGCGCGTAGAGCGGCTCGAGCGCCTCGGGCGTCACGACGCCGTGACGGGTCAGCACCGATCCCAGCGCGCGTTGCTCGAGCATCCCGCCCCTCTTCCTCAGCGCTCGATGTTGACGCTGCGCGCCATCGGGTTGATCCGAAACGGCGGCTCCAGCGAGCCTTGAGGCCCAGGGTTGGCGCCCGGCGCGGCCGCCCCGGGGTTGGTGGTGTTGGGCGCGGTGACGCGACGCCGCCGCGTCGGCGTCGTGGCCGGGAGCGTCGTGGCGGGGGTGGCCCCCGGCGCCGGCGCCGCCGTCGAGGCGCCAGCGGTCGTCCCCCGCACCGAGGTTGGGAGATCCAGCGGCTCGCTCGGGGCGTGCTCCACGGGCTCCTTCGGCTTGCTCTCCTCCTCCAGTCGGATCTGCTCCTCCACCTGGAAGTAGGCCTGCCGGATGTCCTCCACCAAGCCGTTGGCGCGCGCGTAGTCCCGCGGCGGCTCCCAGTCTTGCCCGCTGAAGACGAAGTAGCGATCCAAGAACTCCTGCCGCTCTTGCATCTTGCGCTCGAAGATCTTCCGGAGGTCCGCTTGGTCTCGGATGATGTACGGCGTCAAGATGAGCAGCAGGTTGGTCTTGCGGTTGGCCGTGGTGGTGCTGCGGAACAAGAACCCGAGCAGGGGCAGGTCACCCAAGACGGGGATCTTGTCGCGGCTCTTGACCACCGCGTCGCGCATCAAGCCGCCGATGACGACCGTCTGCTCATCGTCCACCACCACCTCGGTGCGCGCCGTGCGCTTGGTGATGGAGACCACCCCGAGCGTGCCCGACGCGGCGCCTTGCTCGCTGATCTCCTGGTCGATCTCGAGGCGGATCTGGTTGGCCTCGTTCACGTGAGGCGTCACCTTGATCTTGGTGCCGACGTCCTGCCGGGGCGTGGCGTAGCCGCCGAGCGCCCCGAGCCCGCCCAGACCCCCGAGCCCCGCGAGCGCGCCGAGGTTGCCGGTGCCGGCGCCGCCCAAGCCCGCCAGCCCCGCCAGGCTGCCCATCCCCATGGCGTTCTGTTGGAGCGGGATGTTCTCCCCGACGCTGATCTCGGCCGCCACGTTGTCCGTCGCGATGATGTGCGGCGTGCTCAGCACGTTCGAGTCGCTGTTGGTGGCCAGCGCGTTGAGCACGATGCCAAAGGCCGGGATGGAGATGCCTGGGATCAGGCGGTTGGCGGACGCGCTGAGGTCCGGCCCGCGCACGCCGATGGCGAGCCCCTGGAGATCCGTCGGCAGCCCCATCGAGGTGAGGGGGTTGAGCCCGCCGTAGAGGAGCGAGTTCTCCCCCCCGAGGGGCGCCGGCGAGACGCCGGCGTGGTAGCTGATGCCCAGCTTCTGGGTCTGGTTCACCGAGACGTCCATGATGACCGCCTCGATGAACACCTGGCGTCGGGGGGCATCGAGCTCATCCACGACGATGCGGAGCTGCGCGTAGTCTCGCGCCGACGAGGTGATGATGAGGGAGTTGGTGCTCTTGTCTGCCGTGACGCGCACCTCGCCCTCGAACAGGCTGCTGACCGCGCCGGGCGCCGCGCCGGCCTGCCCTGGGGCGCGCGTGGCGCCTTGGAGTAGCTGGGTGAGCGTGTTCGCGAGCTCCTCCGCGCCCGCGTGCTGCAGCGGCAGGACGCGGATCTTCCCCTCGGCGGCGGGCTTGGAGTCGAGCCTCCGGAGCAGGCCGAGCAGCTTGCCGTAGCTGTCCTCCGTCCCGACGATGATGAGGGAGTTGGTCTGCTCGTCGGGGACGACCTTCGAGAGCCCCCCGCCCCCGCCGCGCGCGGCCCCCGCGGCGCCGCCCGGGCCGCCGCCGAGCTCGAACAGCTCGTTGATGCGCTTGGCGACGTCCGCCGCGGAGCCATAGTGGACCGGCTCGATCCACATGCGCGTCCCGGCGCCGCCCACGTCGATCTCCTCGATGAGGCGGATCATGCGGCGGATGTTGGCGCCGGTGTCGGTGAGGATGAGCAGCTGGCCCGGCGCGTAGAGCGAGATGTCGCCGTCTTTGCTCTTGAACTTGGCGAGGAGCTGGGCGGCCTCCTCCGCCGTGACGCTCTGCAGGCGGTAGAGCCGCGTGATGTACCGGTCCGCATCCGGCACCGGGGTGCCTCGACCGTAGATGGGCGTGGGCTGCGTGACCACGCCGCCGGTGTCCACGATCTTCAGGAAGCGCCCGTGGGGCACCACCGTCATGCCGTTCGCCTCCAAGATGGAGAGGAAGGCCTCGTAGGCCTCCGCCAGCGTGACCGGCTCCGGGGACACGACAGTGGCCTTGATCTGCCGCACCTTGGCCCCGTAGATGAAGCGCCGCCCGGTCAGCCCGCTGATGTGGTTGACCAGCTCCGCCAGATCCGCGTCTTGGAGGTTGAACTTGACCATGTGCCCGGCGGGCTTGGGCCGGTAGGGCGTGTCGGCCGCGCGCGCGATGGCCTCCATGTTGGACGGCAGGGCGCCGCGCGCGCCCGGAGGCTCCGGCTCCGCGGCGGCCGCTGCCGAGGGCGCCGGCGGCGTCGCCGCGGGCGCGCGGGGCGCTGCCGCCGCGGGTGAGCGGGGCGCCGCCGTGAGCGAGGGCTTGCCGTCCGCCGCCGCGCGCGGCGTGCGGATGGGCGGTGACTGGCCAAGGGCTGGCGTCACCCCGAACAAGAGCCCGAGCGGCAGCAGCTTTAGAGGGGAGAGACGTCGACGCATGCGCTCACTTGATGTGGAAGTCGATGGTGACGGGCGCGCCGCGGCGCGTGACCTTCACCGAGAGGTTGCTGGCGGTGCGGAGCCGAGCGTAGGCCTCCAGCGCCTTCTCTGGGCTCGCCATGTTGAAGCCGTTGATGCTCTCGAGGCGATCTCCATTTTGGATGCCTAGCTTTCCGAGCAGGCTGTCCGGGCGGATCCCGAACATGCGGATGCCTACCACCTTGCCGTTCTCCTGCTCCGGCACGATCCTCGCGGACTTCATCAGCTCCGCTTGGTTTTCCAAGATCTTGTCGACCACCGCGCGATCCACGTTGAACTCGGTGTCGCTCACACGCTGGATCTTGGAGGCGATCTCCGTCTGGAGCGCGCTCGGAGCGCCCTTCGCGGCGGGACCGGCCGCGGGCCTGGCGCTCACCGTGGGCGCCGCCGCGGCGGGCGGGCCCTTGCGGAACAGCATGGCCTGGCAGAGCTGCGGCCCACCCTCGAACCAGACGGAGGGCGTGGCCTCCCGCGGGTTGTAGCCGATGTAGGCCACCTGCCGGCCCCCCACGTCGTCACCGATGCGGCGCATCTTCGGCGCGGACTCCCCCGGCCCCTGGATGGCCGCGAGCGACCAGAGCGGGTCATGGCTCTCGGTGACGATCAGGACGTTGATGCCCTCGCACGCGCTGGCGCTCAGCGGATCGGAGAGATCCGGCGCCTGGTGGGTTGGGGTGGGCAGGCTGTCCTCCAGCGGCTTGGCGTCGAGCGGCCCCGTCACTGAGTCGAAGGGGTTGCGCGAGAGGATGGCGCTCCCCGAGCGGTCACGGCGGCTCTCCTCCGGGGCTCCGAGCTGCGCCGTCAGCTCCGCGGTGGTGCGCGGCCCCTTGGCCCCGGTGGAAGCCGCTGGCGGCGCGAGCAGCAGCGCGCCCAAGAGCTGACTGACGCCGCTCGCCTGGTAGTACGCGACGAGCACGGTCAAGCCCGCGATGGGGACCGCGAAGTATTTCTGGATGAGCTGATCGAAGGCCAATGGGGCGTTGCCTTATGAGCGAAACCCATGCCAGCGGCAACGCACAAATCAAGTTCATGAAATCTTGGAGATTTTCCAGGAATTCCCGCACCGAGCACTAGACAGCTTGGCAGGTGGGTGGGCGAGAGCTCAGCTCCTTTGCCATTTTGGCACGAGCCCCTGCGAGGCGTGGGGTGGCTCACCCGTCGCGGGGAGCGCTCCGCCACCGCGCTCAGCCGTCCTCCCCGAGCTTGCGGTAGATGGTGCGCGTCGAGATCCCGAGCAGCTGCGCCGCGAGCCCCTTGTCGCCGTGGGTGTGCGCCAGGGTCTCGCGGATGAGGCGCGCCTCCACCTGATCGAGGGGGGTCCCGATGGCGATGGTCAGCGCGTCGGGGGCGCCCGCCTCCGCGCGAGCCACGGGCTCCGGCAGATCCGTGACCTCGAGGCGCTCTCCCGGACATAGCACGGCGGCGCGCTCGATGACGTTCTCGAGCTCACGGACGTTGCCGGGCCAGCCGTAGTCTTCGAGCTTGGCTTGCGCCGCGGGGCTGACGCTGAGCCGCGCCCGCCCATTTTTCTTGCAGTACACGCCGATGAAGTGGTCCACCAAGAGCGCGATGTCCTCCCGCCGAGCGCGGAGCGGCGGCGCCAAGATGGAGATCACGTTGAGCCGGT
>WBZO01000749.1_pt1 | contig 61362 bp, 60 predicted proteins | sample 5204261 | NCBI WGS metagenome assembly WBZO01 (sample SAMN12412400, study PRJNA552823) | activated sludge metagenome | isolation source: activated sludge from anammox sidestream of wastewater treatment plant... | place: USA: North Carolina | collected 2017-09
CATCAGCGCCTCCTCCTCCGCCGCGTCCCCCGGCGGCATCGTCGACTCGACGACGCACCCGCTCATAGAACGCCAGTGCCGCGGCCGTCGCCACGTTGAGCGAGTCGGTGCCACGCGACATCGGTATCCGCACCCGGGCGTCGGCGGCCCGCAGCGCCGCATCCGTCAGGCCGGGGCCCTCCGCCCCGACCAACACCGCGACCTTCTCCCCCGCCAGCTCGTCGGCCACCTCCGACAGAACCCGAGCCTGCGGATTCGGCGTCATCCCCAGCAGCCGAAAGCCGTTGTCCCGCAGGCGATACAGATCCGCCGGCCAGTTCTCCGCTTTGGCGAACGGCACCAGCAAGGCGTGGCCCATCGACACCCGCACCGCGCGCCGGTACAGCGGGTCGGCGCAGCCGGCGCCGAAGATCACCCCGTCGACGCCCAGGCCGGCGGCGTTGCGGAAGATCGAGCCCAGGTTCTCGTGGTCGTTGACGCCCTCGAGCACGGCGATGGTGCGCGCACCGGCCAGCACGTCGGCCACACCCAGTTCGGCCGGCCGACGGGCGGCGCCGAGCACGCCGCGGTTGAGGTGGAAGCCGACCACCTCGGCCATCACCTCGGCCGAGGCGCGATAGAACGGGATCGGAACGCCGGCGAGGTCGGCCGACAGTTCGGCCAGGCGACGGTCGGTGCCGAGAAAGGCGTGCGGGCTGAACCGGGACGCCAGCATGCGCTGCACCACCAGCACGCCCTCGGCGATCACCAGCCCCTTGCCGCCGGGCAGATCGGGGCGACGGTCGACACTGTTGAGGTCCCGGAAGTCGTCCACCCGCGGGTCGGCGGGGTCGGTGATGTCGACGACGGTCGAAAGCGCCTCCTGCACGCCGCCAAGGTACGCGCACCGGGGGTCGGTTACCGTGATCGCGATGTCCCCGAATGGCCCACCGACCGAGAAGGTCCCGCCGGAGTTGCCGGCCGGGCTGCGCGATCCGCGGCCGGTGATCGCCGTCGGAGCGCTGCTCTGGGTGCTGGCCGCAGTCGCGTCGTTCACCATCGACGCGTGTGCGACCTGGCGCCCGATCACCATCGCCGGGCTCGGTGTGGGTGTGCTGGGTCTGTCGATCTTCCTGTGGCAGCGGTCGGCGGCCCGCCGGGGCGCACGCGGGGCACAAACCGGACTGGAATGACAACGTAAGGAGAACCCATGGCAGCACCGCTGTTGAAGGCAGAGATCGAGATCAACGCACCGGTGAGTAAGGTGTGGTCCCTGGTCTCCGACGTCAGCCGGATGCCGGAGTGGAGTCCGCAGTGCCGAATCATGAAGGCGCTCGGCCCGATTCGGCCCGGAACCCGGACGCTGAACCTGAACCGGCGCGGGCCGTTGTTCTGGCCGACGACGTCGGTGATCACCGAGGTGGTGCCGGAGAAGAAGTTCGCCTTCCGCATCCCGATCAACACCACGGTGTGGAGCTACGAACTCGAGCCCACCGCCACCGGCACCAAGCTCACCGAGACCCGGCACGCCGAGAACGGCGTCACCGCGGTCTCGGCCGGGCTGACCAAGACCGTGCTGGGCGGCATGGAGCCGTTCGAGAAGGAACTGGTCGAGGGCATGAACCTGTCGCTGCAGCGGATCAAGGCCGCCGCGGAGCGCTAAACGTCTTCGACCGGTTGTTCCGGGTCGGGCTCCGGCGCGGCCGGGACATCCTCGACAACCGGTTCTTGCGCAGCCTCGGCGATCGGTTCGGCGTCGGCGGCCTCAACGACGACGGCCCGTTCAACCTCGACCACCTCGAGGACCCCGTCGTCATAGGGCTCGTAGGCCGGCGACCCGGAACCCGCCGGCGCCGGGGTGTCCGAATGCGCGCCGCATCCGTAGAACAAGTCGACGACGTGACCGTCGGCGGACATCTCGTTGCAGCACACGCCGAACATGACACCCAGCGCGCCGGCCAGCGGCGCCATGAATCCGCAGTCGCGGCAGACCCGCTTCGTGGACCGCGCCATGGGTGCGGCGGGCCCGAAGTCGCCGTCGTGCCAGCGCTGCGCGGCGTCGCCGCGGCCGAAGGCGCTGAGCACCCGGCGCCGTCCGAACCCGATGTCCCGCGCGGTGTCGTCGATCAGCGGGTCGCCGGTGGCCAGGAAACCGGGCACCAGCCGGGGGTCGTCAGGCAAGGGGGCCAGCAGGTCACCCGGTCCGAGATCGCCCGGCTTGACGCGCTGCTCCCAGGGCACCCACGGCGGCGCCAGCAGGGCGGTCGGGCCGGGAACGAGCACGACCTCACTGATGGTGGCGTGGTCGGCGCCGGGGTAGGCGGCCACGACGACCGCCCATTGCCATCCGTGGTAGCCGGGCAGCGTCGCAAGGAAGCGATGGGTGGCGGCGGCATCGTCTTCGATGCTCATCCCCAGATACGCGCCGACGGTGTCGCCGCTGAACTCGACGACGGCCGCGCGGGCCAGCGGTTCGGCTGCGGCGAGGATCGCGGCGACCTCGTCCGACGGCGCGGCCGGTGTGGCCGTCGCCGCCGAATCGGCGGTGTCGATCAGGCTGTCCATCGCCGACAATCTTGCCTCACCGCATCGGCATCCGGGCACACCGGTCGGCCGCACGATCCCGGACGGCCCGATGGGGGACAATCGAGAGCGTGTCTGGACCGCGGCGAGTGCACCCGGGCTGGGGGCCGGTCGGCTCCGACCGCCGCCGGTCGCCGCGCCGTGAACACCCCGGGATGGCCAACTACCCCACCGCCCCGACGAGCGGCCGTTCCGGTTCCCGCGACGACGACTCGGCCCGCTCAAACCGCTATCTGCCGCCACTGGAGGAGAACCGCCACACCGCCTACCGCGACACCGAGGAGCGTTCGGGTGAGCGCCCGGACAGCGACGAGCGTGCCCGGGTCACCCGGGCGGCCGCCGAGATGGGGTCGCGGATGTACTCGATGGTCCACCGCGCCGCGACGGCCGACGGCGCGGACAAGTCCGGGCTGACGGCGCTCACCTGGCCGGTGGTCGCCAACTTCGCGGTGGACTCCGCGATGGCGGTGGCGCTGGCCAACACCCTGTTCTTCGCGGCGGCCACCGGTGAGAGCAAGGGTCGGGTGGCGCTGTACCTGCTGATCACCATCGCGCCGTTCGCGGTGATCGCCCCGCTGATCGGCCCGGCACTCGACCGGGTCCAGCACGGCCGGCGCGCGGCGCTGGCGGCGTCGTTCCTGCTGCGAACCGTGCTGGCCGTGGTGCTGATCATGAATTACGACCCGGCGACCGGCAGCTACCCGTCCTGGGTGCTCTACCCGTGCGCACTGGGAATGATGGTGCTGTCCAAGTCCTTCTCGGTGCTGCGCAGCGCGGTGACCCCGCGGGTGATGCCGCCGACGATCGACCTGGTGCGGGTGAACTCGAGGCTGACGATGTTCGGTCTGATCGGCGGCACCATCGTGGGCGGCGGCATCGCAGCAGGCGCGGAGTGGTTGTTCTCCACGCTGCTCGAACTGCCCGGCGCCCTGTTCGTCGTCGTGTTCGTCACGCTGGCCGGTGCGTCGCTGACGATGCGGATCCCCAAGTGGGTGGAGGTCACCGAAGGCGAAGTGCCCGCCACGCTCAGCTACCACGGACAGGGCAGCGAATGGGACTGGCTCGACGACCATCCCACCGAGGTCATCGCCAAGGGCTCCCGGCGACAGCCGTTGGGCCGCAACATCATCACCTGTCTGTGGGGCAACTGCACGATCAAGGTGATGGTGGGTTTCCTGTTCCTCTACCCTGCGTTCGTGGCCAAGGCTCATGACGCCAGCGGATGGGTTCAGCTGGCCATGCTGGGCACCATCGGGGCGGCCGCGGGCATCGGAAACTTCGCCGGGAACTTCACCGCGGCGCGCATGAGCCTGGGCCGTCCCGCCGTAGTGGTGGTGCGCTCGGCGATCGCGGTGACCGTCCTTGCGCTGGCCACGGCGGTGTCCGGCAGCCTGATCGTCGCAGCGGTGGCGGCGTTCGTCACCTCGGGGGCCAGCGCCGTCGCCAAGGCGTCGCTGGACGCCTCGTTGCAGGACGACCTGCCCGAGGAGTCGCGGGCGTCGGCGTTCGGCCGTTCCGAGTCGGTGCTGCAACTGGCCTGGGTGCTCGGCGGCGCGATGGGGGTGCTGGTGTACACCGAATTGTGGGTCGGCTTCACCGCGATTTCCTCGATGCTGATCCCCGCGCTGGCGCAGACGGTGGCCAGCCACCGCGGTGCCTCGCTGATTCCGGGCCTGGGCGGCAACCGCCCGGTGGTGGCCGAACCCGAGGGCGTGGCGGTGGCCCGGTGAAACGACAGGTCGCGTGGATCGTGACGGCACTGGTGGTGCTCGCCGCCGCCGGCGCCGGGGTGGGCGGCTGGGCGCTCGTGCGCAATGAGGGTTCGCCGCTGCCGCAGATCAGCGTCTATTCGCAGGGGACCACCGTGCGGGTGAACCCGTACCTCTTCTGCAATGTCGTCGACCTCAACGACTGCGTCAAAGGCGTTGTGCAGGGCGAGCTTTCGGTGAGCAGCCGCTATCCGGTCCAGCTGTCGGTGCCGGCCCGGATCGGCGACGCGCCGTGGCGTCTGCTGCAGGTCTACTCCGACGACAAGGACACCGTCGCCACCGCCTACCACCCGGGCACCCGGCTGGCGGTGACGGTCCCCACCGTCGACCCGGGGCGCGGCCGGATGATGGGACTGGTGGTCCAACTGCTGACCCTGGTGAAAGACCAGAACGGGGAACTGCACGACCTGCCGCACGCGGAGTGGTCGGTCAAGCTGAACTGGAGCTAGCCACCCGCTCCCCCGCCCGAACCGGACCGGGCGGAGTGCCGTCACCAAACGGCCTGCCGCCCAGGGCTTCCCGGCCATGAGGCGTCCACCAGCCGGAGAGGTCCGGGCCCGCCGGAACGATCCGCGTGGGATTGATGTCGGCGTGGACGATGTAGTAGTGCTGTTTGATCTGCGCGAAGTCCACGGTGTCCCCGAATCCCGGCGTCTGGAACAGATCGCGGGCATATGCCCACAGCACGGGCATCTCGGCCAGCTTGGCCCGGTTGCATTTGAAGTGCCCGTGATAGACGGGGTCGAAGCGCACCAGGGTGGTGAACAGCCGGACGTCGGCCTCGGTGATGCTGTCCCCCACCAGATATCGCTGCGTGGCCAGGCGGCCGGAGAGCCAGTCCAGGCCGTCGAACAGCCGTGCGTAGGCGCGTTCGTAGGCCCGCTGCGACCCCGCGAAGCCGCAGCGGTACACGCCGTTGTTCACCTCGGTATAGATCCGGGCGGCCACCTCGTCGATCTCCGGGCGCAGTTCCTCGGGGTACAACTGCGGGGCACCCGCGCGGTGATACGCCGTCCACTCGGTGCTGAAGTCCAGCGTCATCCGCGCGAAGTCGTTGGTCACGACCTCACCGGTGGGCACCTCGACGAGTGCCGGCACGGTGATTCCCTTGGGATAGTCGGGGATTCGCGCGAAGTACGCGTCCTGCAAGCGGGGAATGCCCAGCACCGGATCCACGCCGCCCGGGTCGAGATCGAAGGTCCAGCTTCGCTGGTCGTGGGTCGGCCCGCAGAATCCGATCGAGATCGCGTCCTCGAGGCCGAGCAGTCGCCGCACGATGATGGCCCGGTTGGCCCAGGGGCAGGCGCGAGCGACGATCAGGCGATAGCGGCCCGGTTGCACCGGATAGCCGTCGCGGCCGTCGGCGGTGACCCGGGTGGTGATGTAAGCGGTGTCCCTGTCGAACTCTCCCCCGGACGACACATATGAACCCATAGGCCCATTCTGCGCTTCACCGAAAGGGTGTCAGGCGTCCAACTCCCGTGCGACCGCTCGGACCACCTCAGACACCCGGCGCGCGACCTTCTTGTCGGGATAGCGGCCGCGCCGCAGTTCGGGCTGAACCGCGCCTTCCAGCAGGGTGATCATGTCCTCGACCATGCCGTGCAGTTCGTCGGGGCTGTGCTTGTGTTCGGCGGCGGGCGCGGCTTCACGCCGCGTCCTGGTCAGGCTGGGCGGCGGGTCGATCAGCTTGAGGCTCAGCGCCTGCGGACCGCGCCGCCCGGTGGCGACACCGAACTCGACCCGCTGGCCGGCCTTGAGACCCTCGACGCCGTCCGGCAGGGCCGAGGCGCGGACGTAGACGTCCTCGCCGTCCTCCTGCGACAGGAAACCGAATCCCTTGTCGGCGTCGTACCACTTCACCTTGCCGGTCGGCACTGGATCTCACCCGCTTGTCTGACGTGACCATGCGTCCCGCGCAGGACGCCTGAGCGATCCTACTCAACGCGCCCAAGCCCCAGCAGCCCTATTTTGGTTGGGTAGGCTGGCGTGACCGCTGGAGGAAAACATGCGCGTGATCCTGAACATCATCTGGTTGATCTTCGGCGGTCTGTGGCTCGCGCTCGGCTATCTGCTGGCCGCTCTCATCTGCTTTCTGCTGATCGTCACCATCCCGTTCGGGTTCGCCTCGGCGCGCATCGCGCTGTTCGCGCTGTGGCCGTTCGGCCGGACGGTCATCGACAAACCCGGCACCCAGACCGGCGCGACGATCGGCAACGTGATCTGGCTCGTGCTGTGCGGCATCTGGCTGGCGATCGGGCACGTGATCACCGCCATCGGCATGGCCGTCACCATCGTCGGCATCCCGCTGGCGTTGGCGAACCTGAAGCTCATCCCCGTCTCCCTGATGCCGTTGGGTAAAGAGATCGTTCCGGTCGACCGCTTCCGCGAATGGACCTCGGCGCCGAACCGGGGATGGGGATGACGCTGACCACCCTCGGATTGCCAGCCATCCGCCGGGACCACGAGCCACCGCCGGCGGGTATGCCGGGCAGCGGTCCGCTGCTGGACGCCTTCGGCCGCGCGGCCACCGATCTGCGGGTCTCCCTCACCGACCGTTGCAATCTGCGCTGCACCTATTGCATGCCGGCCGAGGGGCTGGCCTGGCTTCCGGCCGACGACGTCCTGACCTTCGACGAGCTCACCCGGCTGCTGCGGCTCGCGGTCACCCGGCTGGGCATCACCAGTGTCCGGTTCACCGGCGGCGAGCCGCTGCTCTACCGCCGGCTGGAGGACGTCGTGGCCGCCGCCGTGAGCCTGCACCCCCGCCCGGAGATCGCGCTCACCACCAACGGCGTGGGCCTGGCCGCCCGGGCCCACGGCTTGGCGGCGGCAGGCCTGGACCGGGTGAACGTCTCCCTCGACACCGTCGACCCCGGGCATTTCGCCGCGATCACCCGGCGCAACCGGCTCGACGAGGTTCTCGACGGACTGGCCGCGGCCGCCGCGGCGGGCCTCGGTCCGGTGAAGGTCAACGCCGTCCTCGATCCGGTGTCCGGTCGCGACGACGCCGTGGAACTCCTGCGGTTCTGCCTCGAGCACGGTTACCAGCTGCGCATCATCGAGCAGATGCCGCTGGACGCCGGCCACCAGTGGAGCCGTGAGTCGGCACTCAGCGCCGAGGACATCATCACGGCGCTGCGCCGGTGCTTCGACCTCACCCCCGACCCCGCGCCGCGCGGCTCGGCGCCGGCCCAGCTCTGGCGCGTGGACGGCGGACCGGCGACCGTGGGGATCATCGCCTCGGTGTCGGATGCGTTCTGCTCGGCCTGCGACCGCACCCGGTTGACGGCCGACGGGCAGGTGCGCAGCTGCCTGTTCGCCGCCGACGAAACCGACCTGCGCAGCCTGATGCGCCGAGGCGCCGACGACGACGAACTCGAGGTGGCCTGGCGGTCGGCCATGTGGGCCAAGGCCGCCGGGCACGGCATAAACAGCCCCCACTTCGTGCAGCCGACCCGCCCGATGAGCGCAATCGGAGGCTGACTATGACCGATCTCACCGCACCTGGGACCGACGTCACAGCCCTCATCCCGGTCACCGTCCGGTTCTTTGCTGCGGCCCGCGACGCCGCCGGCACCGAGACGTCCGTATTGCGGCTGCCGGCGGGCTCCACCGTCGACGACGCCGTCTGTGAATTAAGTGGTCAGAGTGACAAATTACAACTAGTGTTACGGAAGTGTTCATACCTCGCGGACGGGGTCGCCGTTCGCGACGGCACCACTGTGCTGGACGCTCACCAGATCTTGGATGTTTTGCCCCCGTTTGCGGGCGGATAATCGTGATTTCCGTCACATCACGAACGGATCACAACGTGGCCACGGACTGATTAAGTCCCTCGCCGGCCTGCGCCGACGCTGGGCGTTTAGAGTTCCTTTAGAGTTTGCCACCAGGCAAAACACCTGATTCGCCACAAGGTGACGTGGCGGCGGGCAGCCGATACCGTCGTCGATGGCCCGCCCCTTGTCGCGGTGGGCCCTCTCCGCTTCTCGCGCCGAGCTCCATCCACGGAGCGGAGGGCACAACGAGCATTTTCGGATGGAGGCGGGGGACCCACTCGGTCCGCCGAACCGGAGCTCCCGAGCTCCTTGGGGTGAAGCCGCGGACACCGCGGCCGGGCAACCTCTCACGCCCGAACCCGACAGCTGACCTCGCAGGCGCGTTCTCAGGGAGGACCGACCTATGAGCGGACGCCATCGTAAGCCCAGCACGTCGTCGATCGGCGTCGCCAAGATCGCCGTGACGGGTGCCGTCATCGGCACCGGCAGCCTCGGCATGGCCGCCGCGGCCCAGGCCGCGACGGACTCCGAGTGGGACACCGTCGCCAGCTGCGAGTCCAGCGGCAACTGGGCCATCAACACCGGCAACGGCTACCAGGGCGGCCTGCAGTTCTCCCCCGGCACGTGGCTGGGCTACGGCGGGGGCCAGTACGCCTCGGCGGCCAACATGGCCACCCGAGAGCAGCAGATCGCGATTGCCGAGAAGGTGCTTGCAGGTCAGGGCCGCGGCGCCTGGCCGGTGTGCGGCCGCGGCCTGTCCGGCCCCACGCCGCGCGACCTCAGCGTCACCCAGGTCAAGTCTCACGCCCCGGCCCCCGTGCCCGCCGAAACCCCGGTCGACGCCCCGGCGCCGGCCGCCGGTCAGGACGCCGCGGCCCCGGTGCTGCCCGAGGCGGTTCCCGCTCCGGCTCCGGACGCTCCGGCACCCCAGGACCTCCCGGCACCGGCGCCTCAGGACGGCGCACCGGCTCCGCAGGACCTCCCGGCGCCGGCACCGCAGGATGCCCTGCCCGCCGCGCCCGCTCCGCAGGACGCTCCGGCGCCCCAGGACCCGTCCGCACCCGCGCCGCAGATCATTTCCATCGGCCACAGCACCCAGGACCCCGCGTCGACGGTCGTCGACGCCGCCCGGATCGTCCCCGCTCCCCTGACCCCGGCTGATCCCGCGCTGCCGCCGGTGGTTCCCACCACCCCGGCACCGGCGGATCCTGCCGCCGTGGTTCCGGCAGCCGCCCCGGCCGACGCGACCGTCGTCGTTCCCGCCGTGGCACCGGGTGATGCGGCCCCGGCCGTCGTGCACGCCTCGGCGACCGGCGCGCCGCCGGAAGGTGTCCCGCACCTGCCCAGCCCGGACGCCCCGCCGCCGGGCACCAGCACGGACCCGGGTCAGGCCGCCAACCCGAACGTCTCCTACGTGAAGGAACTGTGGCACGCGCTGCAGAACCAGGAGATCGACCGCAACGACCTGCTGCTGGCCCTGGCCCAGCGGTCCTTCACCGGCCCGGTTCCGGTGGACGCCGCGACCCCGGCGCCCCCTCCGGCCGGCTGAGCGCTCTAGGCGGAGTTCACCCACTCGTCGGTGCCGTCGGCGAAGAACTGGTGCTTCCACACCGGGAGCCGTTCCTTGACGGTGTCGACGAGCCGCGCGCAGGTCTCGAAGGCCGCGGCGCGATGCTCGGCCGCGACCGCGGCCACCAGGGCGGCCTCGCCGATCTCCAGGCGGCCGACGCGGTGACTGGCCGCCATGGCCCGCACTCCCCTGGCGCCCGCCGCCAGCTCCGCCAGGATCTCGAAAAGGATCTGCTCGGCGTGCGGGTGCGCGGAGTACTCCAGACGGAGCACCTCCCGCCCGCCGTCATGGTTGCGCACGATGCCGCCGAAGCCCACCACCGCGCCCGCCGCGTGGTGGGCCACCAGGTCCTCGTGCTCGCTGAGCAGGAGGGGGTGCTCGGAGATCGCCGCCCTGACGATGCGGGTCATCGGTGGTCTCCACCCGACAGCTGATCGAGTGCGTGATCGAGGACGTCGGCCAGCACGCCGAGCCCGTCACGGACTCCGCCGGTGGAACCGGGCAGGTTGATCACCAGCGTCCGGCCCGCCACCCCGCACAGCCCCCGCGACAGCACGGCGGTGGGCACCGCGGGCAGTCCGGACCGGCGGATGGCGTCGGCCAGTCCGGGGATCTGGTAGTCGAGCACTTCCTCGGTGACTTCCGGGGTGCTGTCGCTCGGCGAGATCCCGGTGCCCCCGGAGGAGATGATCACGTCGACGCCGTCGTCGTCCAGTGCGGCGCGCAGCGCGCGACGGACCGGTTCCCCATCGGCGACCACCGCCGGGGCGGGCACCTCGAATCCGCGGCCTTCGAGCCACTCGCGGATCAGCGGGCCGCAGCGGTCCTCGTAGGCGCCGGCCGAGGCGCGGGTCGAGGCGATGACCACCCGGGCGCGCCGGGTCACCGCTCGGCCGTCCAGACGCCGGTCTTGCCGCCCTCCTTGCGCAGGACGCGGATGCCGTCGATCCGGGCGGCGGGGTCGACGGCCTTGATCATGTCGTAGACGGCAAGCGCCGCGACCGAGACCGCGGTGAGCGCCTCCATCTCGACGCCGGTGCGGTCGGTGGTGCGCGCAGAAGCGGTGAGATCGATGTGCTCCGAACCGATTTCGAAGTCGACGTCAACGCCGCTGAGATTCAGCTGATGGCACAGCGGGATGAGTTCACTGGTTCGCTTGGCGGCCAGAATGCCCGCGATCCGGGCGGTGGCCAGGGCGTCGCCCTTGGGAAGTCCGCCGGATGCGATGAGCGAGATCACCGCGGCGGTGGTGTGCACCGAACCGACCGCGGTGGCGCTGCGCGCGGTCGCGTCTTTCCCGCCGACATCGACCATCCGCGCCGCGCCGTGGTCGTCGAGGTGCGAGAGACGGCGCTGTGGTGTCCCGGAGGGACCGCCGCTCACCGCTACCTGTTGACGACGGTGACCGGGTGAACGTAGGGCAACGTCGACGCCGGCAGCGGGAACGTCACGTCCCCGAACGGCGACAGCGCACCCACAAGGGGCGACGCCAGTTCACTCACCGGATGGTCCTCGGGATCCCGGGTCGGCCAGCCGTTGTCGACGTACCTGTGCTTATGCGTCTTGTCTGCCACGGCAACATTCTGACACTTGTCGCGCCCGCCCGCCCGAAAGAGTGCTGTTTTACCCTGGTCAGCGATGACCGAAACGCGTTCCACCCGGGCCCAGCCGCTGAGCTCGTGGCTCGCCGGCCTGCCCGACGACGGGCTGGTCCGACTGCTGGAACTGCGCCCGGACCTGGCCCAGCCGGCCCCCGGCAGCACAGCCGCGCTGGCCGCGCGGGCCTCGTCGCGCCAGTCGGTCAAGGCCGCCGCCGACGAACTGGACTTCCTTCGCCTCACGGTCCTCGATACGCTGCTCGTGCTGCACGCCGACCGCGCCGGGGTGCCGATGGACGAGCTGGTCGCGATGCTTGCCGACCGGGCACCCGACTCCGATGTGACCTGTGCCGTAGAGGACCTGCGCGACCGGGCGCTGATCTGGGGCGACGAGCGGCTCCGGGTGTCCGCCGAAGCCGCCGCGGCGTTGCCGTGGTACCCCGGCCAGGCGGTGCTCGAAGGCGACGCCCGATCGGCGGCCGACCTCCGCGCGCTGATCGACGGACTCGATGAGCCGGCCCGCGACGTGCTGGAAAGGCTGACGGTGGGCTCACCGGTGGGCCGCACCCGCGACGCCGCTCCCGGCACCCCGCCGGATCGCCCGGTGCAGCGACTGCTGGCGGCGGGTCTGCTGCGGCAGGTGGATGCCGACACCGTGGTGCTGCCACGCGACGTCGCGCAGGCGCTGCGCGAGGAGGAACCGGGCCCCGTTGCGCTCACGCCGCCCGACCCGGTGACCGGCGCCGTCCCGGTCAGGGATGTCGACGCCTCGGCGGCCGGGGCCGCGATGGAGTTGATGCGGCAGGTCGATGTGGTGCTGGAGACGCTGTCGGCGGCCCCGGTCCCCGAGCTGCGCAGCGGCGGCCTGGGGGTCCGGGAGGCCAAACGGCTGGCCAAGGCCACCGGCATCGACGAGCAGCGACTGGGCCTGATCCTGGAACTGGCCGCCGCCGCGGGCCTGATCGCCAGCGGTGCGCCGGATCCGATGCCCGCCGGTGACGCGGTGACCTACTGGGCCCCTACGGTGGCCGCCGACCGGTTCGCAGAGTCGACGCCGGCGGCCCGCTGGCTGATGCTGGCCCGCACCTGGCTGGATCTGCCGTCCCGGCCGGGGCTCATCGGCAGCCGCGGGCCGGACGGGAAACACTATGCGGCACTGTCGGATTCGCTGTACTCGACCGCGGCGCCGCTGGACCGGCGGCTGCTGCTCGGGATGCTCGCCGACCTGCCGGAGGGGTCGGCCGTGGCCGCCACCGGAGCGGCGCGGGCGTTGATCTGGCGGCGCCCCCGGTGGGCGGCGCGGCTGCAGCCCGCACCCGTCGCGCATCTGCTCGACGAGGCACACGCGGTCGGCCTGACCGGACGTGACGCGCTGTCCACGCCCGCGCGGGTGCTGCTGGCCGACGGTGACGAGTCCGCCGCGGCGGCAATGACCGCCGCGCTACCGCCGCCCATCGACTACTTCCTGGTGCAGGCCGACCACACGGTCGTCGTCCCCGGCCCGCTGGAACGCGAACTCGCCGACGAACTGGCCGCCGTGGCGGCCGTCGAATCCGCCGGGGCGGCGATGGTATACCGGGTCAGCGAGCAGTCGATCCGGCACGCCCTGGACATCGGCCGCACCGCGGAGGCATTGCAGCGGTTCTTCGAGAAGCACTCGAAAACCCCTGTGCCGCAGGGACTCAGTTACCTGATCAATGATGTCGCGCGCCGTCACGGCCAACTGCGTGTCGGCATCGCGGCGTCGTTCATCCGGTGTGAGGACCCGGTTCTGCTGTCCCATGCGGTGGCCGCGCCGGCGATGGCCAACCTCGAGGTGCGTCTGCTGGCGCCCACGGTGGCGGTGTCGCAGGCGCCGATCGCCGAAGTGCTCGCCGCGCTGCGGCAGGACGGTTTCGCCCCGGCGGCCGAGGACTCCTCCGGGGCGATCGTGGATCTGCAGCGCCGCGGCGCGCGGGTGCCGATCAACCCGGTGCGCCGGCCGCTGCGGGCGCTGAACCGGCCCAGCCCCGAGAGCCTGGCCACGGTGGTGTCGGTGCTGCGGCGGGTGGACTCCTCACCGCTGAGCGGGATGCGCGTCGATCCCGCCGTCGCGATGGCGCTGCTGCAGCAGGCCGCCGTCCACGGCAAGGACGTATTGATGGGCTACGTCGACGCGGCCGGGGTGGCGACGCAGCGGGTGGTGACCCCGATCTCGGTGCACGGCGGGCACCTGATGGCCTTCGATCCGGCGCAGGGGCGGATGCGGGAGTTCGCCGTGCACCGGGTGACCTCGGTGGCGTCGGCCGATTCGGGATAACGTCGGCCGACTCGGGATAATGGGCTAGATGACTGACGCCGGCGACGATGCAGAGCGCAGCGATGAGGAGGAGCGGCGCAAATGACCGACGGCCCGCTGATCGTCCAATCCGACAAGACCGTCCTGCTCGAGGTGGATCACGAGCAGGCCGGTGCCGCGCGCGCCGCCATCGCCCCGTTCGCCGAACTCGAGCGGGCCCCCGAACACATCCACACCTACCGCATCACCCCGCTGGCGCTGTGGAACGCGCGTGCCGCCGGGCACGACGCCGAGCAGGTGGTTGACGTGCTGGTCACCTTCTCCCGCTACGCGGTGCCGCAACCGCTGCTCGTCGACATCGTCGACACCATGGCCCGCTACGGCCGGCTGCAACTCGTCAAGCATCCGGCCCACGGCCTGTGCCTGGTCAGCCTGGACCGGGCGGTGCTCGAGGAGGTGCTGCGCAACAAGAAGATCACCCCGATGCTGGGCGCCCGCATCGACGACGACACCGTGATCGTGCACCCCAGCGAGCGCGGCCGGGTCAAGCAGATGTTGCTCAAGATCGGTTGGCCCGCAGAGGATCTGGCCGGTTACGTCGACGGCGAGGCACACCCGATCAGCCTGGAGCAGGACGGCTGGGAGTTGCGCGACTACCAGCAGATGGCCGCCGACTCCTTCTGGGCCGGCGGCTCGGGGGTGGTGGTGCTGCCGTGCGGCGCCGGCAAGACCATCGTCGGGGCGGCCGCCATGGCGAAGGCCGGCGCCACCACACTGATCCTGGTGACCAACACCGTGGCGGGCCGGCAGTGGAAGCGTGAGCTGATCGCGCGAACGTCGTTGACCGAGAACGAGATCGGCGAGTACTCCGGTGAGCGCAAGGAAATCCGCCCGGTCACCATCGCCACCTACCAGGTGATCACCCGTCGCACCAAGGGCGAGTACCGGCACCTGGAGCTGTTCGACAGCCGCGACTGGGGCCTCATCATCTACGACGAGGTCCACCTGCTGCCCGCGCCGGTGTTCCGGATGACCGCAGACCTGCAGTCGCGACGGCGGCTGGGCCTGACCGCCACGCTGATTCGCGAGGACGGCCGCGAGGGCGACGTGTTCAGCCTCATCGGCCCCAAGCGCTACGACGCCCCGTGGAAGGACATCGAGGCCCAGGGCTGGATCGCCCCCGCCGAGTGCGTCGAGGTCCGGGTGACGATGACCGACAACGAGCGGATGCAGTACGCGGTGGCCGAACCCGAGGAGCGCTACAAGCTGTGCTCGACGGCGCACACCAAGGTCGCCGTGGTGAAGTCGATCCTGGCCAAGCACGCGGGAGAGCCGACGCTGGTGATCGGGGCCTACCTCGACCAACTCGACGAGCTCGGCACGGAGCTCGGCGCCCCGGTGATCCAGGGGTCGACGAAGAACGCCGAACGCGAGGCATTGTTCGACGCGTTCCGCCGCGGCGAGATCAAGACGCTCGTGGTCTCCAAGGTGGCCAACTTCTCCATCGACCTGCCGGAAGCCTCGGTGGCCGTTCAGGTTTCGGGGACCTTCGGCTCACGCCAGGAGGAGGCGCAGCGGCTGGGCCGGCTGCTGCGTCCCAAACACGACGGCGGCGGGGCGGTGTTCTACTCGGTGGTGGCCCGCGACAGCCTCGATACCGACTACGCCGCGCACCGCCAGCGGTTCCTGGCCGAGCAGGGCTACGGCTACGTCATCACCGACGCCGACGATCTGCTCGGGCCGGCGATTTAGGGATTCCGGTAACAGACCGCGCCCGGGGGCCGACAATCAAAACAAGCCGAACGTCGGAAGGGGGGAGCGGACCACGGTGACGAGCATCCGGAAGCGCCGCATCGGCGGAGCGTTGGTATCGGTCGGGATCGCGATCGGCGGGATGGCAATGGCTGCCGGGACCGCGGCCGCGGACGGGACTCCGCCCGGCGGGCCGCACACCTGGTGCCCCGGGGATCCGCCGGTGCCGACCGGGAACATCAGGATCAACCCGGTGATCTGGGATGAGTCCATCTGCCACGAGTACTGGTACGTCTACTTCGGGCAGGGCAACGTCGCGCAGAACATCTGGGACGGGCCGAACCCGCCGGGACCGCCGCCGGACATCAAGGGTTACCAGCCTCCGCCGCCGCTTCCGCCGGGCTGGTGCTGGCCGACCAACGGCACCTTCATCCCGGTGCCGTACCGGTGCTGAGGCATCACGCCAGCGCCGGGATGACCTCGCGCTCGAACAGCTCGATCCCGGAGCGGTCGTAGGCAGCTTCGGGGAAGTAGCAGATGACGTACTCGCAGCCGAGGTCGCGCAGTTTCGTCATCCGCTCGATCACCCGCTCGGGGGTGCCGGTCGCGTTGCCGGGGTTGTCGTTCATCGCCATCATCGCTTCGGCGGCCGCGTCGCCGCAGATGCCGGCCAGCCGGTCCCGGACCCGCTGGGCGCGTTGGGTGAAGTCGGCCTCTGAGCTGCCGATGATCGCGTTGACGTTGGCCGACCGGACGATGGCGCCGTAGTCACGGCCGACCTCGCGGCAGTGCTCGGCGAGGATCTCCGACTTGCGGGTGAACTCCTCCGGGTCGGCGCTGAAGTTGGTGTACTGCGCGTACTTCGCCGCGATCCTCAGCGTCACCTTCTCCCCGCCGCCGGCGATCCACAGCGGAATGCCGCCGGGCTGCAACGGTTTCGGAGCGACGATCGCGTCGTTCACCTGATACTGCTTGCCCTCGAAGGTAACCCGGCCGTCGCGCCAGGCGTCGCGCATGATCTGGACGCCCTCGTCGAGCCGGGCCAATCGCACCCCGGCCGACGGGAAGCCGTAGCCATAGGCCCGCCACTCGTGCTCGTACCAGCCGCCGCCGATGCCCATCTGGACCCGGCCGCCGGAGATCACGTCGGTGGTCGCGGCGACCTTGGCGAGGTAGACCGGGTTGCGGTAGCTCATCGCGGTGCACATCTGCCCGAGCATGATGTGCTCTGTTGTGGCGGCCAGGGCGGCCATCAGCGTCCACGCCTCGTGCGTGGCTTCGTCGGTGGGCATCGGCACGGTGTGGAAGTGGTCGTAGACCCACACCGAGTCCCAGGCTCCGCCGTCGGCGTACTGGGCCAAGTCACGCATTGTGGCCCAATGGTTTTCCACCGGGATGCCCACCAGGTCCAGCCGCCAGCCCTGCGGGATGAAGAGTCCGAATCGCATGGGCTCGACTCTAGGCGGCGACCACTTCTTGTCGGGATGATGAGCCATAATCGAAAGCATGTTCGAGACAGAGGAACTCTTCTTCATCGCGGAGGACACCGCCGAGACCAGGTCCCTGGTGGAACGGATTCAGCGGTGGTCGCGCGTGGAGAACCGGGCCGCCGCGCGGCGCTTGGATGCGATCGCCGACGTCTGGGAGGCCCGGCTTCGGGAGTGTGGCGATCGAGACGACTGGGTGGCCGACGTCCACACCTCGGTGGCTGCGGAAGTGGCCGCAGCGCTGTCTGTGAGCCAGGGCCGTGCGGGCAGCTACCTCAACTACGCGCGTGCCATGCGGGAGCGGTTGCCCCGGGTGGCCGAGGCATTCCTCGCCGGAGAGGTGGACTTCCGGCTGTTCCAGACCATGGTCTACCGCACCGACCTCATCAATGACGCCGAGGTGCTCGCCGCCGTCGATCGGGAGTTGTCCGACAAGGCGCCGCGCTGGCCGTCGCTGACCCCGGGCCGGCTGGCCGGATACATCGACACCATCGTCGCCCGCGCCGACGCCGATGCGGTGCGGCGCCGCAAGGACCGGCAGACCGACCGGGACGTCTGGATCGGTCTGGGCGACAACGGGATCGCCGAGATTCACGGCACCCTGTGGAACACCGACGGGCAGGCACTCGACAAGCGGCTGACCGCCCTGGCGGCAACGGTGTGTGACCAGGACCCGCGCACCACCGATCAGCGCCGGGCCGACGCGCTGGGCGTTCTCGCCGCGGGCGGTGACCGGCTGGGCTGCCTCTGCGAACGGCTTGACTGCCCCTCCGGTGGCAAGGCTGCAAGTGCGGTGGTGGTTCACGTCGTCGCCGAGGCGGGAGCCGGCGCGGTCGGTACAACACAGGGTGCCGACGGGCTCGTTCCACCCGAACTGCTTGCGCACCTGGCACGTTCGGCCACGCTGATGCCACTGACCCACCCCGGCGACGCCGCACCGGAATCCAGGTACACACCGTCGCGGGCGCTCGCTGATTTCGTTCGCTGCCGCGACATGACGTGCCGCTTCCCCGGTTGCGACGCCCCTTCCATCGCGTGCGATCTCGACCACACCGTGGCGTACAGCGAGGGTGGCAGTACACACGCGTCGAACCTGAAATGCCTTTGTCGCCTTCATCATTTGGTCAAAACCTTCTGGGGCTGGCACGACAAACAGCTCCCAGACGGAACGGTGCTGTGGACGTCCCCGGCCGGCGACAGCTATGTCACCCTGCCGGGCAGCGCCGCGCTGTTCCCGGGCCTGTGCCGACCGACCGGCACGCTGACCGAGCCCGGACCCAGACCGGACGACCACGCCGCCGAACGCTCCGCGATGATGCCGCGGCGCGAGCACACCCGAGCCGAATGCCGAGCCCGACGCATCACCGCCGAGCGCCGGCAGAACCAGTGCGCCCGCGAGGCGCGGCAAGCCGCACTCGCCGCGGCCTACCGCGACGATCCCCCGCCGTTCTAACCTGACCGGGCAGACGCAAAAGTCCCCGAAACTCCGCTGTTTCGAGGACTTCTGCGTCGGACCGCGCTGCTACTTCAGCAGCGATGCCGGCGGGTTGAAGCGATCACCGTACTTGGCGGCCAGCTCCTTGGCGCGGGCCACGAACCCGGCCTTGCCACCGGGGTAACCGGTGATGAACTGGGCGGCGCCACCGGTCCACGGCGGGAAGCCGATGCCCATGATCGAGCCGATGTTGGCATCCGCCGTCGTCTCGATCACGCCCTCGTCGAAGCACTTCTGGGTCTCCAGCGCCTCGGCGAACAGCATCCGGTCGATCATGTCCTGCAGCGGGATCTTGCTGCTGCCGGACTTGAACTCCTCGCGCAGGCCCGGCCAGAGCTGGGTGCGGGAGCCGTCGACGTACTCGTAAAAGCCCGCACCGGACAGCCGCGACGGGCGGCCCAGCGCGATCATCTTCTCCACCACGGCCTCAGCCGGGTGCGCCTCGTACTTGCCGCCAGCGTCCTCGATGCCCTTGCGGCTGGCGACGGCGATCTTGTGCATCAGCTCCATGTTGAGCTCGTCGGAGAGCTGCAGCGGCGGAGCCGGGTAGCCGGCCTGCGAACCCGCGTGCTCGATGGACGCGGGCTCCACGCCCTCGCCCAGCATGGCCAGCGCCTCGTTGATGAAGGTCCCGATGACGCGGCTGGTGTAGAAGCCGCGGCTGTCGTTGACCACGATCGGGGTCTTGCCGATCGCCAGGGTGTAGTCGAACACCCGGGCCAGCGCCTCGTCAGAGGTCTTCTCGCCCTTGATGATTTCCACCAGAGGCATCTTGTCGACCGGGGAGAAGAAGTGGATGCCGATGAAGTCCTCCTGGCGCTTCACCCCGGCGGCCAGCCCGGTGATGGGCATGGTGGAGGTGTTGGAGCCCAGGATGGCATTCGGCTCGACGATGTCCTCGATCTCCTGGAACACCTTGTGCTTGAGTTCCTGGTTCTCGAAGACGGCCTCGATGACGAAGTCGACGCCCTTGAAGTCTGCGGGATCGGCCGTCGGGTGGATACGGCCCAGCAGCGCCTCGGACTTCTCAGCGGTGGTGCGGCCGCGCTCGAGAGCCTTGGCCTCCAGCTTCTCCGAGTAGCCCTTGCCCTTCTGCGCAGCCTCGATCGTGACGTCCTTGAGGACGACGTCGAAGCCGGCCTTGGCCGAGACGTAGGCGATGCCGGCGCCCATCATGCCCGCGCCCAGCACACCGATCTTGGTGATCGGGGTCTTGCCGATGCCCTCGGGACGCGAGCCGCCCGCGTTGATGGCCTGCAGGTCGAAGAAGAACGCCTGGATCATGTTCTTCGCGACGTGGCCGGTGGCCAGCTCGGTGAAGTAGCGGCTCTCGATGCGGCTGGCGGTGTCGAAGTCGACCTGAGCGCCCTCGACCGCGGCGGCCAGGATGGCCCGCGGCGCCGGCATGTTCGTGCCCTTGATCTGCTTGCGCAGCAGCGACGGGAACGACGGCAGGATCGCCGCCAGCGCCGGGGAGGACGGGGTGCCGCCGGGCATCCGGTAGCCCTGGGCGTCCCACGGCTGGGTGTGCTTGTCGGGGTTGGCCTTGATCCACGCCTTGGCGGCGGGGACGAGTTCCTCGACGCTGCCGACGAGTTCGTCGACCAGGCCGGTGTCTTTGGCCTTCTTCGGGTTGAACCGGGTGCCCTGGCTCAGCACGTTGACGAAGGCGTTCTGGATGCCCATCATCCGCACGGTGCGGGTGACGCCGCCACCGCCGGGCAGCAGGCCCAGGCTGACCTCGGGCAGGCCGATGGCGCTGCCCTTGACGTCCGCGGCGATGCGGTGGTGGCAGGCCAGGGCGATCTCCAGGCCGCCGCCGAGGGCCGCGCCGTTGATGGCGGCGACCACCGGAACGCCCAGCGTCTCCAGCTTGCGCAGGTCCGCCTTGATCTCCTCGACCTCGGCGAACGCCTCACCGGCGTGCTCCGGGGTGATCTGGATGATGCCCTTGAGGTCACCGCCGGCGAAGAAGGTCTTCTTCGCCGAGGTGATGACGACACCGGTGATCGAATCCTTCTCTGCGATAAGGCGTTCGACGGCCTTGTGCATGGATTCCTTGTAGTGCTCGTTCATCACGTTGGCCCCGCCGGTGGGGTCGTCGAGGGTCAGGGTGACGATGCCGTCGGCATCCTTGTCCCACTGAATGGTGTTTTCTGCCATGGTTTTTCGCTTACCTCTATTTTCTCGGAGAGTTCTAGACGCGCTCGATGATGGTGGCCACGCCCATGCCGCCGCCGATGCACAGCGTGATCAGCGCGCGCTTGGCGCCGCGACGCTCGAGCTCGTCGACCATGGTGCCGGTGATCATGGCGCCGGTGGCGCCCAGCGGGTGACCCATCGCGATGGCGCCCCCGTTGACGTTGAGCTTCTCGCTGGGGATGTTGAGGTCCTTCTGGAACTTCAGCACCACCGAGGCGAAGGCCTCGTTGAGCTCCCAGAGGTCGATATCCTCGGGCTTGAGCCCGGCCCGGTCCAGCGCCTTCAGGGCAGCCGGGGTGGGGCCGACGAGCATGATCGTCGGGTCGGCGCCGCTGGTGGCGGTGGCGACGATGCGGGCGCGCGGGGTCAGGCCGTTGGCCTTGCCGGCCTTCTCGCTGCCGACGACGACCAGGGCGGCGCCGTCGACGATGCCCGAGCTGTTGCCGCCGGTGTGGACGTGGTTGATCTTCTCGATCCAGTGGTACTTCTGCATCGCCACGTCGTCGAAGCCGGCCATCGCGGCCAGGCCCTCGAAGGCGGGCTTGAGCTTGGCCAGGCTCTCCATGGTGGTGCCGGGGCGCATGTGCTCGTCGTGGTCGAGGATCAGCAGACCGTTCTGGTCCTTCACCGGGACGACCGACTTGGCGAAGTAACCGCCGGACCACGCCTCGGCGGCGCGCTCCTGGGACTGCACGGCGTAGGCGTCGACGTCGTCGCGGGAGAAGCCCTCCAGGGTGGCGATCAGGTCGGCGCCGATGCCCTGCGGGACGATGAAGGCGTCGTAGTTGGTGGCCGGATCGGCCATCATGGCGCCGCCGTCGGAGCCCATCGGAACGCGGCTCATCGACTCCACGCCGCCGGCGTAGACCAGGTCGTCCCAGCCGGAGCGGACCTTCTGGGCGGCGGTGTTGACGGCTTCGAGGCCGGAGGCGCAGAAGCGGTTGAGCTGGAAGCCGCCGACGGTGTCGGGCATGCCGGCGGCGATGACCGCGGTGCGGGCGATGTCGCCGCCCTGGTCACCGACGGGCGAGACGCAGCCCAGGATGACGTCGCTGACCATGTTCTCGTCGAGATTGGGGTGACGCGAGCGCAGCTCGTTGATCAGACCGGTGACGAGATTGAGCGGCTTGACCTCGGTCAGGGCGCCGTTCTTGCCCTTTCCGCGCGGGGTGCGGATGGCCTCGTAGATGAAGGCTTCTTCGGACATGTGGATTCCCCTGGGCTTTCTAGTTTCGGAGTACGGGTTGATTTCCAGGCCTTTGCAGCTTAGTCGGCGTTATGTGGAGGCCCATAACGGCCCCGGCCAACCTGTTGGTTGGGCAGGGTTCGTCGCCCTTTCGCCGAACGTCGCTCCAGCGCGACGCCGAGCGGCGAGCGTCGTGCTGGAGCGACGCTCGCGGGGGTCACCTAGTGTCGTGAGCCATGACTGAGTCCGATGTCGTCGGCCCGGCGACGACGGTCGAGCGCCTCAGACCCTTCGCGGTGAACATCTTCGCCAAGATGTCGGCGCTGGCCGCACAGGTCGGGGCGGTGAATCTGGGCCAGGGCTTCCCCGATGAGGACGGCCCGCCGGCCATGCTGGAGCTGGCGCGGCAGGCGATCGCCGACGGCGTCAACCAGTACCCGCCGGGGCTGGGCATCGCCGAGTTGCGGGAGGCGATCTCCGCCCAGCGCGCCCGCCGCTACGGCCAGCAGTTCGACCCGGAGACCCAGGTGCTCGTGACCGTCGGGGCGTCGGAAGCCATCGCGGCGGCGGTGCTGGGCCTGGTGGAGCCGGGCTCGGAGGTGTTGCTGCTGGAGCCGTACTTCGACACCTACGCCCCGGTGATCGCCATGGCCGGCGCGCGCCGGGTGTCAGTTCCGTTGGTGCCGCACGGCCGGGGCTTCGCGCTCGACGTCGACGCGGTGCGCGCCGCCATCACCCCGCGGACCCGCGCGATGATCGTCAACTCCCCGCACAACCCGACCGGGATGGTGCTGAGCGACGAACAGCTGCGTGCCCTGGCCGAGGTGGCCGTGGCGGCCGACCTGCTGGTGATCTCCGACGAGGTCTACGAGCGGCTGACGTTCGGCGCGCAGCATCGTCCGGTGGCGACCTACCCCGGCATGGCCGACCGCACGATGACGATCTCCAGCGCGGCGAAGATGTTCAACTGCACCGGCTGGAAGATCGGCTGGGCATGCGGGCGTCCGGAACTGGTCGCCGGCGTGCGCGCGGCCAAGCAGTACCTGTCCTATGTCGGCGGAGCGCCGTTCCAGCCGGCGGTGGCCTACGCCCTGGACAACGAGGACGCCTGGGTCGACGGTCTGCGCGACTCACTGCAGTCCAAGCGGGACCGGCTGTCCGCCGCGCTGACCGGTCTGGGGTTCGACGTGCTGACGAGTTCCGGCACCTATTTCCTCTGCGCCGATCCGCGGCCGCTCGGCTTCGACGACAGCACGGCCTTCTGCGAGGAGCTGCCGCACCGCGCCGGGGTCGCAGCGATCCCGATGACGGCGTTCTGCGATCCCGGCCGCACCCCGGATGCGTGGAAGCACTTGGTGCGCTTCGCGTTCTGCAAGCGCGACGAGACGCTCGACGAGGCGATCCGGCGGCTGGAGGCGGTCAGCCCTTCTTGACCTTCAGCACCTGCTTGCGCAGGCCGTCGGTCGCGGTCTCCATCGCGCCCTTGATGGTGCGCTTGAGCAGGAAGCCCGGAATCGGCACGGATGGGTCGATTTTCAGGTCGAAGCGGACCTTGGTCTTGTCGCCCTGCGGCGTCAGCGTGTAGACGGCCTCCTGGGACTTCAGCTGGCCGGCCTTGATGAGCGTCCACCCCGCGGTGGTGTCGGTCCAGGAGTATTCGACCTCCTGCTCGTCGGTGAGCCCGGCGGCCTTGATCTTCATCTTGACCCGCTTGGGGCGGCCGTCGTCATAGGTGTCGAGCACTTCCGCGCTCTGGTACTGCGGTGACCAGGTCGGGGCGGACTTGACGTCGGCGATGACGTCGAAGATCTCCTCCGGTGTCGCTTCGATGACCACTTCGCGCGAATCGGTGACTGCCATGAACCGAGGGTATCGATAGTGCGGCGCGCTACGGAACCGTTTCCCGATAGGCGGCGAGCACAGGCTCGAGCTCGTCGGGGGTGGCGCCGTGCAGGATCACGGCGTCGGCGCCGTAGCCGAACTCCTGGCGGATGCGGTCCACGCACTGGGCCGCCGATCCGGTCGCGGCCGGTTCGAGCCACTCGTCGGGGATCAGGGTGGCGATGTGTTCGATCTGGTCTCTGGTGGCCTTGTGATCGATGCCGCCGCCGATGGACCCGACGACCGGGTCAGCGCGGAAGCGTTGCAGCACAGCGGGATCCCAGTCGTTCGTCTTCATCATCAGGTCGCCGTAGCCCTGTAGGTAGGTGGCCAGCCGGGCCACCGTCTTCTTCAGCCGTACCTCTTCGGGCAGGTGGTCGCCGACGGTGGCGAAGCACGACCACACCCGCACCTCGGCCGGGTCGCGACCGGCTTCCTCGGCGGCCTGCTTGACGGTGCGGACACAGCGGGCCAGCGTCTCGGGGGTGAAGTAGGTGTGCAGGATGACGTCGTCGAACAGCCGTCCGCCCAGCCGTAAGGTGTTGGGCCCGAACGCGACCAGCGCCAGCCGGATGTCCTCGTCGAAGGTGGGGTCGAGGACCAGGATCGGGAAGCGACCCATCGGGCCGTCGTGGTTGACGATCACCTCGCCGCGCCACAGCCGGCGCATCATCACCACGAAGTCTTCGAGTTGCGCGGTGCTGACCGGGTCGATCCCGAAGGCGCGGTAGATGGCGGCGATGCCGCGGCCGACGCCCAGGGTGAACCGGCCGCCGGACAGCCGGTGCATGGTGGTGGCCCAGGACGCGGTGATCAGCGGGTGGCGGGTGTTGGGATTGGTTGCGGCCGTGGCGATCTGCATGCGCTCAGTGACCGCGCACGCCGCCCCGGTCAGGGATGCGGCCTCCTTGACGTTCCAGCGTTCGGAGATGAACGCCGTTCCCAGGCCGAGCTCCTCGCCGCGGCGCGCCTCGTACATGAGGGTCGACGGGCCGTCTCCCCCGGCGCCGGCGAGCAGGTAGTAGCCGAGTTCGCCGAGGGGCTCGTCCGTCATGTCCGTTCGACTTCGATGGGCACCCCGCTGATCCAGGCCATGCCCGACAGGGACTCGACATCCTGCGGGTCGTCGGACATCAACTCGTTGACGTTGGCGCCGCCCGCGCGGTTGGCCACCTGCCAGCCGCCCGTGCCGTTGTGGCCCCAGCCGTGCGGGATCGCGACGGTCCCCGGCACGATGTCCTCGGTGAGGGTGGCGGGCAGGGCGACCTTGCCGAACGGCGAGCGCACGGAGATCTCGTCGCCGTCGGCGATGCCGCGCCGCCCGGCGTCCTCGACATGCATCAGCGCCTTGGGTCCGCGTTCGCCGCGCATCAGCAACGGCGAATTGTGCATCCAGGAGTTCTCCGAGCGGGAGTCCCGCATCCCGATCAGCCGAAGCGGATACTCCGGCGGGGCGACGCGGCGGCTGAGCTCCTTGATGGCATCGCCGATTTCGTTGTGCACCAGGCGGATCCGGCCGCTGCGGTAGCTGACCACCGTGGGCAGCACGCCGGTGGCGATGTCCTCGCTGAGCACCTTGCCGTGCGGATGCTGCGTCTTGAGCGAGTCGAACGACAGGCCGCTGCGGCGCAGCCCGCCCAGGTCCCCGCCGGGCCCGAAGCGGATGAGCCCATCCACCACCGGCCGCAGGCTGAACCGCCGGCCGGCCAGCCGGGCAGCCGAGCGCAAACCGGCCAGGACGGTGAACATCCGCGTACGGCCGGACATGCGATGCATGAGGTCGTCGATGATGTCCCACTCCGTGCGGGACTGCCCGCGCGGTGCGATCACCGCCTCGGTGGCCTGCCGGAACGGCTTGATGAGGAAGGTCTGCGAGAGCAGCGGGAAATCCTCCCGCTCGTACATGGTGGTGGTCGGCAGGATGTAGTCGCACTGCGAGGTGGTTTCGGTGCGGTAGAAGTCCAGGGCCACCGACAGTTCGAGCGTCTTCATGGCATCGCTGAGGGCCGGGCCGTTGGGAACCGACAGCACCGGATTTCCGGCGCTGACGAACAGGGCGCGGATCTGCCCGTCGCCCGGTTGCTGGATCTCCTTGGCCATCAGGGTCGCCGGCTCACTGCGGATCACGTTCCCGAATCCGCCGATGCGGGTGCGGTTTCGGGTGTAGCCGCGACGCAACAACGCGCCGAAAACTTTCACCACCCACCGCTCTCCCGGGATGCCGAGGCTGCCGAACACCGCGCCGCCCGGGACGTCGGTGTTGCCGGCGACGAGGTTCACGGCGTCCATCAGATAGGTGGTGAGCGTGCCGGAGCGCCCTGAGCAGGTTCCCAGACGGCCGTAGACGGCCGCCCTGGGTGTGCGGACCAGATCGCGGGCCAGTGCACGGACGGTGTCGGCGGGAATTCCCGTTTCGGCTTCGGTCTTCTCGGGCTTGAATGGGGCGCAACGATGCATCAGCCATTCCATGCCGTCGGCCTGGGAGCGGACGGCATTGCGGTCGACGAGATCCTCGGCGAACATCACGTGCAGCAGGGACAGCAACAAGAGCGCGTCGCTGTCCGGGCGGATGCCAAGCCATTCGAACTGGGCGGCGGTCTCGGTCTTGCGGGGGTCAATCACCACGACGCGGCCCCCGCGTTTGACGATGGCGTGCATGCGTTCCCGCATTCGCGGCGCGGCGATGAGGCTGCCGTGCGAGACGACCGGGTTGGCCCCCATCACGACGAGCAGGTCGGTGCGTGACAGGTCAGGGAAGGGCACGGACATCGGGTAGCCGTAGAGCAGCTGGCTCGCCATCAGCCGCGGGTGGGAGTCCTGGGAGGATGCGGTGTAGAGGTGGGACCTCCGGCCCAGGGCGGTGAGGAAGAGTGCCACGGCGGGAATGTGATCGTAACTGAAAGCCCCGGGATTGCCGGCGTACCAGCCGATCGACGCCGCGCCGTGCCGTTCGTGGATGTCGCTGAGCCGCTTGGCGATATCGGTGAGCGCCTCAGCCCAGCTGACTTCCTCGAAGCCGCCGTCGGGCAGCCGCCGCAACGGCGCGGTGACGCGATCGGGGTCGTTGACGACCTCGGTGAAGGCGATGCCCTTCTGGCAGGCGAAGCCCGCGGAAAGCGGATGGTCCTTGTCGGGGCGCAGGGCCACCAGGCGACCGTCCTCGACGGTTGCCACCATGCCGCAGACGGATTCGCAGATTCGGCAGAACGTCGTCTTGGTCTCTGTTGCCATGTCAGCTCCGATAGTCCTTCAGCAGCCTCTTGCTGATGATGGTCTTCTGAATCTCACTGGTGCCCTCGCCGATCAGCAGGAACGGGGCGTCGCGCATCAGTCGTTCGATCTCGTACTCCTTGGAGTAGCCGTAGCCGCCGTGGATGCGGAAGCTCTGCTGGGTGACCTCGGCGCATAACTCGCTGGCGAGGTATTTGGCCATGCCGGCTTCCAGGTCGTTGCGCTGACCGGAGTCCTTGAGCCGGGCGGCGTTGACCATCATCAGATGTGCCGCTTCGACTTTGGTGGCCATGTCGGCCAGCGAGAAGGCGATCGCCTGGTGCTCGGCGATGGGCTTGCCGAAGGTCGAGCGCTGCTGGGCATAGCCGATCGCGAGTTCGAAGGCGCGCAGCGCGACACCGCAGGCGCGAGCGGCGACGTTGACCCGCCCGACCTCGACGCCGTCCATCATCTGGGCGAAGCCGCGTCCCGGTGTACCGCCGAGTACGTCGTCGGAAGAGGCGAGGTAGCCGTCGAAGATCAGTTCCGTGGTGTCGATGCCCTTGTAGCCGAGTTTGTCGAGCTTGCCGGGAATGGTCAGGCCGGGCACGACTTCACCGAAGCCGCTGGGCTTTTCGATGAGGAAGGCGGTGAGGTTGTCGTGCGGGCGTTGCGCGCCTTCGTCGGTGCGGACCAGTGCGGCGACGAGCGTGGAACTTCCGCCGTTGGTCAGCCACATCTTCTGGCCGTGCAGGGTGTAGGTGCCGTCGCCGTTGCGGACCGCCCGGGTGCGGATGGCGGCGACGTCGGAGCCCACCTCGGGTTCGGACATCGAGAACGCGCCGCGGGTCTCGCCGGTGGCCATCCGTGGCAGAAACCGCTGCTTCTGCTCGTCGGTGCCGTGCTGGCGAATCATGTACGCGACGATGAAATGGGTGTTGATCACCCCGGAGATGCTCATCCAGCCGCGGGCGAGTTCCTCGACGCACAGCGCGTAGGTGAGCAGCGACTCCCCCAGCCCGCCGTACTCGGTGGGGATCATCAGGCCGAACAGGCCCATCTCCCGCATCTGTTCGACGATCGCATGCGGGTAGGCGTCGGCGTGCTCGAGTTCCTGGGCGTTCGGGATGATCTCCTTGTCGACGAAACGCCTTACGGTGTCGAGGATTTCGGTTTGAACTTCGGTGAGGCCCAGCGTCTGGGCCAATTGCGTCATGAGGCCCTCTCGAAGACGGCCGCCAGCCCCTGTCCGCCGCCGATGCACATGGTTTCCAAGCCGTAGCGCGCATCTCTTCGGTGGAGTTCGCGGGCGAGGGTGGCCAGCATGCGACCGCCGGTCGCGCCGACTGGATGGCCCAGCGAGATGCCGGATCCGTGGACGTTGGTGCACTCGCGGTCGGCGTCGGTGAAGCCCCATTCGCGCATCACGGCCAGCGCCTGGGCGGCGAACGCTTCGTTGAGCTCGATGAGATCGATGTCGTTGAGGGTCAGGTTTGCCTTGGCCAGTGCCGCGGCGGTGGCTGGCACGGGGCCGATTCCCATGATCTTCGGCTCCACCCCGGCCAGGCCCCACGAGACAAGTCGCACCAGCGGCCGGAGCCCGAATTCGGCGGCTTTCTCCGGGGTGGTGACGATGCACATCGACGCGGCGTCGTTCTGTCCGCTCGCGTTGCCAGCCGTCACGGTGGCGTCCGGGTCGTGATTCAGCAGGAGCGGTTTCAGCTTCGCGAGCGCCTCGACGGTGGTGTCGGCACGCGGGTGTTCGTCCGTGGCGATCCCGTCCACCGGGACGATCTCCTGAGCGAGGACTCCGCCGCGCTGCGCGGCCACAGCACGCTGATGGGACTGCACCGCCAGCTCGTCCTGCTCTGCGCGCGAGATGCCGTACTCGCGTCTAAGGTTCTCGGCAGTTTCCAGCATGCCGCCAGGGACCGGGTAGTTCTTCCCGCCCGCGGTGACCCGCCCGCGGATCAGGCCGTCGTGCATCCGCACACCGCGAGCACTTGCGCCCCAACGCATATCGGTGGAGTAGAAGATGGCGTTGCTCATGCTCTCCGCGCCGCCGGCGATCACCACGTCGCTGTCCCCGGATGCCACCTGCATGCACGCTTGGATCACCGATTGCAGGCCTGAGCCGCAGCGGCGGTCGACCTGCATGCCGCCGACCGTCACCGGCAGCCCGGCGTCCAGCGCGACCACCCGGCCGAGCGCGGGGGCCTCAGGGTTGGGATAGCAGTGCCCGAGGATGACGTCGTCGACGGCATCCCCTGGGAGGCCGGTTCTTTGGAGTAGTCCGGTCAAGGCGGCGACGGCAAGGTCGACGACGCTCAGCGATCGGAACATGCCGCCGTATCGACCGATCGGGGTTCGGACCGGCTCGCAGATCACGGCGGGTCTGGCCACTAGATGTGCCGTCCGCCGGTGACTTCCAGGACGGTCCCCGTCATGTACGACGAGAGATCCGATGCCAGGAAGAGCGCCACCGTCGCCACCTCCTTGGGCTCGCCGGCTCTGCCCATGGGGACTTCGGCGAGCTTTGCGTCCCAAATCCGTTGCGGCATGGCCTCGGTCATCGCCGACCGGATCAGACCCGGCTGGATGGCGTTCACACGGACGCCGAGGTGCGCGAGTTCCTTGGCCGCAGCCTTGGTCAGGCCGACGATTCCGGCCTTGGCAGCCGAGTAGTTCGTCTGGCCGATGAGTCCCACCTTGCCGGAGATCGACGACATGTTGACGATCGCGCCGCGGCCCTGTTCACGCATGACGGCCGCGGCAGCCCGGGTGCCGTTCCAGGTGCCTTTGAGGTGCACGGCGATCACCTCGTCGAACTGCTCCTCGGTCATCTTCCGCATGGTGGCGTCGCGGGTGATGCCGGCGTTGTTGACCATGACGTCCAGGCCGCCGAACTCCTCGCGAGCGGCGGTGACCAGGGCGTCGACGTCGGCTCCTGACGTCACATTGCAGCGCACGGCGCGGGCGACGTCGGCTCCGCCGAGCGCTTCGGCGGCGGCTCGGGTCTTGTCAAGGTCGAGGTCACCGAGGATGACGCGTGCTCCCTCGGCGATGAACTGGTCAGCGATGGCGTATCCCAGTCCCTGGGCTCCTCCGGTGACGATCGCGATTCGACCTGCCAGCAACGCCATGGGTCAGATCGTATTTGATGACGTCATGACAGTCAGCGACGATGACTTCCGGGACATCCTGGCCCAGACGCGCCAGTTCGTACGGTCGGTGGTGGTGCCGCGAGAGCAGGAGATCGCCGACAACGGCGCCGTCCCCGACGACATCCGCGACCAGGCCAAGAAGATGGGCCTGTTCGGGTACGCCATTCCGCAGGAGTGGGGCGGCCTGGGGCTCGACATCACGCAGGACGTCGAATTGGCGCTCGAGTTGGGCTACACGTCGCTGGCGGTTAGGTCGATGTTCGGCACCAACAACGGGATCGCCGGGCAGGTGCTGGTGGGCTTCGGCACCGAGGAGCAGAAGGCCCGCTGGCTGGAGCCGATGACCTCCGGGGACGTCGTCGCCTCCTTCGCGCTGACCGAGCCCGGCGCCGGCTCCAATCCCTCCGGACTGCGCACCAAAGCGGTGCGCGACGGCGACGGTTGGGTGATCTCCGGGCAGAAGCGCTGGATCACCAATGCCCCGGTGGCGGATCTGTTCGTCGTCTTCGCGCGGACGCGGGCCGCCGATGAGCAGGGTGCGGGCATCGCCGTGTTCCTTGTACCGGCTGACGCACCCGGCGTGGAGGTGGGGGTCAAGGACGCCAAGATGGGCCAGGAGGGCGCCTGGACATCGGATCTGTACTTCACCGACATCCGCGTCGGGGCCGATGCCCTGATCGGCGGCAGCGAGGCCATCGGCTACCGGGCCGCGCTCACGTCCCTGGCGCGCGGACGGATTCACATCGCCGCACTGGCGGTGGGCGCGGCTCAGCGCGCCCTCGACGAATCGGTCTCCTTCGCCGCGTCCGCGACGCAGGGCGGCGCAGCAGTGGGGACGTTCCAGTTGGTTCAGGCCATGCTCGCCGACCAACAGACCGGCGTCATGGCCGGCCGCGCTCTGGTCCGTGATGCCGCACGTCAATGGTTGGACGGATCCGACCGTCGCATCGCGCCGTCGGTCGCCAAGCTTTTCTGCACCGAGATGGCCGGAAAGGTGGCGGACTTGGCCGTCCAGATCCACGGTGGCACCGGATACATGCGCGGGGTCCCAGTGGAGCGGATCTACCGCGACATCCGGCTCCTGCGCTTGTACGAGGGAACCAGCGAGATTCAGCGACTGATCATCGGCGGCGGACTGGTGAAGGCCGCAAGCAGCTGAGTGTGGTGGCCAGGGCCGGGATCGAACCGTTCCATTCTCAATCTGCTGAGACGTCTTCGCCACCCGGTTGCGATCTTCTTATAGTTAGCTGACCCGCAGAGCTACAAAGGGGTCCAGTCCCGAGGCGGAGAATCAAGATGACCGACACGCAATTAACATGGGTGGCCGGCCGCTTGATTAGGGGCCATGGCGTTGCATCCGGGCGTGATCCCGACTCACCCTATCCAGCCGGGACGATCAGCCTCCAACGGCCACTTTTCGAGGAGTTGGGGCTGGATCTCTCCGCGTGCTTCGCGGGCACCCTCAACCTATCGCTCGCGCCCATGGAACTGCGCGCCGAAAAGCCTGATTTCTGTTTTGAGAAGTTGCGCTGGACTGAGTTTCACCCACCGGAAACATTCCGGTTTTGGCAAGTGAAAGTGCGTGTGGGGAACGCTTTGCCGGAGTCTGGATGGATTTATCAACCCGCTCCCGAGACCAAGGTAGCCCACCCACAGCCTCCCCATGTAGTAGAAGTGCTGGCGCCCTTTCTGGGTGACCTAGCCGTCGGTTCAGTGATTGATCTTGGGGTCGACCCGATTCAGATTTCGATCATCGCGAGCCAGCGTGGAACCGCATAGACCCTAACGTGTGCAACACGAAGTCAGCCCGGTTGCTGCTGTTCCCGTTGAACCACCGTCGACTCGAGGATTCCACCTCGGTAGCCAGAACGACAGGACGCGACTCGAAGTGGCCAGGGCCGGGATCGAACCGGCGACCTTCCGCTTTTCAGGCGGACGCTCGTACCAACTGAGCTACCTGGCCCGGAAGGCACACCGTGCCTCGCCGATGTGGCGACCCTGACGGGACTCGAACCCGCGACCTCCGCCGTGACAGGGCGGCGCGCTAACCAACTGCGCCACAGGGCCTTGCTTGTCACTCCGCGCTCGCGCGTCGTGCGTACCCCCTACGGGATTCGAACCCGCGCTACCGCCTTGAAAGGGCGGCGTCCTAGGCCGCTAGACGAAGGGGGCCTGGCCGAATCTCTCCGGGGTACATCCACAAACGCGTTTACGTTGAGCGGTCGCAAGCTTAGGCGATCGCGAGCCCAATCCCAAACTCCAAGGGTGGTTGACGGCCGGTTATCCTTGTGCCCGCGCCCCTATAGCTCAGTTGGTAGAGCTACGGACTTTTAATCCGCAGGTCCTAGGTTCGAGTCCTAGTGGGGGCACCCTGATTCTGTATTACTTCGGCTGATGCTTGCCATTTCGTCTCCGGTTGATGCTTGACGTGACCTGTTCCCGGTTCCCCGGACGGCTTGATGTGCCCCGGGTTGCACGGAGTCGGCTTGCAAGAATTCTGGTCACGAGGTCCGACGAAGGAGCCGTGTCCGTGCCCAAGCGATATCCCGAGGAGTTCCGCCGCAAGGTCCTCGATCTGGTGGGCGCGGGTCGCCCGGTAGCCCAGATCGCCGCCGATCTGGGTATCAGCGACCAGACGATTTACACCTGGCGTAGACAAGAACTGATCGACACCGGGAAGCTGCCCGGCCTGAACCAGGCTGAACAGGCCGAGCTTGCCGCTGCCAACAAACGCATCCGGGAGCTCAAAAACGAGGTGGCGATGCCGAAAAGGGCCCGTGAGCCGCTGCGGGAGCCGCACGCCCCAAAAGGCGGTACGCGGCCATAGCCACGATGGCCGCGGAAGGACCACCCGTGTAACTAGCCTGCGGCTGCTGTCGGTGGCCGCCTTGGGCTACTACGAGTCGCGTCAGCGGCCTCCATCGGGCGTCGTCGGTGCGCCTCAGCGTGGGCTGGGCAGGCCTGCTCGCTGCGTGAACGGGTTAAGGCAGGAATCAGAAAACGCCACACTCTCTCGAGAATAGAGCGGGGACGAGGATGGGCTCGGGGGGACAAGGAGGTCGAACGCACCTGCGGGCAATCTTTAACCAACCTGAGTTTCGACAATATCGGCGGAGTTTGGAGTCACCACCGCCGACACAGCGCCGAAACCTCGCTATAAGCCCAAGAATTGCATAAGTTCCGCGGAGCAAAGACCAGCTCCTTTACCCTGGCAGAACCTAGTGCAGGAGTCGGTGTTCTCCTCGCAGTAAGACTTTCCCGAGCCCGCTGCGGTCTCCTTCGCGTAGTTCTCGTTGAGGTACTTTGCTGTGTTGAGTGTTGTCTTAGCCGCCTGGCCCTCAGGCGTCACTGCGGAGTTGCCGGGATGACCGCTCTCACCGGCATAGATGTCATTGCAGTTCAGGTCGAGCAGGAACTTGGTGCCCGACTTTCGCGACCCGACTACGATGCATTTCTCAGTCGGAAGGTAGCTCCCTTCCCTAGTTACGATGACTGCAGTCCCTCCATTAGACGTAATTGACCCGCTCGCGTCCCCGTACGTTGAGCCCACGTACGGGCCGTAAGGACTGGCCTCAGCCGACCCGGCGCCAGACATAACGATGAACGCAGCCGCGACTCCGACCCCACTCGCCAGGGATTTCCTCACCGCTGCACCTCCGCTAGAAAACCTCAAAACACCACTACCCCCGATATCGCCAATATACCGCCCCATCGTTACCCCTCCGAAACGCATCAACACACCCACGGAACTTGAATGTCACTCCCAGACACAGATATATTGGTGCAACCACGAGGTACAGATAACCGGAGGACCGATGTCCCAAGAGTTCACCAACGTCGAACTGCTGCGCGAGCTCGAACCCGTAGCCGAGAAGCTCATCAACCGGCACATGTCGATGTTCAAAGAGTGGAACCCGCACGACTACATCCCCTGGAAAGAGGGCAAGAACTACTACGCCCTCGGTGGCCAGGACTGGGATCCCGACCAGGCCAAGCTCTCCGAGGTCGCCCGCACCGCGCTGGTGCAGAACCTCCTCACCGAGGACAACCTGCCCGCCTACCACCGCGAGATCGCGATGAACTTCTCGATGGACGGGCCCTGGGGCTACTGGGTCAACCGCTGGACCGCCGAGGAGAACCGCCACGGCATCTCCATCCGCGACTACCTGGTCGTCACCCGCAACTGCGACCCGATCGAGCTCGAAGAGCTCCGCATGGAGCAGATGACCCGCGGCTTCTCCCCGGGCCAGAACCAGCAGGGTGACCTGTTCGCCGACACCCTGTTCGACTCGGTGATGTACGTCAGCTTCCAGGAGCTGGCCACCCGCGTCTCACACCGCAACACCGGCAAGGCCTGCAACGACCCGGTGGCCGAGCAGCTGCTGGCACGGATCTCCAACGACGAGAACTTGCACATGATCTTCTACCGGGACGTCAGCGCCGCCGGCCTGGACATCGCCCCCAACATGGCGATCCAGTCCGTCTACCGCATACTGAAGAACTTCAAGATGCCCGGGTTCACCGTGCCGGAGTTCCGCCGCAAGGCCGTCGTCATCGCGATGGGCGGGGTCTACGACCCGCGCATCCACCTTGAGGACGTCGTGATGCCGGTGCTCAAGAAGTGGCGCATCTTCGAGCGCGACGACTTCACCGGCGAGGGCGCCCGCCTACGCGACGAACTGGGCAAGCTCATCGAGGAACTCGAGGAGACCTGCGTCAAGTTCGAGGAAGCCAAGGAGCGCAAGCTCGATCGCGACGCGAAGCTGGCCGAGAAGCGTGCCGCCAAGGCCGCGCTGGCGGGGGCCTCGACATAGCCCCAGAGCAGTCAACGCCAACCGGGCTGCGGATCGGGTCACTGACCCTCCGCAGCCCGGTTGTCTTGGCGCCGATGGCCGGCGTTACCAACGTCGCCTTCCGCACCCTCTGCCGCGAATTGGAAAACCAAAGAGCCGGCACCGTCAGCGGCCTCTACGTCTGCGAGATGGTCACCGCCCGCGCCCTGGTGGAGCGCCACCCCGTCACGATGCACATGACGACTTTCGGGCCCGACGAGTCACCGCGGTCACTGCAGCTCTACACCGTCGACCCGGAAACCACGTCCCGGGCCGCGAAGATGATCGTCGATGAGGACCTCGCCGACCACCTCGACATGAACTTCGGCTGCCCGGTCCCCAAGGTCACCCGTCGCGGCGGCGGGGCGGCGCTGCCGTACAAACGACGGCTGTTCGGCCAGATCGTCGCCGCCGCGGTCCGCGCGACCGAAGGCACCGACATCCCGGTGACGGTCAAGTTCCGCGTCGGCATCGACGACGCCCACCACACCTTCCTCGACGCCGGACGGATCGCCGAACTGGAGGGCGCCGCCGCGGTGGCCCTGCATGCCCGCACAGCCGCACAGCGCTACTCAGGTGAAGCCGACTGGAACCGCATCGCCGAACTGAAACACGCGGTCACGACCATCCCCGTCCTGGGCAACGGCGACATCTTCGAAGCCGGCGACGCCCTGGCGATGATGGCTGCCACCGGATGCGACGGCGTCGTCATCGGCCGCGGGTGCCTCGGCCGGCCCTGGCTGTTGGCCGAACTCTCGGCCGCCTTCAGCGGAACCCCGATCCCCACACCGCCCAACCTCGGCGAGGTCGCCGACATCATCCGTCGCCACGGCCAGCTCCTCGCCGACCATTTCGGCGAGGACAAGGGCATGCGCGACATCCGCAAGCACGTCGCCTGGTATCTGCACGGCTTCCCGGCCGGATCGGACTTGAGACGGTCGCTCGCCCTGGTGAAAACGCTGAAAGACCTCGACCGGCTCCTCACCGAACTCGACCTCGACGTCCCCTTTCCCACCGCCGCACACGGCCCCCGCGGACGGCAGGGTTCCGCCGCTGCGGTCAGCCTCCCCGAGGGGTGGCTGAACGACCCCGACGACTGCACCGTCCCAACCGATGCCGATGTGATGAATTCGGGTGGCTGAACCGATACCTGACCGACTATGAAGATCTCAGGTTCGATAAGTACGATCATCTAACTGACCTGGACTGCGGTCCGGTCCTGGTGCCCAAGTAACCAGCACCGACGTCGACGCACGTTGTGCCCGCGACATTCGTTTGAGCCGGAGGCTGCCTGGACCATGAGTGACGGCGACAACGCCACTCCTGGCCAGGGCGGCACCCCCGACGAACGGCCGCACCCCGCCTCCATGCGCGCCCCCTGGGAGCGCGTCCCGGCTGCGCCTGGCAACCATACCGAGGGCGTGGCCGTCGCCGACCTGATCGCCAAGGTCACCGGCAGCCAGCGGGTCAACCCCGTCACCCGGCGCAGCGTCGACGTGAGACCACCGGCCGACAACGCCACCGTGCCGTTAGCCGTCGCCGATGAGATCCCCGACCTCGGGGCACTGGCCCGCGGCCGTCGGCCCCTGGCCGCCGACGCCAACCCGCCGATGCCTCCCCCTCCGCCGCGCCGGCCCCCGCAGCCCCCGCGCCAACAACAGCCGCCGCACCGGCGCCGTCCGGCACTCATGCTCGGCCGGTTGGCGGTGGCACTCATCGCGCTCTGTGCGCTGGCGATCACCGGGGCGGCGTGGCAGTGGCAGTCGGCCAAGAACAAGCTGCTCAACACCATCGCCGCGCTGGACCCCAATTCCAGCGACATCCGCGACCCGAACGGCCAGATCGGCGACGAGAACTTCCTCATCGTCGGCGTGGACAGCCGCATCGGCGCCAACTCCGAGATGGGCGCAGGCGACACGACCGTCGCCCAGGGCGCCCGCTCGGACACGATCATGCTCGTCAACATCCCGGCCAGCCGGAAGCGTGTGGTCGCCGTCTCCTTCCCCCGCGACCTCGCGATCACGCCGATGAACTGCCAGGCCTGGGATCCCGAGACCGGCAAGTACGGGCCGGTCTACGACAAGGACACCGGCGAGTGGAGCGACAACGAGCGTGAGACCGGCACCAAGCTGAACTCCGCCTACGCCCTGGGCGGCCCGAAATGCCTGGTCAAAGTCATCCAGAAGATGTCCGGCCTGGCGATCAACCGGTTCATGGCCGTCGACTTCGCCGGCTTCGCCAAGATGGTCGACGCCCTGGGCGGCGTGGAGGTCTGCAGCACCACACCGCTGGACGACGCCGAACTCGGCCCGGTGCTGACCACCGCAGGCCGCCAGAAGCTCGACGGCCCCCAGGCGCTGAACTATGTGCGCGCCCGTTCGATCGCCACCGAGGGAAACGGCGACTACGGCCGGATCAAGCGCCAGCAGCTGTTCCTGTCGTCGCTGCTGCGGTCGATGATCTCCTCGGAGACGCTCTTCGACATCGACCGGCTCGACGCGGTCGTCAACACCTTCATCGACGACAGTTACGTCGACAACGTCCAGACCCGCGACCTGGTCCGGCTGGGCCAGTCCCTGCAGGGCATCAACGCCGGGCGCATCACGTTCGTAACGGTGCCCACCACCGGGATCGCCGACGCCGACGGCAACGAGGTGCCCCGGACCCAGGACGTCCGCGCGCTGTTCGACGCCATCATCGACGACGAGCCGCTGCCCGGGGAGAACGACTCCAACGAGACGCTCACACCCCATACGTCGGCGACGACGACCACCGACGCCAGCGGCACGTTCTCCTCGGAGACGACCACCACGACCACCTCCGCCGAAAGCACCCTGACCACCACCGAGGAGGTGAAGGCGGTGGCTGCCGACCCGCGGGACGTCACCGTTCAGGTGGCCAACGCCACCGAGCGGGAGGGTCTGGCGGAGGCCGCGACCAAGGAATTCGAGCTCTACGGCTTCAACGCCCGCGAGCCGGACTACTCCTCGGAGTGGGGCACGATCACCACCACCACCGTGTACTACTCGGAGGGCAACGAACAGGCCGCCGCCACGATCGCGGCGACGCTGCCGGGCGCCCACATCGAGCGGATCACCGGCCTCGGCGAAGTGGTGCAGGTGGTGCTCGGCCCGGACTTCACCACCGTGAAATATCCGCAGGCAAGCGGAACCGCGCTGAACGTCAACGTCACCCACACCGGCGGCAGCACCCCGACCAGGCTGCCGTCGGACCTCACCGTGACCAACGGCGCCGACGTCAGCTGCGAATAGGTTGGCGATTCACCGTCCGTTCAGGTGCAGGCAACCGACTGATCGTCGGGGCGACAGTACTCTGGACCCATGCGCACCGCGTACCACGAGCAGCTCGACGCGCTGATCCACCAACTGGCCGAGATGTGCCGGATGGCGGGGATCGCGATGGAACGGGCGACTCAGTCGCTGCTGCAGGCCGATCTCGTCCTCGCCGAACAGGTGATCGGCGACCATGAGCAGATCTCGGCGACCAGCGCCCGCGCCGAGGAGGCGGCGTTCGTGCTGCTGGCGCTGCAGGCTCCGGTGGCCGGCGACCTGCGCTCGATCGTCAGCTCCATCCAGATCGTGGCCGACGTCGAACGGATGGGCGCGCTGGCTCTGCACGTGGCGAAGATCGCCCGCCGTCGCCACCCGCAGCACGCCCTGCCGGAAGAGGTCAACGGCTACTTCGCCGAAATGGGGCGCATCGCCGTGGATCTGGCCGACAGCGCGCGCGACGTCCTGATCTCCCGGGACCCGGAACGGGCCCGCCGCATCCGCGAAGACGACGACGCGATGGACGACCTGCACCGGCACCTGTTCAGCGTCATGATGGACCGCGACTGGAAGCACGGCGTCGCCGCCGCGGTGGACGTCACCCTGCTCGGCCGTTTCTACGAACGCTTCGCCGACCACGCCGTGGAGATCTCCCGGCGGGTTATCTTCCAGATCACCGGCAAGATGCCGGACGAGGAAGAGATCGCGACCTACTGAGGGCTCATCACCCGAAGCGGCCGGAGATGTAATCCTCCGTCGACTTCTGCGTCGGGTTGGAGAAGATCTTGCCGGTGTCGTCGACCTCGACCAATCGGCCGGGCTTGCCCGCGGCCTCGAGGTTGAAGAACGCCGTCTGATCGCTGACGCGCGCGGCCTGCTGCATGTTGTGCGTGACGATCACGATGGTGAAGTCCCGCTTGAGTTCGGCGATGAGGTCCTCGATCGCCAGGGTCGAGATCGGGTCCAGCGCCGAACACGGCTCATCCATCAGCAGCACGTCCGGTTGCACGGCGATGGCCCGCGCGATGCACAGCCGCTGCTGCTGCCCGCCCGACAAACCGCCCCCCGGCTCGCCGAGCCGGTCTTTGACCTCGTTCCAGAGGTTGGCCCCGCGCAGCGACCGCTCCGCGGTCTCGTCCAGCAGGGCGCGGTTGCGCACACCCTGCAGCTTCAGCCCGGCGATCACGTTGTCGCGAATGGACATGGTGGGAAACGGATTCGGCCGCTGGAACACCATTCCGATGGTCTTGCGCACACCCGTCGGATCCACGCCGGGCGCATAGATGTCGTCGCCGTCGAGAAGGACAGAACCTTGCACCCGGGCACCCGGGATGACTTCGTGCATCCGGTTGAGCACCCGCAGCACGGTGGACTTGCCGCACCCGGACGGGCCGATGAACGCGGTGACACTGCGCGGCGGGATCGCCATGGTGACGTCGGCCACCGCGTGGAATGCGCCGTAGTAGATATTGACGTCTTTGAGGTCGAGTCGCTTGGCCATGGCTGGTCCTACACCTTCTTGGGACTGAAGAATTTCGCGAGCAGACGGGCGCCGATGTTGAGCACGGCGATCAGCACGATCAGCGTGAGCGCCGCGGCCCAAAGCCGATCCGTCGGAACGGGATTGGCGCCCGCGCCCGCCGACGTCTGGTCGTACATCATGCCGGGCAGCGAGCCCATGAAGCCGTTGAACATGTCGAAGTTCATCGCCTGCGAGTAGCCCACCAGAATCAGCAGCGGTGCGGTCTCCCCCATCACGCGCGCAAGGGCGAGCAGGATGCCGGTCACAATGCCGGACAACGCCGTCGGGATCACGATGCGATTGATCGTTTTCCACTTCGGCACGCCCAGCGCGTAACTGGCTTCCCGCAGGTCCATCGGGACGATCCGCAACATCTCCTCGGTGGAACGCACGATCACCGGAATCATCAACAGCACCAAGGCAAGTGACACCGCGAAGCCGGACCGCTGGAAACCCAGGGTGGCGACCCACAGGGCGTAGATGAACAGTGCGGCGACGATGGAGGGCACGCCGGTCAGAATGTCCACCATGAAGGTGGTCAGCCGGCCGAGCCGGGTGCCGCCGCCGTACTCCACAAGGTAGATGCCCACCAGTACGCCGACCGGGATGGAGATCGCCGCGCACACGACGCCTTGCAGGATCGTGCCGACCAACGCGTGGTACACTCCGCCACCGGCCATGAACGCCGTCACACCGGCCTGGGAGTTCGTCCACCAGGTGGAGTCCAGCAACAGCCGGTAGCCCTTGCTGACCACCGAGTACAGCACCCACACCAGGGGAACGACCGCCACCACCACCGACAGGGTCACCAGAACCGTGGCAACGTTGTTGGCGAGCTTCCGACGCTTGCTGATGTGCGTGAACGCCCGCGCCTTGACCGGGGTATCGAGCGTCGAGGTCATCAGGCGGCTCTCCTTGCAACGGCCGCACGGGCGGCGGAGTTCACCACGAAGGTCAGCGCGAAGAGCACCAGTCCGGCGGCGATGTAGGCGCCGGCCTTGTACTCGTCGTTGAATTCCGCTGCAGCAGCGGCGATCTTGCTGGCGAAGGTGTACCCGCCGTCGAACACCGACCAGCCGAACGCCTTCTGGGTTCCACGCAGGATGATCAGCAGGGCCACGGTCTCACCCAGTGCGCGGCCGAGTCCGAGCATCGCGCCGCTGACGTATCCGGACATCCCGAACGGCAGGACGGTGGTCTTGACGACCTCCCATCGGGTGGCGCCGAGTGCCAGTGCGGCTTCGATCTGACCCTTGGGCGTCTGGGCGAACACCTCTCGGGTGACGGCGGTGATGATCGGCAGGATCATCACCGCCAGCACGATGCCCGCGGTGAAGATGGTGCCGCCACCGGCCACCGAGGCGTTCCCCGTGGAGAACAGGAAGATCCAACCGAGGTGCTCGTTGAGCCACATCGCAAAAGGCTTGAGCACCGGGGCCAGAACATAGAGCCCCCAGACGCCGTAGATGATCGACGGCACCGCGGCCAGCAGATCCACCATGTAGGCCAGCGGGCTACCGACCCGCCGCGGCGCGTACTGGGTCAGGAAGATTGCGATCCCGAGCGCGACCGGCATGGCCAGCAGCAAGGCGAACAGCGAGACGAAGACCGTCACCTGCAACAGGTCGAGGATGCCGAACTTCATGTGGGCGGTGTCGGTGGTGAGCCAGTTGCCGCCGTAGGTCAGGAAGTTCGCATCGTTGCGGGCCAGTGCCGGCACGGCTCGCCACACCAGGAAAATCCCGATGGCGGCGATCAGCGCGATGATCAGGACACCGGACCCCTCGGCCGCGGCGCGGAAGATGCGATCTCCGAGACGCGCCCGACCGTGGCCGGACGGGTTGGTGGGGATGGCCGGGGGTTCCGGGATGGGTGCCGCCAGAGCACCTGCGGACCCGGCCTCCACCGGATCAGGCACCTGGTCGGTCACGTTCATCCCATCGCTGACATTCCGTTCTATCGTCACCGCAATCGAACCCCTTCGCCAGCGCTATTACTGGATTGCGCTGACCGCGGTCAGCAGGCGCTGCTTGAAGGCGTCCGGCAGGGGAATGTAACCCGCCGCCGACAGACCGGACTGGCCGTCGTTGGCCGAGACGGTCAGGAAGGACTTCACCGCCGCGGCGGTATCCGCCGGGTACCCCTTCGAGCAGACGATCTCGTAGGTGGCCAGCACCAGCGGGTACGCGCCGGGAGCCGTGGTTCCGTAGATCGAGTTCAGATCGAGCACCAGGTCGTTGCCCTCAGCGGCGAACTTGGCGCCCTCGATGGACTTGCCGGCCGAGGCGTCGGTGAGTTCGACAGCCCCCGCGCCGGTGTCGATCTGGGCCATCGGCAGCCCGGCCTGGGTGACGAAGCCCTTCTCGACGTAGCCGATGGCACCCGGCGTGGCCTGGACGGCCTGCACCACGCCGGCCGACTTCTGCGCGCCCTCGCCGGCGCCGCCCTGGAACTCCTTGCCGGCGCCCTTGGTCCAGCTGTCCTTGGCCGCGGTGCCCAGGTACTTCTGGAAGTTATCGGTGGTGCCGGAGGAGTCCGAGCGGTAGATCGGGACGATCTTGGTGTCGGGCAGCGTGGCACCGCTGTTCAGCGCGGCGATCGCCGGGTCGTTCCACGTGGTGATCGCGCCGGTGAAGATCTTGGCCAGCACGTCGGCGTTCAGCACGAGCTTGTCGACGCCGGGCAGGTTGTAGGCCAGGGCGACGGGACCGAACACCAGCGGCAGGTTCCAGGCGGGGTTTCCGCCGCAGCGCTTGGCGGCCTGGTCCGGCTGGTCCTTGGACAGCGGCGAATCCGAGCCGGCGAAGTCGACCTGGCCGGCGATGAACTGGTTGACGCCCGCACCCGAGCCGGTCGGGTTGTAGGAGAGATTCTTGCCGGGGCACTTCTGACCCCACACCTGGTTGAACACGCCGATGGCATTCTGTTGGGCCGTCGAGCCCTCCGCGCTGAGCGTGTTCTTGCCGCCGCACTCCGCGGTGGCCGACGAGCCGCCGGCCGAGCCTGTGGTGGATGACGGGGCGGCGGCCTTGTTGTTGTCGCTGCCGCAGGCGGTGAGTGCCGCGATGGCGGTGGCCGAGGCGGTCAGGGCGATGGCTTTGCCGAACTTGCTGAAGTCCACAGCGTCTCTTTCTGTGAGGGCGCGTCTCTCTCGGTGATCGCGTCGCACGCAAGCTATGCGGGCGGAGTTGCCGATTCACAGATGGGCGGTGAACGCGCGGTGAACTGCTGGCTCAGGCCTTCGCGTAGGCGGTGTCGACGCTGTTCACAACGAATCCGAGTCCTTTATAAGTCCTGATGGCGGCGGCATTGTCGGACTCGACGTAGAGCATCACGGCGGCGTCGCCGTGACCGAGTTCACCTGCCAGATGAGCCAGGCCGCGCAGCGTCAACACCCGGCCGAGACCGCGTCCCTGCGCGTCGGGATCCACGCCCAGCACGTACACCTCGCCCAGCCGGTCGTCGTGGACTTTCGTCCAATGGAAGCCCAGCAGTTCACCGGTGCTCTCGTCGACAGCGAGGAACAGTCCCTCGGGGTCGAACCACGGCTCGGATACCCGTTGGCCGACGTCGGACTCCACCCAGCCGCCCTGCTCGGGATGCCAGGAGAAGGCCGCGTTGTTGACCCTCAGCAGTTCCGCGTTGTCCGCCTGCCCGCTGTAGCCACGGATCGAAACACCCTGTGGGACAATGGTTTCCGGCACCTCCGACAGCGGCCGTCGCATCTGCAGCAGTTCGCGAACCGGCCTGAGGCCACACGATTGGGCCAGTGCTCGCGCGGCGGGCAGAGTCCCATGCGCCCAGAACCGCGTCGAGGACCCTCCGCGAGCCAGCGTCGCCCGGATCAGTGCGGTGCCGATGCCGCGGCGACGCGCGTCCGGCCGCACCGCCAACTCGGCGGTTCCGCCGGGGTTCACATTCAGGTAGCCGAGGAGCGACCCGTCCGAGTCTGTGACGAGCAGGTGTTCGCTGTCCCGTCCGGCGAGTTCGCGGAGCACCTGTTCCCCGACCGGTGCGACGCCGTCGGCCTCCGCGGCGGCGGCGACGAGTTCCCGGACGGCGTCCTGCTCATCCGGCGGCAGCGAGGTCCGCCAATGCTCATCGGGCGACACCGAGGTCGCCCAGTATTCGGCCGTCACTGACCGGGCAGCAGCGACATGTCGGCGTCGTCGACCAGTTCGCCGTCACTCTCGCCATCGACGTCACCCTCGGGGGAGGCAGACCGCCCGCGCGCCGGCCGGACGGCCTTGTAGCCGACGTTGCGGACGGTTCCGATCAGCGCCTCGTACTCGGGGCCGAGTTTTGCGCGCAGCCGCCGCACGTGAACGTCCACCGTGCGGGTGCCCCCGAAGAAGTCGTAGCCCCAAACCTCTTGCAGCAGTTGAGCTCTGGTGAACACCCGGCCGGCGTGCTGCGCCAGGTACTTCAGCAGTTCGAACTCCTTGTAGGTGAGATCCAGCGGGCGGCCCCGCAGCCGTGCGGTGTAGGTGCCCTCATCGATCACCAATTCGCCGAGATTGACCTTGCCGGCGCTCTCCTGGTTGGCCAGGCCACCGCGCCGGCCGACGAGCAGCCGCAACCGGGCGTCGATCTCCGCCGGACCGGTAGCCGGGAGCAGGATCTCGTCGATCCCCCAGTCGACTGTCACCGCGACAAGACCGCCCTCGTTGACCACGGCCACCACCGGGACCGGCGCGCCGGTGGTGCCCAGCAGCCTGCACAGACCGCGCGCGGCGGCCAGGTCGGTGCGCGCGTCCACGATGGCGACGTCGGCCGAACCGGCCTCCAGCAGCGATGCCACCTCGGTCGGCGCGGAGCGCACCGAGTGCGCCAGCAGCGACAGTGAGGGCAGCACCGACTCGGGGTTCGGGTCGGCGGTCAATAGCAACAGGTCCAAAGATCTCTCCTGGTTTGCCAGTCACTGTAACCCGCTACCTGCTGTTTCGCCGATCCCGGCGGCTGGCCGCAGCGGTAGGCCAGAATGTCCGGGTGCGAAAGGTCATCACCGTTGTGGGCGCCTCGGTGCTGGCCGTGACCCTCGCCGGTGCCGCCGTCGACACCGGCGCGGCGGTTTACGCGGAGTACCAGTTGGCGCGCCATGTGCGCAGCGCGGCCAGGCTTCCGTTCGACCCGTGGGTGGCGATCTTGGGGTTTCCGTTCATCCCGCAAGCGATGCGCCATCGCTACGACGAACTGGAGATCAAGGCCAACGGTGTGGAGCACCCGGTGGTGGGCAACGTCACACTCGAGTCGACCATGCACGACATCGGCCTGACGCAGGCCTCCTGGCTGATGCGGCCCGACGCCGAACTGCCGGTGGGCATGCTGGAGAGCCGGATCATCATCGACTCCCGCCACCTGGGCGCCTACCTCGGCATGAAGGACCTGGCCGTGCAGGCGCCCGCCGAGGACACCGACGACCCGACCGGCGGCACCACAGAGTCTGGCATCTCCGGAAACAAGGGGTTGGTCTTTTCCGGTACGCCGACGAAGGCGGGGTTTGACAAGCTGGTCAGTGTGACCGTCGACCTCTCCTTCGCCGGCCCCGACCAGACGACCCTGGTAATCACCCCGACCGGCGTCGCCACCGGGCCCAACACCGCCGACCAGGCGGTGCCCGACGACAAGCGCGACGCCGTGCTCGGCGCCTTCCGGGCCGCCGTGCCGGGCCAGAAGCTGCCCTTCGGCCTGCGGCCGACCGCCGAGGGTGCCCGCGGCTCGGACCTCATCATCGAGGGCATCGTCGAGGACGTCACCGTGCGACTGGACGGGTTCCGGCGATGAGCGCACTGATCACCGCCGGGGCTGCCATCGCCGCCGCGATGGGCGTCGCAGCCACCGTAGGAGTCATGCACAACCGTCGCGCCGGCGTCCTGCGCCACACCCACGACCCCGACGAGGTGCCGTTGCCGGACACCGCCGACCTCGGCCTGTCCGACACCAGCCCGACGATCGTCCACTTCACCGCGGTCTGGTGCGGACCGTGCGCCGCGGTCCGGCGCGTCATCCAGCAGGTGGTCGCCGACCTGCCGCAGGTCGCCCATGTCGAGATCGACATGGACGCCAATCCGGCCGCGGCACGACAGTTGTCGGTGCTGTCGTTGCCGACGACGTTCATCTTCGACGCCGAGCGACGCCAGCGGTATCGCTCGGCCGGGGTCCCGAAAGCGGCCGACCTCAAAGCGGCGCTGGAGCCACTGCTGTCCTGATGGCGCGGTTGACCTGACTGCGGGGTCTCTGGGTAGCATGGGACCGTGCAGTCCCGCCTCGAGCAGATGCTCACCAAGCGCCGCGCAGTCGATCTGTGCCGCATCGCGGGTTGTTGCTGTTGTTGCTGTAGCTGCTGAGTAAGCCGCCACCGCACTCTTCGCGTTTTTGCGCGCTTACTCCCGCAGTGCCCCCGGCCTGTCCCTCTCAGCCTGCCCAGCAACAGGAGTTCATCAATGTCGGTCACCACTTCACACCAGGCCACCACCGCCGTCGACCAGGTCGACGTGCGCGGCCCGCGCTTCGCCGCCTGGATCACCACCGGCGTACTGCTCGCCGTGCTGCTCGCCTCGGCCGTGAGCACCGGCCTCGCGGCGGTCATCCTGGCCGTGCAGGCACTGGTCTTCGCGATCGGTGCACTGCGCGGCCCCCGCCAGCATCCCTACGGAAAGCTCTTCGCGGCGTTCGTCGCACCGCGTCTGGGACCCGTCTCCGAGCGGGAACCGGTGCAGCCCTTGCGTTTTGCCCAATTCGTCGGTCTGATCTTCGCCGTCGTCGGACTCGTCGGCTTCGTCGCCGGAGCGCCGCTGCTGGGCGTCATCGCCACCGCGTTCGCGTTGGGCGCAGCATTCCTCAACGCGGCGTTCGGAATCTGCCTCGGCTGCCAGATCTACCCGCTGGTTGCCCGGTTTCGTCGCCTCGACGCCGCCTGATCCCCGACCCGAAAGGATTGATGTGTCATGAGCACCACACCTACTCAGATCCTGCCGGCCGGCACCGAGCTCCAGCAGGAGACGGTGATCGCCGGGCGGGTCGTCGATCATTCCGGCCGGACGGTCGGCGGGGCGTCCGTGCGCCTGCTCGACGAGTCGCAGGAATTCACCGCGGAGCTCATCGCGACTCCGAGTGGTGACTTTCGCTTCTTCGCAGCGCCCGGGACCTGGACGGTGCGGGCGCTGTCCCAGGCGGGGCAGGGCGATGTCACCCTCGCTCCGGCGGGCACCGGAATTCACGAGGTCGACGTCAAGGTTGCCTGACCGCAACGGGCAGCCCGAGCGATAGACTCCCTCGCGTGGTCCTGTTCTTCGAATTCCTGCTGGTCGCGTCGACGGTCGTGATCACGTGGTTCGCGTTGTACGCGGTCTACCGACTCATCACCGACGATTCGTGACTGACGACGACATCAAGGGCAGCGGCGATCGGGCAGTGGCTGCCGCGGTCGAACGCGCCAAGCAGACCGCCGGCCGTAACATCCCGGTCTTCGACGACCTCCCCGTCGCCGACACCGCCAACCTGCGCCAAGGCGCCGACCTGCACGACGCCCTGCTGGCGCTGCTGCCCCTCGTCGGGGTCTGGCGCGGCGAGGGCGAGGGCCGCGCTGCGCACGGCGACTACCGGTTCGGCCAGCAGATCATCGTCTCGCACGACGGTGGTGACTACCTGAACTGGGAAGCGCGGTCCTGGCGGCTCGACGAGGCCGGCGAGTACCACGGTCCCGGGCTGCGCGAGACCGGGTTCTGGCGCTTCGTCCACGACCCGGGCGACCCGGACGAATCCCAGGCGATCGAGCTGCTGCTCGCCCACTCCTCCGGCTACGTCGAACTGTTCTACGGACATCCCCGCAACCAGTCGTCCTGGGAACTGGTCACCGACGCGCTGGCCCGCAGCAAATCCGGTGTGCTGGTCGGCGGGGCCAAGCGTCTGTACGGCATCGTCGACGGCGGCGATCTGGCCTATGTCGAGGAACGGGTCGATGCCGACGGTGGACTGGTCCCTCATCTATCGGCGCGACTGACGAGGCATATCGGATGAAGTCACTGCGGACCGCGGCCACGATCAGCGCCGCGTTGCTCGTCGCTGCGTGCTCGGCGAAGAACTCGCCGTCGCAGCCCACGACCACCGACTGGGAGCCGATGCCGGCCTCGCACGGATCGCTTGCGGAGTGCCTCAAGGCCAACGGCGTCCCCGACGCCGGCGGTCCCGCCGCGGTCCTCGGCCCGCCCGCCGGGGTCGACCAGGCGGCGTGGGACAAGGCGATGAAGGCCTGTTCGACGTTGGCACCCGGACCGGCACCCGGACCGTCGACGCCCTGACCTAACCTGGCAGGCATGCCCCGCATGTCGAGCGTGGATGCCGCCTTCTGGTTCGGCGAAACGCCGTCCTGGCACATGCATATCGGCGCGCTGGCCATCTGCGATCCGCGTGACGCGCCCGACTTCTCCTTCGAGCGGGTGAAGCAGTTGGTCGCCGAACGGCTGGTCGAGTTGCCGCAGCTGCGCTACCGCGTCTCCGAAGCCCCGTACGGACTGGACCGGCCGTGGTACGTCGACGACGCACCGGACCTCAACTTCCACCTGCATCACGTCGCCCTGCCCACACCGGGGAGCCGTGCGGAACTCGACACCCTCGTCGGGCGGCTCTGGTCCTACAAGTTGGATCGCGCGAAGCCGTTGTGGGAGATGTGGTTCATCGAAGGCCTCGAAGACGGCAGGGTCGCACTGCTGACCAAGATTCACCACTGCCTGGTCGACGGCGTCTCCGGCGCGGGCGTCAGCGAGATCCTCTTCGACATCACGCCCGAACCGCGGCCGGCGAAAGTCGTTGCGGCCCAATCCCGTCGGGTTCCCGCGCTGCCTCGCCCGGAGCTGCGTTTGATCAGTTCGGCGTTAAACGCCGCCGTCATGACCCCGTACCGGATCATCCGGCTTCTCGACCAAACGGTGAGACAGCAACTGGCGGCCCGGGCCATCCCGGAGAAGCCGGCCGGATACTTCGACGCGCCCCCGACCCGGTTCAACACACCGATCTCCCAGCAACGCCGTGTCGCCGCCGCGCGGGTCCCCTTGGCACGGGTCAAGGCCGTCAAGGACGCCTACGGCGTCAAGGTGAACGACGTCGTGCTGGCGATCGTCGCGGGTGCGCTGCGGAGCTATCTGGATCGCGGCGGGGAACTGCCCGACCGCCCGCTGGTGGCTCAGGTGCCGGTATCGACGCGCACCGACGCGACCGCCGTGGGCAACGCGATCAGTTCGATGACGGTGGCCCTGCCGGTCGAGATCGACGACGCCGCCGAGCGGCTCCGGGCCGTGCACCGGTCGTCTCAGGCCGCCAAACAGATGGCCGAGGCCATGACGGCCCATCAGATCATGGGGCTGACGGAGACGACGCCGCCGGGCCTGTTCCGCCTCGCCGCCCGCGCCTATACGGCCAGCCGGCTCGGGGAGAACGTCCCGGCGATCAACCTGGTCGTTTCCAACGTCCCGGGTCCGCCGATCCCGCTGTACGCGGCCGGTGCGGTACTGGACGAGTTCACACCGATCGGCCCGCTGCTGATGGACGTCGCGCTCAACGTCACCTGTTTCAGCTACCGGGAGTGGCTCGATTTCGGATTCGTCACCACCCCTGATGTCGCCGACGACATCGGTGATCTGGCGGGGGCCATCGAGCCGGCGCTGGCCGAACTGGAGCGCGGGGCCGGCCGCGGGAAGCGGCGCCGCTCACAACAGTGACAGACATGGAACGGCCCCCGAGCCGTGGTTCCTGGTTGGACGGACCGGGGGCTCGGGGGCCGGGTAGCTGCCTGGAATTCGCCAGCGCACACATGCGCAGGTGATTTCCGCAACCTGATTCGCATTCGCCGCGTCACGACGTTCGGCGGCGTGGTGCTGCTAGCGGGCAGCCACCTCACATGTCCAAGAAGTACTCAAAGTTCCGGACCACCTCCTTCCTTGTGTACGGCTGACCGTACTCGCGTCACGCGCGGTGCGCCAAGGGTTTTTCGCGGTCAGCGATCAACGTTTGGGCGCGGTCAGCGATCGCTGAGGATGGCCGCCTCCACCAGTGCGGCCATCTCCGCCCGCAACGCCGCAGGCCGAAGCGGCTTCTCGTCCAGGGTGTGCACCCGGGCCCCCAGGGTGATGCTCGACACCAGCCAAACGCCCTCTGCGGCAAGCAGATCGGCGGGCCGCAGGGCCTGGTAGTCACAGTCGTATCCGGCGTCGCGGGCGACCTCGAACAGCGCCTGTTGCGTGGTGCCGCGCAGGATCGGATACCAGGGCGGCGGCGTCAGCAGGCAGGGCCGCCCGTCGGCGCCGGTGACGGCGATCACCACCGTCGATCGCGGCCCCTCGAGGATGAACCCGTCGGAGCTGACGAAGATCACGTCGTCGGCCCCGGTGCGGGCGGCGTGCCGCAGTGCCGCCATGTTCACCGCGTACGACAACGTTTTCGCACCGGCGAGCAGCCAGGGCATGGTCTCCGCGCCGACGGCCGCCAGGCCCCGGTCGAGCAGCACCGCGGAAACCCCGTCGCGGCGCGCCGCCTGCACCCGCGTCGCCAGCGGACTGATCATCAGGTAGGCGGTCGGCTCCGACCCGCTCTCGCGGCCGCGGCTATAGACCAGTCGCAGAGCGCCCTCGTCGGCGGTCTGGGTGGCCCACCGGGCCGTCGCGGTGTCGATGGCCCGCCGCCACGCGGCCACGTCCGGCTCGGGCAGGTCCAGCAGCGCCGCGGATCCGGCCAGCCGTCGCAGGTGCGGTTCGATCAGGCAGGCCCGTCCGTCGCGCACCAGCAGGGTCTCGAAGACGCCGTCGCCGCGGACGGCGCCGAGGTCGTCGGCGAACAGCAGGGGCTGTCCCGGCTCCCACACGGTGCCGTCGAGTGTGACGAGCACCGAGCCGGACATGGGTTCAGAGCCTACTGGCCTGCTCGTACAGTTGAGAGGTGTCAGCCGTGCCCGTCCCCGAGACCTCGCCCGACGCCGGAGCGGTGTGGCATTACGGCGACCCGCTCGGCGAGCAGCGCGCCGCCGAACACGACGCCGTGGTGGTGGATCGCTCGCATCGCGCCGTGATCGCACTCACGGGCGCCGACCGCCGCGGCTGGCTGCATTCGATCAGCACCCAGCACGTGGCGGGGGCGCCGGAAGGTTCCTGCACCGAAAACCTCAGTCTCGACGGCCAGGGCCGGGTGGAGGACCACTGGCTGCAGACCGAACTCGGCGAGGTCACCTACCTGGACACCGAGCCGGGGCGCGGTGAGCCGCTGCTGGCGTACCTGAAGAAGATGGTCTTCTGGTCCGACGTCGCGCCCGCGGCCGCCGATCTGGCGGTGTTGTCGCTGCTCGGCCCCCGGCTCGCCGATCCGGCCGTGCTCGGCGCGCTCGGAGTCGACGCGCTGCCGGCGGAATCGACCGCCGTGGCGTTGCCCGGCGGCGGTTTCCTGCGCCGGCCGGCCGCCGCGGCCGGGCAGGTGCGGCTGGACCTTCTCGTGCCCGGAGGGACCAAGGACGGGTGGTTGGCCCGACTGGCCGACGCCGGGGTGCGGCGCGCCGGTATCTGGGCCTACGAGGCGCTGCGGGTGGCAGACCGCACGCCGCGACTGGGCGTGGACACCGACGAACGGACCATCCCGCACGAGGTCGGCTGGATCGGCCCGCCCGGAGAAGGCGCCGTGCACCTGGACAAGGGCTGCTACCGCGGCCAGGAGACGGTGGCACGGGTGCACAACCTGGGCCGGCCCCCGCGCATGCTGGTTCTGCTGCACCTCGACGGTTCCACCGAACGGCCCGGCGCGGGTGACCCGGTGCTGGCCGGCGGGCGGCCGGTGGGCCGTCTGGGCACCGTCGTCGACCACGTCGACCTGGGCCCGATCGCACTGGCACTGGTCAAGCGCGGCCTTCCCGCCGACACCGCGCTGACCACGGGCGGTGAGCACCCCGCCGCCGCCCGGATCGATCCGGACTCCCTGCCACCGGCCGATGTCACCGGCGCCGGACGGCTGGCGGTCGAGCGTCTTCGTGGCGAGCATCACTAGCTCTGGCACCGGCGTTTCGCCGCACAGCGAACCGGGCCTGCCCGCACTTCGGAGCCCGGCACGGTAAGGTAGGCGGCAGGATAAATTCGACATGGATCGGAGCCGCCTGACTTCAGGCCGCTCCGTTATTGCGCGAGGGGGTTCCCCCATGGGCCGCGGCCGGGCTAAGGCAAAGCAGACCAAGGTTGCCCGAGAGCTGAAATACAGCTCTCCGCAAACCGATTTCAGCCAGCTTCAGCGGGAGCTGGCCGGTTCCAGCGCTGAGGATCCTGACAGCGACGACTCGTGGGACGAGGACGACTGGCGACGCTGACTCCAGCGGCCTGGACCCTCGACCGATTCTCGGCCACGCGCCGGGAGGGCTCCCTTCAGAACCTGGGGTGCTGCCCTACCAGCGTGGCGCGCGGCGCGTCCTTGCCTTTCGCCCCGCCTTTGGTGACGGTGCCCAGGACCCAGCAGTCCAGGTGACGCGCGGTCAGGATCGCCAGCGCGCGGTCGGTGTCCTCCGGCGCGACGACCGCGACCATTCCGACGCCCATGTTGAACGTCTTCTCCATCTCGGCCCGTTCGACGCGGCCCCGTTGGGCGATCAGGCCGAATATCGGTGCGGGCGTCCAGCTTCCTCGGTCCAGTTCGGCGACGAGCCCGTTGGGGATGACCCGTTCCAGGTTGCCCGCCAAACCGCCCCCGGTGACATGACAGAACGTGCTGACCTTGGTCTCGGCGGCCAGCGCCAGGCAGTCCTTGGCGTAGATGCGGGTGGGTTCGAGGAGTTCCTCGCCCAGGGTCCGGCCGAATTCCTCGACGTGTCCGGTCAGGCTCATCCGGTCGATCTCGAGCAGCACCTTGCGGGCCAGGGAGTAGCCGTTGGAGTGCAGGCCCGAGGAGCCCATCGCGATGATCACGTCGCCCGGGCGGACGCGGTCGGGTCCGAGGATGTCGTCGGCCTCGACGACGCCGACCCCGGTGGCCGAGATGTCGTAGTGGTCGGGCTCCATCAACCCGGGATGCTCCGCGGTCTCCCCGCCCAGCAGGGCGCAGCCGGCGATCACGCAGCCGTCCGCGATGCCGGAGACGATGGCGCTGACCCGTTCGGGGACGGTCCGGCCGACGGCGATGTAGTCCTGCAGGAACAGCGGTTCGGCCCCGCAGACCACCAGGTCGTCGACCACCATGGCGACCAGGTCGAGCCCGACGGTGTGGTGGATGTCCATGGCCTGGGCGATGGCCAGTTTGGTGCCGACGCCGTCGGTGGACGACGCCAGGACGGGTTCGCGGTAGCCGCCGCGCAGCGCGAACAGGCCGGCGAAGCCGCCGAGGCCGCCCCGGACCTCCGGGCGGGTGGCGCGCTTGGCCAGCGGTTTGAACAGTTCGACGGCGCGATCGCCCGCCTCGATATCGACGCCGGCGGATGCGTAGGAGACGCGGGCACCCTCCCCGCGTCTGCTCTTCGACGACTCGCCAGACATCGGCGATAAGGCTACCGGTCGGGATGTGACCGTCTACCGGGCACGGGCCAATCTCAGCGTGTTCCCACCCGGTCGACGATCTCGCGGGCCAGTGCGAAGCAGGATGTTGCGGCCGGCGAGGGGGCGTTGCGGACATGGGTGACGGCATTGTCGTCGGAGAAGCCGTGGGAGAACACGAAGTCGTCGACGAGTGCGCCGTCGCGGCCGACGGCCTGGGCGCGGACGCCGGCATGCGAGGTTCCGTCGAGGTCGTCGACGGACAGACCGGGCATGTAGCGCGCTGCGGCGGCGACGAACGCGCGCCGGCTCGCGGCCATCCGCATCTCCTCGATACCGACGCGCCAGTACTTCCGGGCCACCCGCCAGGTGCCCGGCCAGGTGAGGGATTCCCAGGCGTCGTGTCCGCTGACCCGCCGCAGCGAATAGGCGTCGCGAGCCGCCACCATCATGGCCGTCGGCCCGAGCGTCACCTGCCCATTGATGTGCTTGGTGATGTGCACGCCCAGGAAGGGCAGATCCGGGTTGGGGACGGGGTAGACCATGCCGCGCAGCCGCGGTGTCGGAGTGGGCTTCAGTCCAAGGTAGGCGCCGCGGAACGGGACGATCTGCGGGTCGCGCGGGGCGCCGGCCTTGCGGGCGAGCCGGTCCGCCCACAACCCGGCGCATACGATGACCGTGCGCGCGGTGATCGGCCCCTCGGTGGTGTGCACGGTGGCCGGTCGGGCGCCGTCGATGGAACCGACCGCGACGCCGTAGCGGATCTCGACACCGTCGGCCGCGAGTTCCGCAGCGATCGTGCGGGCGACCAGGCCATAGTCGACGATGCCGGTGTTCTGGGCGTGAAGTGCCTGCAGTCCAACGGCATTCGGTTCGATCGCGGAGATCTCGCCGGCGCCGATACGACGCAGGCCCGGCACCGCGTTGGCGATGCCGCGTTTTTCGAGATCGTCCAGGCGGGGCAGTTCGTCGGAGTCCAGAGCCACGATGAGCTTGCCGCATCGCTCGTACGGAATGGCGCTGGCGTCGCAGTACTCGTACATCAGCCGCGCGCCCTCGACGCACAGCCGGGCCTTCAGCGAGCCGGGCTGGTAGTAGATGCCGCCGTGGATCACCCCGGAGTTGTGACCGGTCTGGTGCTGCGCGGGCGCGTGTTCGCGTTCCAGGATCACGACGGTGTCGTCGGGGCGCCGTCGTCTCCATTCCCGCGCCACCGCCAGGCCGACGATCCCGGCGCCGACCACCGCAAGGTCGTAGGCCATGGGATCAGGCAACGTGGCGGCGCAGCCACTCGTTGAGCGGCACCCCGGCTCGCAGCGTGGTGACCACCCTGTCCTTGGCCTTCGCGGTGCCGAGCCACGCCCCCACCGGCCACTCCTTCATCATCGCTATTCCCTTGTGCCGCAGCAGTTCGATGCGCGGGTGGTCCTTGGCGAACCCCTTGGGTGTGGTCTTGAGCACCTCGTGCGCCATGGTCGTGTACCCGGCGTGGTGGAGGTCGGCGACGATCTCGGCGAGCTGTTTGCCGGACTTCTCCCGGTCGACGGCGGTGCGGTAGCGCTGCAGCGTCGCGGGGTCGGGCATGTAGAGGCCTCCCCCGACGGACAGCCCGTCGGCCGAGAAGGAGACGTATGCCTGGCCGACACCCTGGCCGAGGGTGGCGGCGCAGTTGGTCTTGTAGGGCTCCTTGTTCGCAGTGAACCGGACGTCGCGATAGGGCCGGAACAACTTGCCGGCGCCGAACTCGTCGGCGAGTTCGGCGAGCAGTTCCTCCATCGGGGTGCGCACGCACTGTTCGTAGACGGCCTTGTGGTCCTGCCAGTACGGCTTGGAGTTGTCGGCCTGCAGCCCCTCGTAGAACTCGACCGCCTCGACCGGCCACCCTCTGAACGCCATACGGGCCATTCTGCGCCGTCCAATCCCGAGTCGCTCCGCTCCTGCCCGCCGATCAGCGGGCGTCGTGCGTGATCCGGCCGTCCATCATGGTCAACACCACGGGCACGGAGTGGATCTCGCTCGGGTCGACCCGGAACAGGTCGGCCCCCAGCACCGTGAGGTCGGCGGCCTTGCCCGTGGTCAGGCTTCCCGCCCGGTGTTCGAGCCGCAGCTGGTAGGCGCCGTTGGCGGTGTAGCCGCGCAGGGCGTCGTGCAGACCGATGCGCTGACGGGGCACCAGCGGCAGGTCGTCGGGATGGCCCGGGCGCTTGCGGGTGACCAGCGCCTCGATCTGGATCAGCGGCGGACCCTCGTCGATGTCGACGCCGGGGATGTCGCTGCCGTAGGTGACGACGGCGCCGGAGCGAACCAGATCACCATAGGGAAGAAGTCGCTCCTCGACCCGGTCCGCGCCGAGCAGACTGGTGTAGATGTCGCGGTACTGCCCGTTGTAGTCGGTGCCCCACAACGGCGTGCAGTTGGCGATGATCCCCATCTGCGCGTAGCGGCCGATGTCGGCGGGGTCGACCATCGAGTTGTGGGCGATCGTATGTCTGGGTCTATCGGGACCGCGTCGCGTCCCAAGACGGTTCAGCACCCGCTCGTAGGCGTCGAGCACGACCCGCGTCGAGCCGTCGGCGTCGACGTGGATGTGCATGTCGAACCCGGCCGCCTGCACCGCGTCGATTTGCGCCTCGATGTGTTCCGGCGGAAATGTCATGGCGCCCAGGTCATCTGCGGCATGCCCGAGGCATGGTGAGAGCACCAGCGCACCGCCGCTCATGAAGGTGCCGTCGGCCCACATCTTGCAGGTGTTGACTTCCAGGTGGGGGGATCGCAGTTCGGCATGCCAGGACTTCAACCCGTCGACGATGGCGGCCGGATCGTCGTTGGGACTGCGGGTCCAATACGAGCCCGAGACTCGCACCGGCAGGGTGCCCGCGTGGTCCTGGGCCACGAGATCTTCGTAGATCCACCGTGCGTCGGAACTGGTTGGCCCCGCGGCCGCACCCGCCTCGAAGTACGCGGTCACTCCCCACGAGGGGGCAGCCTGCAACGTCAATTCCTGGGCGGTGCGGATGTTGGCCACCGAGAACAGATCCTGAGCGATGATGACCGGCATGTAGGACGCGGCTTCGACGGCGTGCCCGGTGGGGGTGCCGTCGGGATCGCGCACCCAGTACTGGGCGCCGGGGTCCGGGTCGGGGGTCGACGCGGCGATGCCCGCGGCGCGCATCGCCGCGGTGTTGAACCACATGTCGTGTGCGTCGGCAGAGAACAGGTACATCGGCCGGTCCCCGGTGATTTCGTCGAGCCATTCCCGCCGGGGAGAACGCTCCTCGAACGAATCCGGCATCCAGGCGTAGCCCCGCAGTGGCGCATCGGCGGGTTGGTCGGCCACCCAGGACCGGACGGCAGCCAGCACCGCGTCACGTCCGACGATTCCCGATAGGTTCACCCCGAGCTTGGCGATCGCCATCGACGCCAGATGGTTGTGCGCGTCAATGAAGCCGGGCAGGCACATGCCGCCCTTCAGGTCGATGAATTCCGTTGCCGCGTCGACGAACTCGCCGGCGGCCCTGCGGGTCCCGACGTGCACCAGATCGGTTCCGCGGACCACCACCGCCTGCGCCCACGGTTGGGCGGGGTCTCCGGTCCAGATCGAACCGTTCGTCAACAAGTAGGAGTCGGCCACGTCCCGCACGCTAACCCGGCCGGTTGGCCGCCACTGCGAGTTTGGCTGTGACACCCTGACAACCATGAAGACTCTGGCGTGGGTGATCGGGCTGATGGTGTCGATGGGCGTCGCCGCGCCGGCGTCGGCGACACCGGCCACCGGCGTCGACGTCCAGACCCTGTCGCAGAACGTCGTCGACGGCACCGAGTACACCGTCACCAGGATCACCGTCGCCCCCGGCGGCGGGACCGGCTGGCACTACCACCCGGGGGAGGTGTTCGGCTTCATCAGCGAGGGCGCGATGACGCACTACGACGGGGGCTGCGTCGTCGACGCCGTCTACGACACCGGAGCGCCGGTCAAGGAGGGCGTCGGCCCGGGGTTCGTCCACAACGGACGCAACGAGGGCTCCACACCCCTGGTCATGGAGGTCGTCTACATCAACCCGGTGGGCATGCCCAAGTCGGTGGAGGTTCCGGAGCCGGCCGGGTGCCCGGTTTCCTGACGACGCTGTGACATCAAGGCCGCACCACCTGCGGTCCGGCCGACGACGGCGGTTCAATAGGCACTGAAGACGGGAGGACGTGCGTGGCGGATCAGCGGCTTCGCTGCCTGGTGACGGGGGCGACGGGATACATCGGCGGCCGTCTGGTGCCGCGACTGCTGGAGCACGGCTTCGCGGTGCGGGCGCTGGCCCGCAATCCGGACAAGCTGGCGAAAGTGCCGTGGCGCGACCGCATCGAGGTGGCCCGGGGCGATCTGGGCGACGCCGATTCCCTCGAGGCCGCCTTCGACGGCATCGACGTCGTCTACTACCTCGTGCACTCGATGGGCTTCGAGAAGGACTTCGCCGCCGAGGAGCGCCGGGCCGCCCAGAACGTGGTGGCCGCCGCTCGCAAGGCCGGGGTCCGGCGCATCGTCTACCTCAGCGGCCTACACCCCGAGGGCACCGAACTGTCCACGCATCTCGGTTCGCGGACCACGGTGGGCGAGATCCTGATCGCCTCCGGCATCGAGACGATCGTCTTGCAGGCCGGGGTGGTCGTCGGCTCGGGTTCGGCGTCCTTCGAGATGATCCGGCACCTCACCGACCGGCTGCCGGTGATGACCACGCCGAAGTGGGTGCACAACAAGATTCAGCCCATCGCGATTCGCGATGTGCTGCACTACCTGGTGGCCGCGGCGACCTGCCCCGTCCCGAAGTCCCGGACCTGGGACATCGGCGGCCCGGACGTGCTCGAGTACGGCGACATGATGCAGATCTACGCCGAGGTGGCCGGGTTGCATCCCCGCCGGATCCTGGTGCTGCCCGTACTGACACCGCGGATCGCCGCGCTGTGGGTGGGCCTGGTGACGCCCATTCCCTCGGGGCTGGCCCGCCCGCTGGTGGAGTCCCTGCACTGCGACGCCGTGATGAACAACCACGACATCGACACCATCATCCCTCCGCCGGAGGGCGGCCTCACCCCGTACCGGAAGTCGGTCTCGCTGGCTCTTGCGCGGATCGCCAGGGGTGAGATCGAGACCACGTGGAACACCGGCACGGCCGCGCAGTTGCCGAGCGACCCGGAGTGGGCCGGTGAGGTGGTCTACACCGACACTCGCTCCCGGCACACCAGCGCCAGCCCCGAGCAGCTGTGGAAAGCCGTCGACAGCAGCCTGCCCGAACACTGGAAGGTCGAGGAACGTGAGCCCGGGCTGCTGAAGCTGCGCTCGGCCCACAAGCGCCCCGGCGACCGGTGGCTGGAAGTGCGAATCACCCCGGAGGGCAACGGAAGTCGCTACGAACAGCGGGCGATCTTCTATCCGCGCGGGCTGCTGGGACGGCTGTACTGGTACGCCGGACGGCCGCTGCAGGCGGTGGCGCTGGATCGCCGGGTGCGGAAGGTGACGTCGGCGGTCAGCTAGTGTCCTGAGTCATTAATTCGGGCGCAGTAGTTTCCGATGCTGGCTTTGGTCGGCGGTCTTGGTCCAGACGTAGGGGCTGGGTCCGTTCCAGGTTTTGAGCCAGGCGCGGATATCGGCGTTGAGTTGGCGCACTGATGTGTGGGTGCCGCGGCGCGGCTTCTTGGTGGTTAGTTCGGAGAACCAGCGCTCGACGAGGTTCATCCATTACGAACTGGTCGGGGTGAAGTGCAGCACAAAGCGCGGATGGTTTGTCAGCCAACGCTTGACCGCTGGGGTCTTGTGGGTCGAGGCGTTGTCGAGCACGACGTGACAGTCCAACTCGGCGGGTACCTCGGCGTCGATCTTCTTGAGGAATGCCAGGAACTCTTGGGCGCGATGGCAGGAGTGCAGCGATCCGATGACCTGGCCGGTGGTGAGGTCTAGGGCCGCATACAGGCTCGAGGTGCCATGACGGACGCAGTCGTGGGTGGCTCGCGCCCGGGGTGCTGGGCAGCATGGGCAACCCCGGAGCGGTGCGGTTGAGTGCCTGGATCTTGGTTTTCTCGTCGACGCAGAGGACCACGGCCCGCTCCGGCGGGTTCAGATAGAGCCCGACGATGTCGCGGACCTTCTCAACGAACAACGGATCCTTGGATAACTTCCAAAGAATCCTGTTTGTGCGGAGCCAATCCGAATGCCCGCCATACCCGCGACACCATCGACTGACTCAGACCCAGATGTTCGGCCATCGATCGGGTCGACCAATGGGTGGCATCCTTCGGAATCGTCTCCAATGTCGCGGTGATCAAGGCCTTGATCTGCGCATCGCCGACCACCCGCGGCCGGCCCTGACGCGGCTCGTCAAGCAAGCCATCACAGCGGTACTGCATAAACCTGTTGCGCCACTTGCTGATCGTCTTGCGGTCAAGATCCAACCGATCGGCGAGCTCGACGTTGGAACCACCATCGTTGGCGGCCAACACAATCCGTGACCCGTCCCGGCGTTTCCGGAGGCTCTGATGTGCCCCGGGTTCGGTGGTGTCGCCATGGTTGGGTTCAGGCCACGGGTTGGGCGGTTTGGTGTAGCAGTTCGAACTCTACTGGTGTGCGCATCCCAAAGGCGGAATGACGGCGTTGGCGGTTGTGGAAGATATCCAGGTACTCGTAGATCGCGTTGGCGAGCTCGATGCGTGTCTTCCATCGTTTCCGGTTAAGTAGCTCGGTTTGCATTCTGGCCCAGAAGGATTCGATCATCGTGTTGTCGTAACAATCTCCGATTGACCCCATCGAGGGCAAAAGTCCGGAACGTTTGGCGCGTTCGGTGAAGGCCCAGGAGGTGAATTGACCGGATTCAACTGGTCGATGCAACACCGGCTTGTTGGAGTGAGAGTAGCTGCTCGTTGAATGCTTCGGCGGGGGTCTTCCAGCCCAGTGTCTTGCGGGGTCTGGTGTTCAGTGCGTGAGCGACTGCCTCGATCTCCTCTGCGGACCACCGCGAGAGATCGGTTCCTTTCGGAAAGTACTGGCGCAGCAGGCCATTGGTGTTCTCGTTCGTCCCGCGCTGCCAGGGCGACTGGGGGTCGGCGAAAAAGATGGGGATGCCGGTCTCGATCTTGAACTGGGCGTGGGCTGACATCTCCTTGCCGCGGTCCCAGGTCAGCGACCGGGCGAGTTGCTGGGGCAGGGTCGACATGGTGTTGGCGAGGGCGTTCTTCATCGTGATGGCGCCGTAGCCGGCCAAGGCCGGACCGTTCTTCGGGGTTTCCTTGTGCCGGTAGCCCTCCTCGCGCGGGAGATGGACCAGCATCGTGAATCTGGTCATGCGCTCGACGACAGTGCCGACCGCCGAGCGCTCCAAACCGATTAGGAGATCGCCCTCCCAATGCCCCGGAATAGCGCGGTCCTCGACCTCGGCGGGCCGCTCGCTGATCAGCGTCTCCGGGGTGACGTGGGCCCAGGTCTTTCGCCGTGATCGTTCCCGCGGCGCTCTGAGTGCACGTCCGGTGCGCAAGCACCAGACCAGTTCACGTTTGAGCGCGCCACGGCCCTGGATGTAGAGCGACTGGTAGATCGCCTCGTGGCTGACGCGCATGGAATCGTCCTCGGGGAAGTCAACTTTGAGCCGGTTCGCGATCTGCTCTGGGCTCCACGCTAGTGACCACGGTCGATCCTTGCGGTGGGGCTTGTTCCGTCCGGTGAACTTCGGCGGCTGCGGCCCGACGATAAGGCTGCCATCGGGTCGACTGATCTTCCCGGACAACCGCTCCTCGACATAGGCGCGCAGTCGCGGGTTGGCGACCAGCTTGGCGGTCTTAGGCCGACGTGCGATCATGTCGGCTTTCCACTGCGCGACCGAGGCCCGGTACTGCAGCTTCCCGCAACGGGTGGCAGCGTTGCGCCGCAGTTCCCTTGAGATCGTCGAGGGATCGCGTCCGATCACCCGGGCGATCTCACGCACACCTTTGTCTTGGGCCTTAAGCAGCGCGATCTCCTCCCGCTCAGCGAAGGACAGGTAGCGGCCCGAGGGCTGAAACTTCAGATCGAACGGTGACATGCCGCCAGCGTTGTGGAACCACCGCGCGCCGACCGCCTGCGCCACGCCGACGACGCCCGCTGCTTCTTCGGCAAGCAGCCCCTTGGCGATCTGCTCCCAGAACGCCACCTCGATATGACGTTGGTATTTCGGATGACCCGGCGACCGAAGTTTCGGGCGGATCGCTCGATCGGCTGCTTGTTGTCGCCGCACCATCCAACACCTCCGTGATCACGAGGTGTTGCGACGACCAGTTGAATCCGCC
>WBZO01000750.1_pt1 | contig 61353 bp, 44 predicted proteins | sample 5204261 | NCBI WGS metagenome assembly WBZO01 (sample SAMN12412400, study PRJNA552823) | activated sludge metagenome | isolation source: activated sludge from anammox sidestream of wastewater treatment plant... | place: USA: North Carolina | collected 2017-09
CCTTTGGCAAGGAGACCTTCAAGATGTTCAAAGTCCTCCTTGCTCAATTTTAAGTGCTGCTTTTTCATTATCTGTCGGATTTTTCCGAAAGATACGAATAACCGTTAAATTTAAATTACAATGTACTTAGGAGGGTGTGCCTGCATCAAAAGGTCATTGGCAGCAGCAGCAGCCTCCAAATAACTTTAGAGCGTGTTGGGGATTTAGCCACTTGGCTAAAAAACGAGCACCCCAACCCCAGCATGCTCTCAGAGAGGAGCGTGTTTGGGTCTCCTGCAACCCGGCGGCTCGGCGGCCGTTGAGGTATTCTGGAGCCAAAGATGGAAATAAAAATTCAAAGGGTCACTTTGAGAGGCGAACCCTGGATGCCGGCACAAAATCTCCATCAATCTGTTTCACAAGTTCAAACTGTATCTACATTTGCAGGCAAAAAACAAATCGTCATGGAAATCTTTTTGGGAACGCTGTTTTCGCTGTTTTCAATTGTTGACCCTCCCGGAGCTGTTCCCGTATATGTTGCGCTGACGGAAGGAATGGAAAAAAAGGAACGCAACCGCCTGGCACTGCACACCAGTTTTTATTTTCTGATGATCCTCGTAGCGTTTTTCTTAGCGGGCACCTACATCCTCGGGTTTTTTGGACTTTCCGTACATGCCATGCGAATAGCAGGGGGGATGGTCTTGTTAGGCACGGGATACGGTCTGATGAACGGCAAGTTTACAGCACATCGCGGGTACAGCGAATCCGTAGCGGCCAATTCAAAAAGCCGCTCTGAAATCGCCTTTACACCCATGGCCATGCCACTGCTGTCGGGGCCTGGAGCCATTTCCTACCTCATCACCCAGTTCAAACAGCACACTGCCTGGGGCGAGCGGGCGTGGATTTTAGCGGCTATCGTTTCGATGGGTGTCCTGGTGTATTTGATTCTGCGTTCAGCACCCTTGCTCTTTAAAATATTTGGGGAAGGCGGTCTGAGTGCCATTGCCAGGATCATGGGATTCTTAGTAATTGCCATCGGGGTACAGTTCTTTGTGGACGGCGTAGTACACCTGGTCGAAATCCTGAGATAAGGGGATAACCCAGGCATTTCGGCAACACTTTTTTAGTGTTGGCTGCGTAAGAACATGTTGGGGGTTTCGCCACTTGGCTAAAAGCGGCTCTTTTCCGCCTGCTTTTTACCTTTTTTCAACTCCGCAGGGATGCTACGCAACTTAAAGCTTATTTGCGATTTGGTCACTTGGCTAAAAAATGGCCCTTTTACGTCCTGTTTTCACCTTCTTTCAGTTCCATAGCGCTGCTATGCAACTTCAAAAAGCTAAAAATCTGACAAAAAATTGCTCGTTTTCAGATGCTGTTGGGGTTGGGCTGCTGGAGATAAAAGAATGAATTTTTTGTCCAGAGCAAAGCAAATTTTGAAGGAATAGCCTTAGCTAATGCTGAAAAAATTGCTTGGCTCTGGGCGGGAAAGACACCTTTTTAGCCCGGTAAGGAACGTGCCGGAAATAAGTTGGGTATTTCGGCGAGTGTGTTTTGGGCGCTGGCAAGGCAGTGAAATAGGCGCATAGCCTTAGCTACGTAACTATTTCACTAACACAGCCAGCGCCCAAAAGACGCCGCCCAGATGCGTAAGTTATTTCCGACACGTTCCTTAGGAACGTGCCGGAAATAAGTTGGGTATTTCGGCGAGTGTGTTTTGGGGGCTGGCAAGGCAGTGAAATAGGCGCATAGTTAGCTACGTAACTATTTCACTAACACAGCCAGCGCCCAAAAGACGCCGCCCAAATGCGTAAGTTATTTCCGACACGTTCCTTAGGAACGTGCCGGAAATAAGTTGGGTATTTCGGCGAGTGTGTTTTGGGGGCTGGCAAGGCAGTGAAATAGGCGCATAGCCTTAGCTACGTAACTATTTCACTAACACAGCCAGCGCCCAAAAGACGCCGCCCAAATGCGTAAGTTATTTCCGACACGTTCCTTAACTCCATCCCAACAGTATCGCTGCACAAGCACCAAAGCGCAAACAAGCTCTTAAAAAAGGTGAAGACCTGACTCACCCTTCATCCTTTCCCTCTACTTCCTCTATAATTGATGGCAGCCATAAAAAGCGTGGCCCAACCGGCAATGAAGAGCAGGCCGCCAATAGGTGTCACCGGCCCGAGCAGGGAGGCGAAGGAGTCCAATCCGATGAGGTAGCCCACGGACAGTATGTAAAGGGAACCTGAAAAGCAGATCACTCCGGCCAGGAAAAGCCATCCGGCAGTACGAGCCCAGTGGGTTTTCGTGTAGCGATACAAGAACGCAGCAGCTATCAGGGCAAAGGTGTGATAGAACTGGTATTGAACACCGGTTTGAAAAGCCTGATAATGTCCTTCAGAGAGGAGTTTTTTAAAAACATGGGCACCAAATGCCCCCAGTGCAACGGCTGTTGCTCCAAGCAGGCAGGCAATTAGAAGGAGTTTTCTGGTCATAATCCGATAGATTTTAGCGGTCAGGGATAGTTCCAAAGTTTGAAAACCAAAAAGCCAGTGGAAGCCAGGTCACGGCAGCCCACAAAGGCTTGGTCTTCAAAATGCAAGGGAGCTACTCCATTTCAATCAGCACCTCGCCTTTGTCAACGGCCTTCCCCTGAATCGCCGCGATGTGCTTTACTTTTCCTTCTCCCGGCGATTTGATGACGTTTTCCATTTTCATTGCTTCGAGGATAATCAAGGGGTCGCCTTGTGCAACCTCCTGGCCCGGCTGTACCAGGATGCTCAACACAAGCCCCGGCATCGGTGCTCTCACCTCGCTGACTTTGTGCGTTACGTTTGCACTGAGGCCCATATTTTTGATCAGCAGGTCGTAGTGGTCGGCAATTTTTATCCGATAGGAGTTGTCATTCACCTTTAATCGGACGACCTTCTCACGCTCCTCAATTGATTCTACGGCTACCCGGTAAGAAATCCCGTCCCGTATCAGGTGAAACTGGTTTTCAGCAATGCGAATGAGGTCCATCCCCTGCAAGCTGGAAAGGTCAGCATCGAGATCGTAGGCCTCGTTGACGTTGAGTCGGAATGTTTCGTTTTGCATGGTCAAGTTATTAATGCGGCCTGAAAGTACTACCTGGCTTTGATTTTCCCAAGTCTGACCATGAACACATTCTCAAAAATGGCGAACACTAGGTAAATCAGAAAAAAGGGAATCAGGAAAGTAGCTCCTTGGGGGTTTGCAATTTTTTTATAAGCTAGGACTAACACGACAGCCAGGGCGAGTTTGCCAAAGATAAAGCCGATGACCAGGGAAGTAAAGGCATTTTTATCCTTGCTGACGGCAGCTTTTGCCGCTAAAAAGAACATCACCAAGCTCAGGAGGACGAAGCAGGCGAGGCTGGCAATTGAGAACAAAAAAGATTTGGAGAACTCCGGAAAGAGTTGAAGGATAAAGAGAATGGCGAGGATGCCAGCAGTAATTAAGCTCAATTGAAGAAAAAACCGGCTCCGATTCATAGGGCAATGAGGCTTTGGTTCATTTCAACTTTTCTTGATGAACAACAATTCCTTTAAAACGAGATAAAAGGCAATGATCAGGAACAGCAATGTAAAAAGGGCAGTAAAATAGGGGCGTTCTGTGGAAAAGTACTTGTCCATTTTCATTCCCAGAAATGCACCTATCCCTGTGACCATGCCCAGTTGAAAAGCCATGCCTGAGTATTTCAAGGCAATGTTAATTGACTTTTGCCTTCGCAAATTCTTGGTTTTTGCTGGTGGTTTCGCCCGTGTCTTTTGTATTGGTAGCAACTTTTTTGGATTCGTTTGATGGATGGGCGACACCATTGGAGCTCTCCCCAATGACTTTCCACGAGCCGCTGATTACTGCACCGGACTGGACGTTCAGCTTGCCATAGCTGACTTCTCCGGTAACTTTTGCTGTTTCGCGCACATTGAGAAGCTCTGTCACGTGAAGTGTCCCGTCAAAGTGCCCTTCAATGACGGCGTTCTGGCATTTAATCGTTCCTTCAATAACACCGGAAGGCCCAATGATCACTTTTGCTTTACAATCCAAATCTCCTTTGATAGTGCCATCAATGCGAATATCGCTGGTCGCTTTGATTTTGCCTTCAATATAAGTCCCTTGGACGAGGCTGTTCAGGGAATGAGTTGCCGGTGTAGGAATGATTCCGGCTTTGTTAGAATCTGACTTTTTACTACTGCCAAACATAAGATTGTATTTTAGGTCATCGAGTTTTTAAAAATCTGATAGTCATCCACTGGATGATGAGAAATCGGATTGGGACGGGGCATAGTTTCTCATCGTCTGCTTTTCAAAAAGAATTAGAAGCTCCTAAGAAATAAGAAATTGCACTCCTCCTTTTCAAGGAGGCTGTAGTGGAAATGGTTTTTTAAAAATAAAATGTACATTTTATTTTTTCTTTGATTCTAAGTAGTTGCAAGAATTAAAAAAATTACACGTGCGATCAATGCACTAAAAAGTTGTTTAAAAGCCGAAGATAGTGTTTTTCTTTTTTCTCTTTGATACCAGGGTTAAAAAAAGTGCCTCTCCCTGAAATATCTCCTGGGGGAAGCAGGGAGGGGAGCTAGGCATGGGGCTGCATTTTTAGCCTTTGAAAACAAAATATCCCACCAGATTATGTGCTGGCAGGATACTTTGTTCGGTCAAGTGTCGGCGGAAGCCGTCCTGTTTCAAACGTATATCAGAAGTTGGGGCAGTAAACACCCCGGCGCTCGTTGCCACAGAATTTGTATGCAAGAGCGAACTCAAACGCCCCATTGTAATTACTAGCAGGCCGGAGAGCCGAGACATTTAAGTCGTAGCTAAAGCCCAGGGTGAACTGGTTGTAGTCGAAGCGGGTGGACAGGATGATGGCATCTGTCAGGATTCCCGTTTCAACTTTGTTCGACAGGCGCAGCCAGGTGCCGATATGGAATGCCTGGTAGTTGTTGAAATGGCCTTTTCCGCTGCCCAGCAGAAATTTGAAGCTGGTGCCTGAGTTCAACTGGAAGGAAGGCCCCTGAAACATGGCAATAACCCCTGGGAGCAATCCAAACTTGGGTGCCATTTCAAATTCACCACCGGCATGAATCGTAAAGCGGCTGTATAGGAAATCTTTGGTGTCTTTGTAAAAGGACTGGTTCGCCCTGTTCAGGTGGTGGTATGCACCTCCGAGGTAGAGGTTGTTATTTTCATCGAACACAGAGAACCACAACAGGCCGGTAGCAAGGTCTGCAAAGATGAAATTATCGGCATCGAGGTTGTCTTCCAGCGAAGCACAGGAAGCGCAATATCCCCCTTCGCCATCGTGTTGGGTACCCCAACGGAGCTTCTGAAACTCCAGACTGCGCTGCGCCAAGCCAGCTTCCACACCGACAACGAGGTAGTGTGATTCTTTTTTGCCTCCTCCCATGCGCTTGCTGTAAGAGCCTGAAATCTTACCTGTCATAGTTGAGAAATTAGCCTCTCCTGCCTGATCCCCCCAGAAAGTACCGCCGACGCCGAAATAGTCATAACGGCCAACCGGAATTCTCTGGTCGTAGGAAACGGAATATGTCGAGTAGGCATTGCTCTTCAGCACGCTGGCCCACTGGTTGCGGTAGTTACCCGAAAGCCGGATGTTGCAGTTCATCAAACCGGTCATGGCCGGATTCAGGTTCAGAGGCGACAGGTAAAACTGGGAGAAGTGAATGTCTTGTGCATTCACAACCAACCCGGTAGCGAAGAAGAGTACTAAAAGTAAATGTTTCAATTTCATTTTAATAAGTTTACTTTCCTGAAGGATCAATGGATTATTTTTAAACAACCAGAACTATCAGAACGCAATATTATAGAATACTGTGAAAATAAGAGGGGATTTGGTTGTTAAAACCGGAAATTTTATCGCGGGACGACAGGTTGCCGGCTTAAATGCAAAATTGAATCCAAAGCCCCGATGGGTGTTCCCAAACAAACGCCGGGTATGTTGCAATTATTATTTGAGGTGAAGTTCACAAATGGAAATTCTGGGTACTTTTTAAAACTGCTGCCAAACGCCTACCAGTTAATGCGGTCTTCGCAGCCCTTTTCTACTCTTCGCTCTTCCACGTGCAGCCGAATTGCTCCACTAGGATATCATCATAGTAATCAGCTCGTTCAAACAGGTGGCGGAACATCTTCAATCCTGTTTCTTCCTTGAAATAGCTGTCGTAAATGGTCAGTGAAAGGACGATCTCCGTTCCATTCAGGCTAAAGGTCAGGCCTTCCATTTCATAGTTTTGCCTCAGCAGATACTCGTACACGGGTTTAATGTTGTTGTCAGGCAGTTCACAAAGCACGGCACCTCCCATGATGAGGCCATTCGGTTCGTAGTAGCGGAGGATAATCTTTGCGCTGCCCTGTTTGATTTCCCATAGGTAAGGCCCCCAGCGGGACAACGAGACATCATGCCCCAGTTTCTCCAGGATACCCTCGATTTTCCGGGCGATTCCCGTTGGTTCGTCTTCTTCTACTGACAAGGGTAGCTCGATTTTCGAGCCACAGTTGGCGCAGTACCCGTCTTCATCAGCCCCTTCAAAAATCAACATTCTGCAATTGCTGCATCGCGTTCCCGTCTTTCCACCTGCTGCCAGAAAGGCACGCACCGTTTCATCTACGTACTGTATCGCCAGGGAAAATCCAAGTCCACTGCTCTTTTTGATGATAAACGTGTTCAGGCCAATGATTTCGCCCTGCTCGTTCACCAGCGGCCCTCCGCTGTTTCCCGGGTTCAATGCGGCATCGTGCTGGATGTATCGGAGATCATTGTCGCTCAAGAGGTTGGAAACAATGCCCTGGGTTGCCGTAAATTTCAAGCCCCGCGGGTGCCCAATCGCTACCACCGTATCCCCTATCTCTACCGGGCTGCCTGTACCCAGTCTTACTTCGGGCAGCTTCGGCTCTGCCGGAGCCGCAATGAAGGCAATGTCGTATATAGAATCGAAGTACAAAACCCTGGCAAGCTGCCGTGACACCATGGGGTTGTCAATGATTACCTGCCGGTTACCCCGGATGACGTGTTCATTGGTCACTATCAGGCCAGCTCCGCGGAGATAAAAGCCCGTACCTGTGCTGTAAGGTGTCGCAATTTGAATAATTGCATTTTTATATCTTTCAATGAGATCGTCCATGCTCTAAATTAGAAAGATTCGCTGTTTCCTGAACTGGCTTCAGGGAAAGAAAACTGGTTTTTTGCACCACGGCAGCCCTTTTTTTACAGGAATGTCGAGGCAATGAGCAGTGTTCCAAGTCGTTAACCAATTGCAAAACAATTTTAAATAAACATCACCTCCTGCTAAAATTACTAATTTCGCAGCGCTTTTAAAAAAACTAAGACCGGAAATTCCTCCGGATGAATGAACACCACTTTTTCAGATTAAAAACTTGTAACTACTCAGCAGAGGGTGTTTTTTTTGTGGGGGAAAATTTTTCAATTTTTCCTAAAAGACACTCTAAATTGTGGGCAGAGGAAGAAAAAATGAAATTTTAAATTTTTTCTTCCTCCGCCCACACCCTCCTAAGTAGTTACCAAAACTTAACAATACACCAATGAAGTATCGAGTACTACTTACGATTTGCACCCTTCTAATCGTACAATCCCTGTTCGCTCAAAAAGATGACCCCATTCTGTTTTCTGTTGACGAGGTTCCCGTACACCTTTCTGAATTCAAATACATTTACGCCAAAACCAATGGCCAAAAAGCAGACTTTTCCAAAGCATCGCTGGAGGAATACCTGGATTTGTACACCAACTTTAAGCTAAAGGTAAAAAAAGCAAAGGATATGAAGCTCGATACGATTCAATCCTTGCAGCAGGAGCTGGCCGGCTATCGCCGGCAATTATCTGACTCCTACCTGATTGACCGGGAGGTGACGGAAAAGCTGGTAGAAGAAGCGTACGAACGCTCGAAGCAGGACGTGGATATCAGCCTCATCTCAATTGAGCTACCCTCCAACGCAAGCCCTGCCGATACGCTGGCTGCCTGGAACAAAGCAAGGGAAGCAAAGAAAAAAATAGAGGGTGGAGAGGATTTCGGCACCGTGGCCCTAGCGTATTCGCAGGACAAGTCCGTCACCAGGAACCAAGGACATATCGGCTATGTCACCGCTTTATTTCCCAACGGATATTACGCGCTGGAAACGGCCGCGTACACGGCGCCACAAGGCAAGGTGATTGGCCCCATCAGAACCACGGCCGGTTATTTTCTACTCGAAGTCCACGGCCGCCGGCCTGCCCGGGGAGAGATCGAAGTTGCCCACATTCTCGTTCGCCTGGACAGATACCCGGGTGATATGATCAAAGTCAGGTGGACAATAGACTCAGCTTACGCAGAGCTTAAGGCTGGGCGCTCTTTCGAAGAGGTTGCTCGCAAGTTTTCTGACGACAAAACAACAGCCAACAAAGGCGGTTACATCGGCTTCTTCGGCATCAACCGCTATGAAAAAGCATTCGAAGACGCTGCCTTCAGCCTGGAAAAAGACGGCGACTACAGTCCGCCGGTTCAAACCAGTATCGGCTGGCATATCATCAAGAGAATCAGCCTGAAAAGAGACGAGCCGTACGCCATTGCCAAGTCCCATCTGCAGGCCCGGGTCAAGCAGGATAACCGCTTTGAGCTGGCCCGCCAGGCCATGATCGAACGCATCAAGAAAGAAGGGCATTTTTCTGAAAGCCGTACAACGCTGCGGCAATTCATCAGCTCCTTAGAAGCGGATACTTCCAAGAGTTTTTTAACATACAAATGGAAAGCCCCTGATCCAGCCTCTTCCGAGCGCCTGTTTTCATTCGGAGACGACATGACAGTCACTTTGGGCGATTTTGCTGATTATGCCCAGCGGGCCTCTCGTGTTCGCCAGCAGATGGCCGGCACGGGAATACGCGTTGCCGCTGACCGCCTGTACAACGATTTCGTTGAGGAAAGTGCATTCAGGTTTGAGGAGCGTCAACTGGAAGTAAAATACCCTGAGTTCAAATCCCTTATGCGCGAGTACGAAGAGGGCGTCCTGTTGTTTGAGGTTACAAAACTGGAGGTCTGGGATAAAGCCTCCACCGACACAACCGGCTTGCAGGCATTTTTTGAGCAGCACAAAGACAACTATCGGTGGAATGAAAGGGCCTCTATTTCGCAGTATTCCATACAGGAGAAAGCAGGCGACAAAGTCAACGAAATCAGGGATTTTTCAAAAAAGAACACCCCGGCCTCTGTTTTGGAAAAATTTAATGCCGACGGAGCGAACATCGTCTCCCTGCAGGAAAAAACGTACGAACGAGGCCGCAATGACGTACTCGACAAATTGACTTGGAAGCCCGGCGAGCTTTCCCCCGTCGAAGTCAGCAAGCGAGATAGGTCTTTCAACTTCTTCAAAATTGAAGAAGTGCTGCCGCCAGGCCAAAAGTCCTTGCACGAAGCCCGCGGATATGTCGTGGCAGACTACCAGGATTTTCTCGACAAAAAATGGCTGATGGAACTGAAGAAGCAGTACAAGGTGAAAGTAAATGAGAAGGTGTTCAACAGCCTGATCAAAAAATAATTGTAACCACCGTATTAGAGCTTAATTTTTCACATAGCCCTGCCAGCACTTAGAAGCTGTTTGGATTTGCCGATGCTGCATGAGTATTTGATGCCCAATGCAGTAGTTACAACTAATTTATAGCTTACGGCTCCTGAAAATCGAAAGGCTGAAAGTCATGCACGATCTGATAGACAAGAAAACTTCGAGAGGCAGCAACGCAAAAGGTTTTTTCTCCAAGCAAGGAGGAATGGCGCTGTTTGTGTTGTGGGTATTTTTTGCCGGAGGATGCCATTTTAGCTCGCAGCAAAGGCCCAAGGGGGATCTCCTGTTGGCCACCGTTTACAATAAAAACCTCTACCTTTCCGATATGGAAGGCATGATCCCCGAAGGTATGTCCTCAGAGGACAGCTCTTTGATTATCAATGCATTTATGAGAAACTGGATACGGGAAGCCGCCTTGCTCCACGAGGCCGAGCGCAACATCCCCCAGGGGCTGAATATTGACCAGCTCGTCGAAGATTACAAAGCCTCGCTGATCAAACACAACTACGAAAACATCGTCGTTGACCAGCTGTTGGATTCAACCGTAACTCAGCCACAACTCCAGGAATTTTACGAAAAAAACAAGGAGCAATACCAGCTGGAAACGCCCATCATCCGGTGCCGGTTCATCAAAACTCCCCGGAATGCACCACAACTCAACCAGTTGCAGGAGTGGTGGAATAGAGGCTCAGCCGAAGACAACGCCGAAATTTCAGCCTGGTGTGCAAAAAATGCAACCGTTCACCACCTCCAGGATAGCGTCTGGTACAAAGTGGAAGACATTGCAGCCTACATGCCGGTGGGCCTGCTCACGGTGGACAACGTCAAAAGCCACCGGGATTTTACACAGCGCGAAGGAGATTTTATGTATTTCTTCAAGGTGTTGGAATTGGTGTCCAAAAAGGAAATTGCACCGCTTTCCTACATCAAAGACCAGGCTCGAAAAGTCATCCTGCACAAGCGAAAAACCCAATTACTGGACGAATTGAAAACTAAACTACAAGAGGAAGCCATGCGCAAGAAGCAGGTTCAGATCTATTATCAATGATGCACACACTGCAACGCCTGACATTTGCACTGAATCCGTTCAGCCATCAAACTCCTCCACAACGGAAAAATCCTGGCTGCCCCCTGCCTCAGAAGCTGCTTGAATTTAGAGCATGTTGGGGTTTGGGTGCTTGAGCCGAGATGTTGTTTGAATTGAGCTTACCGAGCTAAAAGGGTGTCTTTTCCGCCCAGAACAAAGGAAATTTTTCAGCAATAGCCTTTTGTTTGCGATTTGGTCACTTGGTCAAAAACGGCTCTTTTTCTCTCGGGCAGCCTATCCAAACAGCTTTTCAAAACCACTCTGTCAAACCGTTTAATATCCATACGTCACAATGGTTAAAAGACTCTTTTTGTTATTGTCAATTTGCGGGCTGTCCAGTGGACTTTTTGCCCAGCGGGAAATCATTGAAAAAGTAATTGCCAACGTCGGAAGCGAGATTATCCTGCTCTCCGAAGTGGAAGAACAACTCGTTCTGATTGCCGAAAGGCAGGGAGGTGTGCTGCCGCCAGACACCCGCTGCCTCATTCTCGACAACCTGTTGACCCAAAGGCTGTTGATCAACCAGGCAAAACTCGACAGCGTGGTCGTATCTGACGAGGAAGTGGAAGCCCAGCTCAGCATCCGCATCGAGCAGATTCTTGATTACATGGGAGGCGACATCTCCCAGTTCGAAGAGTACTACGGGCAATCGGTGAATGAGGTAAAAGAATCCTTCCGGGATGACCTGCGCAACCAGCTCCTCGCTGATCGAATGAGAACTGATGTGATGAAAGACATCAAGGTCACGCCATCCGAGGTCAAGGCATTTTTTAAAAACATCCCTCACGACAGCCTGCCCTATTTCAATTCCGAAGTTGAAATTGGTGAAATTGTCTATCAACCCAAAGTAAACGAAACAGAACGGCAGAAAGCTATCGCTAAACTGGAGGCTTTGCGCAAGCGCATTGTGGAAGGCGGTGAGAGCTTTGCCGAAATTGCAAAAACTTTCTCCGATGATTTTGCCAGCGCCCGCATCGGCGGCGACCTGGGCTGGACTAAACGGGGCAAATTCGTTCCCGAGTTTGAGGCAGCTGCGTACAAATTGGACGAAAATGAAGTTTCAGAGGTCGTCGAAAGTGAGTTCGGCTTTCACCTCATCCAATTGCTGGGCCGACGGGGGAACTCCATCCACACCCGTCACATCTTAGTCAAGGCTGAAATCACGGACCAGGACCTGGAACTCGCCAGGGCCAAACTCGACTCCGTTCGCCAGCTCCTGATTTCCGACAGCATTTCATTCTCAAAAGCTGTAAAAAAGTTCGGCTACGACCAGGTGCAGAGCTACAATAATGACGGGAAAATTATCAATCCTAAAACCGGCAATACTTTCTTTGAAATAGGTGACCTGGAGCCGGCTATCTATTTCACAATTGACACAATGAAAGTAGGTACCTACTCCAAGCCCTTCCGCTTTACCGACCAAAGAGGCGAAACGTTTTACCGAATCCTGCACCTCGACAGCCGAACTCAGCCCCACGTCGCTAGCCTCGAAAAAGATTACTCAAGAATTCAGGAAGCTACCATTGAGCTGAAAAAGACCTCTTTTCTTACCAATTGGATTGAGCAGAAGGTCCGTTCTACTTTTGTGCAGGTTGACCAGGAGTACCACAACTGCGACGCCCTGGCCAAATGGATTGACAAAAAGAGCGTCCCCTGATCGCCCTCAGCAAAAAACTGCTCTACAAAAAAACAGACCTGCCACCCCATTCGGCAGGTCTGTTTTTTTTAATGCAGTCGGCAAGGAGCTTGCCTCCTAAGAAACTGGACATTCATAAATTGTACCTGTCAAAAAAGACCGCAGTGGAAATGGCCTTTTAAAAAACTAAATGTACATTTTACTTTTCCTTCGACTCTGAGCGCTTATTTGCGATTTGGTCACCTGGCTAAAAACGGCCCTTTTTCGCCTGCTTTTTACTTTTTTTCAACTCCCTAAGGATGCTACGCCACTTCAAAAAGCTAAAAATCTGACAAAAAATAGCTCGTTTTCAGAAGCTGTTTGAATTGGGCTGCACGAGAAAAAAGACAACTTTTTAGCCCGATAAGCTCAGTCCAAACAGCATCTCTGCTCAAGCACCAAAACCCCAACATGTTTTAAGTTGCCTCCGGTGCGTTTCTTCGCCCAACTTCTCACTGGATGCCGTGCATCCACTTCTTCAGCATTGGCGTCAGCAACAACAGCACCACTGCAGCCCCCAGCGCGACGTAAACACCCCAAGTCAGATAGACGTTGGCGAAGGCCTTCAGCGTGACATCCGGCGTGGCATCTGCACCCGGCTCAGCAATCATTTTGCCTAACTCACCGGCAATTTTGTGAGCAAAAGCAATGGACAGGAACCAGGCACCCATAACGAAGCCGACGACTTTGGCAGGCGACAATTTTGTCACCACGGACAAGCCTACCGGAGAAAGGCTGAGTTCACCGGTCGTATGGAAAAGGTACATGCCGAGCAGGAACAGAATGGGGACAAGGGTACCCGAATTCGCCATTGGTAAAATGCTTTTTATCCCAATGACGATGATGAAATAACCGAGTGCCAGTTGTGCAAGGCCCAACGCAAATTTTGTCGGAGTGCGAGGCTCTCTGTTCATCCTGCCGAGCTTCGCCCAAATCCAGGAAAAGACGGGTGCCAACACGATGATGTACAACGGATTGAGGGCCTGCAGCTGCGATGCCTGCATCCCGTGAAGGTTGACGTGCCGTTCTGCCAAGATATTGAGTGACCCGCCAGCTTGCTCGTACAACATCCAGAAAATCATGTGGAAAAAGAACAGGAAAATAAACACCAACATGCGCTGTCCTTCTACTTTATCCTTGGCAGTCAGGGAGGTGTAGATCAGATAGCCAATACAGGAGATGCCGACAATTATCAGGAGGTAATTGGTAACTCCTTCGGCATCAATAAGCTGCGAAAAAATAGGCACCGAGATTACTGAGCCTAACACGATCAGCCATTCTTTAGTAATGCCGGCAAAAGCAACTTTCTTGAGATTTACAGGATCAGGCGGAGCGCCTTTTTCTTTGTGCTTGCGCATGTTGAACAGGAATTGCGTCACGCCTGCCACCATACCAAGGCCTGCCAGGAGGAAGCCCAACGACCAGTCGTATTTCTGGCCCAAGTAGCCACAGGTAATCGGTGCAAGGAAAGCACCAATGTTGATCCCCATATAAAAGATCGTGAAGGCACTGTCTTTGCGCTTATCGTTGCGGTCGTAAAAAGTCCCCAGAAAGCTGGAAATGTTCGGCTTGAAAAAGCCATTCCCCACCGTCAGCAAGCCGAGGCCGGTGAAGAAAATCGTCTCACCCAGGTTCATGCTCGCAGTAGCAGCCAGGGTAAACTGGCCAACTGCCATGAAAATCCCCCCCATGACAATAGCCTTCTTGAAGCCCATCAACTTGTCCGCCAGATAGCCACCGGCAATCGGTGCAGCGTAGAGTAAGGCATTGTAGGCGCCATAGACTCCATACGCCCGGGCATCTGCTTCACCAGCCGCCATTTGCTTAAACAATGAGTCGGTGAGATATAAAATGAGCAGCGCCCTCATGCCGTAAAAAGAGAAGCGCTCCCACATTTCTGTGAAAAAGAGGGTAAACAACGCCTTGGGATGAATTTTCTTCTGCGTGTAAACGATAATCGTCGTCCAAATGGCCACGAAGATCCACCCAAAAATCAGTAAACCAAGTCCAAAATCCATGTGCTAATTTTTTTTGCCGCCGGTTGTGGCGGGGAGGTTTTTCCCACCTGCCTGCCGGCCGTTTCGTTCTGTGATAAAATTGTTGAAAGCGATGGACTTTTAAAATCCGGCTAAATTTAGATTTTTTTATTTTTCCCCAAGGAGAAATGCGAAATAATGTTTCACTTAGGAACGTGCCGGAAATAAGTTGGGTATTTCGGCCAGTGTATTGTGGGGGCTGGCAAGGCAGTGAAATAGGCGCATAGCCTTAGCTACGTAACTATTTCACTAACACAGCCAGCGCCCAAAAGACGCCACCCAAATGCGTAAGTTATTTCCGACACGTTCCTAAAAGTTTGTTGGGGAGTTAGCGAGCACATAGGAGGCTGGCAAGGTCTGGAGGCTGGCACACGGCAACCCTGCGCAACCATCTTACCTCATCAGCCAGGATCAAATGGTGCGCCCTGAATGGGTGTGTCATTATCGGGGAGTTTTCAGATTCTCAGAAGCTGTTTGGATTTGGCTCACCGGACTAAATTCAAACAGCTCCTCAATCAACCCGATAAAGGAGGAAAACCCTGGTCTTCTATTTCCAGTTTCCAGCCTGTGCTTTCCACCATAAACCGGATAGAGTCAAAGATGAGGTTGCGTTGTTGGGTGGCCTGCTTTACCAGGTCACTCTCAAGGGCTTTCTCGCGAATGAAATTTTTGGCTCTCGCATTCAGCTTGGTGTAATCCTCCGTGGAAAAAGAATTGAAAATGCCCTGCTGAATGTCGTAGTAATCCAGGTCGTGTTCAATGGACAGGATTTCGGCTGCAGGAATATGGCGCAGGCGGATGGTTTTCGTCTGTTGGTCGGCCGTTATCTCCATCTTCTCCAGGTCGTAGCCAACAGACACTTTTGCCTTTACCCTGATCAGTGCTTTTTTTCTGAAAAAACTCAGATCGTAGCCGTAGTAATCCTTGTAATCGTAGATTTCCGAAAAGAACCCTTCCACCGTCACCAGTTTAGTCACCTGTTTTACACGCTCCAATAGCACGACTGAACTTTCAGCTTCGGTCGGCTTGTTCTTTTGGTAATACCAGCGAGAAAACAAGATGCCCGCCAGGAAGACCACAGCAAACGCCAGACCCCAAAGAAGCTTTTTCAAATTATCCGCTTGCATAAATATTAGTTTGCATCACAAAGGCCGCCGTTCCGAATGGGCATGCCTCTTCCTTCTCACTCAAAGCTACCAAAACATAGCGTAAAGGAATGCCAGAATCAGGCAGATAATAAAGGCGCTGATGTTGAATGCCGGCCCGGTGGTGAACAACTGCTTTGTCAATGGGATGCCTTTTTCATGATCGGCACCTTTGTTTTCCAGGTAGCTCAGCCCCGCCATAATGAGCATGGAAATAATGCAGGTCCAGAACATTTGCTGAAGGAAAGGCAATTCCAGGAAAAGCGGCCCTGAAGCCCAGCCTTTTGGAGCAATTTTAAAATAAAAAGCAATGGGGATGGAGAGGACAACTCCCCAGATAGCAGCATTGTTGGTCGTTTTTTTCCAAAACAAGCCCAGCATAAAGACAGCGAGAATGCCAGGGCTGACGATGCCCGTATATTCCTGGATGTATTGAAAGACCTGGCCTAAGCTGCCCAATTGAGGCGCCAGCAAAATCGCTATCACCAATGCCACAGCAGCCGATATCCTCCCGACGCTGACGATGTGCTTCTCACTTGCTGCTTTGCCGAAATAGGGTTTATAAATGTCCATTGTAAAAATGGTTGCTGTCGAGTTCAGCATAGATGCCAAGGAAGACACGATGGCAGCCGCCAGCGCTGCCAGTACCAGCCCTTTCAGGCCTGTGGGGATGAAAGTGCGAACCAGCCAGGGATAGGCGCTGTCATTGATAAAATGGCCGTCTTTGATAAAGGACGGGTCGGCAGTTTGGGCGGTGACGATACCATCCGGGCCTGCATTCATCAGATAAGCCACGATCCCGGGGATTACGACGACCAAAGGCATCAACAGCTTGAGGAAAGCGGCAAATGCAATTCCGTTTTGGGACTCCTTCAGGCTCTTGGCTGCCAGAGTCCGCTGGATGATGTATTGGTTAAAGCCCCAGTAGTACAAATTGGCAACCCACATCCCCCCAAGCAGAACGGCAAGACCGGGTAAATCCCACCAGGCGTCTCTGCCATCGGGGGTCATGATCTCGCCCTTGCTGAGGATCATCGAAAATTTTGCCGGCAGCTTTTCATACAGCATCTCAAATCCGGCAATGACACTGCCATCAGGTGAAACATGGGACAGCGCAATAAAGGTAGTCACCAGCCCCCCCACTACCAACAGCACCACCTGAACGACATCCGTCCACGCCACGGCAGAAAGTCCGCCCCACAGCGAATAGGCTGCTGCAAACAGCGCCAGGCCAATGATGGAATACATCAGCGTTGAGCCGTCACCTGCCCCCAGGATGGTGTCCAACGCCTTGGCCCCCAGATAAAGCACAGAGGTCAGGTTGACAAAAATGAACAGGCAGATCCAGAAAATGGCCAGGATGGTTTTCAGGTTGGTGCTGTAGCGCTTTTCGACAAACTCCGGGATGGTGTAGAGTTTTTTTTCTATAAAAATGGGCAGGAAGAACTTGCCCACGATCAGCAGCGAGAGTGCAGCCATCCACTCGTAGGAGGCAATGGCCAGGCCAATGGCAAATCCCGAACCCGACATACCGATAAATTGCTCGGCAGAAATGTTCGCAGCAATCAGCGAGGCGCCAATTGCCCACCAGGGCAGTGACTTGCCAGCAAGGAAATAATCCTCTGCAGTCTTTTCTCCTTTTCTGGAAACCCAAAGGCCAATAGCTAAAATTAACAGGGCATAGCCGATGAAAACGACGTAATCTAAAGTACCAAAGTGCATAGTCGTAATGTTGGTTTGTGATCCGATTTGCTGTTATGAATGTGGAGCCAAAGTTTGAAAATTAATGTCAAACGAGAGCATCCTTTCATCTAAAACTGCCCTCTGCTTTTCAAAAAGCAACTACTTAGAAGCTGTTTGGATTGGGCTTACCGGGCTAAAAAGGTGTCTTTTCCGTCCAGAGCCAAGCAAATTTTTCAGCAATAGCTAAGAGCTTGTTTGCGTTTTTGACCAGGTGACCAAATCACAAACAAGCTCTTAAGTAGTTAGATCAAAAAGACATTGCTCTGGGGTAATCAGCAGTGCCAGGCGTTTTGTTATTCCACTTTGGCGGTGAGTGGGTGACGCAAGCCCTCGTATTTTTTCAAAACAGCCCTCACCGAGCCAACCGTAAGTGGCGATTCGATGAGCAAGGGCAGGTGGTTAGCGTCGTCTGTGACCCAGACGTTCAGCTCGGTACCCTTGGGGAAGATGTCGCCTTCAATGACCTGAGGGCTGAACTTCAGCGTGTTGTACTTGCCGAGTTCTCTGATTTTCTTTCCTGTTTCTCTACCTCCGTAGCGAACGGAAAGAGGCCATATTTTTTTGTCTGCAAAAATCTTGATGGGAAACTCGTCGCCTTTGTCGAAGCTATTCAGGTCAATATTTCTCGCCAAATACAGGATAGACACCATGTCGTGCATGCAAGGTTCAATTTGGTAGGTCTTGCGCTCCCGGATGTCGTTGCTGGCTTTACCGCGCTCGTTGTAGCAGGTTCTGCGAAACTGATCGTAAGTGATGTAGTCGTAAAGGCGATACTTTCCTTCTAATTGCGATTTGACTGACATAATCGGAAGCAGGTTCTCCTTTTGCACCCAGGTATCGAAATAATCCCGCACCTTAAAAAACCAGTCGTACGTCTCGTAAGTCTCGCCAACCACCTGATAATGATATTGGTCATCATCGTCAATGACCCGAAAGGTGACCTCGCCAGCAGAAAGCCAGACGAAGCCCCAGTTGTAGTACACTTTGTAAACGAGCTTCTCGCCCGCCCGAAACGCCGTGTTGAGGGTGTTGCAGGGGTCGCTTTCTGCGGGGCGGGAGCCTTTGCCTCCAAAGGCTGGAGCCGGGAGTTCATAAAAATTCAGGAAGAGAAACAAAAAAGGTAACAAGCTGAGCAGTAAGGATTTACGATGGGTTGCCATGTTCATAACCTATTGATTTTGCGACGTTCAGCCTGGCGATAGCGATTAGACCGAGTAACGAAGGCACGGCTATATTTATTACAAAGAGCGTGAAGGTTGCAGCCAGGATGCTCACCTGATCAGGGCTGAAAACTCCCCACACCAGGAGCGCTGTTTCGCCCCGTGCCAGCAGGCCCATCACAGGGGGCAGCGGGATGCTTGCCTGAATCAAAAAAATGGTGGCGATACCGGCCATACCTTCCAGCCAAGACACAGATACGCCATAGAATTTGAGCAAAAAATAATACTGCGTGGAGTAAGTGAGGTAGCGCAGCAAGGCAAAAACCAGGGTCCTTCTCAGCTCTTTTCTGTGGAAATGCTTCAGAACAGTCAGGTGTCGCAGCCATTTTTTCAGCTTATTTACATAGGGGATTCTCTTTGCCATCGGAATAATCAGGTCAATATTGAAGTAGCTGAAAAAGAGAAAAGCGAGGAGTGCCAGACCCAGGCTCAACGAAACGAGCAGGAGATACAGCTCTGTATGAAGGTACTTCCATGCAAAATAAATGGTGCCGACTACCCCTGCTGTGATCAACACCAACAACTGGCTCAGGCTGCCGACCATCGTCGATATAACAGCTACCCAGCCTTTTCCTTTTTCAACAAATAAAACCCTGCCACCGTACTCCCCCACCCTGTTCGGCGTAAAAATAGCAATGGTAGTGCCTGCAAGGATGGCCTGAAAAAACACCCCGAAACCCAGAGCCGAAAAATTGCGCATGAGAGCCTGCCATTTCAGTGCCTCGAGGGAGAGATTGAGCGGAGTGAGCAGTACGACAGCAACAAGCCACCACAAATTGGGAGCATAAAAATGCGACAGAAAGGCTCGCCAGAGGTCTTCCGCATTTTCCCGAGCGAAAACCTGCCTGTAAATGGCCCAGGCCAACAGTGCGCCAATGAGCAATTTCAAGGTAAAGTTGAAGGCTTTTTTTTTGGGAGGTTGCAATTTTAAAAGCATGGTTACAGTTCGGGCTGGAAAACCTTGGAAAAAATCCTTTTCCACCGCCCAATTCCGGCCAGGCGAAGTTAGTTTTACGCGTGGAATGTCTGAATTATGAGTGAGAAAAATAAATACCGCCTGTTAGGAGTTGACCCGGGCACCAACGTGCTGGGGTATGCCGTCGTGGAAATTGAGAATCGGCAGATGAGGCTGGTTGTGCTGGGTGTGATCACGATGCACCATCTGGAGGCGCACCAGCACAAGCTAAAAAAGATTTATGAGGAATTGCAGGCCATTATCCGGCGCTTTTATCCCGATGAAATGGCTATCGAAGCTCCTTTTTACGCCAAGAACGTGCAATCCATGCTGAAGCTGGGTCGGGCGCAGGGAGTAGCTATCGCTGCGGCTATCACCAAAGGCGTGGAAATCACGGAATACTCTCCCAAGAAGATCAAGCAGTCCGTCACGGGCAATGGCAATGCCACCAAGGAGCAGGTAGCAGCCATGCTGGAGCAAATCCTGAAGGCAAAGCTGGAAGAAAAATACCTGGATGCTACCGATGCACTTGCAGCTGCAGTCTGCCACTTTTTTCAGTCGAACTCAACACTTGCAGGCGGGAAAAAATACAAAGACTGGTCGGGTTTTATCAAGGAAAATCCCGGACGGACAGGCCGGAAGACCTAACATTCAATCCAGGAACTTTCTCACCTCCCTGGCAATTTCAGCCATTTCCTCTCTGGTAAAACTAAGTTTAGGGCCGGTGATGCACATTTGTGCCTCCTGCTGGAATGGGACGAGGTGGATGTGGGCATGAGGTACTTCCGTGCCGACAACGGCCATACCCACCCGCTTGCATTCCATGGCGGAGTCCAAGGCCTGGGCTACCCTTTTTGCAAAAAGTATAAGCCCTGCCAACAGCTCGTCATCGAGGTCGAAGAGGTTGTCAATTTCTTGTTTGGGAATGGCAAGCGTATGCCCTTTTGCCAAGGGGTTGATGTCGAGGAAGGCGAGGTAGTCGTCCGTTTCTGCGATTTTAAAGCAAGGGATTTCTCCATTCACGATGCGGGTAAAAATGCTGGCCATAGTTGATAGGCATTTAGCGATTTTTTAAATAGAAATATTCAGTACTTCAAATTCCATCATGCCTGCGGGCGTCTGAACAGCCGCTATTTCTCCTATTTTTTTGCCGAGGAGCCCCTGCCCTATCGGGGAAGTCGCTGATAGCTTTTTTTCCTTCAAATTGGCCTCTGATTCAGAAACCAGTTTGTAGGTGTCTTGTTTTCCGCTCTTTTTATTTTTAATGGTCACGTTGGTCAACAGGCGTACTTCCGAGATATCAATCATGCTCTCATCAATAATGCGGGCATGAGCCAGTGTCTTTTCCAGTTCATTAATGCGAAGTTCGAGCATTCCCTGGGCATCTTTGGCCGCATCATATTCGGCATTTTCGGACAAATCGCCTTTTTCCCGAGCCTCTGCAATCATCCGGGCTGCCTCCATTCTGCCTGTGGTTTTAAGTTCGTCGAGTTCAGTTTTCAAGCGGTCGTGCCCTTCCTGAGTCAGATACGTATGCTTTGCCATAATTAAATTTTTAAATCAGATTTTATAAAATCGATCTCTAACTAAAATTCAATAACTCACACGGCAATTGCCCTGTAGAGTGAGGTGCTAAAGATTAAAATAAATGGAATTTTTGACGCTTTCAGGCTCTGCTGCAATAGCAGCTTCTAAAGTGTCAGCTTTTGTAACTATTTAGCAGGAGATGCCTTTTGGGAAAAGTTTTTAATTTTTCCCAAAAGGCATCTCAAATTGAGGCTTTAGCAAAAGTCAACTGGCAACCACCGCCGCCAAATAACCTCTCCGAGGGGGTGTTTTTTGCCTCCCCAGGGGCGGTTTGACTTATGAAACAGACTCACGCTCCTAAGTAGTTATCAGCTTTTTATCAAAGGAGTTAAAACCTAAAAGCCAAGAACGCTCCTGCCTTCCTGACAGGAACGTTCTTGGCTTATTTGATGCACAAAGGTAAGGAATAAACAGCAAAGGCGAAACTTCCCGTCAAACTATTTCATGCAAAACGGGGTGCCTTTCTTTTGAAAACACCTTACAGGTTGATGCGGATTGAAAGGCTGTGGTTGCCGTCGTAAATTTTCGTCGTCTGGTAAGAATAATCAATAGCCACCCGCGGTGCATTTTCATTTTTACTCACCGGAACATTGAGCGTAGCACCTGCTGCCAGGCCAGAAGCAAGCGGCTCCGCATTGGCATTGGCTTGTGATATCTGCCCCATATCCAGTTTGTATCCCCCTCTGAGCATGACGAGTTCTTTGAACGAATACTCAATTCCGCCGCCGATTTGGTCCTCAGAAAAGGCATTGGAAGCATAGTTTGCAACTACCGTGAGCCGGTTTACAGAAGCCAGGTAAAAATCATAGGACACGCCCATGTTCAAAACAGACTGCAACTCAAAGCTTGTTGCACGATGTTGGGCTGTCAGACCGTGAACGTTGTCAAAAGATGGGAATTGCACTTCAGTCGAAAGTCCTTCTCCCCGGAATTGCATGCGGCCCCCTACGTTGCGAAGCGAAATTCCAAATTTGAAATTATCCTGTTCTCCAGTCACATACTGAACGCCCGCATCGAGACAGATAGCAGAGGCCGTAACGTCTTCAATTCCTTCTGTGACGGCACGGACCAGAACACCCACCGACACTTTGTTTTCAAAAATATGGGAAAAGCCCAGTCCGATGTTGGCAAATCGGGGAGAAAAGGTAGAGCCTGTTCCCTCTGGCTGGTACGTAGTGGTACGTGGGATGTCTCCAAAGTCAAGGGTCATCAGTTCAATTCCCAATGCGCTGTTCTCGCCCAATTTTTGGGAAAAGCCCAGCGAGTTCATGCTGATACCCGTGCCTCTGAGATAAAAGGTGTGGCCCAGTACAACTTCTGTCTTGTTGATCCTTGCAAGTCCTGCGATATTGAGCCGCATGGCTTCCACCCCTCTAATCATCGAAGTGGTCATGGTGTGCAGGCCAGAGCTTCTGGCCCAGGGGTTCATCAGCAACTCAGGAGCACCGGCTTCCCCCTGGCGGTCAGGGTTCCCTGCCCAGGACTGATTGTTGCTTATTCCAATCAGCACTATTGATAAAATAAGGAATAAATACTTATTCATAGAGTTATCTTTTAGAGAATGATGTTGAAGGTTTTCGGGCGAGATTGGACACCAGCAAATTGAAAATGCGAGTTTCACAATGTGCCGATGTCCAATACGCCCTGTGCCCAATATCGAACTTACAATCCAGTCGGGTCAAACTGCCGGGTAACACCGAACCACTTCAGGGTTCTTTCACCTAAACCGGGTGCCTTGACATGGATGAGATACACGCCGGCAGAAACCGGAATGCCCTTGCTGTTTTTCAGATCCCACTCGAGGTCGGGAATGATCTGCGCATTCGGAACGGAACTTCCGTTCGGAGCCCGGGGCAATTCGTTGCGGTTGTAGCGGCGGATAAACTTGCCGTCCAGTGAGTAAATGGTGATAACACACTGAGCCGGAAGGTTAGTGATCTTGACAATGTTTGACAAGCGGGCATCTTCGTAGTCAGAGAAAGCATAATAGGGGTTGGGGACTACATTGATTTTATCCAGTGCATTTTCAATTCCCGCTGCATCCAGCTCATCCGCCTGTTTAGCTTCGATTTTAAACCTGTAAGTGGGGTACCCGTTGAACTGGCCGGAGCCAACCTGTACTTCGTAGGGGTTTGCTACCCTGATTTTTGCTATGGCTTCGTTCGGGATCAGGCCTTCTTCCATAGACAACAGCTTCTGGCCGGTCTGCAAGATGGGCAGGCTGGTCCAGGTGATGCGCTTGAGTGCGTTTACTTTCCGGAGCTGAGTTTGCGCAGGGTCAAGGCGTTCCCGTTGGTATTTACATTGACCGACCACCGGATCATCGTAGTCTTCAGTTGTGACAAAGATGTAATGCTGTCCTCCTGCGTAATACGTAAATGGGTTGTTGAAGCCGGCCTCAGGCATTAATATCTGCGAAGTCGGGTTAAAGATCATATCAGCCCCGTTGGGTTGGCGGTTGTCGTAAAGGTCCAAATAACCCGTAGCCTCCGAGTAGGCAGAGTTTTCACCGAAGAAGATGTTGAGGCGTTTTCCTGTCTCCACGTCAATTGCGTATCCAGGGAACCAGCTCATGCCAAAGCCATCTCCGTCGGGTTTGCCATCTTTGCCCAATGACGCTCCGGCCCGCAAGTCAAATTGTTTGTGGCCGCCGTCGGCTGTAATCGGAATGCCTGCTTCGTTGAGTACTGAATTATAGTCGGGAAGCATGGTTTCAACGACAACGCAGCGGCTCCACAGGTTTTTGTCTGGAGTGAACACAATGTCAATGTTGTTCAAATCCTTGAGCAACTTCACATCGCGCACCAATTTGCCCTGCGCCTTCCAGGCAGGTGTAAGGTAAAAGGCCTCGGTACCAATTCTGGGTTCATAATCACAGACCTGGAACGGCAGGAAGTGACCGGAACCAATATTCGCTAATACCTCATGTCTTGCTGCTCCCCAAGATTCTACGTACCTGACAAAATCAAATACCCTACCTGTAGCACCCTGTAATGCACCGCTACCGGTCGTGAATCCATCGAATATCGCCGAAAACCAGCGAGCACCGAGTGGATCGCCATACTGTAGTTCATAGCCGATGGCTCCATCCGTTTCATCGGGCCATGTGCCGACGTCTTCCGTTTGGCCGATGCTGACGGTGAATCCATATTGTGCAAAAATCTGTTCGTTCAGCGATTCAATTGTCTTGTCCGAAAGAGTTACTTCACCGGATATCACGTCTTTGAGCTGCCAGTTTACCTGCTTGTCCAACTTGCTGTTGGCCATATTCTCATCAGTAAACGTGATCTCAAACTCGCCGTCTTTTACTTCAAGCGGATTAAAAATGTTGATATCTATAGGGCCTCTACCTTCTTTGTAGGCTACTATTCCGCTAAACGGCTGGCCGCTGTTGCTCGCTCCCATGATCTCTTCTCTGGTCTCGTCGGTAATATCCACAAAATTCCTTCCCACACCAACACCATCAATGCGAGTAATGGCCGGGCCGTCGCCGTAGCTGGCATTCAGCTTGCGGTCCACAATAGGCCGGGGAATAACCGTGTGGGTCAAGATATTCTTACGACCGACCAGGAAGGTGATTTTTTGGCCGATTTGCGTAATCGGATCAAACTCCTGGTAGTTATTTGTCGCATACGATACGGCAGCGAAATAATACTTTCTGTGGTTGATCAACCGGCGGTCGCCCGAAGCAAACTGGTCTTCCGTAATGCGGAAAGTGTGCCGGATACCCTGATCGGGGCCTTGGATCTTAATCTCCGGATTAAACAAGAAAACAAAAGCATTGGGGTCCACCTCGTGAGCCGGGTTGGGTATAGGCTCCCAATTATACAAAGTGCTGATGCCATTTTTAACATCACACCAGTAAATCAGACGTGATTTGGTAGGGTCGTCAAATTCAGCGTTCCCCACGTTTGGCCCTGCCAATTGGTACAACATGTAACCCTCAAATTTATAAGTGGTGTCTTGGGCCTCCTTGGGGAAGCCAATTCCCACCTCTGAGTAGTTTTCCAGGTAATTGTTAGAAGAGGTGGAATTGCTCAGCACTGCAATGATCTCCTGGTCGAGCTCGATCCAGTCAACATCCGGTGCATCCGGCCCGTCCACCAGGTCGAAGCAATTGTCGAACAGGTCCTGCGCGATATCGTCGGCAATTTTCAGCTTGGTAATGTCCGGGCATGGATAATCGAGATTAGGTACCCACACAACGCCAATAATTAACTCATTTACAGCACCGGGTTGAAGGATGAACGGACCTGATGCCTGAATGGTGCGTCGGTCATAATCCGGCAGGTTTTCTGTACACATGGACCAAGCCGGAGCCAGCTTGTTCGGGTCGTCAACAAAAGCGTACTTGATATTATCAGTGCTGCCCGGATTATAGGCATTGCCTCCATAAGTAAAGGGCGTGCCATCTTTCCATCTGCCTGACAGGTAGTTGTAAAAATGAACATCAATTGAAGGGTCTGTCGTTCCTGCGAGCGGGGGAGGTGTGCCATACCCTCCGTTGTGGTAATAAGTAAACGAGGTCATAGGCAACTCCTCGAGTTTTTCATTCAAGGGGCCACGGAAGTAGTCTGTACCAACCGCTGGGATTTCAGTGCCGTAGGTAGGGGTACCGTTGTCGCAGATAATACCGGTAGATCCATCTTCGGCATCGGCGTTGTAGGTGTAGGCAAGACTCCGGCTGGTATCACAACCAATATAGTCATCAATATAGCAACCGAGGTCGGGATCCGCCCACATTGCAAAAAACGTACTGTCAATATCTTCCTTTGCACGATTGATGAGCTTATAACGCTGGAAGGTCATGTCATTGATCTGGTCATTGGTTTCATAAGCAAAAGCCTGAACCTGCACCTCCATACGAATAGCTGTTGAGCCACTCGATTCTTTGTGAGGAGTTCCTCCCCCTTCGTCGTTATAAATCCAGAAGATCATTTGATCAGGGTATTGCGGAACGTAGCCGGGTCGGATGTCTGGTGTACAGCCTCTGATCTCAATGATGGGGTAATCCCCCTGAAGCGGATCGTAATATCCATCTCCATCTTCGTCCCAAAAACCTGCAAGGCCCTGGGTAGTATTGGGCAGGTCAAAGTTGTTGACGTCAAAGAAGTACGTAACACCTGTCTGCTTGGCAGGCCAGCCCTTCACACCTGGTGGAATCATATCCTCAGTGTATTCTCCAAGGCCTTCCTTCGCTCTGTTGTACATCCGCAGGTGCTCGTCAATTTCCTTTCCCGTCACCACAAAAAACCGGTCCCACTTATCGCAAACCTCTTTAGAGGTAGTGCCTAAGTCAGGGTGGATCGGGCCAGGCCAAAAGTCACTGCTGTTGCCATTGTTGCCGTATGCCTGGCAGGCGACTTTCAGGTTGCCCCCCGGGTCAAAACCACCCAGCCACACTGCACCGGCAAAAATTGCCGAAACCTCTTTCTGCCCAGGCTCGGGCTTCGGAACTACATACTTACCGTCATTTCTATCCCACCAAACGTCACCGCCGGTGGTAAGACGGGCGCGGACGTTGTTCACGTCCTGGTCTATCTGGTTCTTTGCCGTAGTGCATCCTTCCCTGAAATTGAGGGAAGCATTATCGGCAGGAGAGGATGGCTTCAGCTTCGGGTTGTAGTACCCATACGCCGAAGTTGAAAACATCCATAGCCCCAGAACAAGTGCTAAAATTGTTGTTATACTACGCATAATTAGTTTTTTTTCCTCAGGCATCGCCGGTAAGGTCGCACCGTGAGCCCAAGCATGGATTACTCAAATTAAAAATCAACGATAGCGCCAAGGAAAATCCTCCTGGGTAGGCTATACAGATTGGGGTTTAACAATCTCCACTGGTAGGATGCCAGGTAAGCTTCCTGGCTTAAACCCGGAATGATACCTTCTTGGAGGAACAACTTGCCTCGCGAGGAATTGAGGAAGCCACTGTCGCTGGGCGACCCCGTGTAAGTATATACACCCAAAATATTGCGCCTATCGAGCAGGTTTTGCACCCTGAGATAGACGTTGACATTCAACCCTCTGCGGCCTTCTTTGGCAATGCTAAATGACTTGTCCAGGCGGGCATCCATTCTGAAAGTCCAGGGAAGCCTGGAGCCGTGAATGGCGCCTTTGATGCCATTTGCCCCAAACTCAGTGGGTTCTACCCCTGCAGTGTAGGGGCGGCCCGACACAGCAATTGTCGTAATGTTTAAACCTGTATTCGCAAGGATGTCCACGCCTCCGATACTCGGCCCATTATAAGTTTTGCCTGAGCCATAGCGATAGTCGAACACCGCATTGATGCGATGACGTTCGTCATAACTCATCGGGAATAACGTGCGCTGTATTCCCCTGGAACTCAAACCCCTGGAAGAGTTGGCATCGGAGCCGGTGCCATCTGCAAACTGCAGGGTATAGGCGAGGTTCAGCATAACGTTGCCTGTGCGACGCAAATCATAACTGACGGAAAATCCTTTCACCGTAGCAAAGTCCAGATTATCATAAGTTTCATATGTGTTAATCGTAGGAATGAATCCAAAAAAGCGGCTCTGGATCATGCTCCTCAACTCCTTATAATAAGCAGAAAGCTTCAGTGCCGAAGATTCACCGAGCATTTGCTGGAAGCCTACTTCGTAGTCAATTGTGCGCTCAGGTTTTAGGTTTGAGTTGTTCCTCAAGCCACTACCCGATGTCTCCCAGTAGAAATACGTCAGTGGGCTGACAAATGTGTTTGAAGGCGGGCGTTGTACCAATACGTCGTAATGCGCAAAGAAGTTTGCTTCATCAGAGATGGGGAATGAAAATGCCAGACGAGGCATCCAGTTGATCTGAGGTTTGTAGTCTTCGAAGGATACATCCGGGTCAAAATTCTGGCTCGTGATGTTTCGCTTATTCTTATCATCTTCAGCATAGCGCGGGAAAACAATCGTTCCTCCAAAAATCTTAGAACCATCGTTCACCGGTGTTCCGTTGGGCAAATACCAGGTTTCGTTGTCCCGGTATGCCTGTACAATCTGGCCATCCTCACTAGTTACGTAAACCTTAAAATCATCGCCAATATTCCCGGGCCGGCTCACACCAAAACGGTCGCTGAAATCCTTGGCCGTCATGATGTCGTACAAAGAGTAAGGATCCTTCAGTACCTTAGTATTGGCATCGTAGCGATCAACCCTTAAACCCAGGCGGAAGATAATGTCTTTATACGTGAATTTATCTTGGATAAAGGCGGCCTGGTAGTTGGGGCGGAAAGCTGCAATTGGAAAAGTGCGGACGCCGTCAGCATTCTTCTCTGTGAAAAAATCCTTAAAGCTGGTGCCATTGAGCACATTGCCGAGGTAGTCATACCCGTAATAGCTGACGATTCCCTGGTCATTCAATTCACGGGCCGAGAACATGTCTAAGCTCAGCTGACCTGGCAGCAGGCCGTCAATATTAATAAATTGGTTGACTGGTACGTTCTGGCCTTCCCGGACGCGCTTGTAGAACTGGAGGTCAGGGTTGTCAAAAGTACCATTAGGTGCATACACCGGAACGTCAATTGAATCCTCAATAATCTGACCATCAGGGGTGAGTATGACCCTGGGGCCACGCACGTAAGAAATAACAGTATTGGAGTCTAATCCCTGTCCTTCAAGATGCTGGTTGGCCAATTGCCTGGCTGCGGTCCAAAGGCTCCTCGGTGCGATGGAGTAAGCTCTGCTGACGGATTCTTCGTAGATCACCCCAAACTGGATCTGGTGGCGTGCTCCACCTGAGCCTCCCGGAACCAACTCGAAAGAAGTGTTGGCATTGAAGGTGTACAGGTCAAAACTGGATTTGGAGTTGTTATTGTAAACCTGCCCGACATTGGTGTGAAGGTTCCAGGCAGAGTTTAATTCACTGGTAATGAATCCATTGCGAACAACAAAATCAGAAAAGCGGGTTTTGTCGCCTGGGTTATCAATATAGCGGGTAAGGACAGGATTAATATTCAGATTAGGTTCAAACCCTTTAAAGGTGGCGCTGTAGTCAACCATCGCCTGCTGAATAAAAAGTGAGTCCCCCTGCTCAAATTGGACAAAGTCAAAGGCTGGCTCCCACTGAATGTCGTACTTGCCGATATAGCCGTAGTCAAAAAGGCGATCACCGTGGCGTTTATCTGCCTGGTTTCCAAAGCTCTTCTCATATCCAAACTGCAAGGTATAAACTGCATTCTGCACCAGGGAGCCTTTCCCGTCGGGGTCGCCACCTGTACTCATCGTCCTGCCCAGGCGGTGGCGCAGGCGGAAGTTGGTCATGTAGCGATCGGTGTATGCCGTGGGGTTGTTGTAGCTGTTAAAAACCTGCCAGCCACCAGGTGTAAAGCGATTTGCAATATTGGCATAGGTCCCTGAAAGCGTGACGTCTATATTCCTTCCGAGGGATGCATCTATCTTGGCATTTGCATCCACTGCCTTCCTGTCCTCATAAGGGTTGTACTTAATTTCGTCAACGTCATCGTTTGTAGCCCACTGGATTTCAGGATAGGTCACATTGCCAAAAAGGCGGATTGGATTCTGCTCCAACTGGCGCAGGACATCTTCTTTCACCCGGTGAACTCCAATAGCAGGCGGGTCGTCATCTTTTGCATAGGTATACTGACCTAAAATCCGGTACCCTACCACGGTTCTGCCTTTCCGCTTTACGATCGGGCCGCTGAGGCTCAAACTGGCCAGGTTGGCGCCAAAAGCATCGAGATACTGGGAAGTCTCCATTTCAAGCCCTCCGCTGAAGGCCTCAGACGGGCCTTTCGTCGTGATTGAAACGATACCCCCCGTGACGTCGCCGTAACGTGCTTCCATACCACCGGTAATCACCTGCATCTGCTCAATGCTCTGATTCGGAACAAGGCTAGCTCTCACCCGGATACCGTCCACGTAGTAGTTGGTAGCGTCAGAACGGGAGCCCCGGATCGTCAAGGCACTGCCTTCGTCCGCAGAGCCTACCCCTGCACTCAGCGTGGCCAGGGCATTTACGTTACGCGTAGGCAAATTCCGGATTTCTTCGCTGGTTAGAGTTTTCCCCTGCGTGGTATTATCTTTCTCCACCAACGGTGGCTTATAGACTACCTCAATGGTGGTGAGGGTTACCCCTGCTGACATGGTGGCATCCAGGGAGTTGGCCTTGCCAGCGTTAACGATTACGCCGGATATCTTAACTTCCTGATAGCCCGTATATGAAAATACCACGTCATACGTGCCAGGGTCTATTTCTGTGATGCTGTAATACCCGTCAAAGTCCGTTTGCGTTCCAGTAATGAGGACTCCTGCTCGATACAGGGCAACGTTACCAAATAAAATGGGTTCGTCGGTTTCAGCATCTTTCACGCTCCCCTGCAACGACGTTTGTGCCATAGACACAACTCCTGCCAGCAAAAGTGTGAAGGTGAGAAGTAAATAACGTACCATAGATTTTGAGTTTTTAATGAAAGTTGATGCTGTATTTGCTCTTGAATCAGAAAGCGCAAGTATAGTGAAAACTCTATTTCCCACAAAATTCATTTCCTAAGGTATTAATCTTCTTTTTATATTTCATAAAAACCCAGCCGGCCCAAAGCCCCTGCTGCCCGCCTCTTGCTACGAGTAAAAGCAGGCAAAGAAAAATTACCACCCAGCAAAATGACTCTGAAAGCAAGGGGCTCATCCAGCCTCTACTCTACCTCTCTACCCTGCTCATCGCTTTCAGTCAATATTCTAAGGTATTTGTTTATTACTGAATATCAAGTTTTTATCCTCAAAAAATAGGGGTTTTGTCCTTTATGCAACATTTTTACCTCTCTATCCTACTTCGCAGCAGAAGTATTGTCAGAACATCCTGGGATCATTTTCTGCTATCTTTGCCAGCAACCCCATCGTCTTTTTTTAAAAAAAATTATCCTGCGCGGAAAGGCTGAAAAATAAGTTGTGTTAAAGTTTTTCGGCAGCCGGCTTGTACAACTTAATCCAGGCATGAGAGCTTTCTCGTTTTTTGTGATTCCGGTACTATTTGTGGCCTGTGCCGACCACCAGGCACCTACCCTGCACGTGCGTGCTTACTGCCGCTATGATCAGCAGGAAAACAAACTCAGGACAGAAGCCACCTTTTTTGAAGGAAATACCCTGCAGGCAGCACAGTCCAAGGTCTTTCAGTCGGGTGTAAGCTTCCTGGGCAGCGCAATGGAAACCCGCAAACTTCCCAACGGGGACATCCGGTACGAATCCGAGCGCATAATCCAACTCCCCCAACAACTTCCGCTCTTTTTCAAAGAAAGTCCCGACAAGGAAAAGACCCTTTTAATTCCTATGCAGCCCATTCACGAATTCGGCTTTGAAGGAGGTGTGGTTTCAAAATCGCGGGGAGCTGTGCTGAAATTCAGCGGAGAGCCTCTGTCTGATACCGAAAAAATAATCCTGCTTATCACAGATGCCAACAGGCAAAACGCCAGCGTCGAAGTTGCCGGACCGCTCAAAACCGGCGAAGTAAAAATCTCGCCGCAAAGCATTTCCAAGCTAACGCCGGGTGCTGCTGAATTCTACCTGGTAAGAACAGGGGTGCAGCAGTTCAAAGAAGGGCATTACGAGCTTAAGCTGCAAACTGAGTTTTACTCAAAAATCATCCGGATAAACATCGGCAGCTAAGGCCTGCTCTAATAGGCAGTCAGAGTTTTACAAATTTCCGCACCACCTTGCGGCCGAGATCCGACAAGGTGAGGAAATAAACACCCGTAGGCCAGCCGCTCACCTCAAACTCAAAGTATTGGCTCTCAAAGGGTTTCGTCAAAATGGAGGGCAGGGAGACTACCTCCTGCCCAAAAGCGTTAAAAACCCGCAACCTGATCCAGGCAAAATCATCGTTGGAATAATCAACCCGCAATACTTCCCTGACGGGATTGGGGTAAAGGCGGATAATGCTCTGCTCTTCCATGTAGATTTCCTTGAACTCCCCGGAGAGTCTGTCTTCCGGCTTGCTGATGCACCAAGCGTGCAGGTATTTCATAGCCTCAAACACATCCAGCCTGCCACCCGACACAGTCTTGTCTTTCAGGCCAGGCAGTGGGTACACATTATATAGTACAGCATCCCGGATCAGCCTAGCAGCCTGCGCCGGCTGTGCCCTGGCCAGCTCTGCAATTCCGGTACAGGGAAGGCTGTAAAGCAAAGCCACCGAGCCAGACACATGCGGGCAGGCAGAAGAAGTACCACCAAAATCTTTCCGGTACCCGTTCCCGATGCTCGTCGTCGCAGTAAAACGCCCCGGAGCACCGAGGTCAATGCTTTTCTTTCCAAAACCCGAACTGCTCACATGGTGGTCGAGGCTGTCGGTGCTGGTCACAGCAATCAGGTATTCGCTGGGGCAGCTGGTCGGCACATCGCCTTCCACATCCACATCCACATTCTCATTGATGGTAGCAGCCACGCTAAGCACTCCTGCTTCGCCTAAGTAGTCATACATCGCTGCCCATACCGGCAACTCGGAACACTGAATACGGTCCAAGCCAAAAGAGCCGTTCGTAACAACGACAAAAGCTCCCTTTTGCCCCTGTGTTTCATTGTACAACTTCCGCTGCTCCAGCACGTAATCAAAAGCGGAAATCACCTCGTCCGTGTATCTCACCCCCAACATCATCGCCTTGAGACGCCAGTTGATGCCTGCTATCCCTGCGTGATTATCGCCCTTGGCAGCCATGATGCCCAGGACATTGGTCCCGTGTTCCTCCACATCAAAGAAAGGAGAGTTGATCCGGAAGTTCCAGCCGTGAATGTCGTCTATCAAGCCGTTGCCGTCATTGTCAATGCCATCTCCGGGAATCTCGCCGGGGTTCTCCCAGATATTCCCCTGAAATTCCTCATGCGCCAGATCCAAGCCTCTTTCAAGTACCGCTACCACGATCTGATCGCCATGAGCCGTCTGGCCTCCTGTGGTCACACTCCAAACGGAGGGCAAGCCGATTTTCTTCATGTCCCACTGGCTGAAAAAAAACGGGTCATTGGGAACCGTATCCCTGAATTCAAGTTCCAGGTTCCAACTGGCCGACAGCACGCCATTTTGCTTTGCAAAAAAAGCAGGCAGTTCTTCGCAATCTATACACTCGTCAAAAGCAAACAGGTAGAAGCCGGCGCTCTTCGACAGCGTTTTTTTCATAACGAGTCCGCTCAATCCCCGAAACTCCTCGCTCACCTTCTGCATGATCTGCCCGATGGCTGCCTCTTTCGCAAATTGGACGACAAGCTCCCGTTCTTTCGGCTGTGGGGCTTGCTGCATGGCACCTGTCAGGGCCTGGTTGACCGGCTGAAGGAAGGCAACTTGTGCAAAAGGGATTAAAAACAAGGCAGTAAAAAACAGCGATTTCATAAAGCATTTTTTGAAATGGGAGAAAACAGGGCTTTTCAATTTCAGAAAAAACACCTCCTCTTAAAGAATCTTATTCGCCGCCAAAGGCAGTAGTTTGACTTGTGAGACAGGCTCAGTCCAGAGTGTTTTTGGATAAAAATTTTCAATTTTTTTCCAAAAACACTCCCTGTCATGAAGCTGTTTGGATTTGGCGACCGGGCTAAATTCAAACAGTTCCTTAGTAGTTACTCCATTTTTATAAAAGCACAAACTTGTAAACGGGCATCCATTCGCCGTGGAGACGTTCTTCCAGGAATCAGCCAGGCAGTTTTTCTATCAAGGCCATGTAAAAACCATCGAATCCGTCTTTCGCAGGGGAGATTTTTCGCTCTTCCAACAATTTGAACCGCGGGTTTTCCTCTAAAAATCGCCTCACCTGCCCTTCATTTTCGGAGGGAAGGATGCTGCACGTAGCATAAACCATCAATCCACCGGGGCGCAACATGGTGCTGTAATCCCGCAGTATTTTGGCTTGTGTAACCTTCACATTTTCAATAAAATCCGGCGAGAGCTTCCACTTGGCGTCCGGGTTGCGCCGCAGCGTTCCCAGTCCCGAACAAGGCACGTCAAGCAGCAGTCGGTCTGCCGACTCCCGCAAGCGTTTAACCGCTTTGGAAGATTCAATGGGCCGGGTCTGTACGATGTGGATGCCGTTGCGACGGGCACGGCGGCGCAATTCGTCCAGCTTTCGCGGGTCGGTGTCCATGGAAATGATGCTGCCTTTATTTTTCATCAGCGTGGCCAGGTGGAGGCTCTTTCCACCTGCACCGGCGCAGGCATCTATCACCCGCATGCCTGGCTGTGCCCGCAGAAAAGGAGCGATACACTGCGAGCCTGCATCCTGCACCTCGAAAAAGCCTTCCTTGAACATCGGGCTTACAAAGACGTTGCCGCGCTGCCCCAGCACCAGTGCATCCGGTGCCAGGCTCGTTTCTGTGGCGTCCCAACCGCGTTGGTTGAGCATTTTTTGAACCTCTCCTTTTCCGACCTTCAGCGAGTTAACCCGCAGCACTACCGGAGCAACTCGGTTCAGTGCCTGCAACTCGGCTTCCCAATGGCTACCCATTTCAGCCCGGGCCATCTCGTCCAGCCAGTCGGGAACCGATTCGACAATCTTCAAGCTACCCGAAGCTTCCAACTGCTTTTTCTTTTCAAAAACAGGCCCCGCTTCTACGTCTTTCAACTGCTCCCAATCGGGCAGTTGAAAGCCTTTGAGGAGAAGGTTCGCAGCTAAGAGCTTTGTCCAGTCTGTTTCGGAGAAGCCTGCAGGGCTGGCATGTTCCTCTGGCAGAGGCGATACTGCATGGAGCAACCGCCACCACCGCACCACTTCGTAAAGGTTTTCCGCGACAAAGGCGCGGTCGCGCTTGCCCCATCGGGGGTGGGCCTTGAACAGTTGTTCAATGGCTTTGTCGGCGTATTTTTCATTTCTGAAAATTTCGACCAGGGTAGCTGCAATGGCCTGAACCAAAACGCGGTGAAGTTTCATCATCTGGGAGAATACAATACACGTCGAAGTACCGGCTCCAACGCAAATAAGAAACGGGGCATTAATCAATTGTGCTCATCCTTTTCAAAAAGTCCGGAGTGAACATGGTTTTTTTTAAAATAAAATGTACATTTTATTTTTTCTTTCATCCTGCTAAGCTGTTGGGATTTAGCCCGGTGAGCTAAGAGCTTCTAAGTCGCTCAATCATCCAGGCACCTGTTGTCTGCTGTTGGAGGCCAGGTTTTTTTCCAATTTCGTCAGTCGCTGCGTGATGGAGTCCTGGCGCTCCTCCAATTTTGCTATCTGCCCTTCTTCCTGCTGCAACATCTCATCGAAGCCCTCAAAGTTTCGGTCAATTTTCAGTCGGAGGTCGGTGACGTAAGCGCGGAGTTTTTCCGAAAGTTCGGTTTGCAGTGCAACCTGGCCTCTGGTGACTTCCTTTTGGAAGCCATCCACGATTTTCTTGCGCTTGGCCGCAGAGGTAAACCCTGCGAACAGCACGCCAATCGTGGTTAGCACGCCGCCAGTGACATCGAAAACGGCGAGTTTGGTGACTGCGGCCAGAATGACGCCGACGATGGCCAGGCCACTGCCCGTAGCAATGGATGTACTGGCCGGTTGCTTGTCGGGGAAGAGGTGGTCGGCTGTAAAGTTTTCGGGTCGGTTCAAGAATCGGTGAAAGGTCTCCTGCAATTCCTGCAGTACGTTGGCCCGGTGTTCGGCGATATCACTAAATATTTCGTGGTTATTTTTCAAAATGGTTTCACTGGCCGTGAGCTTCAGGTCAATCATTTTGGCCATCTGCTGGATGCTGTCGGCCAGGTCGGCCACATTCTCGTTGATCTTGTTCTGCAACTCGAGGTGCAGGCTCTGGTCCAGGTTTCTGGCAAGTCCTTCGAGCCATTGCTGGGCATTTGCTTTTTTGGTAAAAATACCGGCGATGCTGCGGCGCAACAAGCTGAAAAACGACAGCCCCTCGCTCAGCTCCTCTCCGGTGGCCTGGGTGATGCGGTCGTACCCGGCGATGAGGTTTTCAACCAGCATGTCCACCTGGCGCAGCGACTTGGCCTCCTGCTTTGCCAGGCCTTGCGAAACATCCCGGCGAAAGGCTTTGTCCACTTCCCATTGTTTTTTGCGGTCAGCAACTCCCTTGGCGATACGCTCGTTGAGGTTGTGAGAAGTGGCGATGTTGTTTTGAAGTTTCAAAATGGGTGCTTTGCCGCCGGTGATATTTTCCCGGATGTAATCCCGCAGGGGTAAAAAGCCGCTTTCTGCATTTTTTCCTTCGTTTTCCAGTTTTGCAGAGACAGCAAAAACTCGTGGTGCTGCCACGCCTTTTTTCACTGCATAATCAAAAACGCCTTTCTCATTCACTTCCAGGTCAGCCTCTGTTACCAGGTCTTTTTGCTGCAAAACAAAGATCACCTTGCGCCGCCATTCAGCGTGGATAAAGTTGAAGAAATCCCAGGCAGACTGACGGTAGGGGTTTTTTGCCTCAAAGACAAACACGATCAGGTCGCTGGCTGGGATGAACTGCTCCGTAATTTCCTGATGATGCTCCACGATTGTATTCGTGCCTGGCGTATCCACGATGGCAATTTCCCTGAGTATCTCAACCGGTTGGGTGATCTTTTTCAGGTAGGGGTTGATGGTGACCACCTCTTCTTTCTCTCCCCAGATGATTTGCTGGATGGTATCGGTCATGGGTTGCGGGGCAACCTTGCAAATTTCCTTCCCCGTGGAGAGCAGGGCATTTATAAAACTGCTCTTTCCGGCTTTCACCTCGCCGACAATCACGAACATAAAAGGCTCGTTGATGCGGTTTCGCAAGTCCGAGACGATGCGGGTCAGCTCGGCATGGTGAATTTCGACGGTGAGGTCGTGGAGGTCTTTGACGATCTCGTCAATTTGAGAGCGGAAAGATTTGAGTTCATCGTTCAGGATGTCAGTCATACACTTTGTTTGCGCAAAGATAACTACTTGGCAAGTGGAGCGAAAATTCATCTTCGTGCCACTCCTCCGCAGGCCAGAAGGTTTTCTGTCTGTAAAAACCGGCCAGCCTGCCGATCCAAAGTTTTCGCTTCTTAGCATTTGCCTTTAGGGGCGTTGTTTTCTTTAGAGCTTGTTTGCGTTTTGGTCACTTGGCTAAAAAACAGCTCTTAGTCGTAACTCCCATTTCCTTCATCGTCATTGCTGTCGCAATGGTACTCTTTTGCCCCTTGCCAGTTGGGGCCTTGTGTGCGTCCGCCTCCTTTTTTCACTGCCAACATCTTCTGGATGAGGCGGTTGCGTTCGGCAGCGACTTCTTCCCGGCGCCGGGAATCTTCTTCTCTGTCAAAAAACCGGATGCCGTCCACGAAAGTCATTTCTGCCTGGGCATAAACCGAAAGCGGGTGTTCGCTCCAAAGGACTACATCGGCATCTTTACCGGGCTTGAGGCTGCCGGTTCTGTCGTCAACGTGCAGGAGTTTAGCGGGATTCAGCGTGATGAATTTGAGCGCTTCCTCTTCTGGTACGCCACCAAAGCGGACGGCTTTGCCCGCCTCCTGATTTAGCCGGCGCCCCATTTCTGCATCATCGGAGTTGATAGCGACGACCACGCCTTGCTCGTGCATGATGGCTGCATTGTGCGGGATGGCCTCGTACACCTCGAATTTGTAGGCCCACCAATCGCTGAAAGTACCTGCTCCTACGCCATAGTCTCTCATTTTATCTGCCAGTTTGTAGCCTTCGAGAATGTGAGTAAAGGTGTTCACTTTAAAGCCCATGCGCTTGCTGACTTCCATGAGCATGTTGATCTCGCTCTGGCGATAGCTGTGGCAGGTGATAAAGCGCCTGCCTTCGAGGATTTCGAGCAGCGTTTCGAGTTCGAGGTCTTTCCGGTATGTCTTCCCCGATTTTTTTAACTCGCCATAGCGCTTCGCCTCGGTGAAGTAGTCTTCGTACACCTGCTCTACTCCCATGCGGGTTTGGGGAAAACGGTTGCCGGCATTGCTCCAGTTGCTCTGTTTCACGTTTTCGCCGAGCGCAAATTTGATGAAGGGAGCGGCGTTTTCAAACTTCAAGGCTTCGGGGGCATAGCCCCAGCGCAGCTTGATGAGAGCAGACTGGCCGCCGATGGGGTTGGCGGAGCCATGCAGGATTTGGGAGGCAGTAACGCCGCCACTGAGTTGCCGGTAAATGTTTACGTCCTCGCTGTTCAGCACATCGCCGATGCGCACTTCAGCGCTGCTGGCCTGGGTGCCTTCGTTTACTCCCCGCGATACTGCTATGTGCGAATGCTCATCAATGATGCCCGGCGTGACGTGTTTTCCGCTGGCGTCAATGACGATGGCGCCATCCTGTTTAAGTCCTGTGCCAATTTTTGCGATTTTCCCATTTTGAATCAGCACATCTGTATTTTTCAAAATACCTTCCCGTTCGTTGGTCCAGACGGTGGCATTTTTCAAGAGATAAGTCTGCTGTCTGGGGCGCTCCGTCCAGCCAAAAGCAGTAAAGGGATAGGTGACCTTGCCGGGTGCATCTGCTGCGGGTTTTTCAGCAGGTTTTCCAGCTCCCCACCGGCCTTTTTTCCCGGTGGAAGCAGTGTCGGGCTGCACCTCACCTGTACGCAGGGCACGCCAGGTAATCCAGTTGCCATTGGCCTCCTGGCCTTTGCCCGACCAGGTACCATTGCCAAGGGTCCCCGACAGGCGGGTCAGCTCCTCTGCACCCTGCTGTTTGAAACTCAGCGTGATGCGCTCCCGGCTGAGCTGGTGATTTACTTTTATTTCAGCAGTATCCGAGGTTTTAATTGCCATGCTGAATCCGCCACCTTCTTCTTTCACTTCCATTTTATACGCCATGTCACCCAGTGTGAGTACGTAAGCACCTGCGAGGTCAGGTGTGTCTAACTCTTTGAAGACAAAGGGTTTGCCTTTTATCCAGTTGTGGTAGATCTTCGTTTTTTCATCAAAAATATTTCCATTGGTGATGATAAAGTTGGCCAGTTTGCCTTTGTCTAATGTGCCAAGTTCATTGAGGGCGTTGCAAAATCCGGCGGGTGCCCAGGTCAGTGCTTTGAGGGCGTCCTGCTCGGAGAGGCCGTTTTCTATAGCTTTACGGATCTTGGCTATAAACTCCTCTTTGCGCTGCAAGCCATCAGTGGTGAAGGCAAATGGGATGCCCGCTGCTGCGACCCTGGCGGGATTGGCAGGTGCCAGCTCCCAATGTTTCATTTGCGCCAAGGAAACAGTTAAGGCGCCGTAGGGGTCTTCCACGTCGTAGGCAGCCGGGAAATTGACGGGGAGAATCAGCGGCGAGCCGGTAGCCTTGATTTCGTCCAGGCGCTGGTATTCGTCGCCATCGCCTTTGAGCACGTAAGTGACGCCGAACTCTTTGCCGATTTTGGCTGCCCGCAGTGCGTCGAGCTTGTTGCTCACATCAAAAAACTGGGGTAAGCCGAGGGCATTGTTCCAGGCTTCGAGGGAGAGGTTCACTTCTTCCTGGCGGCCGCCGTTCTTGTACCACTGTCCGTCGAGGTAAGTCTGGCGCAGCAGGGCGATGGTGCCCATCAGCGAGCTGGGGTAACTCTGAGAGGAAGAGCCTTTGCTGAAGGACAGGTGATGCCCTGCCCGCTCTTTGACGATGACCTCGTGCTCTTTTTCATTCGAAAAGGTGACGAGAACCGAAGTGCCCCGGTCTATGCCGTCCATGCTGTTGGAAAGGGCAGCACCGAATCCGGTTTTTCGAAATTCCCCGGCTACTTTATCGTTTGTCTTGAAATTTTGAAATGCCTGGTACTCCGAGCGCATAGCCTGGTTCCAGGAATAAGCACCCTGCTTCGTCGAGGTAAACTGCTGCCCACGGCCAAATCCACCTTGTTGCTGCCCCCCAGGGCGCTCTTCGACCAGACCGTAATTAGTACTCAACTCAATAAATGAAGGATAGATCGTCTTACCCGCCAAGTCTATGATGACGGCATCTTTGGGGACTGTAATTCCCTGCCCTACCGCTTCTATTTTGCCGCGGCGAATGATGAGGGTAGCATCTTCCAACTTTTCATTCCAGCTCTTAAAAATAGTGGCATTGGTGAAGGCATAAAGTCCGTCCCGATGGTCGGCAACGCCGTTGCGGGGGAAGGTCTCCTGTGCGCTCAGCAAGGAAGAATGACAAGCCAGACAACAAAGAGAAAACAGAAGGAACAGCAGTTTTTTCATTTTTAAAATGGATTGAGTGGTTGATTTTGGCAAAGATAGTTTTTCAGTAACTACTTAGAGCATGTTGGGGGGTTAGTCAAGTAGCCAAACCCCCAACAGGCTCTTAGGAGGATGCAGAGAGGAGGAAGAAAAAATGAAATTTTTTCTTCCTCCTCTCATAATTTGGGATGCTTTTGGGGAAAAGATTTCAATTTTTCTACCAAAATACCCCCTACCAAACAGTTACGTTTTTCAGTAAAGTTTTCTCCTTGGAACAGAAGCCTTTCAATTTTTTGACAGTAGAGGTTACTTTATTTTTTTCTTTGCAAAAAAAGTAAGGCCATGCCGGAAGTCGCTATGCAATGGATTGTTGCTATCGTCCTTATCCTGCTCATTGCTGGGCTGATTGGGGAATTGTCAAGACCTTCCATGTTGTTTTTTGTTGCCATGCTAATTTTGACGAGTGCTGGGATCATTTCTCCCGATGAAATGATGAGCGGCTTCGCCAATTCGCAGATTGCCACCGTAGTGCTGCTGCTCATCATCGGCAACGTCATCAACCAGACGACCATCATCCCCGTCTTGTTTGATCGGCTGTTCAGGTATGCCCACACTTATCGGCGATTCATGAGCCAGATGATGCTCACCGTCAGCGGAGCCTCTGCTTTTATGAACAACACCCCGCTGGTAGCCATGCTCATCCCCTACGTTTACAATTGGGGGAAAAGACACAAGGTTTCTCCTTCAAAACTCCTCATCCCGCTTTCCTACGCTACCATCGCCGGTGGGATGATTACCATCATCGGTACCTCTACTAACCTGATCATCAACGGGTTAATGGAGAGCGATGACCTGCGCCCCTTTTCGCTGTTCGCCTTTGCTCCCATCGGCATCCTGGCAACTCTCGTCGTCTGGCTGTACATGGTGTTGGTAGGTCATAAAGTGTTGCCCGACAGAAAGGACCCTCTGCAAGCGACCAAAGAAGAGAGCAAGCCCTACATCGCCGAGGTGGTAATTAAGGAAGGCTCTCCTTTGCACGGCAGCACATTGTTTGAATCTTCTCAATTTTTTCAAAAAATTCTGGTCGTCACTCTTCTCAAAGGAGACAAGGTGGTCAGCCCTGTGGATCCCGACCTGGTGCTTCAGTCGGGCGACCGGCTCATCCTCAAGGGCGAAGCAGAAGCTATCTCCCACCTGTTGTCGGGCATGGCAGGCGTGCGCCTGCCCCGCATGAGTACCTACGACCCCGGACAGGACCTCGACCTGGTGGAAATCGTGGTTTCTTACAACTCTTCCATGGCTCACAAGACCTTAAAGGATATTCAGTTCCGCACTCTGTACGGCGGCAATATCGTCGCCATCCACCGGAAAGAAGCGATGATTTTCACGGCAGTGGACGAGGCCGTCATCCTTCCGGGCGACGTTCTCATGGTGCTGGCCGGGTCGGATGCTATGAAAAAATTCAGGGAGACAGCAGATTTCCACATTATCTCAAAGGTCTCGCAGGAGCGCCGCATTGGCGGCTGGAAGTCCTGGGCTGTAGGGGGCAGCTTCCTGCTCGTCTTGGCACTGAATACCGCTGGCCTGCTCAACCTGTTCACATTATGCCTCTGGCTGACGGGGTTTTATTACTTGTTAAAAGTAACCAACTTCAGCACCGTCCAACGCTCTTTCGACATTGACCTGGTGCTGGTGCTGGCTTTTTCTATCGGACTGGGCAAGGCCATCAAAAACTCTGGCTTGGCCGAAGCCATTGCGCAAACCCTAATTGACTGGATAGGCAACTTCGGCATCGTAGGTGCCCTCCTGGGGTTGTACCTGCTGACGAATACCCTAACGCAGTTTATTTCGAATGCTGCTGCCGCTACTATTTCCTACCCCATCTCTCTGGCTACCGCCCAGCTCTTCAACGCCGATAGTTACGCCTTCATCATGACTGTCGCCTTTGCCGCCAGCCTCGACTTTTCCACCCCTATCGGCTACCAGACAAACCTCATGGTCTATGGCCCCGGTGGTTATAAATTCACGGACTATATACGCGTAGGCCTCCCCCTCAATCTCAGCCTCATGGTTCTGGTAGTGACAATGATTTGCTTTCTGTTTAATATTATTTAGAGCCCCCATCAGGATTTTTTGGTGGAGAGGGAAGAGGAGTGCCGTTCTAAAAAAAGCTTTACGGTTAAAAAGATAGTCCTGGAAAGGCTTTAGAGCTTGTTTGCGATTTGGTCACTTGGTCAAATCCCCCAACATACTTTTACACCTGCACAGCTCTCCAGTCCACTGTGAACACAACCTTTTTTAAATACTTGCTCCCTTGTTACCGCTGCCTGGCAGTCTTCCAGTTATCTGGATCAACTATTACCAACTGATTAGACCCTCGTGAAAGAAGTTGAAAGGGAGGGATTTACCCCATGCTTACCCAAAAATTACAGAGCCGGGAGCTTCCAGCCGTTGTGGTATCTTGCCTTTAGAAGTTCATTCGCCTCCTGGTCATTTTTAAACACGCCGGCGGTAGCATCCCAAAGGACTTTCCGGCCGGTTTTAAAGGCGATATTGCCTAAGTGTGCGTTGATGGCGGCGATGGCTCCCGATTCGATGCTGCATTTCAGCAGGGACGCATCATTTTTCTTCATAGCTTCCACGAAGTTAGCCGTGTGGTCGAGCAGGTAGTTGGCACTGCCGGGCCTACTCTGATAAGGCATATCGTCCACCTTATAGCCGAGTAGGCCGTCCTGGCTCCTTTGCGTTTCGGGAAAAAGCTCCCAACCATCCCGGTTGACTACGAGGGTGGCGTTGTTGCCGATGAAGGCAATGCCTTCGGTCTTACCGTAGTTGCCGCCATCAATGCCGGTGGCATGCTCCCAGAGCATATTAAAATGATCATACTCAAACACAGCCTGCAAAGTGTCAGGGGTTTCACTTGCGTCACCAGGATAGGCGAGTTTACCCCCCGAAGCCATGACCGATTTAGGGGCGGAAGCATTCATAAAAAACAGCGCAATGTCAATCTCGTGGACGCCCCAGTCCGTCATCAATCCACCTGCATAATCCCAGAACCAGCGGAAGCTAAAGTGAAACCGATTTTTGTTGAATGGTCGGCTGGGGGCCGGGCCGAGCCACATGTCATAGTCCACTCCTGGCGGGGGTGTTTCATCGGGCAGGGCTGGCACGGGCTTCATCCATCCCTGGTAGGCCCAGCACTTCACAAGGCGGATGTTGCCGAGTTTTCCCGATTGGAGGTATTCGTGTGCCTGCTGATAATGGTGGCCACTGCGCTGCCACTGCCCGATTTGCACCATCTTGCCATAGCGTCTGGCAGCCCGTAGCATCACCTGGCACTCCTCAATGGAATTGGACAGCGGTTTTTCACAGTACACATGCCTGCCTGAAGAGAGCGCATCCACAAAAGGGAGGCAGTGCCAATGGTCGGGTGTACCAATAATTACGGCGTCCAGGTCCTTCATTTCCAGCATTTTGCGATAATCTTTGAACAACTCGGGCCGTTTGCCTTGCATGGCCTCAATGCCGACAGCTCGCTGGTCGAGGACGCTTTGATCTACGTCGGCCAGGGCCACACATTCCACTTCGGGCAGTTTGAGATGTGCCCCCATGTCTGAAAAGCCCATGCCATTGCAGCCAATGACGCCAAAGCGGATTTTGTCGTTGGCTCCAACCTTGCGCTCGGCTTTACCTGAGACGCTGAGAGGGATGGCTGTGGCGAGCGTGCTGCCTGCCACAGCGGCAGAAGTCTGGCGGATGAATTTGCGACGAGAGGTTTGCATGACTTGTCGGTTTTGTTAAAAAAATGAAGAACCGAAAGCTACTGCTTTTTTCAACTAAAACGAAAGCGGGAACCCGGCTTTTACCAGATTCCCGCTTTTGAGCAGGTTGCAAATGTGGTTGTAGGAGGCCTGCTGCCTTTTAGAGCTTGTTGGCGTTTTGGTGCTTGAGCCGGGAAGCTGTTTGAATGGAGCATACCGGGCTAAAAGTCGCAAACAAGCTCTAAATATCGTTGGCTCGAATTATCAGTGGCCGGGAGGCCGTCCCCACATCATCATCGGCGGGCGGTTGGTTGGTGTCTCTGGCGCTGGCTCTCCCAATCTGAAATTTCGCAGGTTATAAGTAAAACTCAGCATGATAAAACGCTGGAGCGCATTGGTCCAGGAATCTTCGATAAAAGTCTCGGTCACGTTCCTGGAGATGCTCCGGTTTTGACGCAAAACATCGTTGACGGCGAGGGATATTTCTCCTCGCTCGTTTTTAAATATCTTTTTGCCAATGGCCAGATTCCACAGCCAGTAGTTTTGATCAAAATCTTGTGAGAGGCCCGAGTAGAGTTGATTTGTCAGGTCGGTACGCAAAACAAAGCCCTCTAAGATGATCCAGTTGAAGCGCAGACTGGAGTTCAGGTTCAAAAATTCCGAATTGCTTCTTGTTTGCAGGGTGTTGATGGCTTTGTTCCAACTTGGGCGCATTGCCAGGGTGAAGTCAATCTTGTCGCTGATGTTGCTGGCGAGGGTAAAGCCTACACCCACACTGTGGTTATTTGAAAAGTTGCGCTGTTCGTTCAGCAGGCCTGGGGTTCTGGAATAGTTGTAGGAAGCATTGAAATTCAGGTTCGACTTGATAAATTTCAAAGGAATGCCGTAGGTCATAAAAGACCGCATGTTCCGGTAGCCGTCAATGTTTACCGGCAGGGTGATTTGAGCCCCTTGTTGCACCTCAAGGCTGTCGAAGATTGGGGCGTCGCTATTAGCGTAGTAGGTGCTGTTGGCGATGTAATCATTGGTGACACCTCCGCCGATCATGGCAAAAAAGATCGTGGATTTCTCCGTGTTGGTATTTTGGAACCGGATGAACAGGTTGTGTTGGTAGCTCTGTTTCAAGTTTGGATTCCCTGTGCTTAGTTGCAGCGGGTTGGAGTTATCCACTACATTTTGAAGTTGGGTGAGGGATGGCAGCTGCGTGTTGGTGCGGTAAAAAACCCGGATATTCCGTTGTTGGGTCAAATTGTAGCGCAGCATGACGAAGGGCAGTATGTTTCGATACGTATGGTCGAACTCCTGCACATGGGGGAATTCCTGGCTGTTGAGCAATTTAGACCACTGGAAGTTAGCCCTTGCCGTAAAGTTCAAATCCCGCCCTTTGCTGTAATTGTAGCCCGTTCCTGCCTGTTGGGTGAAGTAGTCGTTGGAGAAAACATTGCTCAACTGGGAATTCAGCAAGTCATAGTCGTCCGACGCTGCGGAGTAATCGTAAGTTCGTTTATCCGAGTCTTCCTGCTGCCAACTTGCGCGGTAGTTCAGGGAAAGCTGACTATTTTCGCTAAGCGGTTCGGTGTATTCGAAATTGGAGGCAATATTCCAGGTGTTTGCATCAAGAGAAGACTGCTGGTTAAGAATGACAATATCCTGTACGGGAAAGAAAACGCTGCTGTTGGCAAACAACTCATTATCGCCCTTTTTGGGGGCGTAGCCATTGGACAGGTCAATTGAAAAAGTGCGTCCTTTTTTTGCAAAACGGTGGCGCCACAGCAGGCTGCTGTTCAGGCTCAGCGCCTGGTAGTTAGTGTTGAGCAGGTTTTTCAGTTGATTTTGCAAGGTCTCCTCTTGGTTAGTAAAGCCCTCCAGGTCAGAGTCTCCCATGTTGGACTGCCAGGTCATTCTGGGCCTGAAAAGAATGGAGTTTGCAGAGTCTATTTTCCAGTCGATTCTAAAATTCAGGCGATGGTTGAGGTTGTCTGTATGGGCCACGGTATTTTCGTCATAGACAGGTCCCTCTCCTTCTGCCGTAACATATTGTCTGCTCAAATCCTTCAGCGACGTATTTTTGCTTTTGTTAAAAAAATAGCTGCCTGTTACTTCTAATTTGTCTCCCCACTGGTCGGAGTAGTTGATTCCCAGGGCATGAGTGGTAGCCACTCCGCCTGAAGCTCTTACCATAAAGTCACCGGCCCCACCACCCCAGCCACCCCGTCCGCCACCGCGTCCCATGCCACCGCGTCCACCGCCGCCACTGCCCATCATGCCGAGGATGTCGTCAAAGGAAAAATTCTGAACGTTGATGTTGTTGGTCATGCCGATGAAGGAAATCCGCCGCTGGCCGTTGAACAGGTTGATATTTCCTCCGGCTTGGTATTTATCGTCGTAGCCGTACCCGGCATAGACCTTCCCAAACTGTCCGGTGTTCATGCCTTTCTTGGTGACGATGTTGATCGTTTTAGTGGTGTTCCCATCGTTGAAACCCGTGAACTGAGCCTGCTCGCTTTGCTGGTCAAAGACCTGCACCTTTTCAACCACTTCTGCAGGGAGGTTGCGCAGCGCTGCCGTGGGGTCGTTGCCGAAGAAAGGTTTACCGTCAACGAGTACCTGCTGCACGCTCTCGCCTTGCGCCTTCACCTGCCCACCCTCTACCGTTACGGTGGGGATTTTTTCGATCAAGTCCTGGGCGCTGGCATCTTTCATCGTTTTAAAAGCGTTGGCGCTGAAGGAGACCGTATCACCTTCCACTTTACCCAATGGCGCACGATCCTTGATCTGCACCTCAGACAACACAGTAGAACTTGGGCTTAGCTGCAATTCCCCCAGGCTGATGTTTTGGTTGCTAAGGGTTATTTCCTTGCTCAGCTCCTCGTAGCCGAGGTAGCTCACCTTGAGCACGTATCCACCTTTTTCAACCTTTTTTAGTTCAAAATTTCCGCTCACCTCTGTGGCAACCGCCGAGGCATCTTCACCCCAGGGGTACTGGAGTATGACGTAGGCACCTGGAAGCGGTTGTTTGTTCTCATCCACTATTTTTCCTTTGACCGAGTAAGTCTGGGCTGCCAGGATGGAAGACAACAGTAAAAATGCCGTAAAAAGTATGCTCTTTGACATAATAGTCTGATTTAGAATTGAATGGAAGGTTTAAAAGCATGTTGAGGATCTGGCCACTTGGCTAAAACCACAAACAAGCTCTAACACAGCCGGCACCAAAAGGCTCCGCTTCAATGCAGGGGTTATTCCCACAGGCTTCTCAGGTTCTCTTTTCCTTTTTTTTGGTTGGGCGCTCCTTGCCAGGCCTCCCTCTTTGTCGCTCTCTGCCCGACCACATGGCTTCCTGAATCTTTTCCCAATGCTGCCATTGTCCGGTCGTCAGTACGCCCTGCAATTCTTTGTTCTGCTCCTGTCGCAAGGTCATCATGGTGCTGCGCATGGCTTCCCAGTCGCCATCGTTGTTCTGGTCGCGGGTTTGTTGCATCTGCCTGGCGTATTTCAGATTGATTTCCCCAACTTTTTCGGATTGCCTGGTGGACAACGAAAGGCTGTCGGCCATCATTTTAGTCATCATTTCAGCCCGTTGCAAGGGGTCGAAATTCCTGCCCCCACCAGATTGGGCCTGTGTCGTGATGAAAAATGAAACTGTAAAAAAGCTGAGGAGAATTGCTCTTACATTGTATCGCATAGGTTGGACTTCTTTAGAACTTGTTTGCGTTTTGGTGCTTGGGCCGAGATGCTGTTTGAATGGAGTTTACCGAGCTAAAAACCCATTTTTTCACCTCCGACAGTCCTACCCAAACAGCTTCTGAAAACGAGCATTTTTTTGTCAGGTTCTCATCTTTTTGAAGTAGCACAACAGCGCCACGGATTTGAAAAAAAAGGGAAAACAGGGCGAAAAGAGCCGTTTTTGACCAAGTGACCAAAATGCAGACAAATCCTTAGGGTGAATAACAAGGCAAAAGTCAGTAGGCTGCATGTTTATGAAAAAAAATTTCAATGAAGGCACTGGAAAACTCTATGAAAACAGTGAAGCAGAAGTCACATGCCCCGGGGCGTGATCCCCCGCAGGCAGGTAAGAAACTGTTTGGATTTGGCTGCCGGCTAAGAAACGAGGCTTTAATAAAATTGTACCCATTCTATTCAAAAAACCGATAGTGAGAGTTGTTTTCTAAAATAAAACGCACATCTTATTTTTTCTTCGATCCTGAAAAAATTGAAAAACAACCAACAGCCAAAAGGTCAGCTCTTTTCTACACTGCCTGGATGATGTCGTACTGGGTCAGGACGTGCAGCAGGCCGGCAGTATCTTTCGCTACCACTGCCTGGGTTTCTTTATTTAAATATTTTCCTAATTGGCGGAAGGGGAGGTTTTCGCTCACCAGGGGGAAAGGTTTGCCCATGACGCTGGCCACAGTCTTTTCTGCGTGCTGCAAGGGGTTTTCCAGCAGGAATTTGAGCACTTCAGTTTCCGTGACAGCACCGACCATCTCTTCGTCCTCCATCACCGGCATCTGGGAAATATCGTGCTCCCTCATCAAGTTGAACGCCTGTCGCACTGAATCAGAAGAGCGCACGGCGTGAAACTGTTTATCCAGCTTTTTGGCAATCAAGTCTCTGACCTTCAATTCGGTATCCAAAAAGCCCCGCTCCCGCATCCAGTCGTCGTTGAAAATTTTGCCGACGTAGCGGCTGCCGTGGTCGTGGAAGATGACGACAACGACGTGATCCTTCGTCAGTTGGTCTTTCAGTTGCAGCAGGCCAGCCACGGCACTACCGGCAGAGTAGCCCAACAAGATGCCTTCTTCCCTGGCCAGCCGACGGCACATGACAGCCCCGTCCTTGTCCGTTACTTTCTCGAAGTGGTCAATAACGGAGAAATCGTAGTTCTTCGGGATGATGTCTTCGCCGATTCCCTCTGTGATGTAGGGGTAAATTTCCTTCTCGTCAATGATGCCCGTTTCGTGGTATTTTTTGAGCGCAGAGCCATAAGTGTCAATTGCCCAAATCCGGATGTCAGGATTTTTTTCTTTTAAAAACTTCCCCACCCCTGTGACAGTGCCACCTGTGCCAGCACCCACGACAACATGGGTAACTTTTCCCGCTGTCTGCTCCCAAATTTCCGGGCCGGTTGTTTCGTAGTGTGCCTCCCGGTTGGCCAGGTTGTCGTACTGGTTGAACCAGTAGGAATTCGGGATTTCTCTGCTCAACCGCTCAGCTACGGAATAATAGGAGCGGGGGTCGGCAGCGTCCACGCTGGTGGGGCACACGACCACTTCGGCCCCCAGTGCCCGCAGCAGATCCATTTTTTCTTTGGATTGCTTGTCATTGGTGGTGAAAATACAGTGATAACCTTTCACACAGGCAGCGATGGCCAGGCCCATGCCTGTGTTGCCGCTGGTGCATTCGATGATCGTGCCGCCGGGTCTAATCTTTCCCTCCAGCTCCGCTACTTCCAGCATTTTGAGCGCCATGCGGTCTTTGATGGAATGTCCGGGGTTGAAGGTCTCTATTTTTCCCAAAACTAAGGCAGGCACGCCGGCTACGACTTTGTTCAGTCTGACGAGTGGCGTGTGGCCGATGGTTTCTAAAATGTTTTGATAATACATGGTTAAGGTTTGATTGTGTACAGGCGCCTGAAAGTCCCCTGAGAAGCTGTTTGAATTTAGAGCTTGTTTGCGATTTGGTCACTTGGCTAAAAAACGCAAACAAGCTCTTAAACCCTACTCCAGACAGGTGGAGAGCTTTTAACAAAAAATGGTCTCTCTGGGGCGCATCTGTGAATTTGACACAAAACGTTTTTGAGCCGGCGAAGTTACGGGTTAGCAACTGTTTTGTAATAGTTCAACTTGTGGACGTGTTTGTAGAAACTGCGCTTTCCTGCATCAAAACCCTTTAGTACATTTGCCGTATCAGTTTTAAAGGAGGTAGAGAAGGGTGTTTTTTGAGGGAAAATTGACTTCTCTCAAAAACATACTCTGCTGAAAAGCTCCTGTCTATTTAGCCTAAACGCGAAAAATCAGCCTTTCCTATGAGACTTGTCCTCTACGTCGCACCAAATTACACCGAAACAGCCGTCCGGCTAATTGACAAACTGGCAGGCATCCCCAATATTCGCTTTGGCCTAATCAGCCAGGAGCCCATCGAGTGGATGCGGCAGGAAGTAAGAGCCAAGATACCTATTTTTGCCAGGGTGCATAATATCTTCGATGCCACGCAGGTTTGTGAAGCTGCCAAAGCTATATCGCAGCGGCACGGAACCATCCACCAGATTATTGGAGCCACTGAGCAGGTGCAACTTCCCGTCGCCCAAGTCAGAGATACCCTCAACATCCCCGGCATGAGCTATGACACTATGCTCAACTTCCGGGACAAATCCCGCATGAAAACCCTGCTGAGAGCCGCAGGGTTGCCCTGTGCCCGCCACGCTCTGGCAGCATCGCTGGACGAAGCATTGAAATTCATCGAAAACAACGGATTCCCCGTTGTGGTAAAGCCACCCGATGGTGCAGCTTCTCAATCCACCTTCAAGGTGTCCAACCTGTGGGAATTGAAGGCCGCCTTGTCCAGCATCCAGCCAAGTGCAAAAAATCCGGCGCTGCTGGAAGAATTTATCACGGGCGATGAGCATTCCTTCGATACCTTTACCCTTGACGGAAAGCCGCTGTTTCATTCACTCTCCCACTACTACCCCAATCCGCTGGAAGTCGTCAGAGAGCCTTGGATACAGTGGCAGGTGCTGATTCCCCGGGAAGTGGAAGCCCCCCAGTACGACGATATTCGGGAAACTGCATTCAAAGCACTCCAAACGCTGGGCATGCAGACGGGCATTACCCACATGGAGTGGTTCCGCCGCAAAGATGGCAGCATCGCTATTTCAGAAGTCGCAGCCCGGCCACCAGGAGCGCAGATAACCACGCTGATCTCGCGAGCCAATGACATTGACTGCATAACAGCCTGGGCCAGGCTGCTCATCTTCGGCGAGTTCGAGGTACCACAAAGAAAATACGCCGTTGGTGCCGCATACCTTCGGGGGCAGGGAAAGGGCAGAGTGGCAGCCGTTCATGGCCTGGAAGAAGTCAACCAAACAGTTGGCCACCTGATCACGGACGTGCGTATCCCCCAACCTGGCCAGGAAAAAGGGATGACTTACGAAGGGGAGGGCTTCATCATCCTGCGGCACCCCGAAACCGAGGTGGTACGGGAGGCTTTGTCAAAAGTGGTCTCCACCGTGCGGGTCCAATTGGCGTAGTTGAAAATCGAGCAGCGGCATTTCGCAAAGGATAAAAACCTGGACGAGGCCAGTTTTGCAGCCTTTCCCTGAGCAACCGCATTTTGATAGTTCCACCTCCTGAAGGCATCCAGAGGAAAACAAGCGCTTGAGGAATTCCACTTCTTGATGTTGAAGTCTCAGCAATAAAAAAACACAACCTGATAAAATCGCAACTACTCAGGAGAGTGTGGAAGGGGAAGAAAGAATTTCATTTTCACTTCTTCCTCCCACAACTCGGGTTGTTTTGGAGAAAAAATCGAAAATTTTTTCCCAAAAAACGCCCCCTGCTAAGTGGTTACATAAAATCATTACCATGCATGCCCATCCTGTTACCGTTCTCTGTCTGGCCGGCGATGTAAAAGGCCAGCGCTTTATGATTGAATGTAAAAATGAAGGCGCCAGAGTCTTTGTTCTCACCCGCCAAAGCCTGCAGAACGACCCCGACTGGCCCCGGGAAGCTGTTGACCAATTTTACTACATGCCAACACTCACCAACCGGGAACACGTTATCAACGCAGTGAGCTACCTGGCTCGCACGGAGTACATTGACCGCATCGTGCCCATGGACGACTTCGATGTCGAAACTGCCGCCTGGCTGCGTGAACACCTCCGCACCCCAGGCATGGGCGAAACGACGAGCAACTACTTCCGCGACAAACTCGCCATGCGCATGGCTACTGAGGAAAAAGGCATCCGCTGCCCGACCTTTGTCCCTATCTTTCACCGGGCAGAAATTCACGATTTCCTACAAAAGGTACCTGCCCCCTGGGTGCTCAAGCCCCGCTCACAGGGCGGTGCTGCCGGCATCAAAAAGTTCCACCAGGCCCAGGACGTCTGGGATCAGCTCGACAAACTCGGCGACCAGCAGTCGCACTACCTCCTGGAACAATTCATTCCCGGCGATATCTTTCACGTGGATGCCATCACCACCGAAGGGCAGGTGTGCTTCGAAGAAGTCAGTCGCTACGGGAAACCTCCGCTTGAAATCATCCAGGAAGGCGGCATTTTCATGACCAGCCTGCAAAACCGCAGCGGCGAAGATGCTGTCGAACTCAAAAAACTAGGCCGTAAAGTGATAAAATCCTTTGGTTTCAAACGCGGGGTAACGCACACCGAATTTATTAAAAGCAGAGCAGATGGCCAGTTTTACTTCCTCGAAACAGCAGCACGGGTGGGTGGTGCCTACATCGCCGAGATGATCGAAAAAGGCACAGGCATCAACCTTTGGGCAGAGTGGGCAAAAATTGAAATTGCCGGCGGAAAACGGCCCTACAAGTTGCCCGAACACCAGCAGGATTATGCGGGAATCGTCCTCTGCCTGGCAAAGCAGGAATGGCCTGACCTGTCTGCCTACAAGGATCCCGAAATTGTGTTTCGGGTGAATAAGCGAAACCACGCAGGGCTAATCCTGGCTTCCGCCGACTACGACCGCCTGCAGTGGCTGCTGAACGACTACAGCCGCCGCTTTTCCATTGACTTCCTGGCAGCAGCGCCGCAGTACGAAAAAATTGACCGCTAAGAGCTTGTTTGCGATTGGACTTCTTGGTCAAAATCGCAAACAAGTTCTAAAAATGAACGCCCCTATCAGGCTCCCGGATCCAGCCCGGTGCTGGTCACTCTCCACTGTCTGCTGGCAAGCCATATTTTTTTTGGAAAAGAGGAAGCGAGCCTTCCCCCAGCTGAAGGAGCAGAGGATTTTTTGCCGGGTCAAGCCAGGCCAGCAGGCCCAACAAATCTTCCTGTGCCATCGCTGTACAGCCCGAAGTAGGCACCTTATCTCCAGCCCAGACGTGCAGGAAAATGCAGGAGCCGCCTGCTGCCTGTGCTGGCGTGTTGTGTTGCACGAATACGCCCCAGTCGTACGGCGAGCCAACTTCCCACATTCGTTCACTGCTGACCCAATCCTTTTCAACAACCTGATTGTCAACAATCTGGTTGTAAAACTTTGACTTCGCATCGTCCACGCACTCCAGGGAATTCACCACCTGCACATATGGCATCTTCCAGGAAATTTCCTTCGCAGGCAAGTGCCCGAACGTCGTTCCGAAACGGAAAAGGCCCGCAGGCGATCTGCCGTCGCCTTCCCGCTTTTGCAAGCCGGGCTGCGGCTCGTGCAATCCCTGCCCCCAAGCAAGCCCGTTTCTGCCAAGTACGGCCACAATGTCGCCAGCCACCTGCTGCCAGCCGTCTTTTGTTTTGTTGAAATAACTAAGTCTGGCCTGGCTGCCACTGCCACCTACGACCAGGACGAGCTGCCTGCTCTTATTAAAAAAATCGGAATCATCCTGTAGCGCATCGTTTGAAAAACAAGCGACAAACAAAAGTGCGGCGAGGGCAGAAAAGAGAGGTATCTTTGAAAAGAGGGAGAAAAAAGTTGAGGATGGGGAGAGATGTTGCCTCTGCCCGGTATAGGAGCTCGCCCCATGCGGGGAGGCGTCGTTGGCCAGACCTTCTGTCGGCCTCTTCAGAATATCCTCCCTGTCTTTAAAGGAGCCAGCTTTTTGAAGCGCTCGAATTGTTTTTGTTTTGCATCCTGCAAAGTGAAAGGATGTAAAGAATACAGCTCCTTTAATTTTAGATTTTATTTTTGTCATGTACAAAGCTATCTTACGGACATCCAAAGGTGCCGCTCAAATGTGAAAGTTATTTCCAGTGCGTTTCTTTACCAACTTTGACACCCACTTTTTTGGACACCGTTGATAGAACGTAGGCATCGCCATTGGGGAGGAAGCCTCAAAAGTAGAAGGTGTTTTTCCAGCCACGGCATTTCGGAGTTCTCCACAGCTTAACACCTGCGTGAAAAACCGGCAGACCATCCTGGAAAATTGGCAATTGCTGAAAATTTCCTCAATCCATCGCTTTTCTGTTTCTTTGAATTTTGAAAAAAATCTGGTATCCTTTAGCAGGAGGTGTTTTTGGGAAAAAAATAGAAAATTTTCCCAAGAAACACCCCGAATTGAGGCTGTATCATAAGTCCAATGGCGGCTGGCAGCCGTCAGATAACCTTCCAGAGGGGGCGTTTTGACTTGTGAGACAGGCTCACTCTTCTAAGGAGTTGTTTGAATTTGGCTGCCGGAGAGAAAAAGACGACTTTTTAGCCCGGTAAGCTAAATTAAAACCGCTTCTTAGTAGTTACAAAAATCTTGACATGAAGAGATATAGCCTTCTCGCTTTCATCCTGCTGGGAATAAGCACACTGCATGCACAAACGGAGCCGGCAAAAAACTACGCCATCCAGCCTGTTCCGTTTACGGATGTAAAAATCACCGACAAGTTCTGGGCACCCCGCCTCGAAACGGTGCGCACCGTTACGCTGCCCTACACCTTTCAACAACTGGAAGAAACAGGACGGATCAAAAATTTTGAAATAGCAGGCGGAGAAAAGAAAGGTGCATTCTGCACCCACTATGTCTTTGACGATTCGGACGTTTACAAGATTATAGAAGGAGCTGCCTATTCGCTGCAGGTCCACCCCGACCCGAAGCTGGAAGCATACTTAGACGAGTTGATCGAAAAAATCGGTGCTGCACAGGAGCCTGATGGCTACCTCTACACCTGGCGCACTATTTATGAAAAAGAAAAAGAAACGGGATCAGTAAAAGCACCTGCTGAAGGGCAGTCTCACCGGGGCAGCGAAAACCGCTGGGAGCAGGAAGACCAGCACAGCCACGAACTGTACAACGTCGGGCACTTGTACGAAGCCGCTGTCGCTTATTTCCAGGCAACGGGCAAGCGCTCCCTGCTCGACATTGCGCTGAAAAACGCCGACCTCGTGGACCAGACTTTCGGCTGGGGAAAGCTCGAAAAAGCCCCCGGACACCAAGAAATTGAAATCGGCCTGGTAAAATTGTACCTCACCACCGGTGAAAGGCGCTACCTCGACCTGGCCAAGTTTTTCCTCGACGTCAGAGGCTACGGTGATTCCTACATGCAAAACCACCAGAAGGTGAAAGACCAAACAGAAATAACAGGCCATGCAGTCAGGGCCTGCTACATGTACGCTGCCATGACCGACGTCACAGCCCTCACCGGAGACATGGAATACACCAACGCACTGAACAGCATCTGGCATGACGTGGTCGGAAAAAAAATGTACCTCACCGGTGGCATCGGCTCTTCGGGTAGCAACGAAGGCTTCACCGAGCCTTACGACCTGCCGAATTACAGTGCCTACTGCGAAACCTGCGCCTCCATCGCCTTCGTGTTATGGAACCAGCGCATGTTCCAGTTGACAGGACATGCCAAATATATTGACGTGCTGGAGCGCACGCTTTACAATGCCCTCAACGCCGGGTTGTCGCTGTCGGGCGACCGCTTTTTTTACCCCAACCCCCTGGAAAGCCGAAAAAACGTGGAGCGCAGCCCCTGGTTTACCTGCGCCTGCTGCCCCTCGAATGTAGCCCGCTTCTTCCCTTCCCTCCCCGGCTACGTGTATGCCAAACTTGGCAATGAAGTTTATATCAACCTGTTCACCACCAGCGAAACCACCGTGCAAAACGTGAACAGCAGGCTGCAATTCGTGAACGTAAAAATTTCACAACAAACAGATTATCCCTGGGATGGGAAAATCCGCATCCTGGTAGAGCCTGAAAAGCCCAACACCTTCACCTTGAAAGTGCGCATCCCCGGCTGGGCACAGGGAGACGCCGTACCACTCAACCTCTACTCTTTTCACCGGCACCTCGATAATCAGGTGTTCTTAAAAGTTAATCAAAGGGCCATTCCCGTTGAGATTCGCAACGGGTACGCCGTGATTGAACGAAAATGGAAACCCGGCGACGAAGTAGAGCTGGCACTGCCCATGCCCGTACGCCACCTCGCTGCTAACGCAAAAGTAGAGGCCGACGCCAACCGCATGGCCCTGCAACGAGGCCCCATCGTCTATTGCCTGGAGGGAAAAGACCAGCCAGACGACCGGGTGCTCAACGTCCTCGTGAAAGAAGATGCGGAAATATCTACCCAGTTTGAACCCAATCTGCTCGGCGGCGTGCAAACCCTGAGCTTTGAGGGGGCTTTGGTAAAAAGCAAAACCGCTCCTGACCAGGGTCTGCTGTCAAAGATAAAACTCAAAGCCATCCCCTACTATGCCTGGGCAAATCGGGGCAAGGACAACATGCTCGTCTGGCTGCCCAACAGCCTACAGGCAGCCCGAGCTGTCACCCAGCCGAGCATCGCTGCTAAAAGCAAAATTTCCGCCTCGGAAGGAGCAAAAGGCGAGCTGGGCGCTGTCGCCGACCAGTACCTGCCGGAAAACTCCGACGATCACCAACATCCCTACGTCCACTGGTGGCCCCACAAAGGCACAACGGAATGGCTGCAATACAATTTTGAAAAAGAAGAACAGGTGGGTGCTGTGCGCATCTACTGGTTCGACGACGAAAACAGCCTGGGCGGTTGCCGCATCCCCAAGTCCTGGAAGCTGCTCTATATGGACAACGGGCACTGGTCGCCAGTGTACGGCTATAGCGGCTTTCCGGTCGTCAGGGACGGCTGGAGCGAGATGACTTTTGAGCCGGTAAAGACCACCGCCCTCCAGCTGGAGATCACCCTTCAGGACGGGTATTCCGCCGGCGTACACGAATGGGAGGTGAAGTAAAACGCCATGATCCGCCCACAGCTCCTTACCATCATCACCGTCTGCTACAACAGCGCCCATCTGCTCGAAGGAACTATCCGCAGCGTGTTAGCACAGACCTATCCGCACATTGAATACCTCGTGGTGGACGGCGCCTCTTCCGACTACACGGGGACTGTCGTCCGGCTCATGCAAAACCTGAACAGCCGCCTGCTCAATGCCAAAGTCTTTCGCTACCTCAGCGAGCCGGATGGCGGACTTTACGACGCCATGAACAAGGGGCTGCGCCTGGCCACAGGCGATTTCGTCTGGTTTCTCAATGCCGGTGACCAGCTCTTCGAAGCCCAAACTGTTGAAAAAATGATGTTGCAATGCAGCCCCGATACTGATGTGCTTTTCGGCGAAGTAATGCTGGTGAGCTACACCCGCCGGCACCTTGGCACCCGCAGCGCACTCACTACCCAAAAACTCCCCGGAAGCCTGTGCCCCGAAAGCCTCCGCCTCGGCATGACGGTCAGCCATCAGGCTTTTGTCCCCAGGAGGGCAATTGCTCCTTCCTTCATCGAACACAATCTCGCAGCCGACATTGACTGGGTAATTGAGATACTGAAAAAAAGCCGGAAAAACGTGCCCACGCAACTCATTTTGGCCGAGTATCTCACGGGGGGCCTTTCCAAACAAAAACACCGGCAGTCGCTGCGCGACCGCTACCTGGTTTTAAAAAAGCACTTCGGCTTCTGGCCTAATCTATGGGCACATGTGAGGATTTTTTGGCGAGCCTTTTGGTCGGAGGCGAAGTATTAACTAGCACGGAATGGCCTGGCGAGACAGCGCAGGCCGCAGCTGGCGGGGAGTTGCGCAGGGTCGCCCCCGAAGAACCGGCTCTTTCTCTCCCCTGTTTTCAGGTGCCCCTTTTTGCGTACAATTTTTTCAAAGAAGAAAAAGACCGGAATCGGGCAGCACCCCTTCTACCGATAATTGGAAAAAGCACAAGCCGCCCAATACCTACTATTAGAGCTTGTTTTAACTATATTTGCAGAACTTGCAATCGTGCTTTATCACTAAGAAGCTGTTTGGGATTTGTTCACCCGCCTCAAAATGGCTCTTTTTCGCCCCTTTCCATCTTTTTTTTAGCCAGGTAGTCTCACTATTCTCCTTCAAAAAGATGAAAGATGGACAAAAAACTTCATATTTTTTGCGCAGGGATCCAATCCAAAACGAGTTTTAAACCACCTCTGGTCTGCAGGAGAACAGAGAAAAGTTTCATTTTTTCCCTCCTCTTAAGCTCTCCAGAGAGTAGTAAGGAACGTGTCGGAAATAATTTATCCTGAATCCGTGAAGGGTCTTTGTATGTCATTGACAATTCATTCATAGTAAAAAAGAAAGAAGCTGCTTTTTTTACAACGAATTGATTTATAGCGACTTGTAAAAATCCTTTTTGGGTTCAGGATTTATGTATTTGGGCGTCACTTTTGGGCACTGGCTGTGTTGGCGAAATGGTTGTGATGCTAAGAAGCTATCTCACGACCTCTCAGGCCCTGAGTTTCTCCATGCTGAAATACCTGACTTATTTGGGGCATATTCCATAAAAATACAAATCATGAAGATCAATAGTCAGACTAAAATCTCTGCCATCATCAAACACAACGAGGCAGCTATTGAGGCCATCGCCTCCATCAATCCACACCTAACCAAGCTGCGCAACCCCATCTTGCGCCGCGTGCTGGCACCTCGGGTGACGATACAGGACGCTGCCCGCATCGGCAAGAGCGACGTGAACACCATGCTGCAAAAACTCGCTTCCATCGGCTTTGAGGTGGAAATGGACACTGCAGCGGCTGCTCAGCCTGCGGCTCCCGCTGCTGACGACATGCCCGCCCCCATCCGGGAGGCTCTGAATGCCGACAAAGTGCAGCAGCTCGATGTACGCCCCATCCTCGCAGCCGGCACAGATCCGTTTCAAAAGATCATGGCCTCGCTGAAAGAAGTGCCGGAAGGCTATGCGCTCGAAGTGATCAACACTTTTGAACCGACGCCCCTAATCAAAATTTTGGAGAAAAAAGGCTACCTGAGCGCCGTAAAAAACGAAGACGAAGCTGTCCTCACTTATTTTTATAAAAACACAGGGGTGCTGGACAACGGAGCACCGGCGATCACACTCACCCGCGTCACGCTCGCAGAACTCGAACAGGAGCGAGAAAAATATGCTGGAAAATACACCGAGGTAGATGTGCGGGATCTGGAAATGCCACTGCCCCTGGTCACCATCTTAGGTGAGCTGGAGGACTTGCCCGAAGGCCACGCCCTTTTCGTTCATCACAAAAAAATACCACAATACCTGCTGCCCGAACTGGAAGAACGCCACTTCAAAACCTGGGCGGCTGAATTGGGAGAAGGCAACGTCAAACTACTCATCCATCGCTGATTATGCAACCGGTAGCAAGTCAAAATGCCCCGGCTCCCGTAGTGGTGCTTCCACATTTCGTCACCGGAGGTCTCGCCTGGCTGACAGGCATCGCCTTGGTGGTACTTTTTCCCGAAGCACTCGCACAGCACTTTTTCAACCCGAAGTTGCTGGCCATTACGCACCTGTTCGTTTTTGGCTGGGGTGTGATGATCATCTATGGGGCCTTGTACCAGTTCATCCCCGTCATCCTGGAAACCAAGCTCTTCAGCGAGCGGCTGGCGCTCCTGTCGTATGGGCTGCTGGTAACCGGTGGGGCTATCCTGATTACGTCCTTCTGGCATTTCCGTTTCGATGGTCTTATGCACGCTGCAGCCCTGCTGATCCTGCTGTCGGTGTTGTTCTTTGGAATCAACATTTTTCAGACAGCCCAGCGCTCGAAAGTCAAAGCCATAGAGCGGGACTTTATCCTCACTTCGGTGTTGTGGCTGATTGTCACGGTGATTCTGGGCTTCACCCTGGCGCTCAATCTGACAAAGGGGTTTCTGACCCTCTCCCATGTTGAGTGGTTGAAAATACACGCACACACGGGGCTGGTGGGCTGGTTTCTCCAGCTCGTCATCGGAGTGGGCAGCCGCCTCATGCCAATGTTTCTGGTGGCGCACGGCATGAACAAAAAGAAACTCGAAGCAGCCTGGTATCTCATCAACGGGGGGTTGCTGACAGGCCTTACAGGCGTCTTTTTCCAAAATCACTGGGTGGAAGTGGGAGGCGTTGCGGTCGTAGCCGCAGGGGTGTGTTTCTTTTTCTCCTTCCTCGTGGAGACTTATCAAAAGCGGGGAAAAAAAGAGTTGGACACGGGCATGAAGCAATCGGCCATTTCTTTCGGCCTACTGGCCGTGACAGGCTTGCTGCTGATTGCCTCGCTGATATGGTGGAAGGCGCCCGAAGCAGTGGCGATGCCCTTGGCCGTAGCCTATGGCGTCGCCTGGCTGGGGGGCTTTATCACCTCGCTGATCCTGGGCCAGACTTTCAAGACGCTGCCTTTTATTATCTGGCTGAAGGTTTACCGCAAGCGAATCGGCAAGGGCAAAACGCCTCTACCCCGCGACCTGTACTCCGAAAAACTGGCCGTTATCCAGTTGTGGGTCTATGCTGCGGGAATTGCCATCTTGCTGGCCGGCACCCTACTCGCCCTCGCACCGGTGATTCGCACGGGTGCGGTGCTACTCCTGCTGGCTGCTATTTTATACAATTATAATGTGCTGAAAATCGTGCTTCACAGGCCACCTCCAATGGGAAGCACCGGAAGAAAGGGATAGGGACAATTGAATAATGCAGGAACGCGCCGGAAATACCGTATTTGGGCGGCGTCTTTCAGGCGCCGGCTGTATTGGCGAAGTAGTTGTGCTGCTAAAAGTCTGGCATCTGCTTCACCACCTTGCCGGCACTTAAGAGCTTGTTTGCGATTTGGCCACTGGGCTAAAACCCCACCATGCTCTAAGTCCAGGCACGTTCCAAAACACTAAAAAAATGGAACAGGAAGTAGAAAATATCCGCACTTATCTGAAGGAAGTCATTGACCCTGAGCTGGGCATCAACATCGTTGATCTGGGGCTGGTGTACGACATCAAGTTTGACCCCGAGGCGAAGAGAATCATGATCAACCTGACGCTGAGCACCACCGCCTGCCCGTTGGGTGATGTCATCATGGAACACGTCAACGTCGTATTGTCGGAAAACTACCCCGATTACGACTTGCACCTCAGCTTAGTTTGGGAGCCTCGCTGGAACAGAAGCATGATTTCCGCTGATGGCCTCGCCGAATTGGGCTGGTAGCACCTGCGCCTGAAAGAGAGCAGCGTCACTGCCGGATGACCTCCAATTGTTCACAGGCCTCTGCTTGCCGAAAGGCTGTTGCGCCGAAGAGGAAAACTACGGGCAAGCCATCGGAATTGCCGGGAAGGGAAGGCTGAGTCATATCTGCTGGCTTCCGGGGCTGCCGGAAAGGCAGCAGCACAGGGAGAGAAAGCCCTCTTTCTCAAAATCCCAAAAGGCAGGGGTGCCAGATGGAGATGGCAGGTTTTACTCGAAACAAGCTCTAACCGGCGAAACACAGCGAAAGGAGAAGCAAATAACAGAAATACCGGAGAGTTGCAGGCAAAATTTTTAGGAACGTGCCGGAAATAAGTTGGGTATTTCGGCGAGTGTATTTTGGGGACTGGCAAGGCAGTGAAATAGGCGCATAGCCTTAGCTACGTAACTATTTCACTAACACAGCCAGCGCCCAAAAGACGCCGCC
>WBZO01000751.1_pt1 | contig 61342 bp, 42 predicted proteins | sample 5204261 | NCBI WGS metagenome assembly WBZO01 (sample SAMN12412400, study PRJNA552823) | activated sludge metagenome | isolation source: activated sludge from anammox sidestream of wastewater treatment plant... | place: USA: North Carolina | collected 2017-09
TATCATCATTTAGGCCTTAAACTCAATCTGTGTACGGTTTTTAGGAGTTATTTTAGGCATACACAAAGATATTGTATATTTCAGTTTTTATTTGTATTTTTATTTCAAAAAAATAAACAGCTTGTGTAAATTACTACGAGTTTTTTCACAGGCTGACGTTGTGCCTCATTGTAAAAAGCCGACCGCACATTCAATCACATTTGGTTTTTGCCGAGACACAAACCCCAAACAAAAACCAAAAGAGCTTGAATTTTGCCAACGCTCAATATAAACGACCGGCTGACTTGAGACGCTGAGAAATACGTTCTTTGAAATCCTGTGGAGAAATTACTTTGACTTGTTCTCCGAATGACAGAACCAAACGTTCTAATTCAAAATTTGGAATGACTTTGATTTTGACTTCAAGACCAGTTGGGTCGTTCTTGTGCTTCTGACTTGGATGAATAGGCTTTGTAATGACATAAGGAGAAACTTCAGGAGAAAATTTCAAGACGATTTCTTGTAAGTAACCACTTTCAGGGCGGGTAACACCAACTAAATCGAAAAAGTACTCTTCCCAATCCGTTTCTGACGACTGGTATCTTATTGCTGTTTCTGACAACGACTCAATTCTATCTATAGCAAGATTCCAATTAGGTACTTGATTATCAGAATTCAGCCCAAATACAAACCACCGATTATTGTACTGCTTCAAGTAGTATGGATGAAAAGTAATCTCGTAAGGTTCAGAACTTTTAAAGTCCTTGTATTTGATAATTAAAACCCGTTCATTAATTATGGCATTGAACAGTGGAGTTAGAAAATGAAGCCCTTTAAGGTCAATATTACTCTCAAATCTGATAACCTCATTTTTACGTTCAATTAAACCAAATTTGGATTCGAGCATTGGAATCATTTCATTGACCCACTCAAACTGAGGTGTACCGGAGAAACGAGAGAAAATTTGAAGGGCTGACTTTATTTGTTCGGCTTCCGAATCATTTAAAGGTTGGTTGTTAATAGAGAAAGATAAATCTTCATATCTGTAGTAAACTTTCCGACCATAACGTATTCTAACGAGAGGAACAGACCAACCTGCTTCACTTTCCATGAAATTAATGTCATCAAACAATTGCCGTCTTTGTATTCCATCGCTTTTGGGGTCAAAATCTGTTAATGCATTGTTGCATTCTTCGAGAAGGTCTTCCCAAAAATACATCCTTCCCGAATTGCGGAAACAACGATCTAAAGCTTGATAGCGAATAAGAGCATTTTTAGTGATGGACATATCTTTTTAACTTTTAGTGCAGATTTAACACACAACACAAAGATACTTTTATTCCCAAAATGAACAATGAAAAGAATAAAGTTTCAAAATTCATTTTCAAGAATATTTTTATCTGTATCTTTATCGTGCAGATAGAATGCACTAAAGCATTATAGCTTTGCATCAGTTCTTTGAAACACTTGCCACAAGATATTGATTCGTGGGTGCTGGAAGTAGTTGGGAAACCAATGAAACAATGATCGGCATCTTCTCCCGACCTCTGGTTGGGATGAATGTCACTGAGACATTTTTACCAGCTACTATTGATTTCAACGTCAATAATATAATGTTGTTATTAATGTAATTATTAGTGAAGAATAGGTATTGAATTTAGCTATAGCTGAAACATTCATACAAAAAGAGTATCAGGCAAGTGTTTTCAAAGTTCTTCAAAACTTTAGACATGAAAATTGAACAAGCACATATCGACCAAATACGGAAGCAATTTGCAGAACTGCAAAGCAAGGATGACTTAGTTAAACTTTTAAGTGACGCTAAGAATATGCTTTATAGCGAGGAATGTAAGCCGATTCAATTGAAGTCATTGACTTATTACGCAAACCCAGTTCTTTGCAAGAAGCGTTATCAGACTTTTATCATCAAGAAAAAATCTGGGGCAGACAGAATAATCCATGCGCCCGCAGAAGGGTTAACATCCATTCTGCGTGCGTTAAATTTTGTATTACAATGCATGTATGTACCGCATAAAGCAGTTACAGGTTTTGTTTTAGAAAAGTCTATCGTTGACAATGCCAAAAAGCATGTAGGTCATCATTATGTACTCAACATAGACTTGAAAGACTTCTTTCATTCATTCGATCGGAACAGAGTGAAGATGGGTTTCATGTTTGAACCTTTTAACCTAAACGGTGACAAAGAACCCTTGGCGTTTTTATTGGCAAGTCTTTGCACCCATCCTTTTGAAATTGATGGAGAAGTAAAAACCGTGCTTCCACAAGGCAGCCCGACCTCCCCTACTATAACCAATATTCTTTGCAAGAAGTTGGACCGAAGACTTACCGGGCTTGCTAACCGATTTGGTGTAACCTATACAAGATATGCTGACGATATTACATTTTCTTCACCTCATAACATCTATAATGATGAAGCGTTTAATAAGGAGCTAAAGCGAATTATTGAAGAAGATCAGAAATTGGTAGTTAATCCCAAGAAAACTCGCTTACAAAAAACAGGATACCGACAAGAGGTAACAGGATTAATAGTGAACGACAAGGTAAATGTACGCAGGAGATATGTTAAGCAAATCCGTATGTGGCTATACTATTGGGAAAAGTACGGCTATGCAAAAGCGGAACAAATTTTTAAAAGAGATTACGTTGCAGACAAAGGTCATGTGAAGAACATAAATGTGCATTTGGTGAATGTGTTGGATGGGAAATTGGAGTTTTTGAAAATGGTGAAAGGGACAAAGGATGAAACCTATAAAAAACTTAAAGAAAGATATGAGAACTTGGCTGAGGAAATAAATCCCATTTCACAATTATTAAATGTTTGGGAAAAGGAAGGAATCGAAAAAGCGATGGAGGTATATTATGATAAAGAAGAAAATTCTAATATTTTAATTGAGGATTTATTCTAAATACTTATAGTATGGCAAAAGATAAATACGATTTTATTTTAGAGCTGATAGAAAACAAGAAACTAAACCCATCTCAAAAAGAAAGGGTTTTAAAGCTTTCTGCAGAAGAGATGAAGAAGGAAGGATTTGCCTTTGATGAAAGATTGGTGAGGATTGAAGAAATATTGTTGAAAAAAGATAATGAAGAAAACCAAAAAAAATATAAGGCAATTCATAATCCTACAAAGATCACTAAATATCTGAAAAAATTTAAAGAGAACTCAGCATTAAAATTTACAACTCACAATTGGGATGAAAAAAAATATACTACAATTCAAGATTTTATTAATGAATTGAACGAAGATAAAAGCTATGTGGACTTATTTAATTCTAACCGTGGCCTATACAATTTAATCCAATACTTCATTTATAAACCGAACCAAAAATTGAATGAACAAGGAATCCCTAAGTACGGATGGCCTAATTTTCCTGAAATAAAAATTGGCTGGCAATTCCCAGATAATTTATTAATAGATTGGTGTAAAAAGAATTTTGATAGTCAGGAGAACATAAAATACCCATTTGAATATCCCTTACCAAAAGATTTTAGACCCAAAAAACCTATAAATGGTAAGATGATTACCACATTTGAAAATATTGTGGATGTATTTAAAACTGAGATTCAATTTAGAGATAATTACTTATTTAATGAATTGAAAAAACGTAGTGAGAGGATGAATGATTTTACTTTCAATGGTATTGCAGAGTTTGAAAACTTAGATTTTTACACCTACACATCAGGAGCGCTTTCCGCAATTGATACGATGTTAAGCGAAATTAAGAAAAATGAAACAGCAAAAGAGATACATTTTAATTATAAAATTGAAGGGGAACAACTAATAATAGATATTACACAGATCAATTCATTTGCTCACAGAAAATTGAATAAGGACAATTTATTACAATTTCTTGGAGGCGGGTTAAATTCTATGGCTGCTGATCTAATAAGTTTGTGTGACTTTTCCGTGATCAGCAAATTCAAAGATATCAACAATAACGAATTAAATGTTGAATTGAATATTTTACATAATGAAACAGAGGCTGTTTGGGAAGGTAAGGAATTCAAACTTATAACTCAACCTATTCTTAAAGAAACAACAGAAGTCATAAATGGCTTTACTTACAGATTAAAATTTACAATATGAAAATATTATTTTTAGAAGACCGTCCAAGTCGACAAATGCAATTTTTCCCAAACAAAGAAAAGGATGTCGAAAAACTAAAATCGATGTCAGAATTATTTTTACCAGAAGCATATAAATGCAAAGAAATCATAGACCAAATCAATAATAAGTCTTATCCATTCGAATTGAGTTTGAAGTTGATAATCGCTCATAAATCGGCATTAACAACTCAGGGGTTGGCTTATTTAAATGAAATATGCAAGGAAAAAGGAATTAAGCTAATTTGTTTTAGTGGAGGTACAAGTCAAGTAATTTTCAATAAGGATGATTTTGAATTTTTAAATATAAATTCTTCTGATTTTTATTCTGAACGATTAATTCCTTTTTTAGAAAAAGTCGTACAAAATGATGAAAATAATTTATTGGAAATTGTCAATTCACAATGGGAATTATCTTATATGTTATTGGCAAGACAAATTATAGCAAGCATTGAGATAGAAAAAGATGAAAATAGTAAATATCGTTTAAAAAGGAAGCTGGAACAGATAAAAATGATGATAAATATATATGATGAAGATTTGTTAAGTAAAGAAATTTCTAAAAAACTTCTAACGATATGAAGACATTATTAATATACAATGAAAACGTTGCTACTTCATTAGCAACAGAGTTTGAAGGAGAGACTTATCTATTTCAAATCGGTAAGGCAGAATTACTTAACCCCAATTTCACGATTGATGCTAAAATCCACTCTATTTTAATAAGTGAAATTGAGAAGGAAAAATATGATGCTATTTTTATACCTTTCTCTTTATCAGAAGATAATTACATCGAGTTTATAGGATTGCGTTTTGCCTTTCATATCCGTCTCACGAAAGAATTCGGAAATATTCAAACTCCAATTATTTTTTATGGTTCTGAAAATGCGACAGAAGTTAATAAACTATCTGAGCTTGGTTCTATTTTGTTTTCAAAAAATGTTTATACAACAGATAAAATTTCGGTAGAGCAATTTAATAAACAATCAAAATGGATTCAAGAAAATTACAAGGAAATGAACGAAGAAAATTTTCTTAAAAGCTTTGTATCAATGAATTTAATAAAACCTTCGGGTAATTATGCTACGCATCATTCAATTACTAATGAATGGAGTATCTATCGTTGGGCAAAAACTTTAAAATTGGAAAATGGCTCCATTAAAAAAATACAAAATATCATTGAAAGCAATCTGTATTTCAAATATTTAAAAGCTAAATACCCAATTGGTGAATCGTTTGATAGTAACGATAAATGCGCTTTGCAGGATGGTACAGTATTGTATATTGATGATGAATTAGAAAAGGGCTGGAATGTAATATTAAAGAAAATACGTAACCCAAAAACAGTTGAATTTTTAGGCTCTGATTTCAAGAATCTAACTGCCGATAAAATTATTGAGACAACCATTGAATATATAAAAGCCAACAATCCCGATGTTGTTCTACTTGATTTTCGCTTGCATGATAATGACTTTGAAACAACCAATCCCCAAAATGTAACTGGCTATAAAATTCTGGAATGGATTAAAAAAGAATACAATCAAGGTATTCAGGTAATCATTTTATCAGCAACAAACAAAATTTGGAATCTACTTGATTTGCAACAAATAGGAGCAGATGGCTTTATTCTTAAGGAATCACCAGAATTAAGTGTTGAAGCTGATTTTAGTATAAATGCTCTAAATAAGCTATATTCAGAAATAGAAAATGCACTACCCAAAGCAAAGTTTCTTAAAAGCGTGGTTTCTAAAATGAAAGAAATAAAAACGATGCTTGGAATAAACTTAGAAGGGAAAAATTTAACGGATTTTCAAAAATCAACTCACGTTAATTTTGATATAGCATTTAAGTTGTTGAATGATTCTTTTATAACCATAGATAGAGAAAAAAGCAACAAAAAATACATTAATCATGCTTATTTACCGTTATTCCTAATAATTGAAAATTGGTTGAATCAAGACTCTGTTTTTATTGAAAAGGACGGTAATCTGTATGTTATCAACGGAGAGAACCGATATTTGGTTCGTAAACCAACAGGAGAAGATAAGGAATATGAGTACGCAATTAAAAGGAATGACAATAACAAGTTGTACGAAATAGGGCAAGAAACAAAAAAACAAGTAAAACCTTTTGAGGACATTATGTTTAAAATGTCGACAGTTTTATTGTTCAAATTTGGTGTAAAAAGCCTAAAAGGACATGTTTGGCATAAAATAAATGGCGTTAGGAATCATAAAATTGGACATGTTCATGGCAATGATTTTGTAGAACAGAAAGAAATTAATCAAATTTTGGACTTTATGTTGTTTATTTTCAAAACATCAAATTTTACAGAAACTGATATGTCTGAAAAGGCACTGAAAGAAGAAACCATAGAAGAAAAACTAAAATTATTACAATTAAAATTTTCATCAAACAATGATTAATGCACTTCCACTGCACACCTCCATCCTAATTTTGCATTAACAAAAACGAAACTATGAGCATTTTTAATCACTTTCTGCACATTTCCCTCACTGATGACCAACGCAATGCGTTGGAAAAGCTGCATGCTTTTTTGGAAAGTGACGAACGGGTGTTTATCCTTCAAGGATATGCAGGAAGTGGTAAAACGACCTTGCTTAAAGGTTTTGTAGAATATCTTCAATTTTTAGAGAAGAAATACCAATTGATGGCACCAACAGGCAGAGCGGCAAAAGTCATCAATCAAAAAACTGGCTTTGAATCCACAACCATCCACAAAGGTATTTACAGTTTTGAAGAATTGCAGGAAATCAAACAAAGTGAAGATGAAAATGATGTTTCGTTTCTGTACCAGTACAAAATCAGAAACAATCCGGAAGTTCATGATTCAGTATTGATAGTGGATGAAGCATCAATGGTTAGCGATATTTTGAGCGAAGGCGAGTTTTTCCGCTTTGGTAGCGGTCATTTGTTGCGAGACCTTGTAACTTATGGAAGAATTCAAGAAGCTACCACAACCAGCAAAATCATCTTTATTGGTGACCCTGCACAGTTGCCACCAATCAGAATGAACTTCTCCCCTGCACTTGATTCAATTTATCTAAGTGAGACTTACAAGGTTTCTGTTTCGCAAGCGGAAATGAAGGAAGTGAAACGTCAGGATGCCAATAATGGTATTTTGATTTCAGCGACTAAAATCAGGCAGTGCCTTACTTCTGGCTACTTCAATGATTTTGATTTGAGAGAAAATAATCGGGACATTTTCAATCCTGCATATCAGGATTATTTAGAAACCTATAAGGCACAGCAAGACCAAAAAATCATCATCTGCTACAAAAACAAAACAGCACTTGATTTGAACCGAGCTATTCGGAGAGACAAATTTGGAGATGATTTACCCATTCAGCCATCCGATACCGTTATCATTGGTGGAAACAATTACCGTTTAGGAATAATGAACGGTGAATTTGCGGTTGTTTCAGAAGCAAGTTTAGATGTGAGAAGTGAAGAAATTCGTTTCAAAACAAAAGGAGGAAAGACTGAAAGTATTAGACTAACATGGAGAGGTATTAGTCTCATATTGCCGGATGAAAATAATCAACCGAAAACTGTTAACGGCTATATATTGGAAAACTATTTGTATGGAGATAATTATCTAAAACCCGAAGAGCAAAGAGCCCTTTATGTAGATTTCAAAAACAGGCATCCAAAGCTTAAAAAAGGTACAGAAGAGTTTAAAGAAGCAATATATAATGATAAATTTTTTAACTGCATTCAACTCAAATTTGGTTATGCTGTAACCTGCCACAAGGCTCAGGGTGGTGAATGGGCAAATGCTTTTGTTTTTTGGGATAAAGGAACTCAAGCCAATTTCAACTTTTATGAATCAAAACATAACCGCACAGGCAAAACCAATTCAGAATTTTATCGCTGGGCTTATACTGCAGTTACCCGAGCATCAGAGAAACTTTTTTGTATCAATCCTCCCCGTTTTTCATCATTTTCTGGAATGACTTTTATTGATGTAAAAGTTCAAAAAGCATTTAATGAATTAACCGGACAAAAACATCCTGAAGTAGAAATTACTATTAATGAAATTTTACCGGAATTAGAAAAGTTTGGTTTGACTGATGTTCCATTAACTTTTCAAGATCATTTCATACACAGATGGTATCATTTGAAGAAACATCACATCGAAATTGTTGGTTGGGAAAAGAAGGGCTATGAAATATGGTATAAATTCAATAGAGAAAATGATACAGCAGGTATTAAATACTCAATAAATGGAAAAAATCAATTTAATTCTACTTACCAGATCAACTTACCAAAGTTAACAAACTCGATTGAATTCTTTGAAACTATAACCAAAGTACTAGAAAATGCAAGCCGAATTGTTGTCAGTAGAAATAGTGTAGAGAGTATTATAAAGCAAATTGAGTTTGATATTACAATTGAAGAAGAAAAACCATTTTTGAAAACCCTTTTCGATTTTATTTGTCAGGGGTTATCAGAGGGTGAAATTATAAGCAATATTCAACATCTTCATTATAAAGAAAGATATACTATTGAATATAATACAAATTCTTGTGTTATTGACTTTGAATATGATAAGGCAGGCTTCTTTGGCAGAGTTTTACCATTGATAAATAAGTGCAATAGTCCTGAATTACTTGCCAAAATTAAAACTATTATAAACAACCTTAATGAAGTTGATTATGTCATTTAAAGAAATCAAAGAACTACGGCAAGCGGGAAAGCTTGATGAAGCTTTGCAAATGGCACATCAAGCTTTGGAAGCAGAGCCAGACAATATTTGGAATAAGCGGGCTGCTGCATGGGTGTATTATGACCATCTCAAAAAAAACGCTCAACCTGATTCGTTTGAAGCATTCAAGGAGAATCTCATCAAGATTAAAGAATTGCAATTGCCTGAAGATGAGAAAATGGTGTTTGACAATTGTGCCTGGCAAATCGGCAGTTTAGTTTTTGCATTACAGAAAACAGAGCATGTTGAATATGTCAAAATCAATGAGTTATTTGAAATTATCAAGGACTTTCATTTCACCAAGCCCTCTGAAGCATATTCCTTTATTTACAAAGCTTTTCACAAAGGCTATCAAAACTGGTCAAACTATCTAACTTTTGCCGATTGGTGGAATTTTGATAACCTCCGTTCAGAAGACTATTTGAAAGAGGAATTCAATGGCAAAAAGATGATGTCTATTGCTGAACAGGCTTACATTGCTTATTCCAAGAAACTTTTGGAAGGAGAACCTTTAGATGCTTTTGGACAGCAAAGAGTAGTTGACAAGGAGAAGATCCAATCATTCTTACCAAAACTTGATTCTTTAATAGATAAACATCCTGACTATCAATATCCGCCCTATTTCAAGGCAAAGATCCTTTTGGCATCAGGTAGTGATGAAAATGTTCTATCTGCATTTATACCTTTTGCCAAGCAAAAAAGAAATGACTTTTGGGTGTGGGAACTGATGGCAGAAATATTTTCAGAGGACAAAGAAATTCAGTTTGCGTGCTATTGCAAAGCCTTGAGCCTTAAAACTCCCGAAGACTTTTTAGTTAAGTTAAGACAGACTTTTTCTGAAATGCTCATTGAAAAGAGAATGTACAATGAAGCCAAAACCGAAATAAAAAGTTATAGCAACAAGAGAGAAACACGAATGGAAGTTGCCGAACCAAATAGTGCAATGGACAGAACAAGAGTGGTATAAATCTGCCACATCAAAAAAGGACAACTTAGATTTGTATTCAAGTCACATCAAGCAAGCTGAAGAAATATTGTTTCAGGACATACCCGAAGAAATAATTGCAGTTGAGTTTGTGAACGAAAACAAGAGTATGCTGAATTTTGTGAAGGATAGGCGGAAATTTGGATTCTTCAATTACTCCGGCAATTTGACGAAACCAAAAATTGGCGACCTTTTAAAAGTACGTTTTAATGGAGACGGACAAGACGGTTTTTACAAAATTCTGACTGCAAAGAAAGCCGACTCAAATACGGCATCAGACGCAATAAAGGATTTTAAAGGAACAATAAAGGTAATTTCTCCACAGAACTTTGGTTTTATAGAGGGCATCTTTATTGAACCCAAAATTATAGAAGAAAGCAAGCTAACTGACGGTCAAGCGGTAAAAGGAAGAGCAATACTATCATTCAATAAAAAGAAAAATGAATGGGGATGGGAAGCAATAGAAATCAAATAGCCAAGGCTCACATGTAAGCTTCCCCGAAATTGGGCCAAATAAAAATAGAATTCGACTACTCCTTTTTAGGAATTAGCAGAGCGTTAAAGGGGCGATGAATTCAGATTTCTAATTTTTCCACCGGAACGAATTGATTAAATAATCAATATCGTAATTCATATACTTAAGTACCGGAGCAATTGAGTCGGCATTAGGAGCAGCGTTAAAATATAAGGCTCCTCGTACAAAATGGTGAACACTATCGGTTAAATAAAACTGGGTCTGAGATGCGCTGTTCCCACTCAGTAAATATATTAAACCATACATATTGTTTTCTTTACGTTTTATTAAAAACTCTTCAATACCATCGGCCATGGCAGTATGTTTGTAGGCCAAAGTTCGCGAATCGTTTAGTTGTTTTTCTAAATCTTGCTTGTTTGTTAGGGCATTGTAGCTAAAATGAATGGTAGCCTTATATTTTGGATAATAAATATTAAACCAGCACAGATGTTCGGGGTTTTGGCTGTATGGTTTAATAATAGCATGGGTAGAGTATTCAAACTCAAAAGGACAATCAGGCTTAAATAATTGGTATGCAGGTGCAGGCAAATCTATACGGTAATAGCCTTTAGGTTTTGGCGTAAATTCATTATCGCACGAAGAAAAAAGCAATAACAAAGCAAATGGAAGCACCAAAATAATAGATGGGATAATATGACCTCTTGGTGTTTTTTCTTCATCAGGCTTATCAATAATAGTCATTTTTACTCTTTTTATTCTTCTCTTATCAACCGACTCAATACTAAAAATATAATTTGCAAAGGTAATTTTCTCGTTTTTAAGCGGTATTTTTCCGCTAAGCTCCAGAATAAAGCCCGCTAATGTGTCCGACTCGCCTCTTTTTTCCTCAAATTCCTGACCATTAATATTAAGCACTTTATATAAATCGTTCAGCAAAATCTTGGCTTCAAAAACATAATTAAGGTCATCTAACTTTGAATAAACCAGTTCTTCTTCATCAAACTCGTCATTTATTTCGCCAACTACTTCTTCAATAATATCTTCAAGAGTAACAATACCGTTTGTTCCGCCATACTCATCAACAACAATGGCCAAATGTATTTTTTTGTTTTGAAACTCTTTCATAAGGTCATCAATTTTTTTGCTTTCGGGCACAAAAAATGGCGCCCTGATAAGTGACTGCCATGAGAAGGAAGCATCTTTATCAAGATAAGCAATTAAATCTTTAATAAACAATATACCTTCAATATTATCAATTGATTCTTTATAAATGGGAACTCTTGAAAAACCATTCTTTATAACTAATTCAATAATTTCATTAAAGGGGGTATTATACTCAAAGGCCACTAAATCAAGTCGAGGGGTCATAATTTGGCTAACTTCTATGTTTCCAAATTCAACAATACCTTGCAATATTTTTTTCTCCTCATCAGGAGGCTGTTCTCCGGTAGTTAGTTCAAGCGCTTGCGATAGCTGATCTACAGATAAATCGGGTGCTTTTTGTTTAATTTTAGTATCAAAGCCTTTTGAAATTTGTACCAAAACATACACAAAAGGATATAATATTTTTTGAACAACCAAAAAAATATGTCCGTACTTGAGAGCTAAATGGCGTGGGTTTTTTGAGGCATATATTTTAGGAATTACCTCGCCCACCAATAAAATTATAAAGGTAACTACTACCACTTCTACTATAAATACCAATAGACCGTTCCCTTCAAAGTCAAACAAGCTATCAAAGAGCATTTCAGATAAAATAACCACTCCAATATTGACCAAATTATGGCTCATTACAATAGTGGCAATAAGGCTTGCCGAATTATTGGTTAGACTTAATAATTTTTGAGCTTTATAGCTGGAGTCTTGTTTAATAATTTCAAAGTCGGAAGGGCTTAAAGAAAAGAATGATACTTCTGCTAAGGCTATCAGGGATGAACAAATAAGCAAAGCTAATATGATAGAAAGCTCTATAGCAGATTGAGAGCCAAAGCCATTAAAAATAAAACCTAAAACTGCGCCCGGGGCGCTACTGACCGAACCGTCCAAATCAGATAAATTTAATTACGTACAAGTTATCTAACAGATTATATATTGTCTGCATGAAGACCTTCTGTCTCGCCAGCATTTTTATCTGTTGAAGAATCAGTATTAGAAGCAAGTTTATTACGGGTTAAAAGGTTTATACTATCACCTTTTATTTCGGTAATATATCTTTTAACTTTTTCTTTATCTTCCGTTACTCTTGTTCTAAGCTTGCCTTCAATAAACACGGCATCTCCTTTCTTTAAATATTTTTCGGCAAACTCGGCTAACCAGCCCCAAACTACAATGTTATGCCATTCGGTTTGTTCTTGCCTGTTGCCGTTTTTATCTTTATATATTTCAGTAGTAGCCAATGGAAAAGAAGCCACTACAGAGCCGCTGTCAATATGTCTAACTTCGGGGTCTTTACCTAAATTCCCCATCAGTAATACTTTATTTATTCCGGGTATCGCCATTATAAATATTATTTTTTAATATCAATAACTGTAAATTCTGTTCTTCTGTTGGCCTGATATTCTTCATCGGTACAAGGCACCCCATCTACACATTTATTTACCGGCTTGCTTTCACCATAACCCTTAGTTTTAATTCTATTGGCTTTAATACCTTTTGAAACTAGGAACTTCTTAGCGCTTTGTGCTCTACGGAAAGATAAATTCTGGTTGTACTCATCGGTTCCACGGCAGTCAGTATGAGAACTTAATTCAATAGTAATATTAGGATTATCTTTTAGTTTTTTAGCTAATTTAGATAAAGGCTCAATCGCATCAGGGCGAATTTCCCATTTGTCAAAATCGTAAAAAATAGGACGAATTCCGGTTTCATCGGCTACATCTATCACTACAGGTTCGCCCTTAACTAAAGCCTCTAATGAGAAGTCTTTAACTATATCTCCTGAGTTGTTAACCGTTGAAATATCATCAGACTGGCTAAAAAAGCCATCTTTTGATACAGTTACTTCAAAATCGGTATTTGGAGCTAAAACATAGCTATAGCTACCATCAGGAGCAGAATAAATAGTGTCGGTGGTATTACGAGCACGGTCAAATATTTCAATTTTAGCTCCGCCTAAAGGGCTACCATCAACTTTACTCAAAATTTTACCTCCTAAATTTACTTGTGAGGCCTGCAATACAAATTCATATATTTTATCGGCACCACTGCGGTTACTGCTTAAATATCCGGTTTTGTTATCCGGATAAATCATAAAACCAAAGTCGTCATTACTACTGTTGATAGGATAATTCATATTGGTAGGCTGCCCCCAAGCATTGCCTTCTTTTTGGGTTCTAAAAATATCTAAGCCTCCATAATTGCTGTGTCCTGTTGATGAGAAGTATAAAACGCCTACACTGTCAACAAAAGGAAACATTTCATTTCCGGGGGTATTAACAGTTTCGCCTAAATTCTTAGGTTGTCCCCATTTCCCGTTTTCCCAATTGGTTAGGTATATATCAGTACCTCCAAAGCCACCGGGCATATCAGAAATAAAATACATTGTTTTCCCGTCACTGGTTAAAGTAGGATGCCCCACTGAGTATTCCTGGCTGTTATAAGGAAACTCGGCTCCTTTTTGATACTCGCCATTTACAATAGTATCTTTATTGATTTTAAGACCTATAATTTTTTCCATCAATTCGGCCTTGCTTAATCCATCAGTATTACTCACAGTATAATAAACTTCGTTTCCGTTTCTGGAATATGTTGCCGAAGCAGTGTGTAGTTCATTTTTATTGATGTTTCCTTTGAGTTTTTCAGGATTTGAGTAGGCTCCGGTTTTATCTTTTTTGGTAAAAAACAGTTTGTAATAGGCGTTTCCGGTTTGAGGAGTTTTATTTTTGCCTTTTCCTTGTGTATTGGCGCTAAATACTAAACCATCTTTATATTGTACCGGCCCGTAAAACTCCGAAACATTACCAATTTTGGCATTAGTTACAACATACTTGGCTGAATCTTTTAAAAACACATTAGGGTTTTGACACGACTTGAGCATACTTTGAGCAAGTTTATCGTTGGGATTGGTTTTTAAATACTCCAGAAGCATAGCGGCAGCCTCACTATGTTTTTTATTGGCTATGAGCATTTGCGCATAATAAAACAAGTCAATAGGTTCAGAGCCCGGTTGATTTACAACTTTAGCATAAGCGTCAGCACCTTTCTTGGTATCGTTTAGTAAACGATAAGTGTTAGCCAGTTTTTTCTGCACTTCGGGCTTTTGCTTTTTAGCTAATGCTTTTTCATAATTCTTAGCCGCTTTAATATATTGAAGTTGTTCCATTTTTTTATCGCCCATGGATACATAAATTTTTGAGCATCCACTCATTATTAATACGGACAGCAGAAACAAATAAGAGTTAATATATATTTTCTTCATTTTACAGTTTTTGTATTTAATACAATTGGTACGTATCTAGTTTAATATTAAAAATAACGTGGGTTTTTACTCTTCATAATATCGCGACCAAAGTCAATCCCAATCATTACTTCGTGCGACCCGGAAGAATAGCGACCAATAGCCGTAGTGGTGTAATCATAAGCATACCCTATTCTAAGTATTGGATTTATTTGATACTCAATAATTCCAATAACTGCATCATTAGTACGGTATGAAGCACCAATCCAGAAAACATCATTAATCAGCACATTACAATTAATATCGGCTTGCAACGGAGCTGCCTTTTGGTATTTAAGTAATACTGATGGTTTTAATTTTACCGTATTGCTTAAGTCAAACACATAACCTCCTGTTATAAAATAGTGTCTTCTGCTATCTGATGATTTGTTTAAATCAAGGCTAAAGTTATTGTTTGGGTCGTAAGCAATGAGTGTAGGAACAGAAATTCCGGCATAATACTTTGCGGCATAATAATAGGCACCTGTTCCAAACTTAGGCATGATTGCACTTTTTACGTTGGTAAATGCCTCATCGCCCGGGGAAGTTGTACTTAAATTCATTAAATTACTAGACACAGCCGAAACTCCTGCTCTTAACCCTAAGGCGAGTTTACCTTTTCCTAGTTTAAGATGATAGCTATAGTTGCCCATAAAATCGTTTTGCTTAGTTGGACCTATTTTATCGTTGGCAAATATTAAGCCCCAGCCCATAGTATGGTTTCTAAGCGGTCCGTCAATACCAACTATATTGGTTTTTGGCGCGCCATCCCACCCTGTCCACTGGTTTCGGTGCAGCAAAGTAGCTCCGGCATATTTATGACTGCCGGAATATGCCGGATTAAGAAATAATCCGTTAAACATATATTGACTAAGCATAATATCTTGTTGCGCTTGCAAGCCTAAACTTGTAAGTGAAAGGGTGATTGCAATGATTAGCTTTTTCATGTGATATATATTACTGTTCAAAAATATTATGATAATTATTTACGTCTTAACTCAACCCAACGGTTTTCATCAATTTTGCCACACTCAGGAGAATCGGCAGTGAGCACCACAAAGTAGGTCCCTACAGGTAGTTCAACACCATTTTTCCCTGTTCCGTCCCAATCGTTTTTATATGATCCGCCACTATTATATACTTCATTACCCCATCTGTTAAAGATAACAATATGGTTAGGTTCATAAGCCTCAATGCCCGGAATTACTAAATAGTCGTTTACCCCATTACCATCAGGCGAGTAACCTCTTGGCATCTTGTCTAACACCGGAGGAGGCTCAACCAAGACGATAGAGTCCTGAATTGTACAGCCAAAGGCATCGGTAACAACAACTTTGTATAAGTTACCTTCTTGTGCTGTTAGTCCGGTAATTACCTGAGTGTTTTGTCCGGTTGACCATTGGTAGGAATAAGGTTCCTGACCATTTGATACAACCGCAGTAATTTGTCCGTCAGTTCCTTTAGGGCATTTTACGTTATAGTTTCCGTTCTCGTAGAATAACGGTTCTAATGCAATTTGCATATTACTTAAACTTGGTCCGATATAGATAGTATCGGAAGTAGCCTTACAACCAAATTGATTTTGTGAAGTAACCCAGTATATACTTACTGAATTAATAGTAATAGTTTGTCCCGTTTGACCTGTACTCCAAACAAAGTTTGACCCCCCATCAGCCGAAAGTTCAACGGCACCTGAGCCATCGCAAGCCAACTGACCATTCACAAAAATAGAAGGAGCTGTGGCCGCAGGGGCAGGAAGTATTTGAACAGCCTGAGCAGTAGCAGTACAACCATTGGTGCCGGTAACTGTTACGGTGTAAACACCGGCTGTATCAATAACAATTGATTGAGTAGTATCTAAATTAACGGTTTGGTTATTGATGGTTTGAAACCATTGGTAAGAAACATTTTGATTAACTGACAATACTAGGGTATCACCTTCACACAATTGAGGAGAGTTACTTAAGGTAATTACCGCTGTTGGGTTAAACAATGTGGTAACTACTATAGTATCGCTTCCTAAAGAACAACCACTAGCATTAGTAACATTTAATATATATGTTCCTGCACTGTACACGGTTAAATTCTGTTGATTAGAACCATTGTTCCATAAGTTACCTGTAGGATTGTTAGAGCTTAACACCACAAAATCGCCAAGGCAGAAAGTAGTAGGGCCACTGGCAGTAATTTGAGCAGGATTTCCTGAGCCTGAAAGCACTTCAACGGTAATGGTATTTGAAACTGAAGTACAACCATTGGCGTCTGTAGTAACTACTGAATAGTCGCCCGATTGATTAACAACTATTGACTGCCCAACTTCGTTGGTTGGACTCCATAAGTATGATGTGCTTGCATTGGCAAATAAAGTAACTGAATCTCCCTGGCAGAAAGTAGTAGAACCTGAAGCAGTGATAGTTGCCTGAGCAGGAGCCGAATAAATGGTTATTTCAGCAGGTTGAGAAGTAAATGATCCGCAGGTGTTGGTAATAGTTACAGATACTGTAGTTGTGCCAACCGTTGAAATATCAATTGTTTGGGTAGTTTCGCCATTTGACCATAAATAGGTTGAACCCGGATTTCCGGCATCAAGTGTAACCGTACCACCACATTGTGTATAAGGGCCGCCTAAATTAACAGTAGGAGGCGTTTGAACTAATACATCAATAGGTAATGAAGTGGCAGAGCAGCCAATAGCATCAGTAACGGTAACGGTATATGAACCAGTTGAATCAACAATAATTGAAGTACCTGTTTCTGAGGTGTTCCACAAGTATGATAAATTGCTGGTACAAGTATTACAAATCATTTGGATATTATCTATACCAAAATCATTTCCACCCGTAGCACTATTCATACTATGCAGGGAAACAACTGCTGTAGGGTTAGCTCCGGCAGTCCATGTTTGAGTAAATAATACCCAGTTGTTTATTCCGGCAGGACAATTCATTACAGAACCCACATCAACTCCATCAACTCTTAATTGAATAACTCCCGGATTGTTATTGGCCACCATGGAGGCTAAAAATAATGAAATGTCATACGTTTGGTTAGGCACTACAGTAACTGTTTGTTGCCATACATACTGACCTGTATTTGACGAACCATTAACACATAAGAAGTTTCCGGCTCCGCCCTGCCCCACTCCGGTAAATCCGGGATGGTTAAGTGAAGCATTAGCAGTAACAAAGGTAGTTCCTTCAGGTTGAAGGTTTGATTGGTAGTTATATTCTGTAGCAAAATCACTAAATCCTGCATCAAAATTACCGTTTACAATAATATTTTGATTTTGAGATGCTCCGACTACTTCAAGTTGCACCGAATTACCTGTACAGAATGTGGTAGGTCCGTTAGCCTGAATAACAGGGGTTGCAGGTAGCGGATTAATAGTTACATTAATTGTATTACTTACTTCGGTGTTACATTGATTACTTACAGTAACAAATACTACCCCGTCACTTGTAAGGGTTGCTATTTGTCCGTTAGGAATTTGATTATTTCCGCTCAAATCAGTCCATACATAAGTAGCACCGTTTTGCTGACCGGCATCAATGCTCACCGAACCACCACACTGAACAATATCAGTACCAATATTTACAGGAGTAATATTATTTAAAACAGTTACGGTAAACCCTTGTGAAACCGCTGTACAACCATTCCCATTATCAACTGTAACGGTATATATCCCCGATTGATTTACTGAAATACTGGCAGTAGTTTGGTTACCCGGACTCCATGTAATATTTTGGGTTTCGCTTGAGGTAAGTATCAATACATCGTTCTGGCAAATAGTACTTGAACCATTAGCTGTTATAACAGGAGTTTGTGGGGCAGGTGTAATAGTTACTACAGCAGTGTCGCTACTTACAGTACCACAAGCATTACTTGCAGTTACATAATACGAACCGCTCTGTAACACGAGAATAGTTTGAGTAGTTTCACCATTGCTCCATTGGAAGTTGGCACCCGTATTCCCTGCATCAAGCGTAACATTACCTCCACATTGTGTGTAAGGACCACCTAAAGCAATAGAGGTACTTAATGGGTTATCAACTACAACATTGACATCTGCTGATACAGCAGAGCAACCGCTAGTATCTGAGGTGCTTACAGAATAAACACCTGAAGTGTAAACAGTTATTGAGGCGGTAGTTTGACCATTTGACCATAAGTTATTGGCTGCATCTGAAGTTAAAACTACACTGTCGCCAACACAGAAGTTAAGCGGGCCGCTAGCGGTAATTATAGGCGTAGCAGGTAAAGGATTAATGGTTACATTGGCTGTTGAACTGGTAATGCTTCCACAAGAGTTTGTAACCTCTACAAAGTAATTTCCACTGATTGAAACAGAAATGCTTTGAGTAAATTCACCATTGCTCCATAAGTAAGATGTTCCTGCAGAATGGGTTCCTGCATCTAAAGTAACGGTACCCCCACACTGAGTGTATGGGCCACCCAAGTCAATAGGTAATAACGGAGTATCAACATTTACTTGAATACTGTTAGAGGTAGCAGAACAACCATTAGCATCAGTATAAACTACACTATAAGTACCACTTTGAGTAACTGTAATAGAAGGTGTAGTTTCGTTATTAGACCATTCAATATTGTTATTTATACTTGAAGTAAGTATTACAGATGCACCTTGACAGAAGGTTGTTGGGCCATTAGCTGTTATAACAGGGGCTACAGGAATAGTAAAAAGATTAACTTCCGCGATAGTACTTGTAACAGTACCACAGGTATTAGTAATTTGTACCGAATAATTTCCTGAAGTGCTTACGGTAATAGTTTGGGTTGTTTCGCCATTGCTCCATAAATAAGTAGCATTATTTCCGGCATTAGCGGCATCTAATGTAATAGAACCACCACATTGTGTATAAGGACCTCCTAAATCAGTTGCATTAAGAGGGGTTGAAACATTAACAGTAATTGAATTTGATGTTGAACTACATCCGTTGGTGGCTGTTGTAGTTACAAAATAAGTTCCGGACTGGTTAACAATAATACTTTGGGTTGTTTCGCCATTACTCCATAAGTAGTTTTGCTGTGCATTGCTGGTTAAAGTAACACTTCCGGTGGAACATATTGTAGTTGGGCCACCAGCAGTAATAACAGGCGACTGCGGTATGGTTAATATATTAACAACTGCAGTATCTGATTGAACGGTACCACAAGTGTTAGCTACGCTCACATAATAAGAACCGCTTTGCTGCACGGTAAGTTGTTGGCTAGTTGCTCCATTGTTCCATAAGAAAACATTACCGACACCGGTATTACCGGCATTTAATGTTACTGAACCACCGCATTGAGAATATGGGCCACCCAAGCTTGGAGCTACAGGAGCTTGTTGAACATTAACGGTAATAGGAGCTGATGAGCTAGTGCAATTATTACCATCATTAAAAGTAGCAAAGTAAATACCACTTTGGGTAACAGTAATTGTTTGAGTAGTTTCACCTGTGTTCCAAGTAATTCCGTTAGCGATATTAACACTTAACGTGAGTGAACCACCCGCACAAAAAGTTGTTGAACCTAAAGGAGTAACCACCGGTGCAGGAGGGTTTGGATTAATAGTAACTTGAGCCGTAGTACTTTGTACACTACCACAGCTATTAGATAATATTACATAATAATTTCCTGATTGATTAACCGTAATACTTGGCGAGGTAGCGCCATTGCTCCATAAATATGTTGTGCTGGCAGGATAGTTTCCTGGGTTTAACAAAAGAGTTCCGGCACATTGTACAAAAGGACCGCCTAAATTAGGGGCAGTAAGCAGTGTGTCGGATGATACGGTAATAGGAGCCGAAACAGCTGTACAACCATTAGCATCGGTAAAAGTTACGGAGTATGTTCCGCTGTTGGAAACAACTATTGATGGAGTGGTAGCACCGTTTGACCAAGTGTTTCCGGTTGCTTGAGAAGAGTTAAGCACTACTGAATTTCCTTGACAGAACACTACAGGGCCGCCCGGAGTAATAACCGGAGCAGTAGGAATAGGGTTTATAGTAATATTAACGGTGTTGCTGGTTTCGCTTCCACAAGCATTTGAAACAACCACCGAATAAGCACCTGATGAGGCTACGGTAATCATTTGGGTGGTTTCACCGGTACTCCACAAATATTGAGCTCCGGGGTGACCTGCATTTAAAGTAACTGTACCGCCACATTGGGTTACATCATTACCAATATTAACTTGTGTTATAGGGTTTTCTATTGTTACAACTACAGTGTTAGAAACGGCAGTACAACCATTTGCATCGGTTATTAAAGTATAGTAGGAACCCGATGTTGTAACACTAATATCTTGAGAGGTTTCACCATTAGGCGACCAAAGGTTTCCTGAAACATAGCTTGAACTTAGAGTTTGTACTGCGCCATTACATATTTGAACCGGGCCTGTAGGAGTAACTACAGGAGGCGCAGGAGTATTATTTATAGTAATACTAATAGGGTTACTTGTTACGCTACCACATGAATTGGTTACCGTAACTGAAAGAGTAGCTGTAGCAGAAACAGTAATTGTTTGAGTTGTTTCGCCATTACTCCATGAATAGGTTGCGCCCGGGTTTCCGGCATCTAAAGTTACCGAGCCGCCACATTGAACAATATCATTACCTAAATTTACTATCGGCATGGTTTCGATAGAAACATTAACAGGGGTAGAAACATTGGTGCAACCATTTAATCCGGTTACAGTTACTGAGTAAGAACCCGATTGAGTTGCTGTATAGGTTTGAGTTGTTGTTGTGTTATCATTCCATAAATAGGTAACATCAGTCATAGTCCCTGCATCTAAAACCACAGAACCTCCGCATTGAACAATAGGGCCGGCAGGACTGATAACAGGCTGTGCAGGTGCAGGAGACTCAATTACAGTAACAACATCAGAAACACTTATACAACCTGTTGAGTCAGTATAAGTTACAAAATAAGAACCGGCACTTGATACTACAATAGACTGAGTTGTTTCGCCATTTGGTGACCATACATTGCCGGTAACTGCCGAAGAAACTAAAGTAACTGATGAGTTCTCACAAATTTGAATTGTTCCTGAAGGACTTACTGACACCTGATTAGGTACAAAATTAGTAACCACAAAAGGTGCAGACACTGAAGTACAGCCACTATTATCGGTAATGGTTACTGTATATATTCCGGGACTTGTAACATTTATGGATTGGGTTGTTTCACCATTTGGTGACCACAAATAGGAGGCACTGTTGTTGGCTGAAAGTACTGTAGAGCCACCAACACAGAATTGATGATCTCCGGTAATAACGGCATTGCCGGGATTATTAACTAAAACGTTAATAACATTTGATTGAGCTGTACAACCGTTAGTATCTGTGGTAGTTACAAAATAGTTACCTGAAGAATATATTGTAATATCTGGAGCAACCTGTCCGTTGTTCCAGATGATGCTGTCAACTATATCAGAAGCCAAAACTACCGACTCGCCTAAACAGAAAGTAGTAGGTCCCATAGCTGTAACTACAGGAGCTATAGGGTTGGGCAACACTGTTATTGAGATAGTATCTGATTGTGCAGTACAACCTGCACTATTGGTTACTGTTACGGTATAATTACCAGATGTATTTACCTGAATGGAGTTAGTAGTTTCTCCACCCGGGCTCCAGGTGTTATTGTTATTGCTGCTACTATATAAAGTAACACTTCCGCCTTGGCAGAATGTGGTTGCTCCAAAAGGGTTAATAGATGGCTCGCTTGGATTGTTATTTACCACTACATTGATAGGTGCTGATGCTGCTGTACAATTATTAAAATCAGTTACAACAACATAATAACTTCCTGAGGTATTAACAAAAATAGAGTCAACCGATGAAATATTTACAGGCATCCAATAAAAGTCCATTACGCTTGTTGAAGAAATGAACAACTCAACTGAATCGCCCTGACAGAATGTTACAGCACCATTAGCAGTAATGACAGGGGCTGTGGGTAGAGGTAATTCAGTAACCACAACAGGTTGAGAAACAGCATTACAACCATTTGCATCAGTAAAAGTTACGGTATATGTCCCTGCCTGAGAAACGGTTATTGATTGAGTTGTTTCGTTGTTTGGAGACCAAATATTACCACTTGCATAGCTAGAAGTTAGGGTTACTGAGGAGCCGGGACATATATTAAGACTACCTGAAGCTGTAATAACAGGTGCCGGAGGGCTTGTAGGAACCATTGAAACTTCAAGCGGAGCAGATGTACCCTCACAACCGTTAGCATCTGTTACGGTAACAGTAACAGTTTGAGCAGAGTCAACTGTAATTGTTTGGGTTGTTTCTCCTGTGCTCCAAACATTTCCTGTGGCAAAACTTGAGGTTAAATCAACACTGGAACCTTGACAAATAACGGTTGAACCACTGCTAGTAATTACCGGTATCGGTAAAGCATTTACAATAATATCAATATCATTTGATTGGGCTGAACAACCATTATTATCGGTAACGATTACATTATAAACACCGGTACTATTAACGGTAATAGATGTTCCGCTTTGGCCACCGGGCTGCCAACTATATGATACATATTCGGGCAGAACTGTGGTGTTTAAGGTAACTGAATCGCCCTGGCAGAAAACTATTGGGCCGTCTGCACTAATTACAGGGGCCACAGCCACCGGAAACATGGTCACATGAATTGGAACACGTACGGGACTTTCGCAATCAGGAGTGTAATCAACCACCCAAAAAGTAGTATCGCTGCTTACTGTTACGGTAAGCATATTAGAGCCTTCTAATAAAATATTGCCAGCGGCATCATACCATCTGTAATTTGTGGCTCCTTGAGCTTCTAAAGTAATTGTTTCAGGCCCGCAAACGTGCTGATCCTCAACCACCGGACCACTGTATTCAACAGCGCATATATCATAGGCCGAACCATAGTTAGCCCTTACAAAGCCTCTTTGGTCATTAGCAGGAGCACCGTAGTTGGTTCCGGCATCAATAGCAGGACTACAAGCCAAAAGTAAAACGGTAGGAGTAGGTCCTCCATTTTTCTTCAACACATTACTAATTACTAAATTGCTTGGTAACCCAATAATATTTCCTGCAGTGTTTCCGGTAAAGTTCATCCCTAAAACATTGTCCACTAAATTATGACCGGATACGGAGTACATATTTCCGAATACGGCACTAGCACCGTTAGTAGCGGTGTTTGCAGTAATAATAGTGTTATTAACCTCAATATTTCCAAGGTTAACATAAATAGCCCCGCCTACATCATCGGCAGTATCATAAGCAAAGGTACAATTTCTGATAGTAACAGTTCCGATAGTGGCTTTGTCAAGACCTCCACCAATAGCGGCACGGTTTCCGAAAACGGTACAGTTGGTCATTAATAATGAGCCAAAATTCATATAAACACCTCCACCTAGTCCGGCTAAATTAGTGTTGTAATCAATTGTAGTATTGTTTATGGTTACATTAGCATTATTGGTACATATTCCTCCACCTAATCCGTTATTTACATAGTTTTTTGTAATTTGGCAATTATTAATGGTTAAGTCGGCATTTTCAACATAAATACCACCACCTGTAAGACTTGACCCTTTTGTTATTACTAAATTGTTAAGCTCTACTTTGATCGCCATAAGACCTACAGATTTAACCGAAATAACAGAAAAGTCGGGAGCAGTAAGGCTTCTTTCAATCGTTAAACTATTATTTGAAGGCCCATTTATTATAACATGGTTTCGGATTTCGGAAAGTGTCGAATCTAAAACTATGTTTCCCGACAGACTTGTCATATCAACAATATGAGGTGACAAAGCTGTAGCCGAAGCATCAATATTAAGTGCATTAATTACGGCTCGTAATGATCCGGGACCACTATCATTAGTGTTTGATACTGTATAGTTGGTTGCACTTGCCGGTAAAGAATAACCTATGAAGGCTATTACTGACCATGTTAGTAGTTTTATTGAACTACGACTAAACCATGATGAAAATCTTGTACGTTGTATGTCTCTTAAATTCATTTTACTCGTATAAGTAGTATTTATATTGGTGCAAATTTATTTTTTTTTTCATTATGAGCTAATTTTTTATTCAACATAATATTTTCTGATGAAGAGAAACTTAATTTTTATGTCTTGTAATTCATACCCAATGGTTAGTGTTACGAAGAATTATTAGGGTAATATACTGTAATTTAACATCTCATTATTAATATTTAGAAACCGGCAACAAATGGAATTTTTTGAATAAATATGACAAAAGTACCTTCCTTGAGGGCAAAAAAAATGTGATTATAAAGTAACAAACTACTTTATAATCACATTAATTAAATAGAAAAAAACTATAAAATATAAAAGAGGCTTAATTAGGCAACTACATTCATGTTGTCTAATACACTCATAACTTCTTTTACAGCTTTAGCAGAATTATTACATAATTCTTGCTCTTCTTTGGTTAGCTGAAGTTCTATAATTTTTTCTATACCGTCTTTTCCAAGAACCACCGGAACACCCAAATAGATATCTTTTAAACCATACTGCCCTGTTAACCATGCGCATACCGGGAAAATACGTTTTTGGTCCCGTACAATAGCCTCAACCATTTGAGCAGCAGCAGCACCCGGTGCGTACCAAGCCGAAGTACCTAAAAGGTTCACTATTTCGCCCCCTCCTTTTTTAGTTCTTTCAATAATGGCATCTAATTTAGATTTTTCAATTAACTCAGTAACAGGGATACCGCCAACGGTGGTATATCGTGGAAGTGGTACCATAGTATCGCCATGACCACCCATTAATACAGCTTGAATATCTTTTGGAGACACCTGTAATTCGGTAGCTAAAAAAGCTTTATAACGCGCTGTATCTAATATACCGGCCATCCCAAACACTCTGTTTGAAGGTATTTTAGCAGTAAGATAGGCACAATAAGTCATTACATCTAAAGGGTTGGAAACGATAATAATTTTAGCATTTGGTGAGTATTTAATTACGTTTTCAGTTACACTCTTTACAATTCCGGCATTGGTAGCAATTAAATCATCGCGGCTCATACCCGGCTTACGCGGCAAGCCTGAGGTAATAACAACAACCTCTGAATTTGCAGTTTTTGAATAATCATTAGTACTTCCAACAACTCGGCTGTCATACATATTAATGGGTGATGTTTGCCACATATCTAAAGCTTTACCTTCGGCAAAGTTTTCTTTGATATCTAATAAAACAACTTCGTTGGCAAGCTCTTTATGAGCAATTACATCGGCACAGGTTGCACCCACATTGCCGGCTCCTATAACAGATACTTTCATTATAATTAATTTTATTGAGTTAGAAATTTATTGCTGCAAATTTAGTATTCTGAAACAGAATATTAAAAAGAATATTTAATTATTATTCATTTTGGTGGAAAAGTTTAAGCTTTTAGAGGGTTTTAAATACAAAATTGATATTGTTGAGCTTAAAATTGTTAGGTTACACTTATTATTTTTATTTTGCGCTATTTATAATAGCTGTTTTTTTGGGTTGGTGTAAAAAAGTTTACCTATGATTAATCGGTTAATTACTATTTATAATAGAACATACAAATATATAAGTGAAATACTTGATAAATATCCTAACTATTCTTTTGGAATAGTTGTTTTGGTTTTATTGATACATTTTAGATTTTACGAAACAATTAACCTACCGCCACAAGCAACAGATTTATGGCGGCAATCAGATTGTTATTCTATAGCCCTAAATTATTATCAGCATGGTTTTCATTTTTTTAAACCTCAGGTACATTTTCAATTTGCTCAGCAAGGGTATGCTGCCGGTGAGTTCCCCATAGTGTATTTTATTGCTGCCGTATTATTTAAATTTTTTGGGGTTCATTATTTTTTATTCCGTGGTATTAATGTTATTATTTTTTTAGCCGGCATTTATTGCCTATTTAGGTTGTTTATTAAACAGACTCAAAATACCATATTTTCATTATTGGTCATTACCCTGTTTTTTTGCAGCCCGCTTATTTTCTTTTATGCCAATAATTTTATGTGCGATACTTCGGCATTGAGTTTTAATATTATGGGGCTTTACTTTTTTATGCAATTTTTAGAACAACCTAAGAAAGGCTACCTTACACTAAGCGCTATATTTTTTTCTTTAGCAGCGTTGCTTAAGGCTAATGCTATTATTTTTCCAATTGCTATTGTGGGAGCTGTTATTTATAATGTATGGTTAGCTAAAAAGAAATCGGAATACTTTGTTGTTTTAAGCACATACAAAATAACCATTTTAGTATCATTGCTGCTGGCTGTAATAATGGCAAGCAGTTGGTATTTATATGCTATAAGGTTTAATGCATCTAACGGAACTGTTTTTTTTGGAACTCGTGCTATGCAAGGTTGGCCGCTGTGGGAAAACAACTGGGCAGAAATAAAACCTACGCTTATTTATTTTAAGAATATTTATTATGATCAGGCACTCCTTTCGAATTTAATGTTAACCTTTTTGTCGGTTGTGTTTGTTGTGCTTTATTTTAGAAAAATAGATTCTTTCTTATCTACTTTATGGATATTGGTATTTATTGGTTTATTACTTTTTGCCATTTATTTTTTTAAGGGCTTTGTTGAACAGGAGTATTATGTGGTTAATACGGTTATATTTCCAATATTATCTATGATGATAGCCTACCCACTAATGGCAAACATTAAGTTAAGCGTTTTTATTAAACAAAGTTTGCCTTTGGCGGCTTTATTCTTGGCTTTGCTTGGAATATACAAAGGCAAGAATATGTATAAAATGTACTATAAAAAAGGATGGCGTATGCATAAACTTATGGCAGTGTATTACGATAAGGGCTTGAATGATGCCCTTATTAGGCATGGTATAGATAGTAACGACAAGGTAATATCATTAACCGATAATACACCTAACGGAACATTAGTGATGCTAAACCGAGCAGGGTGGTCGGGGTTTGGGTTTGCCAGAAATTCACCTTTTTTGAGCAGCGATTTTGAATCGAAGATTAAAATGGGAGCTTCTTATTTAATTCTTAATGATACACTTTTGTTGCAAAATGATGTGGTTAAGAAATATACCCAAAAATTTATAGGCAACTATAAGGAATTATATTTTTATTCGCTAAAGGAGTAGCATATTATTATTTATTTTAGTCACAAAATTTTTTAGTTGAGATTACAGTGATATGAACAGAATACTCAGGCTCGCAACTATTATTATAGGGTGTATATATTTTATTGTAAGATAAAGATAATAAGCACATCGCAAGATAAAACACTAATAAAACCCCATCCTGTATTTTTTTGCAACAGTACTCCCAAAGCTGTTCAGTGGAGCCTAGTATAAGCTTTATTCAATCTACCTGAGGCACAGGCACAGGGTTAAATCGAAGCAGATCCTCTACTAATCCTTATATGTTAGAGGCTTGTGTTCCTTTGTTAACCATGTTGTTTTTCAAATCTATTATCCTTTTTGAAGTCTATTTCAAGTTGCTATTTATTTAATAATCAGCTTCCCTTTCTTTACTGTTATCTTTTTAAGTATATCTTTCAACTCGTCCCATTTTTGTTTGCTTGGGTTAATTTGAATTTCATATATGTCACTTTCAATTGTCAGTATAAAGCTGTTTTTTGATAAAATAATTTCAAAGTCGTCTAACTCTCCTGATTTTTCAAATTCAGATGTTTCAAAATAATAAAAGTCCTCCTCAAATTCATCTTCAGGATAAGTTCTTTGAAGCAATATATATTGTCTTAATGAATTTAGAATTTCTTCTACCGTCATATTTTTATCATAATTGTTTTGTACTTTTCTGTCAGACAGAGTAATTGTACAACCTAATTCCTCATCATTTATAGATATTTCTTTACATTTAAATTTCATTTCTTGATTTGTTGTCGGTTGGGTTTTATTTACGAGTTTGTTCTCTACGCCTACCTACAACGGCAGTCTCTGAAAAACTCATAGTAACTAACACAAGCTGTTTAATACTTATAAAACAAAAGTACAAATAAAAATGACAAACTTCCAAAGCTATTCAGTGGAGCCAAGTAGAAGCTTTATTCAATCTACCTGAAGCAGGTAGGCACAGAATTAAATCGAAGCAGAACTCGGCTTAATGAGTATATGTAATGGGTTGAATTTTTATAGGTTTTAGTCCAACAGTTTGTTCAGTTCGCATTTATGCCGTTGTCCAATACAATTTGTCGGGTTTTTGTCTTGTCCTAAAACGCACATGTTAAGCACATTCAAAGTATACAATTTGACAGTTTTGTGCTAAGACCCGCTGTTTCGGGCATCTGCTAACAGTCCTTACAATAAATTGGCGGGTAATGCCGAAGATTTGGAGTTCAGCACTCTTTTTTAACTTTGCAGTAGATTGACAAGTGATGCACATCAACGTAGTTACCTACTCGACAGCATTATCCGCTTCAATCTCAAAAAAAATTTTCATTTAATCTTTGGCCTTAAATATAACTGCATTTGATATAACTACTTCAACACACTCACTCTTTGATGGTAAACTCCGCTTATTGATTGCACGGAAACAATATAAACGCCTGCGCTGAATGTTTTGGTATCTACATCCAAGGTGTTATTCAAAATAGTTTTATTCTTATAAATTATTTCGCCTGCTGCATTAAAAATGATTATCCGGGCAAAGTTTTCATTTGTATTTAAAGTAATGTGTAATACATCAAGAACAGGGTTGGGCGAGATTAACACACCTGTACTATTTGTTTGGTGTGTAAGTCCATTAATATTTACTACAAAAGGATTTGACATTGCGATGCATCCAGAAGCATCAGTTACTTCCACAGTGTAATCGCCATTCATTAAAGGCACATAACTTATGTTTGTAGCGCCAGCTATGATATTTCCTCCTTCATACCATTGATAGGTACTTGCGCTTGTTGATGTTAAGCTTGTGCCATCAAAAGAAACTGTTGGGGTGTTTGGGGTAGGATATATATCAACATTAATATTGCTGCTTGCCGTACACTGATTACTATCGGTAACGGTTGCAGTGTAACTTATGTTTATTGTAGGACAAGCTGTAGGATTAATAACAGTACTATCATTGAGTGTTGATGCCGGACTCCAGCTAATTTGTAAATTTCCTCCAACTATTGGCAGGAGTGTTACACAAGCATTTTCGCATACCGATGTGTCTGATGCAAAACTAATTTGAGGTAAAGGATTAGAGTTAATAGTAATACTATCTGTACCTGCACATCCTGTTGCATCTGTAATAGTTAAAAAATAAGTAATATTATTACTAATGGTGGCTGTTGGGTTTGCAATAGTAGGGTTGTTTAAGCCTTGACTTGGCGACCAAATATAATTATATCCTGCTGGTGCATTTAATTGCAAACTTGAGTTTGCACAAACTGTTGTATCATTAGCCAAAGTAAGCGGCAATACAACCAAAATACTTGCTGTAAATGTATTTGACAAAACAGGTAAAGTGTTGGCACAATTCAGGTTAGATATCATACTTACCTGCACTATATCTCCATCTTGTAATGAATTTATTACTAAAAGATTTGAATTATTGTTGATGATATTTCCATTGATGGTCCAAGTATAAATTGGATTTAAACCTCCGGCAAAAGGTGAGGCACTTAAAGATAGCATACTGCCAGCACAAATTGTTCCATTGGCACTGCTGTTTAAAGTAACACTTGGTGTAAATGAAGATTGAATAGTTATATCATTACCATTATAAACTCCAATAGTGGCAGGATCGGAGGCAATTACTCTTACTCTGTAATTGCTACCGCTCACTGTTCCAAAAGGAATAGTTGCAGTAATAATGCCCGATTGATAAGCAGAGGGAGTAGCAGTATAAGTTCCAATATTAACAGGGTTTGCAAAGCTCCCCGAAGCATCGCTTAATTGTGCGGTAAATGTGTTTGTTACACCATAAAAACCCCTAGCATAGTAAGCAATAAAAATATTACTTCCAGCACAATAAGTATTGGTTGAAGTATAAGTTCTATAAATTTCTCTTTGTTCTGTTTGATGAATTATTCCGTTTAGGCCTCCCACACAGTAACCATAAGTGCCACCATCGGTCATGCTGATACTGTTCATAGTCCAGTTATTTGCCAAACAAGCTGTTGGAATAGTGCCAACAGTTTTACAACTATCTAATGTAATATATTGGGTTGTGCTTTTTGCAAAATAGCCCACACTATCATTGGCAAACCACATTTCCTCAATGGCCGCACCAACAATTGTATTATTAGTTTGATTCCATGTTAAACCACCATCAATGGTAAATAATATTTTGCCGAAAGTGCCAGCACAATATCCCAATGAATCATTGGTAAAAATTATATCCTGTAAACTGCTTGCAACTGCCGAAGTATGCTCACTCCAGGTTAATCCTCCATTGTAGGTACTTACAATTTTATTGCTTCCGGCTATAAAACCTGTGTCTTCATTTAAAAACCATATCGCTCTGTAGGCATCTGGTTCTCCTGTGCTTATTGAATCCCACGTTTCTCCTGCATCATTGGTTTTAAAAACAAAGCCACCGCTTGCGGAAGCAAAGCCTATATTGTCATTAATAAAACTTATATCTGTAAATCCTCTTAAAGTATTGGTGGTTTTTAAAATCCAATGCTCTCCTCCATCTGTTGTTTTCATCATTCTTCCACTATCGCTGCAAGCAAAACCAATGTTATTATTGATAAAATAAAGTTTATTAATAATACTTGGAAAAGCTTTAGTTTGCTGAAAATAACTTACCCCTCCATTTTCTGTTTTGAAAATTTTTCCTTCTTTGCCACCGATATAGGCAGTATCTTTATTGGTAGCAAACACGGTAAAAAGTTCAGTCCCCAATCCAGTAATCATGTTTTTCCAAGTTAAGCCGCCATCCACTGTTTTATTTATTTTGCCTAGGTCTCCACCAATATATCCGGTATTTACATCAGTAAAATAAATGGCATAAAAAGTATCGTAAAGTCCATTTAATGTTGTATTGTTATGCCATGTTAGGCCCGCATTTGTTGTTTTGTAAATGCCTTCTCCACTAACACTTAAAAATCCTGTATTTAAGTCGGTAAAAAATATTCGTAAAATAGGATAGGAAGCACCTGTGATTACTGAATTCCAGGTTAAACCACCATCAACAGATTTAAATAAATTGTTACTGCTTGATAAATAGCCTGTATTGGCATCTACAAAGAAAATATCATTAATACTACCAGCCCCTGTGGTTATTACACTCCAAGTGTTTCCTCCATCGGTGGTTCTTAAAATTTGTCCATTTCCACAAGCAATAAAACCAAGATTATTATTGGCAAAAAATATTCTTCTTAAAGCAACAGTAACGCCACTTGCAATTGTTTGCCATGTGCTACCTCCATTGGTTGTTTTTCTTAAAATACCATTATTACCTATCACAAAACCATTATTTACATCTTTAAACCAAATGTCGTTATTGCCGGAGCCTACTCCTGAACTTTGTTGCACCCATGTGGCACCTCCATCGGTAGTTTTTCTAATATCGGACGATGAGCCTGTAAACCATCCTGTTAATTGATTTACAAAATGTACTGCATTAATGACACTTGTGTTGCCTGTATTCATACGCACCCAATCTTTACCCTCGTTGATTGTTTTATATAAACCATGACTTACCGTACAATTTCCTATGCCCGATGATTGAAAAACCGCGTAGCCATGATACCTATCGGTAAAAGTAATATCGTCAATGGTGGTACCTGCCGGAGTGGTTACGCGCCATTGCGCATTCAATATTGTTGAAAATAAGCTTAGGCAAATTAATAGTTTTAATTTCATAGTAATGCATTTGGGTTTGCAAGAATCCACATGGTTATTGTTTTTATTTTTTGTTTCATTATGTTTTTTATTTGAATGTTAATTTCCGTTCGTTAAACTTACTTCAACCATGAGTCTGTCTAACAACCAACTTTACCGTTAATTTCCTTAACAAAACTATGCATTTATTTCAATTTAGAGCAAAAAAAGCATTTTTTTCAAAACTCTGTTTGCGATGATTTAAAAATATAAAGTCGCAATATAGCTTGTCGGAAGTGAGAAATAAATGCAAGCTGTCTAAGGAACTTTTTGAGCAGGTTTTGTTTGCACAATTTACTGCCAAAGTTTTTGAAAATCGGATATTACGGAATACGTTTAATCTTTGCTCCAATAGCATTTAGGCGTTCATCTATTCGCTGATATCCTCTGTCTATTTGCTCTATATTTGAAATAACGCTTTTGCCTTCGGCACTCAAAGCAGCTATCAATAAGGCCACGCCCGCTCTGATATCCGGTGATGACATAGATATTCCTTTTAGTGCATGATGATTATTTAACCCTATAACGGTGGCGCGGTGCGGATCACACAAAATAATTTGGGCACCCATATCAATAAGTTTATCTACAAAAAACAAACGACTTTCAAACATTTTTTGGTGTATCAATACACTCCCTTTGGCCTGTGTAGCTACTACCAAAGCTATACTTAGTAAATCGGGTGTAAAGCCGGGCCAAATGGCATCTGCAATAGTCATAATTGAGCCGTCAATAAAAGTATCAATCTCATAACTCTCTTGTGAAGGTATATATAAATCGTCTCCGCGTAGCTCCATTTTTATCCCTAACCTACGAAAAACATCAGGGATAATACCCAACTCTTGATAGGCTACATTTTTGATAGTAATTTCTGACTGAGTCATGGCTGCTAACCCAATAAAGCTACCTATCTCTATCATATCGGGCAACATACGGTGTGTAGTACCTCCAAGATAATCAACCCCTTCAATGGAGAGCAAATTACTGCCAACTCCCGAAATTTTGGCTCCCATACGATTAAGCATTTTGCATAATTGCTGTATGTAAGGCTCGCAGGCGGCATTATAAATAGTGGTTGTTCCTTTGGCCATTACGGCTGCCATTATAATATTTGCTGTTCCGGTAACAGAAGCCTCGTCCAGCAACATATAGCAGCCCTTCAAATGCTTGGCCTCAACTTTATAAAAACTATCATTGTCATCATAAGTAAAATCTGCTCCCAGTTTCTGAAAGCCTATAAAGTGAGTATCTAATCTCCTTCGACCTATTTTATCGCCTCCCGGGCGCGGAATATAGCCTTTCCCGAAACGTGCCAACAAAGGCCCCACAATCATAATGGAACCTCTAAGCGCCCCTCCTTTTTTCTTAAACTCATCACTGTTCAAATAATCAACATTAACATTATCGGCCTGAAATGTATATTCCTCATAACCTGACTTTTCGACCTTAACCCCTAAGCTTTGAAGCAATTGAATAAGTTTATTGACATCAACAATATCAGGAACATTAGATATTGTAACTTTTTCGGGAGTAAGCAATACGGCACAAATAATTTGTAAAGCTTCATTTTTTGCTCCTTGCGGTATAATGTCTCCTTTAAGACGTGTACCTCCAATAACTTCAAATACTGACATTTCTTTTTAATTATTATGATTGCACAAAGATTTAAAATTGGTTGAAGAAAAAAACAATTTTGGTTTTATGTTTTTAACTGTGCATTGTGGATTATTATAGGGGAATTATTAATTCTTGAAATAAATACTCAAACTAACTTCATACAACCTGTATGAAAGCTAATTTTCAAATAGGTTGTAGCATAAAAGTCAGCTTAGCGCTACATAAAGCACGAATCCTTACTTTCCGGTTGAGACAGCTATAATTTGAATTTTTCTTTCTAAAGCTGCAGATCGGCTATAAACCGAATTAGTGGCATCGTTTGGATTATCGCTAACCAAATGACTTGCTTTTAATTCTCCTATTTCTTCAATGGTAATTTCTAATTTAGATTTATCATTGATATAGGTAACCAAGGCCCCATTTTTATAGGCATTAAAGTAATTTAAAAGGCTTGATATTCTGCGTTTGGCCAAATTAATATTATAATCAGTTGAAGCTAAAGGACTGCAATAACCTTTAAGCGTTAAATGCACTTTTTCCCCTTTCTGCAATACAAAAAGCATTAATTCCGTGAAACGCTCCAACTCCTGATAAGCCGACCGTACCGAATCTTCAAAAAAATCAGACATCTCATTTATGGCAATTTCTTTTTGTTCGGCAGTTAAGCCTTTGGCATAAGCTTTCAAATAATTATCTTTTTGTATTAAATAGCTGTTTAGCGTTTCGGTATAGGTTTTTTGTGTAGTAGTTTTTGTGGTTTTGCTGTCGGGCTCATCATTATTGAAATACAAGGTTAAAGGAACCAAGGTTTGTAATCTCGATTTTGCAATAAATACCGAATCTTTAGGTTGCTTTTCTACCAAAACACTATCCATTTGAGTTGATATATTGAAATAATAAATATCGTTGCAGCAAGTTTCGTTCTTTTCAAAATATGATCCTTCGCGGTTTGAAACTAGATAGGCTTTAGTTCGTGTATTGTTATACTTAAAATACATATCATTTTGTGGGCTGTTTATTGGGAATCCAAGGTTTTCAGGTTCCCCAAACTGTCCTGCATCAAAAAACGATTTAAAGATGTCAAAGCCCCCCATGCCTTGATGATGTGTACTGCTAAAATATAAAGTTTGGCAAGGGTTGCAGAAAAAAGGAGTAATTTCATCTTCGGCACTGTTTACTTTACTTCCGGCATTTTTGGGCTCTTGCCAGTTGTTGTGCTCATCTTGTAAACTATACCAAATGTCCATTCCTCCAAAGCCTCCCGGGCGATTACTGGCAAAGAACAGAACATTCCTATTGTTAAACTTAGTAAAATAAGGTTGGGTATTGATGTAATTTTTTGCATTGATAGTAACCGGTAGCTTTTTTTCTTCCATAAAAGTTGAACCATTAAAATGATATTCATAAATATCGCAATCATTATTTAGGCAGCGTGTGCAATACATTTTATCCCCCTCTTCGCTAAATGTAATATTGGTAATACTTTGGCCCGGTTTGTTAATGGTTGAATCTATTAGTTGACGGTAACTGTATTTATTTTTCTTAATCATAGCGCTATAGATTCTACTATCCACCTGATTTCCCGATGTATTGACAGACGAAAAAAATAAAATACTGTCTAACTCATAAGGCGAATACTCTCCATTTTTGCTGTTTACCATAGTATCCAAATGAAAAACTTTTATTGGTAACGGGTTTTTTATTAGCATTAATGCATAACTGCAATTTTGTGATTCCTTAGTAGCCTCACCGGCCTTGGTGGCATTTTTTTTCTTGTTGCGTTTGGCATATTTTTCAAACATCTTTATGGCATCTTTATAGCGCCCATTATTTTTCTTACATAAAGCCAAATTAAACAAGGCATCAGGGTACTGTTTCCCATTGTCTTTTTTATATACTTTGTTGTACCATCTTTCGGCCACCAGGTAATTAAGATTTAAACGGCACGCCTCGGCATAAAGATATTGAAGCTCTGTGGTTGTAGAATCAATGCTGATAGCCTTTTTAAAATAATTTTCGGCCAGATAATACTCCTTGTTCTCAAGTGCTTCTTTACCATCTGCAATAAAGTTTTTTAGTTTTTGAGCATAACTGTAGTTAAAGCAAAAAACAAACGCTGATAAAATTAAAATTTTAAGAATAGAAACATTAAACAATTGGCGCATGTTATTTACTTATCTCAATTAAACAAATTTCTCAAAACTCCTGATTCTGTGATTTAGCTCCCGACACTATTTTTTCGTGCTTATAATCTTTTAATTCAAAGGTAATGATTAAATGATCAGAATAATTACTCAGCCATTTAAAGCGCGTTAAAAACATATCTAATTTATTTAGACGTTTTAACCACTGTGGCTTTTTATTAAAATAATTTTGCATAAATGTGGGCGGAACAGCTACTGCTATTGGTTTTACATCAACCATAGCAAAACGTGGTGCAAATATTTCTTTTAGTGCGGTAGTGCTGTAAAACCAATTTCCATAATCATTATCTTCATCATAAAAAAGTATTTCCTTATTATCCCATCTTTGCAAGGCACGGTTCATTTTAAATTTAAGCATAAAGTAAAATGTTTCCCAAAGACAGTATTTCCCTTTCATTACTACAATCATTTTTCCGCCAGGATATAATAAACGCGACATGATATTAGAAACCACCTTAAGCTCCGGTTCATTCAATGTATTTAGGCCGCCAAAATTACTAATCACAAAATCAAATTGCTGAGGGGCAAGTTCTTTATGAAGCTTAAAAAAATCTAAAGCCTTAAATTCTAAGTTACGAATCCCGGCAATAATTTTTTTTGTTTCGGCCACAATTATATCCTGTTCAGAGGCGTCAACAGCCGTAACACTATAACTTTTTTTAGCCAACCATAAGGAGTCTTTTCCGCTGCCGCAGTTTAACTCCAAAACATCGGGTTTGCGTTTTTCTAAAATTTTCTCAAGGTATTGACGAACACGATTACGTTGCATGTCTTCAATTGACATACTTTCTGAATATTCAATATCAGAACTATTTTTGATATGCTCTACCTGTTTAACATTATTCATAACGCAATCTATTTCATGGAATTTTTTTTAATTACAACCGGTTTAAACACTGTTGTATTTTCAAAGTTAATGAATTTAAAAATGAAAACAAAATTTGCCTCGTTTTGGTATAAGAATTATAAATATAAAGCCGTTCAGACAAAGTGTAACTGAAAAGTAAAGAGTACAGAAAAATAAATTCAGTATGTTTTAATTTTACGAAATATTAATTAACGCCTTTATTGTTATATTTGATACGCTTAATATAAAAAATATGATAGAATTAGGGATAGGAATGTTTGGAGATTTGCCCTTTGATTTTGACACTAAACAATACCAAAAAGCATCAAAAAGACTGAGCGAAATTATTGAGGAAATTAAATTGGCTGATGAGTTAGGGATTGACAGTTTTTCAATGGGTGAACACCATAGAGTCGATTATGCTGTTTCGGCCCCCGAAATAGTGATTGCAGCTTTAGCTACAGTTACAAAAAAAATAAAACTGCTCAGTGGTGTAAGTGTGGTAAGTTCAACCGATCCTGTTAAACTTTTTCAGGATTTTGTATTATGTGATTTAATAGCCGGTAATCGTGTAGAAATAATGGCAGGCAGAGGGAGTTTTATTGAGTCGTTTCCGCTTTTTGGGTGCAACTTGGAGAACTACCACGAACTGTTTGAAGAAAAACTAAACTTGTTGTTACAACTGCGCGAAAAAGAAACAATTAGTTGGACAGGCAAACACCGCGCTGCTATTGATAACCAAACTGTTTATCCGCGCCCCGAGCGAAAAATCCCTATATCTGTAGCCGTAGGAGGTACACCATCATCGGTGCTGCTGGCTGCAAAGTTAGGGCTGCCTATTGTGTTTGCCATTATTGGAGGCAAACCAATTCAATTCCAACCTTTGGTTGAGTATTACAAAAGCGAATTTATTAAGCACGGCCACAAGCCTTCAACTATGAAAGTTGGCGTTCACTCTCACACTTTTGTAGCCAATTCTCAAAAAGAAATAATGCAAGATTATTTTCCTCATTATGCTTACTCTATGAATAAAATAGGACGCGAACGCGGTTGGTCGGGTTCTTATACTCCGGAAAATTTTTTGGCAGGAACAAGTCCAGAAGGGGCTTTATTTATGGGTAATGCCAATGAAGTAGCAGAGAAAATAATTAGTATAATAGAAACTCTGGGATTGCAACAATTTATTGCACATATTGATGTAGGAGGGCCATCTCATCAACAAATTATGAAAAATATTGATTTATTGGGAACCAAAGTTTTTCCGGCAGTTAGAAAACATTTTGGCAAATAAGTCTTAAATATAATGTCAATTATGAAAAACTTTAAAGTATATAAATCATCGGCAGGGTCAGGAAAAACATATACCATAGTTCGTGAATATTTATCATTGGCTTTAGGGACTGAGCAAAGTAGTAAGGTAAAAAATATTTTAGCTATAACCTTTACCAACAATTCAGCATCCGAAATGAAGGAACGAATCATAAAAATGCTTTATGAGTTTAGTAGTGGAGAACCCAAGGGTACGGCATTAAGTATGTTTAATGAATTGCAAAGTTTGCACGGAATAAGCCCATTGGAGTTACAGAAGAGAGCCCTGCAAACTTTAAAATATATTTTGCATCATTATACAAGTTTTTCAGTAAGTACTATTGATAAGTTTAACCATAAAATTATTCGCTCTTTTGCTTTTGATTTGGGTTTATCGGTAAACTTTAGTCCCGAAACAGATGCAACACCAACTTTACGTGATACCGTTGATGAGTTGTTGGGAAACATTGGTGAGCAAAACTATCAAGAACTAACAAAAATTCTGATTAGCTTTGTTGAAGACCTGCTGGAGAAAGATAAGGGTTGGAATATTCAAAAGAAACTACTAGAGTTTAGCAAACAACTGCTTGAAGAAAAAACAGCTCGAATACTAAAATCGCTATCGGGAATTGACATCAAAGGATATATTGAAATATCTCAATCGTTGGGACAGTATATTAATCAATATAAAAAGGAAATAACCCAAATTGGGGAAAAGGGAATACAAGTCATAGAGGATAATCAAATAGAACCCGATTTATTAGCCGGAGGAGCCAACGCAGGAGTAAAAAAATACTTCAGTTACCTCCAAAATTTTAAAGATGATAGTATTGTTCCAAAAAATAGTATAACAAATTATTTTGCCAACGGAAAACTATATAGCTCAAAAGCAAAAGCAGAACAAATTAAAGCCATTGAGGCTATAAGTACACTGCTTACACAATACTATAATGAAGCTCAAAAAATAATAACACAAAAACATTCATCTTATTTGTTTTATAAAAATGTAAAAGACAATATTTACACAATGGCCTTGTATAATGAGCTGGATGTGGTTTTTAGTGAACAAAAAAAAGCTAATAATATTTTATTTATCTCTGAGTTTAACAAAATAATTTCTGCGGCTGTAACCAATGAGCCTGTTCCTTTCATATACGAGAAAATAGGCGAAAAATACCATCATTTCCTTATTGATGAGTTTCAGGATACTTCTTCTATGCAATGGCAAAATATTTTGCCCTTAATGCACAACTCATTATCGCAAGGTTTTATGAATATGATTGTGGGTGATGCCAAACAATCAATTTACCGCTGGCGCAACAGCCAGGTTGAACAATTTGTTCAACTTCCTCAAATCTATAAAACAGTTGATGACACACAAAGTCCTGCCTTAGAAGAACAGGAAAAAGCACTAAAAAATAACTATATTGAATATAACCTTGACACCAACTACCGAAGCAAAAAGAATATCATTGATTTTAACAATGATTTCTTTAATAAAATTATAGAAACAGGGAATGATAAAATTAAAGCTATATACCAACAAGTAAAACAAAAACCCCAACCCAATAATACCGGAGGTACAATTCATTACACTGAGTATATGAAAAACGAATCTGAGGAAAGTAAAGAAGAATGGATGTGCCGGCAAACTCTAGAAATAATAAATCTGTGTAAGCAAAAAGGGTATAGCCAAAAAGATATTGCAGTAATATGTCGAAAAAATAAAGAAGGAGCCCAAATAGCTACTTATCTTTTAGAAAACAATATTGATGTTATTTCTAAAGAATCCTTATTGCTGTCTTCCTCCCCTGAGGTTAAGATAATTATGGAAATAATGAAACTCTTAAACAATCCCAATAATGAAATCAGTGTTGCATCAATTAAATATTACTTCAAACACAAACATCATTTTAACGATAGCTCCCAAGGGATAAATTCTTTAAACAGTTTGTTGCAATTTTTTGAGGAAAACAATATTGTTATCAGCATTAACGAGTTGATGAAGCAAGGTCTTTATGAAATATGTAACAGCCTGTGCATTAGCTTAGGGTTAAACAGGAAACCTAATGTTTATTTGCAATTTTTTCTTGATAATATTTATAGTTTTGGACAAGAAACAAGAAACATTGATGAGTTGTTGGTATGGTGGGAAGACCAACAAGATACTTTGTCAATATGTATTCCCGAGGGCGAAGATGCGGTTAATATTTTAACCATAAATACCTCCAAAGGCCTACAATTTCCTGTAGTAATTGTTCCGGGAGCAGATTTAACCGGAAAGCAAAATGATAACAAACTATGGATTAATCTAAAAAGCAAACAATTACCACTTCTCAACGGGCTGAATTATGCTTATGCTAATCTCATTAAAGGACTTGAACAAACCGATTTTGCTGACCAATATAGGGAAGAATCAGAAAAAATATTGTTAGATGATATTAACTTACTCTATGTTGCTTTTACGCGTCCTGAAGATCATTTATTTATTCTATCATTAGGACGAAATACGTTCAGTCAAGTAGCTTCAAAATATTTAGTTCCATATTTTAACTCTCCTTCGGGTTTTGAGGATGTCATCATTAATAAGCAAACATTCAAACGCAGTGGAGGCGAAATAGCTCAAGTAAATAAAAATACTAAGGCCCCAAAAGAACAGCTCCAAATAACAAACATTACCAACCACAATTGGAAAAACAAGCTAGAAACAGAAAATAAAACCTATAATACTCATTGGCAACAAGAACAAATACTGTATGGTAATATGGTGCATTTATTACTTTCAGAAATAAATACCGATAAGGATATTGAGAAGGTAATATATAAATACAAATTTAATATTGAACAGGGAGGCCTTCAGGTTTCAACCTTAAAAGAAAAGCTGGCAGAAGTACTAAATATTGATACGGTAAAAAAATATTATGACGGGAAATATTCATTAAAACGCGAAAACTCTATAATTGATGAAAAAGGCACTATTTATCGCCCCGATTTGATTGCTATAAAAGAAAAACAAGCCGTTATTATTGATTACAAAACCGGAATTCCGCAAAAGAAATATGCCGAACAAATTAACAACTATGCCCTACTGCTTGAAAAAATGGGATATCAAATAGATGAAAAACTAATCATTTATACCGATGATGTTCAAGTAGAGAAAGTTGTATAATAAACACTTTGTCATAAGATAAAATGGTATTGGTTGGCTAAAAAAGGTGTTTTACCGCTTAATATTTGTTAATTTAATAAGTTACAATTGGTTAAAATATAAACCTGATACCTATTAATTGGCTACTTTTGCGAACTAATTTACAAAATATACCAAATGAAATTAAGTTTTACTCCATTAACACTATTAGGCTTAGCGTTAGTTTCTATAGTTCTCTTTTCATGTAACAACTCTGAGTACCCCGGGTACAAAAAAACAAATGATGGCTTATATTACAATTTGATTAAGCATGACGATAAAGGTAGAAAAGCAGAAATTGGCGATGTGCTAATGATGGATATGATCTATAAAAATGATAAAGACAGTATTATTTTTGACTCTCATATACAAGGCCGTAAAATACCTGTACCTTTAACTAAACCAACTTTTAAGGGTGGTTTGGAAGAAGGATTTGCTATGTTAGCTGTTGGCGATAGTGCCAGCTTTATTGTAAGTGCTGATTCATTATTTCAAAAAACATTTGGAATGCAAGAACTTCCTAAGGAAATAACCAAAGGAAGTATGCTTACTTTTTTTGTAAAGGTTGATGAAATAAAAACCAAAGCCGAATTAGAAAAAATGCGAGAGGAAAGACAGGCCGAAGCCGAAGCAGAGGCAAAAAAATATAAAGAAGAAGAAAAAATTAACCTTGATAAATATTTAGCTGATAATAAAATTACTACACCACCTACTGCAAGCGGTTTAATTTATATTGAGAAGGTGAAAGGTAAAGGTGCTAAAGTAGAAAAAGGGAAAAAAGTAGTAATGAATTATGTTGGTAGATTATTAGACGGAACTGTTTTCGACACAAGCATAGAAAAAGAAGCCAAAGCGAATAACCTTTATCAAGAAGGCCGTACTTATGAGCCTTTTGAGTTTACCGTTGGAAACGGGGAGGTAATTCAAGGCTGGGACGAAGCTTTACCTATGATGAATGAAGGAGGAAAAGCTGTTTTTATTATTCCTTCTGAAATTGCGTATGGTGAAATGGCTCAAGGCCCTATAAAACCATACAGTACCTTGGTATTTGAGGTTGAATTATTGAAAATAAAATAAAATGAATAAACAGAAGTTGCTTACCATATTCTTTGTTTCTTTGGGAATGATGGTATGGGCTCAACCAAAGAAAGCACCTCCTATATTCAAAAAAACAAGTTCAGGGCTGGAATATAAATTATTCCCACATGGAGGTACGGTAAAACCTGTGCCTGGAGATGTTGTTAAAGCCATAATTGTATATACCAATGCTAAAGATTCGGTAATATACGACTCGAGAAAAAGCCGCCCCGATAATATTTTTGAATTGCTTGCCCCCACCTTTAAAGGAGGCTTGGAAGAAGGAATGATGATGATGTCAATTGGTGACTCCGCTGTTTTTAGGGTTAGTGCCGACTCTGTTTTTTTAAAAACTTTCCAGAAACCTTTGCCACCATACCTAAAAAAAGGCTCTAAACTTATTTTCAAAGTAAAACTTCAAGCCGTACAACCTAAAGAAACTATTGACCATCGTACCCCTGAAGAAATTCAAAAAGATAACGAAAAGAGAAAAGAAACAGAACCCAAATTAATAGAAGAATTTATTACTTTAAATAATATTACTGCTGCCCCAACACCAAGTGGATTATATTATATTGAACGTGAGGTAGGCAAAGGTAATGCTGTAACATCGAAAAGTATAGTTAAGATAATTTACTCGTGTACTACCCTTGATGGTACCGCCATTGATACCCAATCTAACCCTATTGAAATTGATATGTCCTTAGGGAAAATAACCAAAGGAATGGAAGAAGGATTGCTTTTAATGTCAGAAGGTACCAAGGCAACCTTAATTATTCCAAGTGTATTGGCATTTGGCTCTAGAAAAATAAATAAAATACAACCTTATACCACATTAATTTACGATTTGGAAGTAGTAGAGGTAAAGTAACAATGCTTGATTTACACCTCTGTTTTTAATCCATATTTCTTTTTGGCTATCAAGTTGGAGCTGAATGTGGTAAATAACACTATGCTGATAGTACTTAAAGGCATTATTATAGCAGCAATTACAGGATGCAAAGTACCGGTAAGCGCATAGGCCAACCCGATAATATTGTAAATAACAGAGATTACAAAAGTAGCCCTGATAATGCCCATACCGGATTTTGCAAATGACAGGTATTGTGTTAATTCAGATAGTTTTTTTCCTTCAAAGATGGCACTGCAAGCCGGTGTAAAATAGTTTATATCATCAGTAACAGCAACACCTACATAGCTCTTCATCAAAGCTCCTGCATCGTTTAATCCATCGCCTATCATCATTACTTTCTTTCCCCCATGGCTTAGTTTCTCAATATATTCAAGCTTTTGCTGAGGATCTTGATTAAAATGCAAATTATTGGCATCGGTAAAATAATTTTGAAGAAACTCTTTCTCTTTATCGTTATCACCGCTTATTAAATGCATCTCGTAGCCCTTGTCCTTTAAACTATTAAACAAATTAATCATGCCTTCTCGGTAAATATTTTTGAAACTGAAATAACCCAAAATTTCATGGTTAATACTCACATACACCTTGCTGCCAGGAGTATTGTTAATTGCATCTTCTTGGTCAGTAAAAATTGCAGAACCAAGTTTGACATAATAATCGTTTACAAAAGCTTCAATACCTTTGCCGTTATGTTCCTTAAAGTTTTCGGCTTTATCATAAGAATTTTGTTCAAGCCATGAACATATTCTCTTGCTAAGTGGATGCAACGACTGTTGACTTACAGAGGCTATTAATCGTTTTTGTAATTCGTTTAAAGGCTTCCCGTTCCATTTAACCCCCGAAACATGACTTTGTGTAATGGTGCCTGTTTTGTCAAACACAACTGTATCGGCCTTGGCCAAACGTTCAACAGTTTTGGCATTCTTTACATACATTTTATTCTTAGCCATAATCTGCATTACATTACCATAGGTAAAGGTAGCACTTAGCAACAATGCACAAGGGCAGGCTACAATAAGCATAGTAGTTACAGCATTTATTCCTCTTTCCACATCAATAAACCACCAATAAGCAAAAGCGCCAATAGCCAAGAGCAACAAAGAGTATGTAAAATATTTATTGATAGCTGCAACCAATTCGGTTTCTTGCTGATTTTCTTTCTCTGTGTTTTGCTTGTTCCATAATGAGGTTAAATAACTTTGCGATACTTCTTTAGTAACCTCAATTTCAATCCTGCTGCCTTTTTGTTTGCCTCCGGCATAAATTATATCTCCTGCTTGTTTGCTTATAGGTTCGGCTTCTCCGGTAACAAAACTGTAATCTATATGAGCATCTCCATTAAACAAAACACCATCTGCCGGTATCAATTCATTTTGCCGAATTAATAACCTCATTCCTTTTTTTATTGATGAAACAGGAATAGACCTCTCTATAAAGGATTGTCCTTGCTTCTCTATAATAGTAACCCCTAAAGGGAAATACGATTTATAATCGCGTTCAAAGGAAATATTATCATAAGTTTTATTCTGAAAGAAACGACCTAACAACATAAAAAACACTATGCCTGTCATACTGTCAAAATAACCTACCTTTGCCCCCCAAATAATTTCGTAAACACTTCTTAGGAAAGCAATTAATATGGCTAAAGCAATAGGAATATCAATGTTTAACACTCGTTGTTTTACCGCATTGTAGGCCGACACAAAAAACTCTTCGGAGCAGTAAAATAAAACGGGAAGCGACAACCCCAAACTCAATATATTAAATATGTGGCTAAAGTTTTGTGTTTCGGTAAAATCGCTCAAATGAAAATACTCAGGCAAGCTAAGCATCATAATGTTTCCAAAACAAAATCCGGCAATACCAATCTTGTAAATTCTGCTACGATTTATTTTCTTATTTTGAATGTTGCTTTCCTCAGAAGCTAATGAGATGTATGGCGGATAGCCTATTTTATCAAGTAATAAAGCTATGTTTTTTAGGCCCGTTTGTTGGTGCTTGTATATAATTTCAACTTCCTTTTTCTGAAAATTTACTCTGCTATTTATTATGGCACTATCCAGCTTATGCATATTCTCTAGCAGATATATGCACGAGCTGCAATGCATATATGGAATATAAAAATGCACATGACTTTCGGTGTCGTTTCTAAAGCTAATCAGCTTTTCCTGTGTTGGCGCATCGTCAAGTATATTATACTTTTTGCTACTTGAATCAGATACTTGCTGCTTGCCAGGATTGCTGTTAATGCTGTAATAACCACATAAATCATTACTGTTTAATAATTCATACACTGCCTTACATCCGGTGCAACAAAACTTTTTATTGTCAAAGTCAACAAAATCGGCACTTTGCTCACCGCAGTGATAACAAGTAAGTTTTTGCTCTTGAAGTACCTGTGGCATTATACTTATTTATGCATTGATAGTATGGGTGATTTCCATTCATATACCAACTCGGCAGTAGTACTTTTTTCAAATATTGATTGCCAAAAACTTCTTTGTTTGTGAAACATAATCAATAAATCTGTATTTATATTTTCCAATATACTCCTAAGCTGTTCGGCTGGTTTACTGTCCTTTCCTGATTGTAAGAAATGGAAATTTATTTTATCATAATCTTTTTGCTTTTGCCATTTTTGTAATATAGGTGAAATATTATCAAAATCCTTTATAGACTTGCTGTAGTCAATATGAATAACATTCAAATTGGCCTCAAAGAGCTTAGCAAAATCAATAACAGCACCCATTTCTGTATCAATATCTTTAAAATCGCTAGCATAAGCTATGCTGCTGAAATTGTTATATGAGCTGTTTCCCGGAACAGTAAGCACAGGAATATCAATATTTTCAATAACATCAACTGCATTACTGCCTAAAAAAATCTTTTTTAACCCAGTAGCACCATGAGTCCCCATAATAACAATATCGGCCTTATACTTCTTAATAATTTTTTCTAAACCGGATGATATGGTAAGCGCCTCCACAACCTCAAACTCTGAAAGCAATAAATTGCGGTTCATGCCTAGTGAATTGTAAATTTTATCAATGTTCTCACTAAGTGTGCGTTCTGCTTTCTGTTTTATGGATTCCGATAGTGAATCAACATAAACCAATCCGGCTTCGGACGTTATAATAGGAGTACTGTATATATGAGCATAAACAATTTTTATATTGCGTTGTCGGGCTAATTGTATAGCATATCTAATGGCATTTTCTGCATTTAAAGAAAAATCTGTTGGAACAATAATGGTATTCATCATTTAAGTTTTAGTAAAGTTAAAAATAAAAAAACAAGATTATATAACCAAGAACCTATTTTGTATTTGGCTTTAACAAAAGTACCTCGTCTTGTATTTCAAAAGCTTAGCAAATAAAATATTGTTTTCTATGTAAATGTGTTTTTGTATATCTTGCTCCATCTCAAACAGCTCGGCATGTAACAGTTTTTGATTGGGTTTTTGAGCTGTTATTGAGTTATAATTGCCTGTAATTACACGAATTTCCATTAAGATTTTAAGCAACTCATCATGTTCCTTGGTAATTAAATGAATAGGATTACTGATAAGATCAACTCCCGGAATCATTTTGTTATTGCTATTTTTCTTCCATTCCAGAAGTTTTTTTACATAGGGATACAGTATTTCCTCCTCGGTTGCAAAATGTTGCTCAAATCGAATTTTTAACTTCTCAAGAATCAAACTTATTTGTAATGCATTGGAATCTCCCTCCTCGGCCAACTGCTTGCTATGCTGCAAGGTTAGGATAAGCATATTTTTAGCAAAGCCATGATGCTTATTAACTATGTAGTTAATAAGCTCATCAACTGATAAATCGTTAAAATTAATCTGATTGAAACTTTGCATGGTATAAATAGCTACGCAAAGGTTCATCTATTTCTCAAAAAAAAATATGATAAGGCTCAATAAATAGTATGATTTTAGTCATGTAATTTTGTTCGGTAAATGTAAACCGAACTAATCAATGATATGAGCTGTTTTAACTAGCTTGGGGTAATCTAAAATTTTTATTTTCTTTAGTTGTAACTCAATAATAGAGTCTGATTTAAATTCCGAAAGCAAACGAATAGCTGTTTCTGTGGCTGTTCCAACCAAGTTGGCAATTTCTTCACGAGTTAATACTACATTCAACGTTTTTCCATCCTCTTCAGTACCATAAGTTTCTTTTAAAAACAAAATAGCTTCAGCCATGCGTTCTCTTACCGGTTTTTGTGCTAAATCAGTAATTTTGTGCTCGGCCTTTCCCAAATTTTGACTTAGCAGTTTCATAAGTTGGAGCGCTAAGGAAGTATCATTTTCAAGCAACTTAAAGAACTGTTCTTTAGGAATAGAACAAATACTGCAATCTTCTAAAGCAATGGCAGTAGCAAAATACTTCTCACCACTCAGCAATGCGCGATAGCCTAATATATCACCTTCTTTCTTTAATCTTACAATTTGCTCACGACCATTATCACCTAATTGCACAAGCTTTACCTTACCCGAATTAATACAATATAAAGCCATTGGCTGAAAACCTTCGGAGAAAATAATCTGACCTTTTTTAAAATAGTTGCAGGATTTACTTGAGTTAATTATGTCAAGAGACTCTCCTTTTAATTCACAAAAGATAGATTTTTCCCGTGAATCACAATTATCGCAATCTATTCGTTTATTAACTTTCATGCCTTAATGAATGGTTACAAAATTAAGATTATTTTTTATTTTTCAAAACTATATATCCTTTTATCGCTTTGCTTTTTTCCAATAGTTTAACACTAATTGAATCGTATAGCACGCAACGGTGAAATACGTGATATTAAGCGTGAAGGTATAAGTAAAGCTATGATACATATAAAAAAGGTGGATAAATTAATTATTAAAATATACCACCACTTAATACGAATGGGGATGTAAGCTATATAGTAAGAAGCTTCATCTAATTTTATCCAGTGAAAATGATATTGAAGAAAACATAGCGTTAGTGCAAATATATTGCCGTATAGTAACCCTTTTCCAATAATGTTTCCGGCCTGATAAAGGAATATTTTTCTAAGCTGGTTATTATTCATTCCTAAGGCCTTTAACATACCTATGAGTTGTGTGTTTTCTAATATAAGTATAATAAGTGCCGAAACCATATTTACAATGGCTACCAAAGTCATTAATATAATTATTACCTGAACATTGATATCTTGAAGTTTCATCCAATCAAACAATTGTGGAAACTGTTCCTTAATGCTGCTAGCCACCCAATCGGTAGGAATAATTTCGTTAATCTCATTGGTGGTGTTTTCTAATTTATTAAAATCAAAAATTGATATTTCAATCCCTGCAAACTGTGTACTATCCCAGTTGTTTAACTTTTGAATGTGTTTAACATCACACAATAAAAATCTATTGTCAAAATCTTCGAGCCCTGTATTGTATATTCCCGAAACGGTAAATTTACGCACTCTGGCAGGGTTTTGAATAAAGTAAACAACAACCTTATTGCCCGTATGAATATTAAGTTTATCGGCTATTTTTTTTGAAACCAAAATACTGTCGTTGCGGTTTATATTATTAAGCCTAAAAACAGTCCCTTCAACCAAATGATTTTTAAAGAAAGTTGGGTCAAAACCGGAACTTACCCCTTTTAATATAACCCCTTCCATTTCATTGTCGGTTTTTATGATTCCTGCTTTTATTCCATATGGGGTTATTTTCGATATATTAGGCAATTGTTCAACCTGATTCAGATATTGCGGAGTTACGGTTATAGGCTGGGCTTCAAACGAGTTGTTATTGTCATATTTGCTTAATTGAATATGCGATCCAAAGCCTATTACTTTAGTAGTAATTTGGTACTGAAAACCATCAAGAACTGCTATGGCAATAATCATTACCGCCACGCTAAGAGCAATGGCTAATACCGAAATGCGATACAGTGGTGTTGATAATTGTTTCTTGTTTTTGGAGCTTCCTTTTATTAAACGGAAGGCTATAAATCTCTCTATATTCAACTATTTCTACTTATTTGTATTTGGTTTATTCATCAAAAAAATCAAACAAAGATGCAAAATAAGTCTCATTCCAACCATCTATAATTTCTTGAAAGTCTTCTTCCGGAATATTGGTGTGTTCCAATTCAATAGATGTTCCGTTGCCTTGTGTGTGTAACTTAATAGTTACTATTGAAGCTTCTTTTTGCTCACCGAAAAACCATTGCTGAATTATTTTTTTATTCTCTTCAAACTCTAAATTTATACCCGAAATGCTTCCGTCCCATAACGAAAATTCAGAACCCGGTTGGGTTGACATAATAGCACGCTCACCTGTCCAAAGCTGTATTGCTAAAGGATTGGTAAGTGCAATATAAATATCTTCTGCGGTAGCCGGGAGCAAAAAATACTTTTTAAAATTTTTCATGAAATGAAGAAATAAGAGTGCCTTAAAGTATTGACTCAAATAATTTTCTCTAAATTAAGAAATAATTTAATGTTATAATACTTAACTAAAATAAATTTTCAAACAAATAAGGTGTAAGGGGCAGAACATCAATTATAGATGACCTTAAATCATAAATTGAAATAAAAATGATTGTTGTTTATAATTAGTATAAAAATAATACTTTTGCAGCAACAATTTAAGAGGAAAACTATGACAACAAACAGAACATTTACAATGATTAAACCCGATGCTACCGCAAAAAATTATATTGGTGGCATTTTAAAAATGATTAATGAGGCCGGATTTAGAATAATTTCTATGAAATATACTAAATTAACCAAAGAGCAAGCCGGAGCTTTTTATGCAGTTCATAAAGAAAGACCATTTTATGGCGAGTTGGTAGAGTATATGTCATCAGGTCCTATTGTAGCTGCCATTCTTGAGAAAGATAATGCTGTGGCCGATTTCAGAACATTAATTGGGGCTACCGACCCAACTAAAGCTGCCGAAGGTACAATCAGAAAAATTTATGCTGAGTCTATCTCTGCCAATGCCGTACATGGCTCCGATAGTGATGAAAATGCTGAAATTGAAGGAAATTTCTTTTTCTCAGCTTTAGAAAGATTCTAATATTATATACTTTGCTAACATTAAAAAATGCAACATCGTTTTGGGTGTTGCATTTTTTTGTCAAACTATTAGTATTATTAAAAAATGCCCAATAAACATAAAACAGAAGTAATTCCACCCCAGTATCTTGAAGTTAAAGATAGTATTTTACCCAACTGCGGAAAAGGTTTGTTTACTAAAATTCCAATAAAAAAAGGAACAGTGATTGTGGAATACAAAGGCGAAAAAATTACTTGGGCAGAAGGTTTGAAAAGAAATGAGAATCATCCCACACAATCGCCTTATTTATTTTACATTAGTGCCAACAACTGTATTGATGCCGAATACACTCTTGATGCCTTAGCTCGATATGCCAATGATGCAAAAGGACATACAAGAGTTAAGGGAATAAGTAACAATGCTGATTATACTATTATTAATAAAGTACCCTATATTATTGCTACAAAAAACATTAAAGCTGGTAGTGAAATTTTTGTAAGCTACGGGAAAGATTACTGGAATGCCTTAAAGAAGAATTAAATTTATAGACTTATTTCTTCCTGATCGGAATTAAAGAAATGGTATTCCAATATATGGTATGAACTAATGGATACAATCTTAATCCATTTTTTATATTTCATAAACCATTTCATACGTATAGATGGAAAGCCTTTGGTAAAGTAGGCCGCAAGATAAGGGTTCGTATGTAGTATAATATTTTTTTCGTTTTGTTCTTTTAATACATAACGTAAGTTACTCTCAAGCTCATCGGCCAATAAAACGGTAGAGCCAATTTCGCCAGAGCCATTACAAACAGGGCACTTCTCAAGGGTCTCAACGCTCATCTCCGGACGAACTCTTTGACGGGTAATTTGAACCAACCCAAACTTGGTAGGAGGTAAGATTTGATGCTTTGCGCGATCGTTCTTCATTTCTTCCCTGATTTTCTGATATAAAGCATTTCTGTTTTCAACATTACCCATATCAATAAAATCAACTACAATAATGCCTCCCATATCGCGTAAGCGCAACTGACGCGCTACTTCTACGGCTGCATCCATATTTACCTCCAAGGCATTTAATTCTTGTGAACTATCGCTTTTAGTACGATGTCCGCTATTTACATCAATTACGTGCATAGCCTCGGTATGCTCAATAATTAAGTATGCACCATTGCGTATAGGAACTGTTTTCCCGAACGAACTTTTAATTTGTTTTTCAATCCCGAAGTGTTCAAATATGGGCAGTTTACCTTTGTATAATTTTAAAATATCTTTTTTCTCGGGAGCTATATTTTGCAAATAGGTTTTAACTTCTTCATATAAGTTTTCATCATCAACCTGTATGTTATTAAAATCAGCATTTAGTATATCGCGCAGTATGGCTGATGTTCTGTCAAGCTCACCTAAAACCTTTTTGGTTGGTTGTACTGTTTTTAAATTTTGGAACAAAACATCCCATTTACGTATTAAACTTTTTAGGTCTGTTTCAATCTCGTTTACGGTTTTGCCTTCGGCTACGGTACGTACAATTATTCCAAAATGCTTGGGTTTTATCCCTTGTAATATTTTTCTTAAACGGTCACGCTCTTCTGCATTCTTTATCTTTTGTGAAACTGATACTTTTTCGGCAAACGGAATAAGAACAATATAGCGACCGGCCAATGATAATTCAGAAGTAATTCTTGGCCCTTTGGTGGAGATAGGTTCTTTGGCAATTTGCACCAATACCAAATTTTGACCATTAAGCACCTGACCTATTTTGCCTGCTTTCTCAATGTCATGTTCAAGGTGAAAATGGTCAAGTCGGCAATCCTTTTGCGAGCCGTTTAATACTTTCTTTGTGTACGAAGCCAGTGATAAAAATTGGGGACCTAAATCAAAGTAATGTAAAAAAGCATCTTTCTCATATCCAACATCAATAAAAGCAGCGTTCAGTCCGGGCATAATTTTTTTAATTTTACCCAAATGAATATCGCCAACAGAAAACGTACTGTTGCGCTTTTCCCTATGTAGCTCATGTAAGCGTTTGTCTTTCAACAAAGCTATCTGAACTTCATGCGTTGTAGATTCAATAATTAATTCGTATTGCACCGTATAATTTTCTAAATATTACCACATTTGTTATTCAATAAAATCAATAACAAAACAGCCCCATTTATACTTTGATTTATATAAATGAAACCGGTAAACTGGCTAATACAAAACAGCCTGATGGATATAATGAAGGTAAGAAAATATTATTTCTTCTTCTTATGTCTGTTTTTTCTTAAACGCTTTTTGCGTTTATGAGTAGCAATTTTATGTCTTTTTCTTTTCTTTCCGCTTGGCATGGTTCTAAAATTTTATTGTTTTTCTAATTCGTTTATAAATTTCTCAACCTGTTGGTTAAGGGTATAATCATTACTTTTTTTCATATAAAGCCTTAATACTTCAATTGCCTCTTTCTTTCTTCCCATATCAGCATATATCTGCCCTAGATAAATATAAGCCTGTATATATTCAGGGTTTATTTTTAAAATCTTCTCAAAGCGCTCCAATGCTTTTTCGTATTGCCCACTTTGAATAGCAAATACTCCCAACTGAACTTGTGCCTCTAAAAAAGTTGAATCTTTTTTAACAACATTTTTTAATATGGTAACCCCTTCCATAGCTTTACTTCCTTCCTCAACATAGCAAGTTCCTAACATAGTTTCGGCTTCTAAGTCAGAGGCATCAAGTTTTAGAGCATTGCTAAAACACCATTGAGCTTTCCCAAATATAGTTGGCAATAATTCGGGTTTTTCAAAATGTGTAGCTCTGTAGTATAGCATACCGGCATCTTTCCAGGCTTGCGCAGAAGCAACAAATTCAGCTTTCTTTTCTAAAAAGCTAGCTGCTGCTCCCATACTTTTAGTAGCTACAATTCGGGCAATAGAGTCGTAGGTTTCAGCCTTGTTTTCGAACTGTTTAAAGGTTTCTATCCTTGCTTTTTGCTCTTGGTCTAAGGCTTTTACAATACTATCGCTGTAACGGTTTAAGTCAATAATCTGAACTTCTACTTTGGGGCTTTCTTTTTTTGAAGGCTTTCCCTTTTTATTTGTAAAAAATAAAAGAACTGTTAATACTATTAATCCAAAAACAACTAATATTTGAATAGTTTTTGGTTGTTTCATTATTTTACCGGAACATTCTTAACTCGCTCAACAAAAGATTTAGCCGGTTTAAAAGCCGGAATATTATGAGCCGGAATAACTACAGTTGTATTCTTTGAAATATTTCTTCCTAACTTTTCTGCTCTGCGCTTAACAATAAAGCTGCCAAACCCTCTTAAATAAACATTTTCTCCATTTGAAACCGATTGCTTTAGGCTTTTCATGAAAGACTCAACTACTGTTTGTACTTCTAGTTTCTCGATTCCTGTTTTTGCTGCAATTTCATTAACAATGTCTGCTTTAGTCATAATTTTTGTAAGTTATTGTTTTTTATACACTTATATTTTATTTCAGTTTTGGGCTGCAAATATAGTCTAAATTATATTACCCACAAATCACATTCTTATTTAACTTTAAATTAACAGCCTATTTTTGTTGCTTAAAAATAAGAATGTACTTTTTATTTTTAAAATAAATAAAATAATATTAACTTTGCAAACTTTTAGTGAAAACCCTAAGAAGGTAATCAATTGCGGATGTGGCGTAATTGGCAGCCGCGCCAGACTTAGGATCTGGTGCCGAGAGGCGTGGGGGTTCGAGTCCCTTCATCCGCACAAACAAAAAACCTCTGTTCAAAAAGTACAGAGGTTTTTTTGTTTTCCATTTTTACCATCGCTATTTATCAATTTGTTTATTAGGTTTGTTGTTTAGATGCAAAAAATCACAAGGGATTGAAAAATAATAATATCATTATCGGGATAGGTAACAAACAAGTTGAATCTATTGCTACTGAATTGTTAAATAAACTAGAAAGTAACAATATATATGCTGAGATAGCTTATCAAAAAGGCCCTCGCAACATACATAACAACTTGTTGGCTAAATTAGGTAAGAAGGATATAAATTACATAGTGGCCTATAAAAATGAATTACCCGATAACCTGCCTGAAGATATTAATATTATTGCTGTTTGTGAGCGGCATGACCCATCATGGAGTATGGTAATGACACCAGGCAAATATGAGAAAAATCAACCCTTAGCCATAAAAAAAAACACAAAAGTTGGAGTGTTATTACAATTGGTAAGCCAACAAGTTGCTGCATTACGTCCTGATATTAAAATAGAGCAACTTGACAATAATATGGATGAGACCTTAAAAAAATTGGAGGATAATAGAATTGATGGTGCAATTTTGCCAAGCCTTTGGCTTAATACTGAAATAGAAAATAAGTTCAATATCGAAAAATTTTCTCCACGTTTTCTTATTCCTGCCCCCGAGTATGCTTTTGTAGTAATATTAGGAAGAAAAGATGATACTTCAAATAATGTCTTTATAAATGAAATAAATCATCTTAAAACAACCCAAAGGTATACTCTGGAAAGTGAATTAAAAGAACTTTCTATGGCAGAAAACTACTTATTAGGTGCCTATAGCGAACATAGTGTTGATGATGAAGAAAATGAAATTTTAAGTGTTTGGACGTGCTGCTCTAAACAAGAAAATCAATTGCCCGCATTTTTGTATGAGGAGAATGTGGAGGTCGAAAAATCAGCAGAATCAATCCTTTATAAATATAAAAATGTAAATCCTTGCTCGGTATATATTAGTAAAAATATTTATAACAAAGGATTACTAAAAAACAGTTTGGAGGCTAACGGGTTTAAAATTGAGGGTATAGGCCTGAATGAACAAGAAATGATTCCTATAAAACAATTACCCGAAACCGAATGGGTATTTTTCAGTAATAAATTATCGGTTGATTTTTTCTTTAAACAAACCCAACTAAAACATCAACAAAGAATAGGGGTTATCAGCAAATCGGTAGCCGATGCGGTGCGTAAATACAACGTAAGAGCCGAGTTTATTGGACAATCAGAAGACACCAAAATAACAGGGAGGCAATTTGCCGCTAAGGTGGGGAAAGCTTCTGTTCTTTTTCCTAAAGCAAAAGAGTTAATGGGAAGTATTCAGAAGCAATTTACCGTACGCGACAAACTGTTTGAACTGAATGTTTATCAAACCATTGAAAATACCGTTAAATTAAAGGATTATGATGTATTAATATTTACCAACCCTGCGGCTGTTAGAACATTCTTTAAGAGCAATCAAATACAATCTACTCAAAAGGCTATTGCCCTTGGAGGGGCCACCAAGGCCGAACTGCAAAAGTATGGAGTAAAAAGAGCAGTGCTGTGTAACGGTTATGATGATATGGCTATTTTACAATGCATATATCACCTAAGTACTCCGTAACTTATTTATTATAAATCTTTCTTTTTAAACTTACGTAAAGAAATAAGGTAAGGAATAACTATCCAAAGAAGCAATAAACCAAAAGAAATAATTAATCCCTGAGTAGTTCCAAAAAAATCTTTAAATATAGCACCTGTATAGCCTAACATGGCCGAAACATCAAGGTTTAAAAGAATAAGTATTCGCGCCAAATCAATAGGACTCAGAGAGGTAATAACCACCATCATTTTTTCTATAGGGTACTCGCTTAACTGATAAAGCAAAAATAAAATAAGACCATCAAATAATAAAGCAAAATACAGCCATAATATAATGGATACACCTATCCCTTTGGCTTTATCTTTACTTAGAATAGAACTTAAAAATGCTAAAGCCACAAAAATTAGAGTAGTTAGGATCCCCGCTGCTATAAATAATAACGCATTGTTAAATTCAGCATAAATAAGCAAAGGTATGCCTGCGCCTAATATAAAAGACAATGACAAACTAAGGCCTAATCCAATAAACAAGCTATTCCAAATAACTTTTCGCTTAATGGGTAAACTAACTAATAGTTCAACAAACTCACTACTATTATAAATATATATGGTGGTAAACAGAATAGATACCAAAGGAACGGTAAGTAAAATAATATTAAGCAAAGTAAGTAAACCTTTAGACTCATTATCTTCCAGGCTAAATGCGCTCCATGATAACATAGCTAAAAGAATAGTATAGAAAATAACTATTTTATTCTTAAAAATATCGAGCATTACATATTTAAAAATTCTACCCATTGCGCGACTGTTTTAAAAAGTGAAGAATTGCTTTTGAAGCCTTAGTTGTATTAGTTTCAGCATTGAGTTGTGATACTCCTTTGTGAAATAAAATATTTCCATCTTGCATAAAAATTATTTGACTCACCATATCGTCCAACTCACTTAAGAGATGAGAAGTTATAATAATCAATTTCCCCTTCTCCTTTTCACGAATAATCTTTTCTTTCAATAACTCGGAGGCTAACGGGTCAAGCCCTGCTGTTGGCTCATCTAAAATCAATACATCCGGATTAAACAAAAAAGCCAATACGGCACTTACTTTTTGTGTTGTCCCTCCACTTAGTGTACCCATGTATTTATGCAACATCTTCTGAATTTCAAAATAATCATACAAATCATTATCTAAGGCCGCATCTGAATTACGGATATTTTTTACCATATTAATAATTTGTCCTATCGTCATATTTTGTGGATAGCGCCCTATTTGGGGCATATAACCTATATGCTTACGGTATTCTATATTATTAAAAATAGATTGTTGCTTTACAATAATATCGCCTTGATCCGGCAAAACCATACCTAGTATACTTTTTATAAGTGTTGTTTTACCGCAACCATTAGGACCTATGAGGGCTATACACTGTCCAAGTTCTAAATGCAAATCAATATTTTTTAGTACAGATAATTTCCCAAAACTTTTAGATATATTTTTTATTTCAATCATAAAGGTATTGCGTTCATCAAAGGTTTATTGTCAACAAAATTATCAGGGGTAATACTTGGTAATATTTTTTCTGATTTATCAAGTAATGTTATCATAAAGCTGCGATATAAAAGCATTGCTGGCGGGTTTCCCTCAACAATTACCGCAAATATACTAAGAGGATGATAAGGAACATCTCCAATTTTATCTTTATTCAAATCATAACCTTCATATTTATCCCAGTAGTTTTCACTAAAACTATTAAGGGTTAAGCTCCCGTTGGTGCTAATGTCAAAGGTGTTACCTAAGAAATTATTGCTACTGATATAATTATCCATACAATTTGCCTGCATCTTTAGCCCCCAACCGTTATTTTTAAAGATATTTCTTTTAACTTCCATTCGGTTCGAGCCATCCATAAAAACAGCCGCTGTATTGTTGTACATTGTGTTTCCTTCCAAATGGCAATCTGAAATTTCTTTTAATAACAGACCATAAGCAGCATCACCCCAATTATCAGAAAATGTATTATTCATCATCACTACTTTTTTGGTAAACATTACTGATACTCCGGCACCATTATTCCTAAATATATTGGTAAAATAGGCATCGTTATTGGAAAACATAAAATGCAAGCCATAACGTAAATTATATTCTGAGATATTTCGCCAAATTACCGAATTGGTAACAAATTCAAAATAAATACCATCTCTGTTTCTCTCCACTTTGTTTCCAATGATTTGTAAACTATCACTTTTCCAGCAATGTATGCCATTTCCGCTTTCTTGTTCTTTTTGCCCTTTAGCAATAATACGATTGTTTTTTACAAGCGTATTTTTACACTTTTGAAGATAAATCCCAAAAAAATTATTGAGCAGATAATTGCTCTCAATGATAATTTTATTCCCGTTTATTATTTTTATAGCAGCGGGGTCTTCTAGAATTGCAAAACTAGAATTCTGTAATTTAAACCCTTTTATAAGTACTGAGTCTGAATTTACAGTGATAATCTGATATTTATTTCCACCATCTAACACAGGCATTTTTTCGCCTATTAAACTAAGCGGTTTATCAATAATAATTTTTTGATTTTTGTAAAGTCCGGGTTGTACCAGTATGGTATCATATCTTGATGCCTGTTCAATGGCTTTATCAATAGAATTAAATTGTGCCTTTGAACCTACGGTAACAACTTTAGCAGTGGCAGAAAATGCAAAAACACTGATAAATATTATCAGAACAATATTTTTCATAAAGAGGTAAACAATTTACTTAGTTCAACTTATCCCACTGAACTACGCTAGCACTAATTTTGCTGGCGTAATCATTGGCCAATTGTTCGTTCTCAAATGCCGCCCAATTACCACCCATTGGGCTTCTTAAGTCTTCGTTTTGTACATAAAATGCTAAAGTGGCATCTATAAGTGAATTTTCGGCCAGATAATTATGAACGTAAAATGAGCTAATTTCGGTACTGCTTTTTTCGTTTGTATAATCAAGCATACATTTTAAATCATCAAACTTGTAAACCCTTCCCTTTTTAGTGATTAATTCAGCTCCAAAATGACCATCAGAGATGGCCATGGAGCAAAAATCGCACTTGTCAGAATTTAATTTAATGGGCGAAGGGCCACTACTACTGCAGGCACTAAATCCGAGCATACCAACGGCTACAAGCATTGTTGCAGCAGTTTTCTTTTTCATATACTTATCTAAAAAACCTGATTCGGTAATTACGGCAACAAACATTAATAAGCCACCTACTACAAACAACCATCCTCCAATATCAGGAACAGAGAATGCTCCAAAATTAAGTAATTGTTTAAATCCTATTAGAGGGGGTTGATAAGCCATTCCGGGAACTATAATGGCAGCATTAGGGTCAAGATTATGGCCATAATTATATTCCCATCTCCAGAAATCAACCATAGCAATTACTCCAAATGCTACAAAGGCCCAAAAAGCTATATATAAGAATTTCTTTTTGCCCGAAAGTCCTGCTAATAAAATTATCAGAAAATAGCCTATAATTATGTATTTTAAGATAGAAAATTCAATAAAGTTTTCGGCATGTAACGTTTGCATACCGATATAGTGATTCAAACCGTTAATAATATCTACATCACCTGCCAGCTTATCTGCATGAATTTTAAGTGCTAATCCTTCAGGGTATTGAGGTGCATCTAATTCAATACGCCATATTGGAACAAATATGGAAGTCAATACGGCTATGGCGGCTACTATATATAGAATCTTTGATTGTTTTGAAATTGTGGGAGACATTTTTTATAAATTATTGCAAAAAAAAGGAGCAGTTGGTTTTATTTAAACTGCTCCTTATTTTTTACGGGTTACTATTCATATTAGTTCTGTGATAAATCTTTGTTCAAACCAAAACGAAGCGGTACATTGCTATTTGCAGGAGAAACCCTCACATACCCTTGCATCTCTTGATGTAATGCACTACAGAAGTCTGTGCAATAGATTGGGAATATTCCTGTGCGATCTGGTATCCATTTTAAAGTGCAAGTTTCGCCCGGCATAATCAACAACTCTGCATTATTGGCACCTTTTACAGCAAATCCGTGCGGAACGTCCCAGTCTTGTTCTAGGTTAGTTACATGGAAATATACCTCATCTCCAAGTTTAATTCCTTCAATGTTGTCCGGAGCAAAGTGAGATCTGATAGAAGTCATATAAACATGTACCTTCTTACCATCTCTAACAACTCTAGCGTCATTTTCATTTTTTGTAACGTAAGGATGCTTGTTTTCATCAATTTTGTAAATCTTAAGTTGACCATTGTTTCTGATTAAGTCGGCCGGAGCAGCTTGTGCATAATGAGGTTCTCCAATAGTTGGGAAGTCTAAAATCATCTGCATTTTTTCTCCGCTTATATCAAATAATTGGGCACTTTGAGTTAACTCCGGACCGGTTGGCAAATATCTGTCTTTAGTAATTTTGTTATAGGCTATTACGTATTTTCCATAAGGTTTTACAGTGTTTCCACCCGGTACACATAAGTGACCTACTGAATAGAAAGTTGGAACTCTGTCTAATACTTTCAAATCTTTAACATTCCACTTCACTACTTCTGATGAAACGAAGAAAGAAGTATAAGCATTTCCTTTATCATCAAATTCGGTATGAAGTGGCCCTAATCCCGGCTTTTGTACTTCACCGTACAATGCTGCGTCATACTTAATTACAGGAATCCCATCGTATTCAGTTTCAAAAGCTTTATCGTTAATCGCTTTCATTATTTTATCAAAACTAAATACCGGTAATAAAGCTGCTAACTTTCCACTCCCAACAATATACTCACCTGAAGGGTCAACATCGCAGCCATGTGGCGACTTAGGACAAGGAATAAAGTAGCAAATATCTTTTAACTCTGCAGCATCTAAAACTGTAACTTCTGTTTCGATAGTTGAAGTAGAGGTATGAGTTGCATCATCATATACGTTATGCGCATATCTAACAGCTTGTTTTTTACCTTTTCCGGCTTTAAGATACTCTTCGGCCTTTTTCCAGTTAACTGCCATAATAAAATCTTTATCTCTTTGTGAAGCATTAACTTCTAACAAAGTATTGGCTTGCTCTGTATTATAGGTAGAGAAAAAGAACCAACCGTGAGATTTTGCCTTACCGGCACGCGCCAAGTCAAAGTTGAACTAAACCTTCGGTAGCCACAAACAAAACAAAAATACACATATATCTCGTATAAACAAACTCACTTTAAATAAAAAATATTATGAGTTTAC
>WBZO01000752.1_pt1 | contig 61323 bp, 48 predicted proteins | sample 5204261 | NCBI WGS metagenome assembly WBZO01 (sample SAMN12412400, study PRJNA552823) | activated sludge metagenome | isolation source: activated sludge from anammox sidestream of wastewater treatment plant... | place: USA: North Carolina | collected 2017-09
CCGGATAATCAGTTGTACAGGTTCGACTGAAACCGGAAAAACTCTGTTGCGGTTGTCAGCGGATCATGTCAAAAAGACTGCGCTTGAACTGGGTGGGAATGCGGCCTTCATTGTCCTCGAGGATGCGAACCTCGATGTGGCAGCCGATTCATTGATGATCAACAAGTTCCGTTGTGCTGGACAAACCTGTGTATGCGCGAACCGTGTCTTTGTTCATGAAACAGTGATTGCCGGTTTCCGCAAAAAGCTTGTCGATCGACTCTCAAAACTGGCTGTCGGTAATGGCATGGATCCCTCTGTGCAGATCGGTCCACTTATCGATTCGTTTGCATTGCGGAAAGTCAAGGAGCTGGTTGATGATGCCGTTTCTCAGGGAGCACGGATTACATTCGGATCTCTTCCTGAAGTCCCCGGGGAATCCTGGGGGGCATTCTGTCCTCCCATCCTGCTCGAGGATGTCACAGATTCCATGGCCATCTGCCAGGAAGAAATTTTTGGGCCGGTGGTGTCCATCCTTGCCTTCAGAACCGAAGAGGAGGTAATCCGGCGCGCTGATTCGACCCCGTATGGGCTGGCAGGTTATCTTTTTACAGGCAATCCCGGCCGGGCAGAACGCCTGGCTGCTCAAATCCGATGTGGCCATATTGGAGTGAATACCGGTTCCGGCCCGGTCCCTGATGCCCCATTTGGCGGAATGAAGCAGTCGGGATTAGGCCGTGAAGGCGGCTTGGAAGGATTGTTTGAATATACCGAGCCACAGACTGTCGTTTCCAGATCCTGAACCCACCCCAATCACGCTGCCTGACCGGATTTATTCTCGTTAATTTTTGAATGTTTGTGAATTTCCAGTGCTGCTCAAATCATCGAAACAAGTGATCATTGATCCTGTTTATGGGAGAAAATTTCCAATTGACGGTGTTCGGGAAAGCTGGTAGGAAAAGTTCCGGGAAACATTACATGGACTCACCGAATCAACCATCAGACACTAAAGATATCGCTCGATTCTCCATCTGGAAGATGCTCCTCTTTTCCTTGACCACCGTCTTCCTTCTTCTGGTGGTCGTCGAAGGGAGCTGGCAAGCGGCCTGTTATCTGGAGTGGGTGGACCCTCCCGCTCGAAGCCGTGACCTTCGAGAAGAATGGCAATGGATCGAAATGCATCGCGATCTGGGACCAGGCGGTTTTTCGATCACTGCGGCACAATATGATCCTGAGTTAGGCTGGAAACCAACCCCAAACTACAAGGCAGATGGGATATTTATCAACTCCATGGGGCAGCGTGGAACCCGGGTTGTTCCCTATGAACGAACCCCGGATCACTTGCGTATTCTTTTCATTGGCGACTCCTATACCTTTGGCGCACAAGTCAAAGACAATGAATGTTTTTCAGAAGTTCTGAAGACTCGTTACCTTCCCGATGCGGAGACAATCAACTTGGGAGTGAGTGGGTATGGCACAGACCAGCAGATTCTTTTTTATGAACTTGAGGGAACTAAATACAAAGCGGATGTCGTAGTTTTAGGTTTCTTTGTTCACGACATATCACGTAATGATGGAGCATTCCGTTATTACGCTAAGCCGGAGTTTGAACTGGCTGATGGGAAGCTGGTCCTTTCCAGTTCATGCATCATCAGCCCGACAGAGCTTCTTCGCCTTTACAACTCAGGAGAGCGTGCAATCCGTCCGCAGGGGTTCTGTATCAGCGAAGCCTTATTGAAATCCATCGATCAATCCGGACGGCGCCATATCGATGAATCCTCTTATGCCTGGAAAATTTCCGCAAAGCTGCTCGAGCGCTTCCAGGAGAAAGTTCTTCAGGATGGGGCGCATCCATTGCTCCTGATCATCCCTAATGAAGAAATCCTCACCGAAAAAGAAAGCCGTTCGGACCACATCACAAAGCTCCTGAGGGATAAAGCGGACGAGATCGGACTGGATTATCTGGACATGGGGCCGATCCTGCGTGACCAGCATCAGAAGGATCCGGCTATTCCTCTTTATGATGGCCACTGGACAGTACGAGGCCATGAGGTGGCTGCAGAATCTTTATTCCGCACATTTGAAAAGCTGGGCTGGTTGCAGAGCGGCCATGAGGGCCAACATCCTCAGGGTTAATCCGGGATTGAGCTGGGAGTGATTCTGGAAACATGACAGTGATGAATGAGCCTGAACGAAAGCAGGGCGACCCCGAAAGATCGCCCTGGCAGAATCAAGTGTATTTTATTCAGTAAGGAAAATCCCCGGCTGGGGGATTTATCGCATTAGATTTCAGGTGCCTGAAGTAAAATCAGGTCAGGTGATTTACCAACGGCTTCCGCCGCCACCGCCACCACCACCGCCACGCCGTGGCCCACCTTTGCCACCCCCTCCTCGGTGTCCACCACCGCCGCCTCCACCTTGATAGCCACCACCGCCACCAGAGCGAAAACCGCCGCGACCACCACCGCCACCGCCACCACCGAAGCTTCTGGGCTCTTTTGGACGAGCCTCATTGACCATGATCCGCCGTTCATTCATTTCCGATTCGTTCAAACCCTGGATTGCCGCTTCCGCTTCTGCACGATTGGGCATCTCGATAAATCCAAATCCTTTGGACCGCCCGGTCATCCGATCTTGAATGATTTCCGCCGAGGAAACCTCTCCATACCTTCCAAATACTTCCCTGAGTTCGTCCTCCGTAGTCTGGTAGGACAAGTTGCCAACATACAGTTTCATAAATTCTCCAATCGAGGGTGGTGTGGTTGTTCAACCCCGGGCAGGAAATCAACCCTCTGGGTAAGGAACCGACTTTATTTGGCATCACTTCCAAGGCTATGTCAATGAGCTATAGGATTTGGTCACCTCTGTGAGGCTCGCAGAGGTTGTATTGCCCACTCGTCTGGCTGGCAGGTGGGGAAATATCAGGCCTTGCCGGCATCCTGAGCCATCGAGATCTGCCTGAGCAGACTCTTCAGATCCTTCTTCATCCATCCACGAACAACGGGGTGAATAAAAATGCCGAGGAAATAAACAGGGATGAAAATAATTATCTGGAAAGCTCCATCCACCCAGGAGTTCGAGAGGGAATAGAATGGTTGTTTCAACAGGCAGCAAACCAATACCAGGGCCACCAGAATCCCCCAGCCAAGTGGAAGCATAAATGCCGTTGTTCCTTCCGTGTGGATCAGCCTGGCAACCTGCCACCACAGAAAAATGGCAACCGCTCCATTGGTGCAAAATGACACCAGCGCGATCCCCTCAATGCCGAATCCCAGCCTCACCAGCAGAATGTTGAACCCGATATTGACCGCCAGTGTGATTGGAACAAGAAAAGCCAGCTGGCGTTGACGATGGATCGACACTAGAAAATCAGTGCCAAGCGGAATAAATGCCGCTAGAATGGCGCCCAGGATGAGTATCTGGCTGCTCGAAATGGCGGGGATATATTTTGGGAACCCTGTCTCATACAGGGGAGGGATCAAAAAAATGACACACCCAAAACACACTGGTAAAATCCAGGAAAGAAAGCTGGCGGGTGCCCATACAATCCTCGCCACCTCTGAGGGATCAGAGCTCTCCCCCATTTTTTCATTGAGACGTGGATTGAACACCCGGCTGAGCGATTCCGGAACCATTTGAAGGACCGATGCCAAGGTGATCCCCATAAAGTACATGCCAGTCTGTTCGCTCCCCAGCAGTGTGATGCTCACCACCCGGTCAAATGTGGTTTCCATCAGATAAGCCCACCAGACCAGAGTGATCGGGAAACCGATCCGTATCAGCTCCCGGATTTTGTTCCAGTCGAAAGCCATAGCAAGAGGCGGGCATTTCCCTTTTGCCAGAAACCATGCTGCCAGGGTGATCGACCATTCCGCGAATGCAAATCCAATGGCGACGCCGATGATATCCCCCAGCCAGGCACCCGATGGCAGGAACAGCATATAGGCAAAACCACGCAGGCCCCGGAGAATCGATGCCTGTTCAAAGAGGTGGCGGACAGTGAACCGGTCAAACAAAAGCGTCCCTACTGTTGCTCCCATGACTGCAAACAGCATGGCGATGGAGGGGATGAGGTTGAGGCTCACAGAACTCGAGGGTGAATAAAATCGGACCAGAAGCAGAAAAATGCTTCCGGCGAAAACCAGGACGATCGAGGATAACCAGGCAAATCCCAGCGAGATGCCTTCGATGCGGTTGGCCTCGGTGTGATTACCGGCCCCTTCGAGCCTGGGAACCTCTTTCCTGTAGGCCTCCAGAACTCCGAGATGGTTGATTGTGCCATAAACAAAGATCAGCCGGATTGTAGACCAGATTCCGAGCAGGGAGGGGCCCAGGAGGTGTGCAACAAGAAAAGTCGATACCATCCCGAAAACACGTGCGAATCCCATCCCCACAACCATGAAAGCGATGTGGATGAGTGCTTTGCTGCCTGCCTGCCGGCCAGAGACAGGAGTCACTTGCAACGGCGCAGCTGCCTGGCGGTCATCAGCCAACGCAGTTCTCCCCGGGCTGGCGGCCCCTGAGTCAGGATATCGACACGTGCGACACCGCTTTTTGAAAGGGCGATATCTCCATGGTTGATTCCGGTGGCAAGGCGGCAAATCCAATTGCCAAGATCGGGCTGGTGGCCGACAATGAACAGGTTGATATTCGGCTTGAGCCGGCTCAGCTCGAGAAAAAGGTCTTCTTCCTGATCCGGCCAGGCCAACCCCGATTTCTCGAAAAGAATGGAACAATCCGTGTGCCGGCTGATAATGTCCGCGGTTTCGACCGCACGCACCAGAGGGCTATGCCAGATCATGTCCGGTTTGATGTCCATTTTTGCCAGGGCGAGGCACACTTCTTCAGTCACCGATCGGCCCTTTGGAGTCAATGGGCGCTCATCATCGGTCCGAATGTTATTCTCGCCAATCTGAAAGGCTTCACCATGGCGGAAAAAAAAGATGGATCGAGTCATAAAGGGGTTGCCTCCTTCGCCTCAGATGGATTCACACCAAATGGAACAGGGCTTCTTCAGGAGCCTGGCTGCCCTATCTTTCGCTTCATCCACAGATTGTTCAGGTTTCAGCTGGAGATGAATATATTCCATCTGCAAAATTATCAACAGGACTGCGCCGGGATGAAAGAGGATATTCACAGACAGGCCAGATATGTGAGAATTCACCGGCCCCGGAAGCCTGTGAAAAATCTGTGAGAAAAACGTTCTTTCCCTCTTGACAAACCCCTGATAACTGTCGATACTTTCCCCTGAATACAGCAGTTCTGGATGGATCAGTGCTGCATTGCTTTGTGAATTGTAATATCAGACAGGTGGGTGAGGCGGATCTGAATTTTCGAATTTGGATGGGTAACCGCCGGGTGAGAGAATGGCCGAAATGTGTTCGAATGGACGCCCGAAGTCTATTCTCGCCGACATAACTGACAAAAATCCCCACCGTTGGTATAATAATTTTCAGAGCAAAACATTCACAGGGACATTTTATTAGGGTAGAGTATTTATAGATTCTCCCCCAGAGATCCCTTTCCAGCTCAGAAGGGATCTCATCCCCTAGGGGTCCGAAGCACCCTACTTCGGACCCCGATTTATTTACAGGGCCTCCATGCTTGACATCCATTCAGTTTTTCAATCACGCTTCTGAACCATGTCTGACCTCCAGCAACCGGGAATGCTTGTCGTGGCTGCCCTGATCCAGCATGAGCAGCGTTACCTCGTTGCCGAGCGTCCAGCCGGTAAAACGATGGCGGGGTACTGGGAGTTCCCGGGTGGGAAACTCCACCCTAATGAGGAACCGCGTGAGGGATTGAAACGGGAAATCTTTGAAGAATTAGGCGTTTTAGTCGAGGTTGGAGATATCATCGAAGTGATCCAGCATATTGACCCGGATAAAACAGTCCTGCTCCTGTTTTTTGACTGCCGGCTGAAGGATGGCCAGCCCAGTGGCAGGGAAGGGCAACGCATCCGCTGGGTTTCGCCGCAGGACATGCTGGACATGAAATTTCTTCCAGCGGACATTGCACTTATCACCAGGCTGATGGGCAACCTTTCGCCCGGCTCTTCAATCGATGCCGGATTCGATTCCATGCAGCCTGAAATCTTCGTCAAGAATCGAGAGTAGGGAAGGAGAAAAAGATCTGTGCGTGTGGCGGTTATTGGTACTGGATATGTCGGCCTGGTGGCAGGAACATGCTTTGCCGACTGTGGCAATGATGTCATTTGTATCGATCAGGATGAGAGAAAAATTGAGGGACTCCGAGCCGGCAAGGTCCCTATATACGAGCCGGGGCTGGATGAACTGATCACCCGCAACCAGCTGGAGGGTCGGCTGTCTTTCTCGACCGATCTCAATCAGGGAGTTTCTCATGCCGAAATCCTGTTTATTGCGGTCGGGACTCCTCCCCGTGAAGATGGATCGGCCGATCTCTCCCATGTGCTCGGTGTCGCCCGCGAGATCGGCAAGCGGATGATCGAGAAAAAGATCATCGTGATCAAAAGCACTGTCCCGCCTGGAAGCGCCGCCCGGGTGGCTCAAGCGATCCGGAGTGTCACGGCTGTTCCATGTGCGGTCTTGTCGAATCCGGAATTTCTCAAAGAAGGTGCTGCAATCGATGATTTTACCCGGCCGGACCGAATCATTCTCGGAGGCCAGGATGTTGCTGCCCTCGAGGTTCTCAAGGATCTCTATGACCCATTCGTCCGCACCGGAAATCCCATCATGATCATGGATAATGTCACAGCGGAAATGTGCAAGTATGCTTCAAATGCGATGCTGGCGACACGAATTTCCTTCATGAATGAAATCGCCGGTTTATGCGAAAACACCGGCGCAAATGTTGCCCTGGTCAGGGAGGCCATGGGGTTCGACCATCGTATCGGGCTGCACTTTCTCTTCCCGGGTGTGGGGTATGGCGGCTCCTGTTTTCCGAAGGATGTCCAGGCACTGATTGCGACAGGCAAGCAGTTCGGATATCCCATGTCGATCCTCGAATCAGTGGAAAAGGTGAACCAGCGCCAGAAGGTGGTTCTGTTTGATAAGCTGCTGAGCCATTTTCAGGGGGATTTGAAAAAAAGGCGGATCGCAGTGTGGGGACTGGCTTTCAAACCGAAAACCGATGACATCCGTGAGGCTCCAGCTCTGACTCTGATTGAGTGCCTGCTGCAGGCGGGTTGCCAGGTTTGTGCCTATGATCCCGAGGCCATGCCGACCTCACAGGGGCTTCTTGGAAACCGGGTTGAATTTGCCTCAGGGAATTATCAGGCATGTGAAGGGGCGGATGCACTGCTGGTAGTCACGGAATGGAATGAATTTCGCCGGCCTGATTTCGACCGCCTGCGATCCCTCCTGAAACACCCGCTGATTCTGGATGGGCGAAACCTTTATAATCCAAGCCGTATGAAATCTCTTGGGTTTACTTATTATTCCATTGGCAGACCTCCGGTCTTCCAGGAAGGAGCCTCGAAATCATGATCCAGGGCGCAATCATAACCCCCCTTCGAGTCATTGCCGATGAGCGTGGAAGATTAATGGAGATGCTGCGCAGCGATGATCCGAATTTTGTCCGTTTCGGACAGATCTACATGACCACTGCTTACCCGGGTGTGGTCAAGGCCTGGCATTACCACAAAAACCAGATCGATAATTTTGTTGTCGTGCAGGGGATGATGAAGGTGGTGCTGTATGATTCGAGGAAGGATTCACCGACCCATGGAGAGGTTAACGAATTCTTCCTGGGTGTTCACAATCCGATCAGGCTGACGATTCCCAACCTGGTCTACCATGGCTTCAAATGCATCAGCGACCATGAGGCTATCTGCATCAACACCCCGACTCAACTGTACAACTACAAGGATCCGGATGAGTTTCGCCTCCCGGCCCATGGGAGTGAAATCCCTTATGACTGGGCCAGGCAGGACCGTTGACACTGGAGGCTGCTGTTACTTCGCTTGATCGCTGCCCTCAGGGCTTGCTTTGAGTGGTTGATAGACCCTCACATAGTCGATCAGGTACTTCTGAGGAAAGATGGAATCATCGATCTCGCCCCCCCAGGAACCGCCTAGAGCGAGGTTGATCAAAAGGTAAAAGGGCCGTCGAAAAGGATTGGATTCGCCTGCACCCGCTTCATCGATGTTGAAGGTGTGATAACAGATCTGATCGAAGAAGAAGGCAATTTTGTCTGCATCCCATTCGATCGAATAGAGGTGAAAATCAGCACAGGGTGAGGCAGTTTCGATTTTCCCTCCATTGTAGGCATGAGCGCCGTCTTTCGGGAAATGAACAGTTCCATGAATGTGGCTGGGATCATGGCCGACAAACTCCATAATGTCGATTTCCCCGCAACCCGGCCAGGGATTCTCAGGGAATTTTTCGCCAAGCATCCAGATCGCAGGCCAGACACCCCGTCCCTGAGGGAGCCTGGCACGCACCTCAATCCGCCCATACTGAACATTCATCCGCTGCCTTGAATTGATCGATGCTGAGGTATAATGGGCCTTCTCCCGCTCTTCGTTCCACTGCTTGGAACCTTCTTTGAACTGGGGATTGGGATGGTCTTCCTTTCGTCCTTCAATGACCAGCATTCCATCCTCGATCCGCGCATTCTCTTTTCGAGCGCGGGTGTAGTACTGCATCTCGAAGTTCCGGACAAACCCTTCCTCATAATCCCATTTTGTTGGATCCGGCATCTGGCCTGAATCGAATTCATCGCTCCAGATGAGCTTCCATTCAGTTGACAGGGCAGGATGGAATGCCATTAGAAGCAGTCCAATGAACAGGCAGAATCTGAGATGCATGATTTTTTCCTCAACCGGTGAATTTTTTCGAGAGAACAAAGGCTCATCCATCTGCCTTTCCCCGAATCATGTTTTGAGCGGATTCTTAATGGCGGAAATGCCGGAAGCCGGTGAACACCATGGCGACATCAGCCTGGTTTGCAGCCTCGATGACTTCCTCATCACGCTTCGAGCCACCGGGTTGAATAATGGCTGTCACCCCAGCCTCGATGGCCTGATCCACGCCATCCCGGAAGGGGAAAAAAGCATCCGATCCAAGAACTGCCCCCCGGGACAGATCTCCGGCATTCCGTGAGGCAATCCGGACCGATTCCAGGCGATTCATCTGCCCGGCTCCAATTCCCACTGTTCGAGTTCCCTGAACGAGCACAATCGCATTGGATTTGACCTGCTTGGCAGCACGGAAGGCAAACAGCAGGGATCTTTTTTCTTCCTCTGTCGGCTGCCGCCGGGTGGCTACATTCCATAGATATTCAGAATCATCCACGACATCACGATCCTGGATCAATGCACCTCCCTCGATCATTCGAACCTCAATTGAATTTTTCCCTGCGGCCTGATCCAACCCGGGCAGTTCAAGGAAACGGCGTGTGGCTTTGGTGGACAGCAATTCGATGACACCTGGTGCATATCCGGGAGCCACGACTGCTTCGACAAATGGGCTGTCATGGATTTTCTGAGCGGTCTCCGGATCGATTGTCCGGTTCAATCCGATGACTGACCCATAAGCCGATACCGGGTCACAGTCATAAGCATCGGAATAGGCCTGCGAAAGGCTGTCTGCTGAAGCCAGGCCACAAGGGTTGTTGTGTTTGAGGATTGCGACTGTCGGACTGCTGAAATCTCGGACTGCACGCGCTGCCGATTCCAGGTCCAGCAGGTTGTTATAAGAAAGTTCCTTCCCGCTCAAAATCCTGGCATTGGCCAGTGAGCAGGTCTTTCCAATAGTCCGCTGGGAGTACCAGGCAGCCTTCTGATGAGGGTTTTCACCATAACGCAGATCGCTGATTTTTCGGAATGACAATGAAAAACTATCGGGGAATTTCTGGCCAGGCTGGGTGGCACCGGCCAGATAGGAACTGATTCCAGCATCATACTCTGCGGTTCGGGCGAAGGCTTTGGCAGCCAGCTTTCTCCGGGTTTCCAGAGAAACAGATCCCCCATGAAGAGTCATTTCTTCCTGGACCACTGTGTAATCCGAGGGATCCGTGACTACAGCAACAAAATCGGCATTCTTAGCCGCTGAGCGAACCATGGATGGACCACCGATATCGATGTTTTCAATCGCCTCATCCAATGGGCATTCGGGATTGGCAACCACCTTTTCGAATGGATATAAATTGACCACCACCAGATCAATCGGTGTAATTCCATTTTCATCCATCTGCCTGCGGTGGGTGTCGAGGTCCCTCCTGCCAAGGATCCCTCCATGGATTTTCGGATGGAGAGTTTTCACCCGCCCATCGAGTATTTCTGGACTCCCGGTGTGAGTGGAAACCTGAATGGCCGGAATCCCGTCATCGGCAAGGGCCTTCAAGGTCCCGCCTGTCGAAAGGATTTCAACTCCGCTGGAATGAAGGAAGCGGGCAAAATCGACCAGTCCGGTTTTATCGGAGACACTGATCAGTGCAGTCTGGATCCGGGTCATTCCAAATCCATCAGAACATCAGCGGCGTTCACAACACCATCTCCATTCCGGTCACTTGAACCAGGACTGGAGGGAATCTCTGACAATGGCTCAGCGGATTTGAGGATTGCAGGAATTGGATTGTTCCTCACTGAAAGGAATGTCAAAAGATCCCGCTCATCCAGACAGTCATCACCGGAGAGTTCGGCAATCGCACGGGTTCTTGGATCGCGCATGCCGAATACCAGGGCATAAGAAAACAAGTCAAGGCTGTTATTGGCCTGGTCCATATTGAAGTCGGCGTAGACACGTGACTTGGGAATGAAATCGATATTCACAATAAAAACCTGGTTGTTCGACTGGCTGGCGACGACAACATCATTGGCAAGGGTGTTATCAAGACGCGCACGGCACCCGGAGACTGGACGTTCGCCAACTGTTGTGCTTCCACCTTCAGAGGCAAAGATATCTCTGAATGGGAATACTCCAGTGCCATCATTGTAGTAGATGGTCAGGTTGCCTGGGATGGCTGGGTTGACAAAGGGAACAGGGATGCCGCCATTGATCAGAGCAATGTCCATATCGCCATCTCCATCGAAATCGGTTGGAATCGCCGCCATGGGGCCATTGACTCCCACCAGGGAGCGCGCGCTTCCGAATCCTCCATTGCCATCGTTGAAGTATATTATCAGGCTTCCTGAAATGGGTGGGAATTGCTGTGGAGCGCCCTGATTGACCACCAGCAGGTCATTGCCGGATTGTCCATCGAAATCGGCGATGGCGGCCCAACGAGTATTGACACCGGATTTGATGACCTGGTTCACATTAAATGTTCCATCACCACTTCCAAGAAGAACCGAAACTGTGCCATCTTCCCAGTTGGGAGTTACCAGGTCGAGATTGATATCTCCGTTGAGATGCCCACCTGTAATATAGGTCGGCAGCTGGCCCAGCCCGCCAATCCCACAAGGGACCTGCGTTGTAACGACACCCGGTCCAGCCACACCATTCGGCCCAGCCAGGACAATGGTGATCTGGTCGGTTTCGGTATTGGGAATTGCCAGATCGAAACGTGAATCTCCATTCAAGTCACCGACAAAAGCCGACAGAGGGCTGTCAACCGGATAAGGAAGCTCAATCGGATTTGGATTGAAACCAGATGCCTTATTGTTGATAAAAAGAAGAATTTTCTCATTGCCTGAGGCGACCACAAGAAGGTCTTTATAAAGGTCATTATCCAGATCTTCGAGCTCGACAAAGGAGGGCTTGCTGCCGGTTCCAGTGGACAGCAATGTTCCTGTGGAAGGGAACTGCCCGGATTTATTGTTCAACAGCACAGAGATGTTGTCGCTGGCCTTATTAGCAACCACAATGTCTTCAAACGACTCATCACCATTCCCCTTGACCGGTCCGGTGACTCTACCCGTATCGGCGAAAACCGGGTTCTGCCCCACATTGGAGGCTGCAACCTGGCGGGAAACCCGTGGAGTATTCGTGGGGGTGGGAGTCGCTGTGTTGGTTGGTGTTTGTGTGATTGTCGGAGAGAGAGTGATGGTTGGGGTGCGGGTAATGGTTGGGGTTCTGGTAATGGTCGGGGTCGGAGTGGGATCAAGCATCGCTTTGGCGGCATTCACCTTGCCGTAGCCGTAGTACAATGAATGGCCGCTTACATTATACTGGCCGCCTTTAGAATCGATTTTATCTGCGCTTCCTTCCATCCGTTTCTGGACAGCCTGACGAGTCAGATTGGGGTTTTTCGCGATAACCAGAGCAGCCACACCCGCCACCGCCGGGGCGGCTGAGGAGGTGCCACCGAAATCATTGGTGTAATCCGATGTGCTATAGCCGGAGGCCCCTGCGATATCAGTGGTGGATATCCCAAGTGTTCCTCCGGTCCAGATCCTGCTGGCACAGGTCCATGTGGGAAAGAAGTCATTCGATGGAGCACTGACATCCACTTTGGATCCATAATTGGAATAATGGGAACGTTTGGCCAGGTTGTTGGAGGCAGCCACACACACAACACCCGGGTGGGCATTGAGCTCATCTCCATCAACATTTGCACGGCTGTTGCCTGCCGCGAAAACCACCACGCAACCCAGGCCCTGGCGGCCTTCTTTGATCAGGCGCTCAAGGCCATCACGAATGGTGGGGGAAAGCGGATTTTCGATCTTGTCATCCAGATCGGAGCAGAAGTTGTTGTACCAGGGGCTTCCCCAGCTGTTGTTGCAGACCGCGGCATCTTCCCGGAGTGCAAACAGGAACGAGTCCCGGATTTGTGAATTCAGCAGGAACCCACCGGTAATCAGGCGGACTCCCATGATTTCCGCCTCGGAAGCCACACCAGAAACACCTTTCCGGTTATTCCCGATGGCGGCGATGACACCAGCTACAGAGGTTCCATGGGCGCTGTCTCCCATGATCGGCCGTGGATCGTTATCCCTTTGAAGTGGGTCATAACCGATCTGAACGCCATTTTCAGTGACGATCTTCAGGTCTTCATGGTCATAATCGACTGCAGAGTCGATGACACAAACCCGTATCCCGCGGCCGCGTGTGGTGTCCCAGGCGCCTTCTGCATCGAGGTCGGCCTCGGCCAGGGCTGGGGCGCGCCTGGCACGCAGATGCCATTGATTGACATACAGCGGATCATTGGGTGTAAAGAAAGGAACATATTGAACCAGCCAGTCGGGAGAGCTGTAATCGACTCCTGTCTCCCCTGCCAGCGCATTGGAAATCAAAAGAGCATCCTCACCGGAAGCACCTTTGAGGAGCAGGTCATACCCGGATGAGCCGGCAGCATCATCAGGGGGACCCATCGGAGTCAGGTTGTATTTTTTAAAGAGCGCCTCGATCTGGGCCTTATCGGTTCCTGGCAGGAACCTCACAGCAATCCGGTCAGTCAACCCCCAGCTGGTAGTCCCGACCTGATAAACCGGGAAAATGACATCGACATTCGGATCCGATTTCAGCAGGGATGATTTGCCCGACAGGCCGGTGAAAACACAGGCATCCGCCACCTGGTTCCATCCCGTATTCCGGGCGCCATCGAGGCTTTTCACTTTTGAACCAGAAGGGATCTCACCGAGCGGAAGGGATTCCCCCATCCGGCCTTTCAGGCGGACCACAGCCATATCATCAATGAGGGTCAGGGCAATCTGACGGCGGCCATCGAAAAACACCAGATCCGCTTTATTGACATCCCCGATGTCCTTGAAAGTATTGGGGTCACCATACCAGGCGGATGGATGCCGTCTCAACAACTCTGGATCGACTGGTGAATCCTCCTCCTGAGCTTGAGCTGTCGCACCAAGGACAAGCAGCAAAACAAAAACCATCGCACCGATGTGCTGGAATTTTTTCCAAATTCCTCCTGGCTTCTGCTGGGTGTCTGTTGATTGTGTGAAAGATGAAATCATGGACTGCCTCCCTGGCATCATACAGATCCTGAGTAACAGGACTCTCCCCGAATTTTTATAAATAATCGCTCTTACAGGAGTGGTGGACCGGTCTATTCACCCATTCTTAATGTCAAACCCAAAATCAGACAAACTCCACCCCTCAAAGGGCAGATTATCGAACCTTCTCTATTTGAGTCAAGTAATTTGGAGTTTGAAGGTGATTATTCCTCTTGGGCGCCAGCCCCCCTGTGATGACTTGGAAATACAGTATGTTTCCCTCAAGATTATCAGGCACCATGAGACTGGCGATAGGAATAACAGGGGCAAGCGGGGCAGTTTATGCTCGAAGGCTGCTGGAGCGCCTCCACCCGGATGGGCATGATCTTCATGTCACGCTGACCCGTTATGGCAATCTGGTCTGGGAGGATGAACTGGGGATCCAATTCAAACTCTGGCTGGAAGAACGGGACTGGTCCGGGGAGTCCGGACAAAGCCGGATCATCCACCACTCCTGCCAGGACCTGTTCGCTGATCCATCCTGGGGAATGAAAAAATTTGATGGTTACCTGGTGGTTCCCTGCAGTGCCCGGACACTTTCCGCAATAGCCTGCGGGCTGGCTGACAACCTGATCACCCGTTTTGGAGATGTGGCCCTCAAAGAAAAAAGGCCGCTGGTGCTGATGCTTCGCGAAACTCCGCTTCATGAGCTGCATCTCGAGCGCTGTCTGGCACTGGCACGGGCAGGAGCGATTATTCTGCCTGCATCACCTGGTTTTTATCTGAAGCCGGCCAGCATCGAAGATCTGGTCGACTTCATGGTGGATAAGGTGCTGTCATATCTGCCGTGCGGGAAATGATTTCCACAGGAGTCCCTTTGGGTGATGCGTAAATACCTCGAACTGGTCAAATTTTCGCACACAATCTTTGCCCTTCCATTCGCTGTGATCTCGATGCTGGCTGCTGCCGATGGATGGCCATCCGGCAGGATTCTGGGCTGGATTCTTGTGGCGATGGTATGCGCCAGAACCATGGCCATGACCTTCAACCGGATCATGGATCGTGAGATCGATGCATTGAATCCCAGAACAGCGACACGCCCTCTGGTAACCGGGGATATTTCCATGGCACAGGCCTGGTGGCTGTGGGGTTTCACCTCGCTGGGATTTTTCCTTGCCGCCTGGAGCCTGAACCCTCTCTGCCTGGTTCTTTCTCCGATTGTCTGGCTGGTTTTGAATGGCTACAGCCTTTCAAAGCGTTTCACAGCATGGACCCATCTTCTGCTGGGGCTTTCGCTGGGTCTGGCGCCGCTTGGCGCCTGGGTCGCAGTCACCGGGCGGATGGATTGGCACCCGATTCCCTTGTCATTGGCGGTCATTCTGTGGGTTGCTGGATTCGATATCATTTACTCTTTGCAGGATGAGGATATTGATAAAAAGCTCGGGCTGAATTCCATTGTGGTCCGTTATGGGGCGGCCGGGGGTTTGATCTTGTCCAGGATTTTTCATTTTCTGGCGGTTATCCTTTTTCTCTGGTTTGGGCTGATCCAGGACTTCGGCACCATCTATTTCCTCGGAATCGCTGTCGTGGCGGCAACCCTCGTGGCCGAGCATCATCTGGTTTCACCAGAGGATCGTTCGAAGATCAATGCAGCCTTTTTTACCGCCAATGGGATTGTCAGCCTGGTCCTCCTTGCAGCGACCTGCCTGGATCTGGCGCTGAGATGAACTCTCCGCACTTTTCGGTCGTTCTCGTCAACTGGAATACAGCGAATCTTCTTCTGCGAGCCATCGAATCGGTTATCACGGAAGCCATCCAGAGTGATATCTGTGTGGAAATAGTGGTTGTCGATAATGGCTCAAGCGATGACAGTGTTGCACAGATTCGTGAGAAGCATCCTGAGATTCGCGTTATCGAGAATGGAGCCAATCTGGGATTCGCCCGTGCTGTCAATAAGGCTTTACAGGTCCATCAGGGCAGGCATGTCATGCTTCTCAATACCGATGCAGTTCTTCAACCGGGATGTTTGAAATCCTTCCTCGATGCATTCCAGCAGCACACGAACCTTGGCATCCTCGGGGCCGATCTGCTGCATGAAGACCTGTCCTCACAGAATTCCTCGGCGCCATTTCCCACCCTTCCCGGCGAGCTGCTGAACAAGAGCCTGCTGCGGATTTTCCTGCCCCGGAAATATTCGCGGAAAGTAATCGATCATGCGGCTCCTTTTCTGAAAGTGGATTCAGTAATCGGCGCCTGTCTCGTCATTCGGAAGGAAACCCTGGATGCCATCGGCCCCCTCGATGAACGGTTCTTTTTTTTCTTCGAAGAAACGGACTGGTGTTTTCAGGCCCATCGTCTGGGCTGGGCTGTGGCCATTATCCCCACAGCTCGAGTCATTCATGGCCAGGGGAAGAGCTCCAAACCGGTTCTTGTAGATACCCGCATCGAGTTTTATCGGTCCAGATACCGTTATTTCCTCAAAAACAAAGGCCGAGTCAGGACCATCCTCCTATTTGAGGGTTTGCTGATCAAGCTGTCGGTTGAGACCTTGACAGCTTTTCTTGCCTGGATTGCTTCTGCAGGTCAATCAGAACGGATTCGGCAACGGCTGATGGTGGTCAAGACCCTGCTGCTGTGGCATCTGCGTGGCTGTCCTCGATCCTGGGGGTTGGAGGGAAGATTTCTCCGTGGGTCGGAAAAAGATAGTTGATGAGGCCGAAGGCAATGCAGGGGGGCATGGGCATCAACCATGCCCCCCTGTAAAAACATTACTGGATCTCAAGAAAATCTCTGTCTGGAAGGGGAGGGAAGGGAGCAGTCGGCAGAGTCTGATACCAGTATGCCACCGAAGCGATATCATCCTGCAGAGGAAGATATCTTCCTCCATTGCGCCATCCCAAAGCCTGGATAGTCACTTTCAGATCCTTCTCAAAACGAATCGGATCCATGACATGCCAGCGGTACAAACCAAACCGCTGGTTGGCCCTGTATGTCCCATCCGGCCGAATGACCTGCGGCATTCCGAGGAATGGGGCGGTATATTCGACATACTTTCCTTCAACATCGAAATTGTATGAGCCACCGAAATAATCTTCTGTGCCGGTCCCGGCGATGGTGGGAAATTTCTCATCTCCATCCATAAAAAACTTGATTTCACCTTCACCCCACCAGCCATTGTTGTTGACCTGGCGCGCCATATAGGTTCCGACATAATGCCCTTTCCCACGGATCCCATCCACGATGGTGTAATCCTGCTTGTAGGGCAGGGGATTGACTCTCCGGAATTGCGCATGGAAATAAGCCGCATCGGCAGGGACATCGGTCAGGGTGTAATTGATCTGGAAGTAGCAGGGGATGGATTCTTTCTTACGGTTTTCGAGTGTGATCCGGCAATGTTTCTTGAACGGCATCTGCCAGAAACAGTTGAATCCGCTCTTGGGGTTCACATTCACCGGAATCGAATTGATCTGCACATAAGGCCCCCAGCCACAGGCGAAGAAGTCCGGAATCGGCACCTCGACCGATGGCTGCTCCTGGTTGTCCCAATACATTCTCAGAATGACTTCACGGGTCAGGCCTCCGGTAATCCAGATGCTTTGAATCGCTCCGGGGCCTTCGATATCCGCCAAAGTAAAAGTCGAAGTCCCATCAATATGGACCGCTGGAGAAACTTTCCATCCCTGGCCCAGATCACGTGCCGCTTGAGCACCAAATCCTTCAGTCGCCATCCCGGCTTTCCCTTTTTCACCGGTAAAATTCTCAGCACTGATCGAACGGGACACTGCATTGGAAAGCCTTGCCAGATTTCCAAGGTTCATATCCAGGCCACTGAATGGGTATTGGCCGGAATTCTGGGCAAATCCACCCATGCTGGCTGCCATCACAAACCCTGCAACAATCCAACACCTCAGAAACATGTTTTATCTCCTTTATATGAAGTCATGACCTGCCTGGAGGGTTTCAGGTCAGGCAGTACCTTAGATTGTTTCCAGCCTGGATCGCAAGCGGGCTTTCGGCAGGTATTGACACTTACCGATCGGTAGAATTATGCTTACCGGTAAGTAAAGAAAAGGATGACAACCATTCATATCGAGAAACATTCCGCGAATCCTGGCACCGCCCCATCTGAAGAAACACAGAATGTTCGCCAGCGCCTTCTGAAATCGGCCATCAAGTTGTTCGGGGAAAAAGGATACGCCGCCACCAGTGTAAACGAAATTGTGTCTGCTGCGGGAGTCACTAAGCCGAATTTGTATTATTATTTTACAAATAAAGAGGGTATATACATAACGATCCTTTCTGAAGCACTAACTGGATATGATGAGATCTTTAACAGGGCTTCCCAGGCTCAGGGCAGCGCACGGCAACGGTTAATGGAGATATGTATTGAGGTATATCAGCAATTTGTCCGGAATATTGACACCTCACGCATGATTTATTCAGTTTATTTCGGCCCCCACCAGAGTGCCCCGCCTTTTGATTTTGAGACCTTTCGAATGCGTCATATTCAGCTGCTTTATGATCTCATTCTTTATGGGATTTCCATAAAAGAATTTCGAGCCGGAGACCCTCACATCATGACGCTCGCAGTGCTCGGGCAATGCCACACCGCCATGGAACTTGAATTGTGCCATTCAGGCCCAACTCTCGGGCAGGAGGGTTTAACCAAGGTCCTCGAGCTGCTGTTCGAGAGCTTCGCCATCAACAGAACTGCTATCACGGAGGAATGAACCATGAAATATAGATTATCTCTCGCCCTGGGAGTGTTGCTGCTGGCCAGTTCCGGGTGTCAGCAACAGCAGGCCGAAACAGTTTTTGAAACCCCGGAAGTCGCAACCATCACTGTAAAAACAGAACCGGTGGAACTGACCACCGAACTGCCCGGGAGGACATCGGCTTATCTGGTTTCAGAGATACGCCCACAGGTCAATGGGCTGATCCAGAAGCGCTTGTTTATTGAAGGATCTGATATAAAACAGGGACAGGATCTTTACCAGATCGACCCGGCTCCGTTCGAAGCCGCTCTCGATAATTCAGAAGCCAGCCTCCTGGCCGCACGAAAAGATGCCGAACGAGCCCGTGCTGCCCTGGCTGCCACTATTGCAAGTGTCACACGGGAGGTTGCGAACCTGGAATTGGCTGAATCCAATCTGCGGCGAAATGATGAGCTTTACCGCCAGGGAGCTATTCCGGCCAGTTCGCTCGACCAGTATGTCACTCAGGCCAAAGTGGCCGAAGCTGCCCTCAAAGCGGCACGCGCCCAGGTTGAAAGTGACCGGCAGTCGATTGCCGCCGCTGAGGCAGCCATCCTCCAGGCCGAAGCTGCGGTCAAGATAGCGCGGATCAATTTAGGATATACCAGGATCACCGCCCCGATATCAGGACGCATCGGGAAATCGAATGTGACCGATGGGGCGCTGGTCACAGCCTATCAACCGCTCGCTCTCGCGACTGTCCAGCAGCTCGACCCGATCTATGTCGATGTCTCCCAATCGATCTCGGCCCTGCTGTATCTCAAGCAGAGCATGGAAGAAGGAACTTTGAATCAGAATGGCTCCAAACAGAAAAAGGTAAAATTGATTCTCGATGATGGCATGGTCTACACGAGTGAGGGAACCCTGCAGTTCAGGGATGTCACTGTCGATCCCAGCACAGGCGCGGTGACAGTGCGCATTGTCTTCCCGAATCCCGATGGAGTCCTCCTGCCCGGGATGTTCGTTCGGGCTGTAGCAATGGAGGGAATCAATGAGCAGGCGATTCTGGTTCCACAGCAGTCTGTTTCACGCGACCCAAAAGGAAATCCGCTTGCCCTTGTTGTTGGACCCGATGCGAAGGTCGAGCAGAAATCCCTCACATTGGATCGTCCGATCGGAAATAAATGGCTCGTAACCGCCGGATTGAAAGAAGGTGACCACCTGATCGTCGAAGGCCTGCAGAAAATCCGCCCCGGCGACAGTGTCAATGAAGTTCCCTTTGAAGAGGAACAGCAAGAGGATATGGACCAATCAACTTCATCCCACCCAGTGGCTGCAGCGCATTGACGGAGCGAAAACATGCTATCGAAATTTTTTCTTGACCGCCCGGTATTCGCCTGGGTCATCGCCATCATCATCATGGTGGCGGGCTGTCTTGCCATCTATAACCTTCCGATTTCCCAATATCCGCCGATCGCCCCTCCCTCGATTGCGATTGATGCCTTTTATGCCGGGGCTTCCGCCGAAACAGTGGAGAACAGTGTCACCCAGATCATCGAACAGAAGATGACCGGGTTTGATGATATGCTCTATCTCTCATCAACAAGTGACTCTGCCGGTGGCTGCCGGATCCAGCTGACATTTTCACCCGGAACCGACCCGGATATTGCCTGGTCACAAGTCCAGAACAAACTCCAGCTGGCAATGGCGAGCCTTCCGGAAGTGGTTCAACGCCAGGGTGTCCGTGTCAGCAAATCCACCCGGAATTACCTGATCATTATCGGCTTGATTTCGGAAGACGGAAGCATGGATGGCAACGACCTTCGGGATTATGCCCAATCGAACCTTGAAAAAATACTTGCGAGAGTTCCGGGAGTCGGTGAGGTAGAGACTTTTGGGACCCAGTATGCCATGCGGGTGTGGTTCGATCCAAACAGATTGACCGAATACCACCTGACTGTCGAAGATGTGATCTCGGCTCTGCGTGCTTACAATGTTGAGATTTCCGCCGGCCAGTTCGGAGGAACCCCCGCGGTTGAGGGACAGCGCCTGAATGCTTCCATCGTAGTTCAGAATCTTCTGAAAACACCGGAAGAATTCGCCAACATTCCTTTGCGGATCAATCCCGATGGATCGATCATCCGCATCAGTGATATCGGGCGTACGGAGCTGGGGACCGAGGCCTATGATGTGCAGGGACATTTCAATGGCAAACCTGCGGCAGGTCTCGCAATCCGCCAGGCTGCAGGAGCGAATGCCCTCAAAACAGCCGATGCAGTCAAAGCCAAACTGGAAGAGATGAGCCAGTTTTTTCCAACCGGCATGAAGGTTGTCTATCCCTATGACACGACACCATTCATCCGGGTCGCCATCAAAGAAGTTGTCAAAACCCTTTTCGAAGCTGTTTTTCTGGTTTTCATGGTCATGTGGCTCTTTATGGGGAACCTTCGCGCCACTCTGATTCCGACAATCGCAGTTCCAATTGTTCTTTTGGGTACCTTTGCGGTCCTGGGATTCATCGGCTATTCGATCAACATGCTGACCATGTTCGCGATGGTGCTGGCCATCGGCCTTCTGGTGGATGATGCCATTGTGGTGGTTGAAAATGTGGAGCGAATCATGACCGAGGAGGGCCTCCCGCCTCGTGAAGCCACAGCGAAATCAATGGAGCAGATCACCAGTGCTCTGATCGGAATCGGCCTGGTCCTGTCGGCTGTTTTCGGCCCGATGGCCTTTTTTGGCGGGTCCACAGGAGTCATTTATCGCCAGTTCTCGGTCACGATCATCGCTTCGATGCTCCTGTCGGTGCTGGTGGCACTGATACTCACTCCAGTTCTGTGCGCCTCGCTTTTGAAGCCGGTTCCCAAGGGGCATGAACCCGCAGAAAACGCAATTTTCTTTCTGCGCCCATTCTTCATCTGGTTCGATAGAGTCTTCTTTCGGTTCAGGGATAAATATGTCCACCAGGTCCAGAAATCTTTCAATAGAAAATGGAGGTTTATTTTCATCTACCTTCTGGTCGGATCACTGGTGGGATACCTGTTCTACCAGATGCCGACATCTTATCTCCCCGAGGAAGATCAGGGTTTTATTTTCGTTCAGACAACACTTCCAGCCAATTCAACTCTGGAACAGACCAGCGCGGTGATGGAGGATATCCGGAGGTATTTCCTGGAAGACGATAAAGAGGCATCGAAATCAATTTTTACAGTCGCGGGATTCAGTTTTTCCGGACGTGGCCAGAATGTCGGGCTTGCTTTTCTTCATTTGAAAGACTGGGATCTTCGTGATCGGCCGGATTTGAAAGCGGATGCAGTAGCAGGCCGTGCCATGGGATATTTTTCTACTAAACGGAATGCCATGACCTTTGCTTTTCCGCCACCGGCTGTTGTAGAACTTGGCAATGCGAAGGGTTTCGACTTCCAGCTGCTCGATCGAGCCGGCCTGGGACATCAGGAGCTCATGGATGCACGCAACCAATTGCTCGGAATGGCGGAGAAGGATCCCCGGCTGACATCGGTCCGGCCTAATGGACTTGAGGATGTCCCCGAGTTCCGGATCGATGTGGACTGGGAAAAAGCTGGAGCGCTCGGCTTGCCCATCACAGCGGTGCACAACACAATCTCAGCAGCTCTTGGAAGCGCCTATGTCAATGACTTCATTCAGGCAGGACGTGTCAAGAAGGTCTTTGCCCAGGCGGATGCGCCCTTCCGGATGCTTCCGAGCGATCTCGAGCGGCTCTATGTCCGCAACACCTCCGGGAAAATGGTGCCATTTTCATCCTTCGCAACCGGGCGCTGGAGCTCCGGCCCTCCCAAACTGGAGCGATACAATGCCTTCCCATCGATGAATATCTGGGGGGAACCCGCCCATGGGAGAAGCTCCGGCGAGGCCATGAAGGCCATGGAAGAAATGGTTGCCAAGCTCCCCAAGGGATTTGGACATGACTGGACCGGATTATCCTATCAGGAGCGCATGTCCGGGACTCAGGCGCCACTGCTTTATGCTTTTTCAATTCTGGTCATTTTCCTGTGTGTGGCGGCTCTCTATGAAAGCTGGACCATCCCGTTCACCAACCTCCTGATGCTGCCACTCGGCCTGTTCGGTGCAGCCCTCGCGACCTGGTTGAGGGATCTGCCCAATGATGTCTATTTCAAGATTGGAATCTTGACCACTCTGGGACTGACAACAAAGAACGCCATTCTGATTATCCAGTTTGCTCAGGAACGGATGTCCCATGGGATTGGTTTTACTGAGGCCACTCTCCAGGCCGCCCGCCTGAGATTAAGGCCGGTCATCATGACCTCTCTGGCATTTATTTTCGGAGTTCTGCCGCTTGCGATCGCCAATGGAGCCGGTGCTGGTGCGATGAACGCAATTGGCACCGCAGTGATCGGAGGCATGTTATCCGCCACCTTTATTGATCTGATCTATATCCCTCTGTTTTTCGTCCTGGTGTGCCGTTTCTTCCTGAGGAAAAAAGCCTCGTGACCACATTTATTTCATGGATTCCCCGGTGTGCTTCAAATCCGGGCGGTTTTATCGGGATGGTGTGGGAGTGGGATAGGATAACCCATATTCATTCATGAAGAGCAGGAGATCTTTGGCATCGATCAACCCATCTTTATTCAGATCAGAAGGCAGGTAGCCATCCTCGCAGGGAAAAGGGCAGGGACCACTGATCCGAAATGAGTATGAACCAACCTGGCTGGGTTTGAAGGCCCTGACCTTTGCATAGAAAACCCCCGATGCAGAAGCAATCCAGCCGATTTCCGAGGCGAGGCCATAGCCCTCATCATCATCGGAAGCCAGCAGAGTCGTCCCATCGGTGCCATACAGTTCAAGGAATGTATCATCGAGCGATCCAGGGGTTGTTTCGAGGTTGTACAGTTCGCCTTGGATGGCGTCAAATGAGAAAAAGTCCAGGTCTCCAGGATATTGAATGGCTCCAGGTATCACAACATTCACTGGAATATGGCTGGCTGTCAGGAATGTATTGCCATGATCGTCATTCAGGGTTGGAGTCGGCGTGGGAGTCGAGATCCCGTTGGTAGTGGGCGTGGGAGAGGGAGTCTGGGTAGGTGTTGGCTGATTCGGGTCGGTCGGGGTTGCAGTCGGTGATACCGTCGGGGTCTGGGTCGGTCCGGTGTTGTTCAAAACAACAGCAGCCCATTCTGTGGCTCTTGTGCAATCCTCCCCAGCACAGCCGGAATCGGTGCAGCGTTTGGATCTCAAACAGTCCTGCTGGTTATCCTTGATAAAATCGGTTTCACCCCTGACAAGCACCCCTTCAACTTCATAAGTCTCCAGATTGACCACAGCGGAACCGGAGTTTCCGCTGTATGTATCGAGGTTGGCGACAAAAAAATCCGGGTGTGAATTACTGCGGATCGCAGCGCCAGCGGATATTTTCAATGGAATCCCACGTGGGTACCCCAGAACACACAGAGACTGGTTATCCGGGACATTGCCACTGGTTCGAAAGGGAAGAGGGCTGCGTCCGGCCACAGGCCGATCGAGGCGCACAACTGCCCAATCGGAATCACCGGTCGAACGTTGAATCACACGATAAGGATAATAAACATCATCCTGTGAAAAAAAAGTAACCACCTGAGTGGGGGAATTCAGCCGGAAGCCAAAAACAAATGCTCGATCGTTCAATGTCATTTCCGAGATGCAGTGACCAGCAGTCACAAGCACATTATCGGCGACCAGGAAAGCGGAACAGAATCCGGGAGATGGTTGAGTTGCGAACGGCTCATCGGGGCAGACACCTTCAGATAAAAGGGTTTCATTAATGTTTAAGGTATAGCCGCCAGCGACAGCCTTGAGGCTGGATTTCAGGATCATAATCGCTGTCGATTCGGACATCTGGCGTAGAATCGGGTCGGGTTCCTGATAATACTCCAGCCGATTATCATCGCCATATATGACCTTCGGGGTGGCGGCATCCGAGGACCAGCTTGTGGAGGAAAAAAGAAACAGGAAGCCGAAGAAGAGAGTTGAGGTGAGTGCGAGGTTCTTTTTCATTTCAGTGGTTATCTTCAGTGACTATAGGAATATCGGCCGGTGAGTGTCAACTTTCGAGAGTCGTGCTGAAAACCTGAGACAACGTCGCATAAGATACATTATGTCTCATTTAGTGATGACTCGGCCTGCAAGCCCATCGAACCCGGTGCATGGTCAAAACACAACCTTTTAGATACTCTCTTTTTCATCTGTCAGGTTTCAACGAGGAAAATATGCGGAAAATCAAATGTGCCCTGGCTTGCATGATACTGTCTTTCGTCTTTTCAGATCCGAGTTTGTCCGGATCGCTGATCAAAGAGTTTACTGAGCCACAAGACTCATACACATATATTAAAAATTCTTCTGCCACTGCCACTCTGATGTGTCGGTTTGAAAAAAACCGTTTCAAGGTCCGCAGTTTCACTCTCTATATCCCGCCTGACATGAATGTCAATTGGCGGCTTCTCAAAGCAGAAGGCAGTGATTCCCAACGGAGTTACCAGATATCTGAAGATTCGATCGATGGCATCACCAGCATCGTAAAAACAGAAAAATACTGGCTCGGAGATATTCCAATTCAGTCGTGGTCCTTTCCGAGTGCGAACCAGGCATCCATCCGTGTCCTGGATGCTTCCACCCAAACACTGATGCGCCGCACCGGAGTGGTGTTGTCCTCGGCGACCTTTGAGCTGACCTTCAGCCGGCCCTTCGCTCCGGTGGTGGGAAATACAGCTCCATCTGGCCCTATGCGGAATGATCCATTCCGGGAAATTTCACAGCTCCTGGTTTCAAATCCGGAGGAGATTCCACTGGAGCGTGAATATCCTGAATCCCTGATCTTTGACACGCAAAATACCGGTTTTTCATATCTGGGAAACCTCGCTGGATCTTCATCACAGCCGGTTGTGAGAATCGATACACGGAATCAGGATGGGGTTCTGACAAGAATCTCCCTGAAATCTCTGAAGGATGTGGGATTTCCGGTCAGTCTGGAAACCATCGATTTAATCACCGCCTACCATCAGGGGAAACCTTACCCGATCGAAATCCTGATCAGATCAGACGAGCCGGTTGAGAATGGTTATATTCTGATATTCCACCCCCCCATTCAATCCGAAGAAACTGCCCAGGATGCCTTTTTTCTAACAATAGGCAGCACTCCCGGCCCGCGACTCAAACCTGAAGAATCCGCCAGTGCATTTTTTGGGATGGACCTGGATTCCTCCACAGCCCAGTCAAATTCACGCAGCTGGGATTTCAACGAACTGAAACTTGAAGAAAACCACCCGGAATTCTATGAGGAGAAAAATACACTGGCTGGTCCTGTTGAAGTCATGTGGAAAGAGTTTCGGATGGATGGGGATTCAGTGACTGTCGATTTCGATCTGGAGGGATATCAGCTTCCGGTCCTCTCCAATATCCCTTCCGAAGCCAGCCATCCTTTGAAAAATATCCCACTCGTTATCCGGATGGTCCCACCTGAGATCTATAAAGGGGACTGCCTGCTGGAAGGTTTATTGAATGAGAAACAGCTGGCCGGTCAGAAAATCCCACCTGGGCTATCCGATGTCGTTTTATACATCCCTTCAGAGAGCTTACGTTCGCGGGGAAATCGGCTGGCACTCACTTTTAAGGGAAAGATTCCGATCTTTTCCGAGCAAAATTCTGGAATTTTCCTGGACTGGATTCGGCTTCCCTACCCCGCCAAAAAACGCCAGCTCAGGACAGAAGAAAAACCGATAGAACTGCCAAACTTCCAGCTTCCGGATGAAATGATGGCGCAGCCGGTTCAACTGGAAATCGCCCCTGAAAAGGCCTGGCGTCTCTATTCTGTCGGTGCAGATCCTGGCGCTATAAAATTTTATAAACCAAAAGCGGGTGAGCAGAGGCTTTCGGTTCCTTCAACCCTCCAGAAAAATCACTGGTGGATGGTCGATCCGGAATCTGCACGCGAACCTGCATGCATTGAAAAGATTTCCAATGAATCACTGATCTGCAGCAATACACAGGGTTTTGACCTGGTGGTCATCACCGATCATCGCTTTGCCGGCCAGCTCCAGGCTTATCTTGAACGATACCACCGCCAGGGTATTTCAACGAAAATCCTGACTACCCGGCAGATTTATGATGAATTTTTTTATGGAATCAAAAGTATTCAGGCGATCCGAGATTGCTGTCACTTCCTTCTGACTCACTGCCGGGAACCCCGGCCACAGTTTCTCTGGCTGGTTGGTGAGGCTCGCTGGGATCCGACCAACCAGCTAGGCTCCACAGTCGAGGATCTGGTTCCCTCCCCGGCTGTCCAATCACGGGGATCCATCCACAGCAATGATCAATGGTACACCTGTCTGGTGGGTGAGGATGCTTTCCCAGATCTGTTGGTCGCCAGGATCTCTGTGGGAACGACAGAAGAACTGAAGCATTATCTCGATAAGGTCCAGGAAGATCAGGATTCATTCAAACCGGACTGGTGGCGTGCAGTCGGCCTCTTCTTGGCTGATGATGGCTTCACTGAAGAAATTGAGAGCGGCTTGCGCAATGGTCTTGAAAAAGTCTGTGTGCCGGAAATTATCCGCCAGGAAACATACCCGCTCGATCCCTACAGAAAATTTGAAGCAGCGGGCCGTGTGGGTAAAGAAGCACGCAGAATCCGCCCGGATGTGGTCCGCAAATGGTCCGAAGGTGCGCGCCTGGTTGAATATGCAGGACATGGAGGGATCACGGTCTGGAGCCATGAAGCCTTGTTCAAGGGGTTGAACCGTCCGGACAGCGATGTAGAACGGCTGTCCAATCAGGGACGATATTCCTTCGTGACCATACGATCCTGCATGTCCGCCTCGATCAACTGGCCTACTTTTCCGGGGGAAGTTTCTGTTTCCGAAGCGCTGATAAAAGCACCCGGGCGAGGGGCGATTGCAGTTTTAGGTTCATCCGGAACCGAATTTGCCAACGATCAGGAAAGGTTCGGATCCAAGGTTCGCGCCGCTCTCTGGAACCACCATCTGAAAACGATCTCTGAAATTCGTGCTTATGCACACTGCCAGTTTTTATTGCAGACCCCAGAACTCACAGGGGTGGTTAACCAGTTCATGCTCCATGCTGATCCGCTCCTGAGCTACGATGTTCCGGAACCGATCGATGAACTGGGTTTTTCTTTTGTTAACAGAGAGAAGGGTCCTGAGCTGAGAATCGAGGTTCACTCTCCGATACTGCCAGCCACAGGACAGGCGAGGGTCTACAGCCACCGGAAAATGATTTACGAAACCGCACCATTCAGAATCGACTCCGCTTCCCAGGTAATCCAGATCCCGATCCCACCTGAAATCCCATTCAGACAGAACCTCAAAGGAGCGGTTTATCTCTTCAATCAATCCGAAAGAAGAGACGCTATCGGTTCAAGAAAGCTGGAGGGGTTTGAGGAGGAAACGGCTACCGAACCATTTGAGCTTTATCGGAAATGGGTGCCGGATGCATCTTCCAGTGTCAATCTCGAAGTCAGCGATATGGTCATTCAACCGACCAACCCGGTCACAGGGGAACCTGTTGTGATCGAGGTGACTCTGGCGAATCGAGGAATTTCCCCGACCCGCCTGCAGCATATCGAGCTGAAATATGGAGAAACACCGGATACTTCCCACTTTATCGAACGTGAGCTGACTCGGGAAATTTCCTACCCCTATGATTTCTATCCGGGAGATCAGCGGACACTCAAATGGATGCAGTCCCCGAGTGAGAAGCCGGCACATTACTACTTTACCCTGAATGTAAACCTGGCTGGAAAAGCAGTCCAAAGAACCGGATCTGTCGATATAACGGCTCCGCCAGAGATCGAAGTCCTGTCCATTCAGCCCGAGCATCCTGAACAGCCTTGCCTTGTTTCGGAACCACTCCGATTCAGGATCGATGTCCGTAACAAGGGAGGAATCCCCACTGAACCTCTTCGCTTAATGGGCCAGAACCTGAAAGGGAATGATTTCTTCAAGGTCTCCCTTCCCTGCCTTGCCCCTGATGAGGCTACCTCGGCAACCTTTGAGGTCGATACTCCCGCTTCCCGATTTGAGTGGGAAACACGCATCGATCTAATGCCCACCGCCTATACAAGCCGGACCCGTTGGAAAAGACAGAGTTTCATCGCCGAAGCCCAGCGTGCCTTGAGTGTCAAGATTGACCGGGAGTGGCAGGAAGAATTTGAAGACAGCACTTCCCTGGCGCCATTCACCTGGAGATATTTCAGTCCTGGGAATCTCACCATGCAGATCAATGACGAAGCCAGGTATCGGGATATCCCTCCCATGAACCTGGATTTGCTGGAAACTGGCCAGGTAAGAAGCGCCACACATGCAGGAATCGCTGCCTGGCAATACCAGTCCGGCTGGTGGTTAAGCCCATTTCAAATCCAGGCTCATCCACTCTGGCTGGGAGCTCCGCTGGATTTTCGCCTGGTCTGGGCGCATGAGTCCGCCACAGCCTTCCTGTCTCCGAAGTACTACAAACAGGACAACTATCAGAACCTGGGATTTCCAATGCCCTGGATGACACTTTCCTGTTCTCAGTGCCAGTTTGAGGTCAAGCCAGGAAATACAGATCAGGCAGGGCATTTTCCTGAGCAGATGATCGAGCTGCAATCTCCCGGGATCGACTGGGGTCTGAAAAACCATCCGGGTGCTTGGCCGGGGTTTGCCGGATTCCGCCTGGGTGTCCTCGCTGAAATTCGCACACCGGTCATCGACTTGCAGGAGGATGCGCGCTGGAATGCAGGAATGTCTTTTGAGTGGCATCCAAAACCACCCGAGGGGATAATTCAACAGGTTCGATCCGGGGCCGCCACTGATTCTCTCGGGGGTTGGTCCAGCCTTTCTTCTGATACAATTATACAGGGCAAGGCGATCCAGCTCCGAACCTTGATTCGGCCGGATGAAGAACAGAAGGGGGCGCTGGTTCGGTCTCTGATGCTGAAAGTGATGAAAGCCAACTGACATCCAATGCACGGGTCACGCCTGATTCATATCCTGGCTGCCTGGGGAGTTGCCCTGGCTGCCAGCGGAGCGTTTCTGTTTGTCGTTTATCGGTATGCACCCTATGTTCTCGAAAATGACCGGAACACAAGTGTCTGGTACCTGAACTCACTTGCCGAGGAATGCTGGCGTGAGTTTGACAACCTACCCCCAGATGCAGCAGTGGAGCAGAAACAGAAACTGCTGGATCAGGCTGCCGGATATCTTCGAAAAGCAGCCGCCCTCCGCCCCGATGCACAGCACTATCAATGGTTTCTCCTCTGGACATTATACCGGGAAGCACTCCTGACCGATCCTCCGGATGGAGCCAGGCTTTCTGAATCCATCTGCATGGCCCAGGCCCTCTGGGAGAAGACAGGCAAGACCTGGTCCAAGCCCGCACTCTTCCTGGCTGATCATTTTCTCGATCAGAAACAAGATGATCAGGCACTCCCCTTCCTGGAGGCTGTGCACCGCCAGGAATCAAAGAATCTGCGGGCCATCGATGGGTTGATCCGGATTGCAGTGAACAAGGGTGAAGATGAACACGCTCTCCAGCTGCTGCATGAGAAAGAGTCGATTGCCCACCTGTCTACCTCCGAAAGAGACCTCCTGGTCACCCTTCTGGCCCGGCAGGAAGTCTACCGTGAAGCTGCCGATCGGCTCTCGACCCTGGTGACTGCGTCCGGTTCTTCACGTGAACGCTGGTTTCTTTATGCTCTGGTCTGTGCCGGGGTTCAGGACAGGCCAGAAGCTCTCAGGGCGATGAGTGTCTATCTTTCGGCTTCGAAACCGAGGGAGCCTTGGCCTTCCGCGGAAGCGCTGGGACTCGAGAGAATCCCGGATAACCTGCTGCCAATTCTCACCGATATTTACAGGAAAGCTTTATCCGGGAGTCATCAGATGCCATGAATGGAACAGGATCTGATGCGCCGGTGATTGCTGTTACAGATTCATCTGAATCTGTTGGATTTCAGACAAAAATCCTGGCTTTTTTCATCACTGTTTTACTCTTTGTGGCTGGATTGGCGGGCCTGCTCGCATTTGAGCATCCCACGGATCGAATCAAATACATCGCTGTCATTCCCGCATGTGCCGGGGGGATTGCCCTTCTCCTCTCGCTCTCTCATTGGCCGGAGCTTGTGATTCATCTCTGCTTGATTGGAGTGATTCTGGATCAGTGGGAGGGGCTGTCTTTTACAGGCCTCCCATTCCTGACATTCACGAAAATTCTGTTTCTGTCTGCATTCGGCCTGCTTCTGCTGAGGGATTTTATCGCCCCGGAAAGAAAAAAGCCCTGGAATCTGCCAACCATTGCACTTGCCCATCTCCCCTTTTCCATAATCTGCCTGGGATCGACAGTCGCATTTGCATACAGCCTCAAATCCTCTTTGCGCTGGTGTATCGCCCCATTGACTTTGCCAATCCTGTCGATCGTTCTGGCACAATTCATCCACGAGCAGAAACAGTCGATTCGCCTGCTCAAGGCATTTGCACTCTACAGCTTCTTTCCGATGCTCGTGGCGCTGCTCGAGTCCCTGATAAATCGCCGGATTACAGGTGGAATGAACTTTGTTTTATATGGAATCGATGACATTTTCCGGGTGGCAGGAAATTTCGAAAACCCGAATGACTTTGTTGTTCTGATGCTTTTCAGTGTCCCAGTTCTGCTCTGCTGGGCGGTTCTGGTTCCAAGCTGGTGGGCAAAGTGCCTGCTTCTCGGTGGTTGCGTTTTCGAGCTCCTGATTCTGGTCAAGACCTATTCAAGAAGTGGTTATATTTCCATGGCTTTCACCTTGTTCGCCTTGGCACTTCTGAGCAAAGGAAGATTACGAAAGGTCTCCTGGGCTGTCTGTCTGGCAGGAATGGTTATCTTTGTATCGCTGCCAGAAACCCGGGATCGATTGATGACTCTGGCGGGGATACGCACCGAGGGGCCGGGTGTTTCTCAAGCGCTGGCTTCATTGAGTTTCCGGAAGCAGCTGTTTCAGATTGCCTGGTGGGAATTTCTCGAAAATCCTGTAATGGGTGTCGGCTTTGGGAACATTGGAGCTCGTGCAAAGACTTATTCATCCATGCTGAATACGAAGTCCACCGCAGAAAACACTTATATCGAGATCCTTGCCGAGATGGGATTGATCGGGTTTTCGGCCTTCCTGTTTTTCCTCTATATGGCATGGAAAACCATGTGGACCGGGCTTCAACGCTGCCGGGGGAATCCTGGTGTGGAAGCCTTGTTCTGTGGTCTGGCGGCAGGCTACTGTGGATTCGCTTTCAACAGCCTGTTCGACACCAATATCCCGGATAATCTGCCGTGGATTCTGCTGCCGGTGATGGCCTATCTGGGCACTTCCGGAAAAACGGCATGAAACGGGTCGGTCTGATCATTGGCCAGCTGTCCTGGGGCGGTGCCGAACGCCAGTTATACGAGCTGGCTATCCGCCTCCACAGAGAGAACATCAAACCCTTTATTTATTGCCTTTCTGAGGACATTTTCCCTTATTCCTCCATGTTGATTGACTCAGGAATTGAAGTTCGTGTTATTCCCAGAAAATCCCATTTCGATATTGGACGGGCCTGGCGGCTTCGATCCTGGTTAAACAGGGACTGTATTGATATCGCCCATTCCTGGTTAATCGATGATGATGCCTACAATGCACTCGCCCATGTATTCCATCGACGGCCCTGGATCGCTTCAATGCGGAGCCGGCCGACCGAACGTGACCCCATCCGTAAGCGAATCGACCGATGGGCTTTGCGTTCCGCTCCGCTGATTATTGTCAACGAGCGTCAGGTCATCGATTACCTCATGCGGGAATATGGCTGTGATCGGGCAAGAATCAGACTGATCCCCAATGGGATCGATCTCCAACGGCTCATGCCAGTCCAAAGCCTGGATAATGTCCGTTCAGACCTCCAGACCCCCATGAAGGAACCTGTGATCATTATGGCCGGGCGCCTCGAGCCGGTAAAAAGAGTGGAACTGCTGATCGAAGCATTTTCGGGCTTCCGGAGGAAAAATCACGCCGGATATCTCTGGGTAGTCGGAAATGGCAGCCAGAAAGAACGGCTACAGGCGGTATCGACAGAAGCCAGGATGGATGAATATATTCGTTTTCCCGGAAACAGGAATGATCTGCCGGACTTGCTTCATGCAGCGGATTTATTCGTTCTTACCTCCGAAACCGAAGGCCTGCCGAATGTTGTTCTGGAGGCGATGGGGTGTGGCCTGCCGGTGCTGGTATCCCCAGGCAGCGGGTGTGGTGACTTGATTCAGCAGGGACAAAATGGCTGGCTGGCATCGGATTCAGATCCCCGGACCTTCGAAAGGATGATCGAATCGATCCTGTCCTCACCCGAAGAATGCCATCAGATAGGTTGCCAGGCCCGGAAGACCATTCAGGAGAGCTACTCTGTCGATCTCATGGTATCCAGAATGGCGCAAACCTACCGCGGTCTTTTATGCTGAACCCGGTTGGGTAGCCGTTTCTATTGGAATGAGTAAAACTCAACACCTGTAAAATTCGAAACTTACAAAGGTCTTTCAAGGAGGAATCCGTGTCACCCAATAAGAGTTTTCGCCAGAGAATGAAAGAGGGAGAAAGAGCTATCGGGCCGATTGTTGTCATTCCATCTGTCCATGTGGCCCGAATGTGTGCGCTGAATCCAGCGGTGAATTATGTCTGGATTGACCAGGAACATGGGCCGATCGACAGGGAAACCGCTGCGGCCATGACCATCGCGGTTTCTGGCCATGCAACCCCATTATTGCGGGTGACAAGTGGTGAAACCTGGCTGATCAAGCAGGTTCTCGATATGGGAGCCGGCGGAGTGGTCGTTCCCATGGTTGACACACCAGAACAGGCTGAAGAAATCGTCCGGGCGATTCTCTACCCTCCGGATGGAATCCGCGGGTATGGCCCTGACATTGCGGCACTCGCTCAAGGGTTGCCGATCCCTCAATACGCCGGGAATGCGAACCAGGATCTCCTTCTGGTCATCCAGATCGAGTCTGTCGAAGGGTTGAAAAATGCCGAGAAGATCGCCCGGAACGATCGTGTTGATGTCCTCTTTGCCGGCGCTTATGACATTTCTGTCTGCCTGGGGAAACCGGGGAAGGTCCTTGACCCCGAGGTGGAAGCCGCCATTCTGTCGGTCCGCGATGCGGCTCACAAACAGGGAAAACTGGCTGGGACCATTGCCCTGACAGCCGACCTGGGGCAGAAACGCCTGGATCAGGGATTTGACTTTCTGGTGACGGGAACTGACATGGTTCTTCTGACAAGAGCCTTGCAGGATTATGCCTCATCATTAGCGATACCCTCTGCTTCAGAGAAGAAATGAACTCCTGCCTCACAGAGTTCCCGTGGGGAAGTGGAATTGATTGAGATCAAACGAGGTGAAAGACACAGTGAACACCAGCAGCAGAAAAAAATTAAGACTGGGCCTTCCCAAAGGAAGCCTCCAGGAAAGCACTTTCCGCCTGTTTCAAAAAGCGGGCTGGCGGATTGCTTCTACATCGCGTTCCTATGCACCCTATATCGATGATGATGAAATCGAAATCACCCTGCTGCGTGCCCAGGAAATGTCACGCTATGTCGAGCAGGAAGTGCTCGATGCAGGATTGACCGGTTTCGACTGGGTTCAGGAAAACAATTCCGATGTCCATACCATCTGTGAACTCCGTTATGCCAAACAGGAATTCCGCCCCGTGCGCTGGGTTCTGGCAGTGCCTGAGGATTCTCCGATTCAATCTCCCAGGGATCTGGAAGGGAAAAGGATTGCTACCGAGCTGGTCCAGTACACACGGCGGTGGCTGTCGGAACAGGGAGTCTCTGCGGAAGTTGAATTTTCCTGGGGCGCAACAGAAGCCAAGGTTCCCAATCTTGTCGATGCGATTGTTGAACTGACAGAAACCGGCAGTTCCCTGCGCGCCAATAAATTGCGGATTGTCGAAGAACTCCTCCAGTCCACAACCCAGTTCATCGCCAACCACAACAGCTGGCAGGACGACTGGAAACGAAGCAAACTCGAAGGGATGGTCATTCTTCTGCAGGGGGCGCTCAATGCAGAATCCAAGGTTGGGCTGAAGATGAATGTCCCGCCGGGTTCTTTCGAGAGCGTTGTAAAGGCATTACCGGCATTGAATCAACCGACAATTTCACCTCTGGCTGGAACTGAAGGCTGGAAAGCGATCGAGGTGGTGGTGGATGAATATGTCGTGAGGAATATTATTCCTGAGCTGCGCCGTGCGGGTGCGGTTGGCATAATCGAATACCCACTCAACAAAGTTATTTATTGATCAGAAGGAGTTCGTGAAATGATTGTAGTTATGAACCATGGGGCCTCCCAGGATCAGATTCAGGCGGTTATTGCCCGCATTGAGGAACTGGGGTTTGTCGCCCATCCGATTCATGGTGTTGAAAGAACTGTCATCGGAGCGATTGGCGATGAACGTGAAAAACCTGCTCTCCAGCAGATCGAAGGAATGGGAGGAGTCGAGAATGTAGTACCAATCCTCAAACCCTTTAAACTTGCCAGCCGGGACCTGAAAACAGCCTCCAGCGTCTTTAAGGTGGGTGATGTCTCGATCGGTGGAGAAGCGGTCTGTGTCATTGCCGGCCCGTGTTCTGTTGAAACCACCGAGTCGATTATTGCCAGCGCCCAGGCAGTTGCAGCTGCAGGCGCACAGATGTTGCGCGGGGGAGCCTATAAGCCACGCAGCTCTCCTTACAGCTTCCAGGGACACCGTGAAGAAGGGCTGAAAATGCTCCAGGCGGCCAAGGAAGCCACAGGATTGCCGATTGTCACGGAGGTGATGGATACGCGCAATTGCGATGTGGTGGCTGAATATGCCGATGTGCTTCAGATCGGTGCCCGAAACATGCAGAACTTCCAGCTGCTCACCGAAGTGGGGAAAGTGGGGAAACCGGTTCTATTGAAGCGGGGGATCGCTGCAACCATTACTGAATGGCTTCAGGCTGCGGAATACATCCTGCGCGAAGGCAACCAGAAAGTGATTCTCTGTGAGCGGGGAATACGGTCATTCGGGACTGAAACACGCAACCTTCTCGATCTGGCCGCCATCGCTGTAGTCAAACGTTACTCCCATCTGCCGGTCATTGTGGATCCCTCGCATGGAACCGGGGACTATCACTATGTCCAGGCTGTCAGCCTGGGGGCGATCGCCACAGGCGCCGATGGCCTGATGATCGAGGTCCACCATGATCCCCAGAATGCCTGGTCGGATGGAGCGCAATCACTGGGTCCTGACAAGTTCACCGGGCTAATGGAGGCAGTCAAACCAGTGATCCGTGCTGTTGGAAGATCTCACCCCTGGTGAGAGGGGCATCATGCCCATTCCAGGCATTTGAGATGGCCCAGGAGGGCCTCGTGGTCCCGGGCGACAAAATGACAGTCTACCTGGAAGGGATTTATTCCTGTGGGGTGAACAAGGATGGAATACATTCCGGTTGCTTCGGCCAGGAGAAGATCATAAAGATAATCTCCAACATGGACTATGTCTCTGGCTGACAAATCCCATTCATTCATAATGGGTTCCAGGCAACGGGGGTCTGGTTTCGGAATGCCGCTCTCTCTGGTAAAGACCCATCTGATTTCCTCCAGGCTGCAACGGCGGCTGGCGATCTCCCAGGCTTCCTGGCAGTTGCGAGTCAGGATTCCCACCTGGATTCCATGGCCTAGAATCCATTCGAGTGTCTGTTCAGTACCCTGCAGGAGTGTGGCTCGATGAGCGGCTTCAATTTCGACTTCGACAAGGGTGTTCATTCGGCATTCCCTCTCTTCTTCGGGAAGTGCATTGACCCAGTCCAGGATCGATTCACCGGGTGGGATCGAAAGCCGGTTTCTCAATGCCTTAAAATCAATCGCTGGAGCCAGAAGGGTTCCATCGAGGTCAAAAAGGATTGCACGAAACATGTAAACTCCTGTTCAGAACATCACTCTGTCCCGTATCGGAACAGGCTGCGGCCTTTCAGGACCTTAATGCACAAGTATTTTTTGCATCAAGCTGACTGCCTGAAAAACCATCCTGGGGATGCTGCTGTTCCCTTCCCTGTGATTGGAACACGCCAGTAAAAAATCCATGAGAATCTGCCATTTTACATCGACTTTTTTTCCACGGGTGGGGGGAGTAGAAATCGTTGTATCGAATCTGGCGCGAAGCCAGCATGAATCCGGCCACAGTGTCATCGTCATCACGCCCCGCATCCGGGGCATCAATAACAAGGTGACTGTGCCATATCGTGTGGTTCATTATTCTCGCCCGTCATCGAAACGATACCTGACCCGGCAGGTGCTGCTTCGCCTTCTCTGGGAACACTGGAGGGACCCTTTTGATATCCTCCACTGTCATTCCGCATACCCGCATGGCTATGTTGCAAGCTCCTTCTCCCGTTTGACCGGAGTGCCGGTGGTGGTGACCCCCCATGGCCCAACAGACATTATGAGGGAGGAGCAGATTCGCAGAAATCCGATCCTGGAAAAGCGCATGGCCAGAGGAATGCGCTCTGCTGCCGGAATTACTGCTATCAGCAATCATATCTTCGATGAAATTTTGAGCATCGGTGGAATCGCCTCCGACAAGGTTCATATCATTCCAAATGGTGTCAACCTTGATGATTTCACCCATGTTGAAAAGATTTCGCTGGAATTTCCGTATGTGTTTGCCATGGGCAGGATGGTCCACCAGAAAGGATTTGACCATCTGCTGCGCGCATTTCAGGGAGTGATTCATGCGACTCAGGATCTTCATCTCCTGATTGCTGGAGAGGGCGTCCATCGGAGGGATTACGAGATGCTGGCTGCATCCCTGGGTCTGGAAGGGCGTGTGCAATTCCTTGGCCTGGTTCAAGGCACTCAGAAAATCGGCTTCATGAAAGGGGCGGAATTTTTTATCTGTCCCTCCCGTTTTGAACCGTTTGGCATAGTCGTTCTCGAGGCAATGGCATCCGGCATCCCTGTGGTGGCAAACCGTGTCGGTGGAATTGTGGATATCATCGAAGAAGGCAAACAGGGCCTGTTTGCCGAGCCTTCTTCGGTGGAGAGTTTGCGGGATGCAATTCTGTCCCTGCACCGGAATCCGCAGCTTCGCAATCAGATGGCGGAGCAGGCCCTGGCCAGGTCGAAAGATTACGACTGGTCGATAATCAATCAACGGTATGTCGATGTTTACCTCAAAGGAATTCAGAACAACACCCGGAAGCCGCCCTGGATCTTTTCAAAACTTTTTGGAAACCGAACTGAACGATCCGCTGTCTCTATCGGAAGCTGATGACTTCGCCCATGGCCTCTGTGGATTGGATTCCTGTAGCTGGTTTTGTGGGGGGATCTCTTCTGGTGCTCCTCTGTTTCAGCCGAATCCGAAAGAAGAGGCTTCTCCAGAACCTTCCAACATCGAAGACCACAGGCGTTTACATCGGGCTTGTGGAACTCAAAGGCAAAGTGGAATGTGGGCAGCCGCTGACCAGCTATCTCGCTCAGATCCCAACGGTTTACTACAGCTTTGATGTCTCTGAACACTGGTCTCGAACTGTTGTGGAGACAGTAATGGACAGCAAGGGCCGGCCCACCATCCGCACAAGAACTGAAAGCGGCTGGACATCGGTAAATTCAGGTTCTGCACAGACTCCATTTGACCTGCGTGATGACTATGGGAAAGTCCAGATCCTCCCGGAGGGTGCCAGGATTGAACCCGTAAATGTTTTCTCCTCAGAGTGCACTCCACTCGATGACCTTTACTACAGCAAAGGGCCGGATACTGCCATTGCCGACTCGACCTACCGCCGGCGTTTTACCGAGCAGGCTATCCCTGTTGATGCTGAGATTTACATCATGGGGCAGGCGCGTGAACGTGAAGACAGGGTCGCCCCGGAAATCGCCGCAGATCCAGAGGCTCCCCTATTCCTGATCTCGACCAGAACCGAAGAACAGATCTGCAAAGGCCTGTCGCTCCAAATCTGGCTGGCGGGAATCTTCGGGGCTGTACTCTTCATTGGGAGCCATGCCTTGCGGGATCATCTGGTTGGGGTTCTCGCTGTCGCCATTCCTTTCGAGAGGTATGCTGTCGTTCTGGGAGTTTACCTGCTGATTTTCCTGGCAGGGTGGATCTGGATTGTCTATAACATCCTGGTCAACCTCCGCCAGAGGGTCTGGCAGGCCGCTTCACTGGTGGATGTCCAGCTCAAACGGCGGAATGACCTGATACCGCGGCTGGTCGAAGTCGTCAGAGGCCTGAAGGATCATGAAATTACATTGCAGAGTGAGCTTGCCATGCTACGCAGCCAGGCGGCCTCAACTTCCCCCCAGACTTCTACCGGTTATCAGAACTGCTCGCGGACAATCCGCTTTCTGGCCGAAAAATATCCAGCACTGACTGCCCAGGAGGCATTCCTGAAACTGCAGAAAGAGATCAGCGCGACCGAAGATCGAATTGCTTTGGCCCGCAGTTTTTACAATGAGATAGCGACAGCTTTCAACACACACCTGGAGGTTCTCCCAGACAGCCTTGTAGCGAAAATGATGCGGCTTTCGATGGAGGAATTATTCCAGACACCTGACACTGAGAAAGCAACACCTGTAGTGCAGACAAATCCTGTATAATAAGAAGGATCTCGACATCACATCAGAAAACCATGCTGTCTTCGATTGATCTCGGAAAATTCCCCACGAATCCAGGTGTTTATCTGATGAAAAATGCCGATGAGGAAATTCTGTATATCGGCAAAGCGGTCAATATTCAAAGTCGGCTGCGCTCCCATGCGGCCAATGGCCATGTTTCCCAATCTCTCTACCGCCAGGTGGAGTCGGTCGATTTCATCATGACCGAAAATGAGCTGGAGGCTCTGATCCTCGAGCTGCTGCTGATTAAAGAGCACCTCCCGAGATACAATGTGCAGCTCAAAGATGATAAGCGTTATCCTTTCCTGAAGTTGACTCTCGATGAAAAATTCCCACGCCTCTACCTGACCAGAACTCTTCCCGGCAAAGGTGAAGGCCGTGCAACCCGTTCGGCACGCAGCGCCCGTTATTTCGGGCCTTTCCCGCATGTCTATGAAGCCCGCACTCTGCTTCGCACACTCCAGGAAGTCCTCCCCCTGCGAACCTGCAAAATTCCTTCTGGTGAACTGGTACTGGAACGGCCTTGCCTTGAATTCGAAATGCATCGATGCCTGGCTCCTTGTGTCGCCGACATCTGCAATGAAGAGGAATACCGGGATGTTGCCTTGAAGGTCCTTAAATTTCTCAGTGGGGATCATAAGTCTGTCGGGCAGGTCCTGGAAAAATGGATGCAGGAGGCAGCTGAAAACCTCTCCTTTGAAAAAGCGGCCATTTACCGGGATGCTTTAAAAGCATTGGAGACCTTTCGGCAGCGTCAGTCGATTTCAATGCTCGAAGAAGACTCAGAGGATTACCTTGCAGGAGTCCGCCTGGGGGATATTACCTGTGTGGTTATCCTGCGGCGGAGGTCTGGAAGCCTTCGAGGGAGTGAACACTACTTTCTGGAGGATGAAGCCGGAACAGAAATGAGCGAGGTGTTGAGCGCATTCATCACTCAGCATTATGAATCCTGTCCGGAAATACCCCGGAGATTGCTCTGCTCAGTGCTGCCCTCTTCTGTGGAAACACTCGAGATGTGGCTCACCAGCCTGATCGCCAAGAAAGTTGAAGTACGCAAGCCTCATCGTGGCCCCAGGCTGAAGCTCATCGATCTGGCGGTAAAAAATGCTGAATTCCATGCGGCGGAAAGATATCGCAAAGGGCATGGAACCAAGCGAAGGCTCAGCGAAGGAGTTTTACGGCTTGGAGCTGATCTTGGCTTATCTCCTCTCCCGGTCCGGATCGAAGGATTTGACATTTCCCACCACCGTGGCGAAGAGGCGGTTGCCTCGATGGTTGTCTTCGAAAATGGGGTGCCGAAAAAATCCGATTACCGCAAGTTCAAAATAAAAACAGCCACCGGGGGAGATGATTTCCGATCCATGCATGAGGTCATCAGCCGACGATTCAGGCATCAGGATGAAACTTTCGGGCCTCTCCCGGATCTGGTGCTGATCGATGGAGGGCCGGTTCAGCTCTCATTTGCCCACCAAGCCATGCTGGCTGTGGCCGAAGATCTTGAGGAACCGCTCCATTCACGGATGACCCGCCAGCAGATGATCAGCCTGGCGAAACGGGAAGAGGAAATATTCCTGGCGGGAACATCGGATCCGATTGTGCTGGACCTCAGGCATCCGGGACTTCAGCTTCTGATGCAGGTCCGGGACGAATCTCACCGCTTTGCGATCGGCTTTCACCGTCAACGCAAATCAGCGGATCGAAAAACATCCGCACTGGCACAGGTTAAAGGGGTCGGGCCAGCCAGGCTGGAAAAATTGCTGATCCATTTCGGTTCGATTGAGAAAATCTCCCAGGCCACGATCGAGGAACTCTGCCAACTCGCTGGAGTTACCCCTTCTCTTGCTGAAAGGATTCTGGCTGCTTGCCAGACTTTCGATCGTCCTCTCCCTGTGGAGGAGGAGGCTTCGCCTCGGCTTCCAGCCGAACCTTCCCCACCTGATCCAGGATCCCGTTAACCAGCCGCCAAGCCGTTTCATCACCAAAGCGATGGGCCAGATCAACCGATTCATTAACTGCCACCATGGCGGGTATGTCCGGGCAGTAGGTGAGCTCATAAATTCCGATACGAAGGATGTTCAATTCGATCGGGTGGAGCCGGTCAATTTTCCAGTCTTTGAGGGTGCTCTCGATGGTCTGGTCGAGCAGCGGCTTGACATGGAGAAGCCCTTCCACAATCTGCCGGGCAAAGTCTTTGACAATCTGCGGGGCTTTTGGCGCAGCCATCTGGACCAGGTGATCCCAGGAACCGGGATTGTTTTCGCTCATGTCATGAGCAAACAGGATTTTCAGGGCAAGCCGCCTTCCCTGGGAGCGTGCAGAGGACATGATAATAGAGATCCTTTAAGGCTTGGCTTTGCCGATTGCTGATAAAAGGCCTGTCATCTCGATGGCTGTACAGGCAGCTTCGAAGCCTTTGTTACCCTGTTTCGACCCTGCCCGCTCGATGGCCTGCTCAAGGTTGTGAGTGGCCAGAACTGCATTAATCACCGGGATTCCACTGGATAATGCCACCTGCGCCATGCCTTTGGCTGCCTCGCTGGAAACATGCTCATAATGGTCGGTCGAACCCTTGATCACACATCCCAGACAGACAATTGCGGAATAGCGTTTTGATTCTGCCAGGCGCCTGGCTGCCACTGGTATTTCCCAGGCTCCCGGAACCCACACCAGAGTCAGGCATTTTTCGGGCACTCCATGGCGGCTGAAGCCATCCAAGGCACCGGATAACAACCGATCGGTAATAAAATGGTTGAAGCGGCTCGCGATAATGACATACTCGGCATCCTGAACAGGTGTGAGTTGTCCTTCAATTGTCTTCATGATGCTCTACTCCTCAAATGGCAGAATATGCCCCATTTTTTCTTTTTTGGTTTTCAGGTAACGCAGATTATGTTCGGTTGGTTCGGCAATGATCGGAACTGTTTCGACAATTTCGAGGTGATAACCTGCCAGGCCAGCCACTTTCTTGGGATTGTTTGTCATCAGGCGAATCCTGCGCACTCCGAGATCATAGAGAATCTGCGCGCCAATACCATAATCGCGCAAATCCCCTTTGAACCCGAGCTGTAAATTTGCTTCCACAGTATCGGCTCCCTGATCCTGGAGATTGTAGGCCATGATTTTATTGTGCAGCCCGATTCCTCTTCCCTCCTGGTTGAGATAGAGCATCACACCACATTCACTTTCACCTATGGCTTTCATGGCCATGTGAAACTGAAAGCCGCAATCGCAGCGCAGCGATCCCAGAAGATCACCTGTCAGGCAGCTCGAGTGGATTCGAACCAGGGTGGGAACAGAAGCATTTGGAGTGCCTTTTACAAGTGCGAGGTGTTCACTGTTGTCCACCTTGGTTGTAAACCCATGGACCATGAACTGGCCATACCTGGTGGGTAATTCAGCGCTGGCAATTTCTTGAACCAGCCGTTCTGTCCGCATTCGGTGTTCGATCAGATCCACCAGGGTCAGGATGCCCAGGCCATGTTCTTCGGAGATTTCCTCGAGGCGTGGCATCCGCGCCATCGTTCCATCTTCATCGAGGATTTCACACAGGACACCGACCGGACTCTTTCCTGCCAGCTTGAGCAGGTCTACGACTGCTTCGGTATGCCCGGCACGGTGCAGAACTCCTCCTTCAACAGCGCATAAAGGGAAGATGTGTCCCGGTTTTCCAAAGTCTTCACCACTTGCATGAGGATGGGCCAGCGCTTGAATGGTCGCCGCACGATCCTGGGCGGAAATCCCGGTCGAGGTTCCGATTTTATAATCGACAGATACGGTGAATGCGGTTCCGAGAAGGGCTGAGTTGCGCTCAACCATCATGGGAATCTCAAGTTCCTCAAGGCGTGAACGGGTTGCAGGGACACAGATCAAGCCGCGTCCATATCGAGCCATGAAATTGACCTGTTCAGGGGTGATCGTTTCAGCGGAACAGATAAAATCCCCCTCATTTTCCCGATCAGCCTCATCGACCACGATCAGGATCTCTCCACGCCGCAATCTGTCGATGGCTTCTGGAACAGTCAATGTCTGCATCTCTTCATTCTCTCCTTGAGGCCTTTCTCCAATTTTACCTGATCCAGGAAGCGGCTTCTATCTCGGTCAGAATTGGCAGTAAAAAAAGGGAATTTGGCTTTTCTTAACCTGTCTGGACTATCAGCATTTCACAGCGGTTGACCAGATCATTATCACGGTTCATTCGTGCATTTCCAAGAATTTCATGCAGGGCATTATGGATTCGGTCCAAACCGATCACATTGGGAGTATCTTCCGGCTTTTCATACGACAGGAGCTGGCTGAGATGATCCAGAGCTGGACGATAGTGCGCTGAGCGGATCATATCCTCTGCACTGTGCCAGAGAGCTTCATTTACACCACCTGGGAACATCTGATTGAATATCTCATCGAGGTCCTCCCGGTCGTACACTTTCATCAAGAGTGGAAGATTCTGGGTTAGAAAACGAAGAAGGACACGGTTGTCCCTGCAGGCAACCAGGAGGATCTTCTGGAGCCGGACGATCTCCTGGAGCAATTGCCAGATCCAGTTCAGGTTTTTCGGAATCTGGCTTTCTGCTTCAGCAATCAGACTGTGGCCGACTCTGAAGAATTCCTCCAAGGTCTGATCCGTCAGGTTGCTTTGCAGCTCCTCGTAACGGGGACGGTACAGCTTGACCAGAAAAAGGTTTTCCTGGAGTTGAAGGATTTCATGGTAACAGGCACCCACGACCACATCGCAGAGCAGCTCCTGATCCCGGCTTGGATTTTCATTCCGCCGATTCCCGCCATAGAGTTTATGGGCGCTTGTCCGCAACTTGTCAAAAACTTCCTGGCACAGCTGTTCGATGATCCGGGCACGTGGGAAAGCACCTTCTGCCTGAAATTTCTTGTAAATTTCGCGGAACTCCAGGTAGCCATTAAACAGCAGTCGTAGAAAGTGGATGCGTTCGAAGTTGGAGAGGTTCGACTTCATGGTGTCATCCTGCCATATTATCGGCTTCCGGGGGTTCTGTCATTACCCAGAAAGATCCGATCTTTCCAGGCCTGTGGCACCCTGTGCGTGCCTGTTGACCGGGGTTTTCATGAAATATCAAGTCGGAACCCCGAAATCCAGGTGATTGAGAAAAATAGTAACCTTTTGAGAGTTACTATTTCCAGATTGGTGAGTTTTAGTAAGAAGCTGGGTTAATCCTGATCTATCATGAATGGCATCCTCCGACAGCAAGGCATTTTCTTTCTGGTTCTGATGACACTGGTCATTCTTCCCTGCCCTTGCCTGGGGTGCGGCTGCACCGCCTCTGTGGAATCCCCTGATGAGGAAGTTATGCCGATTCTACGAACCGCCAAATCCACCGGATTTCCATCTACATGCTGCGCTTGTGGGGCGATCCTCTGCTTTAAAGATATTTTTGAAATTCCCCGCCCGGAACGATCGTTAGCTTTGGAGATCGACCTCATCGGGACCGACAGGCTGGCAGACGGCATTTGTTTCGAACCCAAGCCTTCCTCCCCACTCTGTGTTTTTAACAGCCCGACCCTGAAGTCTCTATCACTTCGGATCTGATTTACTTCGAATTTCCTGCCATTTCTGCTTGGAAAGCATCCCTTTCCCCGGTTTATCGAGGAAATGGATTTCATGATTTCGTAAAAGTTATTTGCAGTTAAAAGCATTTAACATACCGGTATCGCAATTTTAAGGAGATCGGACAATGAATGTCTTCATGTTCAATATATTCAATCGGATATCCAGAGCGCGGTGCGGCTCTGCTGTAACAGGGTTGGTTCTATACATGTTTTGTGGCTTTGCCTCCAGCACTTGGTCGCAGGCTCTTGAGACTCGCTGGGAGGTCATGACGGCACCCAACCCGGATATGACTTTCATGCTGCAACCCAACAAGGACTTTGTAACACTCGGAGTTCCATTCAGAACCAATGAGTTTGGCTTCAGGGATGAACCCTTAAGACCAAAAACACCTGGCATGTTCAGAATTCTGGTCGTGGGTGATTCTGTCACTTTCGGCACCGGTGTAAAAAACGAAGAAACCTTTCCGAATGTGCTTGAAAAGAAGCTGGCTGGCCGTGCCCGCCCCGGCCATTCTGTTGATGTCATCAATGCCGGGATCAGTGCCTATAATATCCGAAATATCCGTGGGCAGATGCAGGAATTTATGCCAAAGATTCAACCCAGCCTGGTAGTTTATGTTTTTGTGGAAAATGACCTCGATGACAGTGTTTCACCCGGGCCGAACAATTATCTTGCCGCTTATGATCCACAGAAGCCGGCGGAGGAGCCTTTTGTTGGGGATGATTTTGCCGGCATGTGGATGATCAAAAGGCAGTCCATGGAAAAGCAGGGGTTGTTTTCAAAATTGAAAGGGCTGTTTGATAACCAGTTCGAAGAAATCTGTCAGCTCCCGCCCCCATTGATTCTGGGAAACCATCCGGAACCAAACAGACGATGGACCAGATTTACTCAGGAATTCGAAACAATGAAAGCACTCTGCGAAGGCAGCGGCGCGAGGTTTGTCGTTTATTCCTTTGCGCTGAAGAACCACTCGGAGCCGATTCTCAAGCGGGTTGAAGAAATCTGCCAGGCTCATCAGGTGCCTGAAGCCTCCACCCTGCCAATCTTCAATTACAGTGAATATGCGGACCGCTATTCCCTTGTATATGATCCACACTGCAACCCCCAGGGGCATGATCTGATGGCTGACCGCCTGCTCTCGTTTCTTGTGGAGAGCCACAGCCTGCCTGAAACAATCTTTGATCTCAGCCTGCCTGTGAATCATTATGTTGAACAGATCGATCCCGCAGTTGCCCTGGACCTTGAAACAAGAAGCCTGAAAGGGCCAGGAGAAATCCATTTTGCCAATGCCCAGGGGATCATCGGGTTGCTGGCGGGATTCGATGTCTATGGAAAAATCGGAAGATCCTGCCTGTTCCGTCTGGGGGGTGAGGGAGGAATCATGGAAATCCAGGCTCAAAGCCTGACTGATACTCCTGAGCAGCCGGTGACTCTTTCTGCAAGAATCGAAGGCGCCATGGTCGGGCCTCCTGTTCAGCTCACCCGTACCATGGCCACCTACAGATTTCCGATTCCAGATCCATACTCGGCGCAGACCATCGAGGCCGAATTGATCACACAGGGGCCGCTCTGGGTTCCAACCATCGACCAGAGACAGCAGGGAGCGATGCCTCTGGCAGCACAGGTGAATTACATCAAGCGGATTAAAGGGTAGGGGGAGGCATCTCCCCCTTTTTCTCCATGCCGCGGGTTCTCACCGGGCGTTCTTTTTCTTCTGGCCTGCGGTGTAAATATTCCCCCACCCTTCCTTTGTGGTCGTGTGTGAGGAGCGAATCTGTGTCAATCCATACAGGGCACTGACACCACCCTGCATGGTGGCTCCCAGATACTCATTGAAAAATGGATCGAGGTAATCGATGACGAAACCTTTCTCGATCAGGCTTTTCTGGGTGGACTGCTGTAAATCCGGCGGGGAGAGAGGAACTGCCAGGCAGCCTTTTCGGCTTCCCTGTGGAGCAAGCGCCTGGCATCCCCGGCTGAGGAACAGGTCCACCCCATTTGGGGTATAAGGCGGATCGGTAAAGAAGAAATCCATCGCATCTGCCAGTGCCCTGGGTAATCCATCCCGTAAATCCCCCTGGAGGACCGCGAGTGGCAGATCCTCACCGAGGGCCATCTCGCCGATAAATTCCACGAGATTTGGATCGATTTCGACCACCACAGCAGAGCAACCTCTCAAAACCGCCTCGCCAAACCTCTGGCGGACCATTAACAGGCTGACCAGTGATGTGAGATCGTCATCCCCTAAAAACAGGATCCGCTTGCCCTGGATGTATCCATGGTCAATAAAAAGCTCAGCCCTTCGCAGGACAGTATCGATCGTGGCATGGGATTGATCCCAGCGTGGTTCAGCTGCAGGGCGTTCCTCGAAGATCTCCTCCAGCATTTCACGGAAGGCATCCGGTTCTTCTTGCGAAGCAGATCCGATGTGAGTGAGTGGGATATAGTCGAGAGTCGATGGAGAGTCCTCATCATCAGCCTCCTCAAGGTAAGGATCTTCTTCATCCGACTCGGGGTTGCCATCTTCTGGTTCCGTGGTTCCAGGAGCAGCACCCGCCGGAACAGAGGGGCTGCCCCAGAGCGAATCCAGCCATCCAGCAGCCTCGGCGGACAGGGTCATTCCACCCTTGCGAATCAGCCATCCCATTTTTTCGAGTTCACGGCGCAGTGCTGAAACAAGAGGAATCGGCCAACCCAGCTGTGCTGCCGTATCCTTCGGAGATATGGGCTGGCAGCGGTGAATGATCCGCAGGAAACTTTCGACTCCATCCGGCCCTTCCTGAAGGCGGGTCGCTGACGCCAGCTGCCTGCAGCAGTCCTCGAGAGATTCTCTGGATGTCATTTGAATGAAAAAGGCCCGATGAACCTGGCAGTCCATGGGCCTCGGTCAGTGAGATTATGTATCACTTCAGGCGCTGGGTGCGATAACCGAAATAATCCGGCGATCCCTTCCTTTGCGTTCGAATTGAACAATGCCATCGATTTTGGCGAAAAGGGTGTCATCTCCACCTTTGCCGACATTGCTCCCCGGGTGAAAATGGGTTCCTCTCTGCCGAACCAGAATCGATCCCGCAGAAACCAGCTCACCGGCAAACCGTTTGACTCCCAGACGCTGGGCATTACTGTCGCGGCCGTTTTTCAGTTTACCGCCGCCGCTTTTTACGTGCGCCATAGCTCATCGCTCCATTAACAAAATTCTCTGGATATTTACACAGACTGATTAGATTACATGGTTTGGGCCGATTATACAAGAGAGGGCCGGATTCTGCTGGCGTTTTGATATAAGGTTCTCGTCCCATAGAGCGTCATTTCGGTAGGGGCACAGCATGACATGCCCTTTCGGAAAACGGGTGATCTCCCTGGGCACATCATGCTGTGCCCCTTCAAAAAATTGAAAGCCACGGGCCGGGGTTTCCGTCGTCTGCTTGATTAAGCTGAGGGAAGCCCATGGTTTTACCTGGCTGCGATGGTTTCTTTTAAACCCATCGGTGCATCGCTGAAGATGCGTTCATCCATGGTCTTCAGATCAAAGGAGATTTGGGGACGGAACCCCATCTGTGCCAGCACATCTGTCTCAAGGTCGATGCCGGGTGCGATTTCAGTGAGAACCAGGCCCTCCTCATTCAGCTCAAACACAGCCCGTTCCGTGACATAGAGGACACGCCGCCCGGTTTGACGGACATACGGACCATTGAAAGTGATTTGTTCTACCTGATCGACAAATTTGCCGGCACGCCCTTCCTGGAGAATCCTGAGGGAGCCTCCCTCGGCCTCAACCTTAAGCCCGCCCACAGTGAAAGTGCCACAAAAAATGATCCGCCGGGCATTCTGGCTGATGTTGATGAACCCTCCGGCGCCTGGCATCTGGTTGCCAAACCGGCTCACATTGACATTCCCCCGGGCATCGATTTGCGCTGTTCCGAGACAGGCGCAGTCCAATCCGCCACCATCATAGAAATCGAACATTGCTGGTGAATCAATAATCGCAGTCGGAACATAAGATGCGCCAAAATCCAGTTTTCCCGCCGGCACCCCGCCGAATACGCCGGTTTCAACAGTCAAAGTAAATTTGTCAAAGATTTTTTCCTCGGCAGCGACTGCCGCAACCGTTTCTGGCATTCCGATCCCCAGATTGACCACATCTCCGGAACGAAGTTCCATCGCCGCCCGCCGTGCAATGATCTTGCGTTCATCGAGCGGGCAGGGTTGAACCTGCAGGATTTCATCCGTTTTATCAGATATGAAAGCCGGTTCGAATTTTCCGCCAAAGGTCTGCCAATGATCATCCGGATCCGCGACTACAACGGCATCGACCAGGACCCCGGGCACACGCACAAGCTTCATTGGCAGGCGCGAATTGACTTTTTGTTCAACCTGGACGATGACTTTTCCTCCACAGTTACGGGCGGTCTGCGCAATCGCGAGCATTTCGCCATAAACTGCCTCACGCTCCATGCTGATGTTGCCTTCCGGGTCCGCGGTTGTGCCACGGATGAGGCCGATATCGACCTGCTGGCGTGGATAGAAGAGGTAATCCTTGCCCGCCAGATGGATCACCTGAATGAGATCCTCAGGCGTCGCATCTTTGTTCACACGCCCACCATCGAGGCGGGGATCCACGAAGGTATGGAGGCCCACACTGGTAATCGTTCCGGGTTTTCCTGCCGCAATGTCCCGGAACATGTGGATGATCACACCCTGCGGCCAGTTGTAGGCTTCGAATCGTCCCTCGATCGCCATTGTGCACAGCTTCGGTGCCAGCCCCCAATGCCCGCCGATGACACGCCGGACCAGGCCATCATGGGCAAAATGATTCAGGCCCCTTTGGCCACGATCCCCCTGGCCTGCCCCGTATATCAATGTCAGTGCACGAGGGGACCCTTTCTGAAGAAACTGTTCCTCGATCCCACGGGTGAGTGCTTCTGGATGGCCGATCCCAACGAAGCCGCCGACAGCAATTGTGTCTCCGTCCCGAATGAGATCCAGTGCCGCTTCGCAGGTGAAAAATTTATCTGGCATTCAAATAACGCCCCGAACACATCCGGGGCATCCCGGAAGGAATAAAGGGGTCCGGAAGCCGGATGATTGGATTGTTGATTCTCATGGATATGATTCTGAATCTGGAAAGCAGGATGAACACCCTCTGGACCACCTCCCAAACCAGCTCCGGATGCTAATCAGGCGATCAGCAGGTGTCAATCTGCCTTTTTCACCATTTCCAGTTATTGGGGGCAGAGCTGGTGCCAGTGAATTCCCGGCATCTTATTTCGGTATCGATATCTGAATGCTCCCAGGATGGGATAATTCGGCAATGGTGGTGTTTTTGAGGAAATCCAGATAGGTTCGGCGGACATTCCTCCATTTATCGTGGATGGTACAGGGATGATCTGCGGTGCAGCTTCCATGAGTCAGGAAACACCCATCCCACCGGCTGACATGATCGATCGGATCGACAGCATCGAAAAGGCAGATTTCCTTTGCCGGGCGTGCCAGCCGAAATCCACCCCCCAATCCCTTCTGAGACTGGACCAATTCCTCATGGGTCATAAACTGAAGGATTTTGCCGAGATAGTTCTGGCCGGCACCGATATTTTTGGCGATTTCACCTGCCCCGACATAAGCACCTTCCGGCTGGTCGGCAAGGTACACCAGTGCCTTCACGACACTCAATGCTGTTTTTGAGAGCATCAATCAGTCTCCTCAGCCAGGAGTATGGGGAGATCTTTTCTCAGCATACAGTCCCAACGGTTTTCTTACTGTTCAATCCAATTGTGAAAAATCTTTACTGATTCTGATTGATCTGCTTGACACAAAAAAGGCCCTCACGAACAATGGCAATCTGGCCTGTCTTTTTGTGATTCGCCTTGAGAGGGATATTTTCATGTCAGATTCAACTGGTTCCAAGGGCAGTCTGTTTGAAGGTGTCACCAAATATCACTGGATGGTGCTGATTATCGCCTCCTGTGGCTGGCTGTTTGACTGCATGGACCAGCGGATTTTTATCCTTGCACGTGAGTCCGCTCTTAAAGAGCTGCTCATCGGCCATGAAGAAAACATCGATGCTGTAGTCAAACAATACATCGGCTGGGCGACCATGTGGATGATTCTCGGCTGGGCAACTGGCGGGATCATCTTTGGCATGATCAGTGACAAATTCGGCCGAGTAAAGACAATGGCTATGACACTCATGGTTTATTCTGGGTTTACCGGACTGTCCGCCGTTTCCACCTCTTATATCGATTTCACTATTTACCGCTTTCTGGTGGGTCTTGGTGTCGGTGGAATGTTCGGTGCGGCGGCGGCCCTGGTGGCTGAAAGTGTCCCTCCACGGGTTCGCTCCCTGGCGCTTGGCTCATTGCAGACCCTGTCAGCGCTCGGCAACATCACGGGTTCACTGATCAGCCTGAAACTGGCGCCCGGCCTTCCTGCTCATCTTATGGGATGGGAGCTGGATGGCTGGCGCGCACTTTTCCTGATTGGCATACTCCCTTCTCTGCTTATCATCCCGATTATCTTCATTTTGAGAGAACCAGAACCCTGGAAACAGGCCAAAGCCGCTGCACAACGGGGGGAGGCAAAAAAACAGCTCGGGACAATTCCCGATCTGTTCCGTGATGAGCGCTGGCGGCACAACACCCTGGTCGGCCTGGCCCTTGGTGTTGCTGGGATGATTGGATTGTGGGGAATTGGATTTTACTCACCCGAACTGGTCCGGTCGGCATTGGCGAACGAAACTCAGGAAGTCAAAGACTTCGTGGCTTCCTTTGGGACCGCTCTCCAGGATGTCGGAGCCTTTTGTGGAATGTTTGTATTTACCATCATTGCCACATATATCGGGCGTCGCCTGGCGTTTCTGACTTCCTTTATACTCAGCCTGTTTGTCGTCAGTTTTGTGTTCTTTTTTCTAAAATCAGCCAGTGATGCCTACTGGATGCTGCCGATTCTCGGGTTTGCAACCCTGATGCCTTTCGGTGGCTACTCCATTTATTTCCCGGAACTTTATCCGACACGCCTGCGCGGGGTCGGGATCGGTTTCTGCTATAATGTCGGAAGATACATCACTGCACCGGCTCCTTATCTGATCGGTTATTTGACCACTTTCCTGATGGACCAGGGAATCGATCAACCCTTCCGCATGGCTGCTGTCATGATGACATCCATTTATCTTGTGGGAATGATTGCACTGATCTGGGCGCCAGAAACCAAGGGGCAACCACTGCCCGAGGAGTGATGAATCTTTTGAAAATAGCCTGTTAGAGAACATCAGTCGTTGGCAGGAATCACGGCGCATGTTGTCAAGATTTTTTATCACATACAAAAAGTTTTCCCTGACCTCCATTCTGTGTTGCGGCCTAATTATTTCATGTCATGGCAATATCGCCTCTGGCATTCCAGCTTTTCCTGGGGCTGAGGGCGAAGGAGCAAATTCAGCTGGGGGCCGCGGAGGGGATGTCTATGAGGTCACCAGCCTGGATGATTCGGGACCCGGTTCCCTGCGTGCTGCGATTGAAGCCTCGGGACCCCGAACAGTTGTTTTCAAAGTCGGAGGAACCATCGCCCTTCTCAATCCGCTCATTATTCGTAATCCCAATATAACGATTGCCGGCCAGACAGCCCCGGGGGGTGGAATCTGCCTGCGTGATGCCGGACTTGCAGTTTCCACAAATGATGTTGTGGTTCGATTTATAAGAGTCCGTCTGGGAAATGATTCGCTACGGGATTCGGACTCGATCTCGATTTCCAAAGGCAAGCGAATTATTTTTGATCATTGCTCTGCCAGCTGGTCGACCGATGAAACCTTCTCGGCATCAACCAATGAGGAAAGGCTGGATGATGTGACTGTCCAGTGGACATTCATTACAGAGAGCCTGAATAACGCTATCCCTGGGAAAGGGTCTCATGGGTATGGCTCCCTGATCCGCGGTAATCGAGGGGCGAAATACAGCTTTCATCATAACTTGTATGCCCATCATCGAGGCCGCTCCCCGCGTCCAGGAAATTATGACGATTGGAGCCATGATAAAGATCCTCAGGGATTTCTCCTCGATTTCCGCAACAATGTCATTTATAACTTCAGTGGATCCTATGCGGGATACAATGGGGATCATGAAAGCATTACAAAGATCAACTATGCCGGAAACTGCCTGATCCGTGGCCAGAATTCCGGTCAGTCCAGTGTGGCTTATAGAGAGCAATCGATCTACAACAAGGGCTTCTTTTTCAATAATGCGATCGATGGAATCATACCTCCCGATCCATTTTCCCTGGTTCGGTTTCCTCCTGAATACACCCCGGCTATCGCAGCTGCATATAAGCAGAATTACCCCTTTTCAACCGACTCGGTTCTGACAGATTCTCCTCAAACAGCATTCACCCGTGTCCTGGCCGATGCGGGAGCCACATTGCCTGAGAGGGATGCGGTCGATGAGCGGGTTGTTCAAAGCATCATCAACAGAACCGGGACGATTATCGATGATGAGTCTGCTGTGGGTGGATGGCCATTTCTTGCTGCAGGCACCCCTCCCCCCGATACCGATTCGGATGGAATGCCAGACAGCTGGGAAACCGAGAGAGGCCTGGATTCAAGTGACCCGGCAAATCGTAATGGCGACAGGAATTTCGATGGATATACGAACCTCGAAGAATACCTGAACTGGCTGGTCAGGCCGGTTATTTCCTGCCAGTCCGGGATCCAATCGGTCACTGAAGGAAACCTGGTCGAAATCAATCTGAATCGTTCCGGGTACACGACCTCCACACTGCGGGTGAACCTGGAGATTGGTGGAGATGCAATCTCTGGAGAAGACTATGAACCTCTTTCTTCATCTGTGGTGTTTCCAAAGGGGCAGACAGAGGTGGTGATAAGGATCCAGACATTGATTGACAGCAGGATCGAAAATGCCGAACAGGTATCGCTCCGGATTCTCGATCACCCCGATGATTATCGGACTGGGGATTCCGACAGGCTCTCTGTTAACATTCTGGATAATACCAATCCAGATCAGGTGCCAACGGCTGTCAGAAATTCCACAGGACATTATCGATGAGGAGCCACCCCATGTCTTCAACCTTGACCAGCATCGAACGAGTTGCCAATGCCTTGGCAAGATTTCCGGTCGATCACATCCCGGTTGTTGTCAGCCCCTGGGGCGCCACTATCGAGCGCTGGAGGAAAGAGGGGCATATCGGACAGGATGAAAATGTTGCGGAGCATTTCGGCCAGGATATTCATGGTGGAGGCTGGATCAACTGTGTGGCTGATCTCGATTTTCAGGTGGCGGTTATCGAGGAAACCGAGGAAACCATCCTGCGCAAAGATGGCAATGGAGCCACTCTCCGCCATCACAAGCTGCATGACTCCACACCAGAGCATGTCGATTTCGATGTCAAAGAGCGCCAAGCCTGGGAGATTCAGATCAAACCTCACCTGCTGGATGTGGATCCCCGCCGTATTCCTTTCGAGGATTACCGGAAAGCGAAGGCATTTGCAGCGGAAAAACAGCGATTTTACTGCTGGGGGGGTGTCGCACCTTTTGAGCAGATGCACCCGGTTTGTGGCCATGAATATATGCTGATGGGGATGGCGACTGACCCCGAGTGGGTCAAGGATATGGTGATGACCTATGCCCATTTCACCCTCATCCACCTCGAAGAGCTTTTTTCAAAAGAAGGCAAACCCGATGGAATGTGGTTTTACGAAGACATGGGCTTCAAACTTCGCCCCTTTATGTCCCCTTCGATGTATCGTGATATTGTTCAACCGGGGCATAAACTCCTGTTCGATTATGCCCATTCGCTGGGGTGCAAGGTGATTGTTCATTCCTGCGGGTTTATTGAGCCGCTTGTACCCGGAATGGTTGAGGCGGGCATGGATTGTCTTCAGGCCATGGAGGTCAAAGCGGGCATGGATATGCGGCGCATCTTCGATCACTTCGGCGACCGGCTCTCCTTCTTCGGAAACATCGATGTCAGAACTCTGATCAGCAATGACCTTTCGGCGGTCGAATCCGAGATGCTGTCAAAAATTCCCTATGTGCTGAAGAATGGGGGAGGCTATATCCTCCATACAGACCATTCGGAGCCACCGGAAATAAACTATGAAACCGAGAAATTCTTTGTGGAACGGGGCCGTGAGATCAGCCAGCTGAACTGATTATGACATCTGGCACAGGGTTCATCCCCCACGATGGCGGACTTCCTGAGCGACTGGTTTGGTTACTTTTTCTTCTGCCCTCTCGATGATCTTGAGGTTGTAAGTCTCGGTATAGCCACAGAGCGAACAACTGAAAAAGAGATAACGGTCCAGGATCGGCAGAGGAATCTTTCCAGGGCCACTCCGTGGAATAGCGTGCTCGGTGATCAGGGGATGTTTTCCTTTGCATTTGGGGCACTGGAAGGTTTCCTTCAAAGATTCAATGTTCATGGATGGCCCCCTTTTGAGGTGTCCCTGATGGCGAGTGTGATGGTGGTCGACCAGCTTTTCCCTGCAGCCAGGTCAACTTTCCAGGCCGGAATGACAACACTGCTCTGATAGGTCCTTTCAAATCCCCCCTCCGAACTGGACACGGTTTCAATGGGGAACCGCCACAAACGCGCAGGCCAGCTGAAAGATAAGGAAATCTGGATACGCCACCAGTCTTCATACAGGCTGACCTCACGGACATCATGGGATTCGCCAGTGCTCCCCAGGTTCGGATCTTCCGGTTTTTCTCCATCGATACGGTAATATCGATCATAAGTGTTTCCGGCATTCAACGACCAGCCAAATTCGATTCCATAATAACCATGCCAATGGTTCCTGGATCGGTTTGTCAGACCACAGGTGATTGTCCAGTCATCACTTTCAGTATTGTATTTCCAGACCTGCTTGAGTTCATACCCGCCATCGGGATGGTTCAGCCCTTCAAGTCCCTGCGAAAATAAAGTGAATGTCACAGCAGGTGCCTGCTCGAATTTTTTATCCGCTTCCAAGGAGAGGAAATCAAATCCGGCACGGGTCGGTACAGCAGGATTTTTCTGGAATGACTCGAGTGACAGGCGCTCGCTGAAGAGATGGGAAATATTGCCGACTCGCCGATAGGGATCATAGACCAGCCATTTTTCCAATCCCTTTTCTTTCACTCGATGGAGGTCATGGATCGAAGCCGAATGGCCATCGGATGCTTCATCTTCCACAGGTTTCAGCAGGTGGCGATGATAAGTTTCCTGTCTGCGGGTAATGGTATTGATCAGATTCCAGCTGGATGGCAGCCAGTCCCAGGCGGCCAGTTCGGCACCATTCGATAAATCGAAAGTCAGCTGGCTGGATGGGGTTCGCACCAGCAAGCACTCACCTCCATCCCTGAAAAAATCTTCTTTCCAGTGCCTCACCGGGTGAAGGTTCAGAGCCTGGTCTGCATATTTCTCCGCTTCGATCAGATTATGGTAGTTTTCGGCACGGATGTGATTGAGATAAATCCCACCGAAGATTCCATGCCAGTAGCCACAATTGCATTGCCCGGCCCAGAGATGCCTGAGAGCCTCAGCTTTTATGTCGGACAGATCGGGAATCTGATGGACTTTCTCGCTGACCGACAGCATCTTGCGATGCATCTGCTGGGTTTCACGATACTTAACAAAGAAAGACCGCCAGAATCCTCCTTTGATGAACCTTCCGTATTTCTTCAGCAGCCCGCTATCCAGGCATCCCCTGAAATCCTCGATGGCGCGTCCCTCATTCCAGGGTAAAACCCAGTCCATCATCTCGGAATAAGAGGCAGTCGGCAGGTAGACCAGACCCTCGGACACTGTGGCATCCAGGAGTGAACCGATCGAGACACAGTGCAGCCACTCGGATTCCTTTTCGAGGGCAGTGAAAAAATCTTCAAGCCAGCCTTCTTCGTAAACAGAATGGAAAGTCTCGGGCCATATCCCGAACTTTTCACCATCATCCGCCATCACCACACAGCGCGGCCCACGGCCCTGTGGGAATTTTCGGAGGTAATCGAGAGTTTCTTTGACCGGCTGGAAAGGAATTGTATAACGGAGTTTCTGGCTGATCGGGAAAACAGTCAGTTTCTTCCCCTGATCCTCGGTGACAAACGGGCCAGTCAACTGCTCCTGTCGAAGTCCCGCCATTTTGAAGTGCGCATCATCGAGGACCACATACTCAATGCCGCAATCTGCCAGAAGGCTGGCCAGAGATGGCTCCCAGACACGTTCCGCCACCCAGGCGCCACGCGGTCTTCGGCCGAAGCGGGACTGAATCTTCTGATTGAGAGCCTCGATCTGCCCCTGGCTGTCTCTTTGAGGAAGCATGGCCAGGATCGGCTCATAATAGCCCCCACCGATCAACTCGATCTGGCCCTTCTCGATCAGTCTGCCGAGCTGTTCAATGAAATCTGGATGATGGTTTTCAAACCACTCCAGAAGGATTCCAGTAAAATGCTGGCTGATGGATATGCCTGGATGGCGTTCAAGGACTTCAAGGAATGGCTGGTAAGCCTGCTGGTAAGCCTGTTCAAATATCGAGTCGAAATTCCCGACCGGCTGGTGGTTGTGCAATCCAAAGCCTAAAAACAGCGGGGATGTCTTCATGAGAGGCAAACTAACACCGCAGGGTGTTGTGTCAAGGAATCAATCACCCACCTGTTTTATCGGCTCGCCCTCCAGGAACCCGTACCGGATGGAAACATCTTCGCAGGCTCACTCATATTCCTTCTGGCCGCCTGTCCCTTTGAATCCATCCTCGCGATCTTCAAAAAGGATATTGAAGCTGGTCAATGAGCCATAGATACGGGTGATGTACTGTTCAAATTCCACCTTCTCCTGGTCGGACAGTTTCGGGTGGGCATTGATCTTCGCCTCGAGCACCCGCAGACGATCCCGGATCATGACTATTTTGTGAAAAAAACTTTCGATTGGGAGCCGGTATGGCTTCAGGCTGGGATTTCCAGGCTGAAGCACCATTTCTCCATCTTCGAACTTTCTGGCAAGTTCCACAGGTTCAATCACCAGAAATTCCTGAAGCGTTTCTTTGAGGATTTCTCTAAGTTCCTGTTTTTCCATCATCCAAACCCTTTCAGAACAACATAAGCAATGATTGTGTGATTCGGATCCAATTATTTATTACGGACATACAATGGCTTGCGGCCTTTTTTATGCTCCTGGGCACGGCGCTCACGGCGGCTGCTGCCCACTGAGGGCGGTGGAGCCGAGCTTTGGGGTTTGATATCCATTTTCCGTTTTTTCAGCATGGGCCTCTGCTGGTCGGCGACAATCTCAACCCGGAAGATGCGTGCAACAATTTCGCGCTCGAGGCTGGCATACATCTCTTCAAACAACTCAAAGCCATCTTTCTGGTATTCCTGAAGTGGATCCTTTCCCCCATAACCACGCAAGCCGATGCTGTCCTTCAGGTGGTCCATGGTCAGCAGGTGGTCCATCCATTTGCTGTCCACATTCTTGAGCATGATATATCGCATCAGAGCCAGCCAGTATTCTTCTGTGGGGGAGAGGCCCTTTCGCTCGCTGTACCACTCTTCGATCTGTTTCCAGAGATCTTTCTGGATCGTGTCGATGGCATATTCGACATCCCCTTCAGCCGGGATCTCGACAGTGGTGCGCAGGTTGAATGAGTTGAAAAGGTTGACCTCCAGACCGAGGATATCCCAGTCCTCAGGGGATACTTTGGGGATGAGATATGCCTGGGTGCAATCTTCAAAAACATTCCAGGCCATCGCCTTGAAGGCTTCCTCGGGGTTCTCCCCCTCCAGCAGATCATTCCGAAGCCGGTAGATGACTTCGCGCTGTTTGTTCATGACATCATCATATTTGATGACATACTTGCGGATTTCAAAGTTGCGGTCTTCGACCTTCTTCTGGGCTTTGCGGATCGAACGTGTAACCAGCCTGGCTTCGATGACCTCCCCATCTTCCATCCCGAAGCGCTGTGCCAGATTCTTGATTCTTTCCCCTCCGAAAAGGCGCATGAGATCATCTTCGAGCGAAAGGAAAAATCTGGATTTGCCTGGGTCACCCTGGCGTCCGCAACGCCCGCGCAGCTGGTTATCGATTCTCCGGCTCTCATGGCGCTCAGTGCCGATGATCATCAGGCCGCCTGCCTGCAGGACCTTTTCCTTCCCCTGGATGCACTCCGCCCGAATCTTGTCGGCGATCGCCTGCTTCTCGGCATCGGTGGCCTCTTCGGGAAGTTTTGCGCAGGCATGTTCGATCAGCTTCTCGGCATTGCCGCCAAGTATGATGTCAGTTCCGCGGCCTGCCATGTTGGTGGCAATCGTGATCGCTCCGGGGCGGCCTGCCTGAGCGACGATATCCGCTTCGTGATCATGGTATTTCGCATTCAGGACATTGAATTTCGCCCCCTGGGTAACCTGTTCCTCAATTTCGAGCGTTTCCGCCAGCCGTCGAAGGAAGTAGGCCAGCTTCTCGGTTCCTTTTCCTTCGATTCTGTCAGCTGCCGCATCGACCTCATCACAGGGTATGGGCGGCTTTTTCGATATGAGAGCCTGGAGTTCTTCAACCTGAGAGGCACTCAAGCCACTTTTGGGGATCAGATCCCGTATTCTGTTGGTCCACTCCTGGGAACGCTTCCTCCAGTAGGGGCGGTTCTTGAGGAGGTCACTCAGTTTTTCCGATTTCTCGATCGAAACTGTTCCGACCAGGGCCGGCTGCCCCTGCTTATAGCAGTCAATGATCTCCGCAACGATGGCCTCAAATTTTTCAGTTTCCGACCGATAGACCTGATCCGCCTGGTCGGCCCGGATATTCGGTTTGTTGGTTGGAATGACACTGACATCGAGGCCATAGATCTCCCGAAATTCTCCCGCCTCTGTATCGGCTGTACCGGTCATGCCTGCCAGCCGGTTATACATGCGGAAATAATTCTGGAAGGTAATGGTTGCAAGTGTCTGGTTCTCACGTTCTATTCGAACGCCTTCTTTGGCTTCAACCGCCTGGTGGAGGCCATCGCTCCAGCGCCTTCCAGTCATGAGGCGGCCGGTAAATTCATCCACGATGATCACCTGGCCATCCTGGACAACATAATGCACATCCAGCTGGTAAAGGTGGTGGGCACGCAGAGCCTGGTCGAGGAAGTGCACAATCTCGAGGTTCTCCTCGCTGAACATGTTTTCCAGGCCAAGAAGTTTCTGTGCTCTTTCCATGCCCTCTTCGGTCAGCATGACATGGCGGTCTTTCTCATCGACTGTAAAATCCACCTCACGCCGCAGGTTCGGAATGATTCGATTCACCCGGTAGTAGGTATCGGGAGACATCTCCGCCGGTCCCGAAATAATCAGCGGAGTTCGGGCTTCATCGATCAGGATCGAATCCACTTCATCGACAATGGCATAATGGAGTTCTCTCTGCGGCCGGTCTTCGGGAGCGACAGCAAGGTTGCTGCGCAGATAGTCAAAGCCAAATTCATTGTTCGTTCCGTAGGTGATATCCGCCTGGTAGGCAGCAATTTTGTCTTTTGGATCCTGGTCGTGCTGGATGGCGCCGACAGTCAACCCCAGGAAGCGGTGAATGGGGCCCATCCATTCCATGTCACGCCGTGCGAGGTAGTCATTGACCGTTACAATATGAACCCCCCGTCCTTCAAGCCCAATCAGGTAAGAAGGCAAGGTTGCAACCAGTGTTTTTCCTTCACCGGTGGCCATTTCAGCGATCTTCCCCTCGTAAAGAACTGTCCCTCCCATCAACTGCACATCGAAATGGCGCATTCCAACAACCCTTCGGGAGGCTTCGCGGACTGTGGCAAAGGCCTCCGGCAGGAGCGCATCCAGGCTTTCTCCATTTGCAAGGCGGGTTCTGAATAAAGTGGTCTGGGATTGCAGCTCGGCATCACTCATTGCCTGCAATCCAGGTTCAAGGCTGTTAATGCGGTCAACAAGCGGTTGAAGCCTTTTGGCCTCACGGTCGCGTTTATTTCCGAAAATCCGGGTGAGAATCTTGTCAAGGATAGTCAAAGGTTAATAAGCCTCCATTCGATCAATCAAATTCTTTCAGCACCATAAGAAGCAGATGGCATTTGTGGCAAGACTCTCCCGTTCCTACCCCATTCTCCTCTAGGATAACCCAACCATCCATGGACGAGAAAGGGTATTCCCGGTAGTGGATTTGTTTATCAACATCTTACTGTTGTTTTCAGCCTGTGTGGGAGGGTTTTTACTTCCACTGACTGTGGTCAATCGCCTCTTTTCCTGGTTATCCGACAGCAAGTTCAAGGCTTTTCTGGAAGTGCTGCTGTATCTGCTCAGTTTTATAATCCCCGTGTGGCTGTGTTGGGCTGCATATTCCCAGGATCGAACGATCCTCTCCAGTCTTTCTGCCGCCCCCGTGCTTTTTCTGGGAATAGCCCCTCTCTGGATGACCTTCGCTGCCTATACCTGCAGCGATATCTTCACTCATCTTAAAGGAAAACCTGTTATTCCCGAAGCATCCATTTCACAATCCACCTGTCCTTACCAGATGAGGCCGGAAGATCCGGGGATCTTCATGCCCGCCATGAACCGGATTTACCAGCTGGATCGCACCCTTCTTCGCATTGAAATCGATGGCCTCAATCCCGATTTGAGAGGTCTGAGGTTCGGCCATCTTACCGATTTTCATCTT